>SWCD01024504.1_pt1 | contig 129227 bp, 107 predicted proteins | sample 4693011 | NCBI WGS metagenome assembly SWCD01 (sample SAMN10267278, study PRJNA491770) | bioreactor metagenome | isolation source: DHS bioreactor inoculated with marine | place: Japan: Omine Ridge, Nankai Trough
TGGCGATCTGGGTACGTGTGCGTTTGGGAGGAGAGCCGATGGCGGCGGTGGCGCGGGAGTATGGGTACAGTGACGGCAGCGGCGTGCATCGGGTGGTTGAGCGACTGGAGCAGCGAGCGAAGTCGGATCGCGGCCTGGCGCGGCAGTTGCAGGCGTTGCAGCGGGAAGTGTCAAGTGTCAAGAGTTGACCCCAATCGGCCCCGAAGTGTCAAGTGTCAAGAGTTGACCCCAATCGGCCCCCAAGAGTTGACCCCAATCGGCAATGTTGACCCCAATCGGCAATCGAATGGGACGCGCCGATCAAGTGTGGTGAGATAGTGGATGACACAGACGTTTCAGCAGGCTAGGTCCAACAGGCGAACGGGATATTCGAGGACGATTTCATGGCACATGATGATCAAGATGGGCCCATGCGGCGCGCGGGTAGAGGCGGCATTGTCGGAGCGGCTACGGGAATATTCGTAGTAGGCGTGCTCTGTGTCGTATTCTGTATTGTGCTGTGGCCTCAGCAGGCAGTCCCGCGGCAACAGAGTTGGCCAGTCTCTGCCAGTATTCCCGGCGCGATGGGTCGACTGACAAAGGAAACAGGATGGACCTTTCCAGATGGGACGCTAGTAGTGTTTGAGGAGGAGTCACGCGGAGGAATTGACTGGGTCCTGAATCTCCCCGGGAGCTTTGCCGAGTCTAGCATCCCCGATGATGGCCTCGAATGGGTATCTGTGGACAACTATGATCTCGCGAAGCAGTTAATTGAGCGATATCTGGGGGTGCAACTTCCTGTCGACTCAGTTCCGACCGCAGATGCCTTTGGGGAGAGAAACGGCTGGCATGTCAAGCTTGTGCTCGTGAAACTGAAACCACGACAGTGCATGTGGATCCAGCTAATCCGTTGAGCGTCCAATAGCTGGGACTTCTCGGTGTGGCGCGACATCGCTCGCCATAACCCACCCCATCTGCAACCTCCCCAGTTATGGCAGCGCGACTTTGTCTCTACTCCCCATTTCGCCCGTTTGGAAGACCGTTCCACCCGCCCTATTGCGAAGTCGGTTGCAAAGCCAGCCGACCCACCGGTTTACGGAGAACGCCGTCGAGACTACTCGGCGGCGTTGTCGTTTGTGCCGGGAGTGGATCGGGGAGAGGCGGCCAGATGGGACGTCGTTGCGGCGTCGCCGCGCCTCGACCGGGGGCGACTCTCTGTGCACGAGGATCGACGTTCGCTGAGCGCCTGGGCAGCGTGCGCCGCTCAGCGCTCGATCACGTCCTTGACCATCTCACGCATCTCCTCGGGCACGCCTTCGAGGAGTTCATCGATCGTCTGGGCCTTGCGGGGCGGGGCGGGGAGGAGTTCCGCTTTCTCGATGCGGGGCAGGTCGACCGGCTTCTCTGAGTTGGGGATGCGCTCGACGTCGGCGAGGGCGCGGATGATGTCAGCGCCGTCGTACATCTCGCCGAAGGCGGCGAAGAGATTGTCCAGGCTCTCGGTGCGTTCCCGGCCGAGGCAGATGAAGAATTGCGAGCCGGCTGAGTCGGGGTCGTCGAAGCGGCGACCCATGCTAAGCACGCCAAAGTCGTGGGGGAGCTTGCTCTCTTCGTAGTCGATCCAGCGTCCGGGCCCGCCGCGGCTGTTGGCGAGGGGATCGCCGCCTTGGAGGATGAAGTCGGGGACGACGCGGTGGAAGGTGGTGCCGTTGTAGAAGCCGCCCTCGACGAGGTCGAGGAAGTTCCAGACGGTGTTGGGTGCCTGGTCCGGCCTCATGCGGAAGGTCATGTCGCCGAGCGTGGTGGTGAGCTTGACGAGCGATTCGGGGTAGAGGCGCAAGCCGTTCACGGTGTCGGCGCTGCCTTGGAAGTTGATCTCGACGGCGGCCTGATCGAAGGTGGCCCGGCGCGGGGAGAGCAGGGGCTCGACGACGAGGGCCGGCCCGGTGGGTTCGCCGGCCAGGGTGGGCTGGAGGTAGGTGAGTCGTTTGGTGGCCCAGAGGCTGGGGAAGACATCGTCGAGGCGGATCTCGCCGGTGTCGATGTCCGATTCGTCCCGCACCCGGCCGGTGGGATCGAGCCAGAGCAGGCCGTCCGCCTCGGTGATGGTGATGAGGACGGGCATGTCCTTGGCGAAGTAGGTCTGGTTGGGGGTCACGGCGGTGACGGCCGCGAGGAGTAGGCTGCTGAGCATCGCAAACATGGTCAAACCCTCCATCTGTGAGCGAATGTGAGCCCATCAGCCTAGCCGGTCGGGCGGGGGTGTGCGAGTGCCTGGGGCGGATTCCCGAGGCTGGCGAGCAGCCTCGGCTTTAGGGGCGGTGGATTCGCCAATGAGCCACCCCGAGCGGGGGAACCCACCTAGGATGCGGGCATGGACCTCCCGATTCTGCGTACTGATGCTGCCACCTCCCCCGCTGCTTTGCTGCGGACCGCGAAGAAGGCCCTCGCGGACCTGGCCGCCTGCACGGTCGAGCCGGAGCCGATCGCGGGGTGTACGTTGTTTTGTGCTTCGGAACGTCCGGGCGTGGCGGGCGTGAACGCCATCTACGACCTGCACCTGGCGGAGGGGCGAAGTGCCGGCGAGGTGCTGGCGAAGGTGAGCGGGCGCTGCGACGCGGTCGGGGGTTGCGGGGGTCGCTGCCAGTTGGTGATGAGCGCTGGTGAGTCGTTTGAGCCGGCGCTGCGCGAGGCGTTGCAGGCGGCGGGCTGGCGGGAGACGACGGCGGAGCTCTTGGTGATGCAAGGGTTGCAGGTTCCGAGCGAGCTTGATGAAGGTGTGCAGGTGCTGCCGGCGCGGGCGGTGCTTGGGCAGTACGAGGCGTTGGCGCGGAAGATGGCGACGTCGGCTGCTGAGGAGACGGCGGCGTGTCTGGTGGAGCAGTTGGATGAGACACGGCACGATGTGCTGCTGGGGCGGCGTGCCAAGCGGCCGGTGGCGATGGCATCGGTGTTGGGCCAGGGCGATGTGGGCGTGGTTCAACACGTCGATTGCCTGCCGGGCGAGGAGGCGGCGCTTGAGCGTGTGTTGACGGAGGTGTTCGAGCTGTGCAGTCGAGCCCAGTTCAAGACGCTGTGCGCGTTGGTGCTGGAAGGGGAAGCGGTGAAGGCGGAAGCGCTGCGGGCGTTTGGGATGGTGACGGGGGCGGAGACGTCGGTGTTTGTGAGTCGGTGATGGGGATTCACCACGGAAACCGCGGAGGGGGAACAGGTGCGTGTAACCGCGGCCCGAATGCAAGCGCTTCCGGGCGCCAACGGGCGCTGTTCATTGCGGATACCGAGCTTCTGTTTCAATGGGTTTGGGGATCGGGCGCTTGCGAGCCGCCGCGGGGCTGACGTCCCGGCGCCCCCGCCCGCCCGACCTGATCCGCTCCCCTCCGCTTCGCTTCGGGGCTAAACAACCTCCTGCCCCTGCGTCGCTTAGTTGCTTGTTCCCTCGGTCGCTTCCCTGCCCCAAGTGGACCCGCGCTACTGCCGCCGGTATCCTTCGGACCGACCACGTACACGACCCCCACGGACGCACACGTCCCCATCAGGAGCCTGGGCAATGGCCAGCACCGGTGTGATCGCTCAAGTCATCGGCTCGACCTTCGACGCAAGGTTTCCCGAAGACGATATGCCCGAAATCTACAACGCGCTGCACGTGGAAACCAACCACAAGGGCAACGAAATCAACCTCACCGGTGAGGTCGCCAAGCACCTCGGCGGCGGCATGGTCCGGGCGGTCGCCCTCGGCTCCACGGACGGCCTGACCCGAGGCATGGCGGTGCAGGATCTGGGCGGGCCGGTCACCGTCCCGGTCGGCGAGGCGGTGCTCGGCCGCGTCTTCAACCTCCTGGGCGAACCCGTCGACGAGAAGGGCCCGGTCCATGCGGACAAGCGAGCCCCCATTCACCGCGAGCCGCCTGAGTTCGTCGAACTCAACCCCAAGACCGAAATCCTGCCAACCGGCATCAAGGTCATCGACCTGCTCTGCCCCTTCGTCCGCGGCGGCAAGATCGGGCTGTTTGGCGGGGCCGGCGTCGGCAAGACCGTCATCATCCAGGAGATGATCGCTCGCGTCGCCAAGAACTTCGGCGGCTACTCCGTGTTCGCCGGCGTCGGCGAGCGGACCCGCGAGGGCAACGACCTTTGGCTGGAAATGGCGGAAGCGGAGTACACCGACGAGACCGGCGCCACGGCGCACGTGCTTGACAAGGTCGCCATGGTCTTCGGCCAGATGAACGAGCCGCCCGGGGCGCGTCTGCGGGTGGGCTTGTCGGCCTTGACGATGGCGGAGGAGTTCCGCGACGCCTCCGGTAAGGAGACGCTGCTCTTCGTGGACAACGTCTTCCGCTTCACGCAGGCGGGTTCCGAGGTGTCGGCTCTCCTGGGTCGCATGCCGTCCGCCGTGGGCTACCAGCCGACGCTATCGACGGAAATGGGTGAGATGCAGGAGCGGATCACCTCGACGTCCAAGGGCGCGATCACTTCGGTGCAGGCGATTTACGTGCCGGCCGACGACCTGACGGACCCGGCCCCGGCGACGACCTTCGCCCACCTCGACGCCTTCGTGGTGCTGGAGCGCAGCATCGCCGAGAAGGGCATCTACCCCGCCATCGATCCGCTGGCCTCGACCTCGCGTATTCTCGATCCGAACGTCCTGGGCGAGCGGCACTACGCCATCGCCAAGCGGGTGCAGCAGATTCTGCAGCGGTACCGCGACCTGCAGGACATCATCGCCATCCTGGGCGTCGACGAATTGGCGGAAGAGGACAAGCTCATCGTGGCCCGGGCCCGCAAGATCGAGCGCTTCCTCAGCCAGCCCTTCCACGTCGCGGAGGTCTTCACCGGTTTTGCCGGCGTGGACTCGCCGCTGGACGAGACGATCGACTCCTTCGAGCGGATCGTGGCGGGCGAAGGCGACGACATTCCGGAAGGCGCCTTCATGTACGTCGGCTCGCTCGACGACGCCCGCGCCAAGGCCGAGCAAATGGCGGCGAACGCCTCGTAAGCGACGGACCACATTGCCGATTGAATGATGCAAGCCCTCGCCACGTGCGGGGGCTTGTTTCATGTCCTCAGGTGCCCGATTCCGTCATCCCCGCGCAGCGCCAGCCCTCACGAAGGTGGGGGCGGGGATCCAGGGGCACCGCCGGACGTCTCGACCGCGGAACTGGATGCCCGCCTTCGCGGGCATGCCGGTTGTAGAAGACCGGGGTCGACGATACCGCTCGCGTGGACGCGGCGGCTCGCTTGGGCGCCGCCAGCGCTGCCGATGGGTTTGTCCGTAACCCGCCTGGCCCCCGCCGGTAGAAGCGAGCGGTCGTGCGTTTGAATGACTCATCCCAAGAGACTCGCGCCGCGGGCGGTGCTGCCCTGGGCGCCTGGAGACGGATCATGCGACACCACCGGCGCACGCCTTGGGGAGGCGGGATCGGTCTGGCCCTGTTGGCGGCATCTCTGGGCGGCTCACTCCAGGCGGCGCCCGTGCAGGAGCGGGGGCATGTCATCCGCGACTGGGAGGTCTCCCGACGCTATCCGGAAGCGCAGGTGAATCACGAGGCCTACCCCCACTTCTTCGCCATCTTCGGGGCGCAGTGGCAGCCGGCCGAGGTGGAGCCCTCCGGCTGGGTCGATCTCAGCAAGCACTCCCCGCCGGTCGACGAGGCCGGCGACTGCCTGCTGGTTCGGCACGCCTTCACCTGCGCCGAGCCGACCGAGGTGGACCTTGACTTCAGCTTCCGCGATGCAGTGCATGTCTTCCTGAACGGCCGCAAGGTCTTCGAGGGCAGGAGCGAGGATTCGGCGAAGGGCGAGAGGCTGCATCTCGCCTGCGAAGCGGGCCTGAACGAACTCTTCTTCGAGATCACCGATCGCAGTGGAGAAGGCGGCCTTCGTTGCCGGTCCAGCATCCCCCTGACGCCACCCCCGACGGCGCATGGCGGCCTCAGCCAGGCCTGGGAGACGGAGGCGATCTTCGACATCCCGGAGTCCGTGCTCTACGACCCGCAGCGTGAAGTGCTGTATGTCTCCAGCTTCGCCAAGGTCGGCAGGCGCGAGCCGAACCAAGGCTATCTGTCGCGGCTGACCGTGGAAGGCGAAGTCAAGGATCACAAGTGGATCGAAGGGCTGGACGGGCCCTGCGGCATGGCCCTGGCGAACGGGCGGCTGTATGTCGTGGAGTGCAGCGGCCATCTCGTGGAGATCGACCCCGACGCCGGCGAGATCCTGAAGCGCTACCCGGCCCCGGGCAGCACCTTTCTCAACGATGTCGCGGTCGACGCGAAAGGGACGGTTTACTTCTCCGACACCACCCGTGCTGCCGAGGAGGCGGATGTTTATCGCTTCCGCGACGGCGCGGTGGAGGTGTGGAAGACGGGAACGGATCTGGCGCGCACGAACGGCCTCTTCGTCCACGACGGCGCCCTGCTCGCGGGCAGCAGCGGCGACGGCTTCTTCAAGTCGGTCGATCTCAAGAGCGGTGCGGTCTCGCGGATCGTGTCGCTGGCCCCGCGCATCATCGACGGCATTCGCGTGGACAACGCCGGCAACTACCTCGTCTCGCACTGGGAAGGCCAGCTCTACCGCATCACGCCGAGCGGCGAGATCACGGAGCTTCTCGACCTGCTGCCCGAGGGGCTGAACATCGCGGACTTCGAATACATCAAGGATCAGCGCCTCCTCGTCATCCCGACGTTTCTGGGCAACAAGATCGTGGCTTACAAGCTCGAGGAGGAACGCTGAGCGCCTCTCGGCGAGCCGCGGCGTCCACGCCAGCGGCCCGAGGCGACGAACGTCACCCGTCACGATTAGAAGACCGCTCGCGTGGACGCGGCGGCTCGCTGTCCCGAATCGACGGCGCGACCTCGGCGCAAGAAACAAGCCGACGATTGCGCGTCGGCTTGCGTGTGGTGTCAGGATGTCATCGCAGCGCTAGCCGCCGAAGGCGCGGCGTTGCAGGGGGTCGATGATCCAGAGCCAATCGTCGACGATGAATTCGATGCGAATGGCGAGCAGGGCGATGCGGCCCATGACGGTGTAGCCGAAGGCCGCCCCGAAGGTGATCATCAGGAACCAGATGCCCAGCTTGGCGGTCTTGCCGACGAGCCCCTTGTGCTCGATGGAGAAGAAGAAGTAGACCAGGCAGGACAGGACGCCGATCACCAGGATGACCGCTGCCAGCGAATCCCAGAAGGTGGAGAGCTCCTGCAACTGGCCATTGACCATCACCGGGTTGTACAGCGAGACGACGCTGTTACGGATCTGGCTGAGGAAGTCGGCGTGGATGAAGCCGATCATGCGGATGCCGGCCGTGGTGCCGATGATAAAGGCCAGGGGCCAGCGGCTGATCCAGGCGCCCTTGGGCGACAGTCGCATGAGCAGCAGGATGCTGAAGACGAGGGGCACGATGTAGAGCCACTCGACCCTTCCTTCGAGGCCCGGCATAGCCCAGCCCTTGACCATCGCCGGCATCAGCTTGCCCAGCAAGTTGGGCACGATGGTGGACCAGAAGGCGACGACCATCCAATAGGCCGCCGACACGCCGACCACCACCGACTCGGCCATTTTGTAGAAGGGGTTGTCCTTGTAGAGAAAGGAGAAGATGGCGAGGGTGAAGAACGCCGCCACCCAGATGCCCAGGGTGCGGCTCCAACTGAAGCGAATGAGGCTGGGCGGCGGGGTGGAGTTCAGTTGGCGCTCGAACCGCGCCAGTTGCACGGCGTGAATCGCCAGCGCCTCGTCGAGCTCCTGGACGGACTTGTAGGGGATTGACTCTGGTTCTTCGCCCGTTCCCGCCTCGAACGCCGCCTTCGCCACCTCGTACTCAGCCAGGGCTGCTTCCAGCTCGGCAGCGTTGGCGTAGGCGGGCGCTTCCGGCTCGCCGCCGAGATACTTTGCGTAGCTGGCGAGCGCCTCGTCGTACGCCGTCCTGGCGGCGTCGAAGGCCTCGGGGGAGTCGTAGGCATCCCGGGCCGGTTCACCGGCTTGCAGCAGTTCGAACTGCTCCAAGGCGGCCTGGCGCTTGGCTTCCGCTTCGTTCCACTCTCCCATCGTCGCCGGCACCTGTGATTCCCAGGTGATGCGGCGATCCTCGGGCAGGGCCTCGACATCGAGGTCCTGGGTGAGTTCGTCGACGCTTTCCCAGCGCTTGACCCACTTGCCGGTGTAGGTGCTGTTGCGCCAGGGGATCTGCGCCTTGCCGTTGCCGGCGGTCGGAGGCGCCACCGTGTAGGTGTTGCCGTCCGGATGCTCGTAGGAAATCTCTTCCGTGGCGCCGAGGTCGGCCTCGAGTTTGTCGCCGCCCCAGGGAAGCTGCAATGTGTGCCCGGTCATGACATAGTCGTGCGGCGTCACCTTCACGTGCGCCTGGCCGGCGTGGCGGAAGACGGCGTTGCAGGCCAAGCCGATGACGAGCAGGGTCAAGATGACGGCCCAGACAATGGATTCAGTCTTCATGCCGCACCTCCTTTCCGCTTCTCATCGAAGTAGATGATGTTGGCCACCACGATCAGCAAGATGATGAGCAAGTGGGCCACCAACTGCGGGCCCATGCGGCGGACACCCTCGGTGTAGCGGCCGCGGAAGGGCTCACCCTCCCGACCGTTCTCCGCCAGGTACTTCGTCTCGTAGGTGCGGTTCACCAGTTCCTCGTACTCCGCAGCGCCCTTGATGGCGCCCAGGAGCCCGGGAAGCTGTTCGGGGATGTAGGGATACAGGAGCGGCGCCTGCACGCCGGTGCAGCCGCCGACGATCTTGACATCGTTCGGATAAGGCGTCGCCGCGTATTGCACCCATTCCTTGGTCCCCGGATAGCCTGCGGAGACGTTGATCTGCAAGTCCATGTCGCGGATGCTCTGGATGTCATCCATCATGTCGATCTTGTCGATCGAGGTGCCCTTGTCGTCCGTGGTGTAGAGCTCTTTGATGTTGTTGACGACGACCTTGATGACGCCCTCGTTGCCCGACTTGTAGCCGAGGTTCATGTAGTCGACGCCGTACTCGTACTCGCGGTCGGTGCCGGCGATTCCGGGCCTGCGGTTGAACTCCTGGAGGATCACCTTGTTGATGGCGTCCTCGATCATCTGCGGGCCGACGGGCCAGAGGGCCATGAAGTAGAGCTTGAGGTCCTTCTCGCAGCAGTGCCGCACGAAGGTGGTGGCCATCGGCCCCAACTCGCCTTCACTGGCGGGGTCGAAGTCGAAGGCCAGCAGGACGCGATCACCCGCCTGCAAGGCCTCCACCTCGTTGAACACGGCTTCGGCCATGGCGGTGGGCGACTCGGGGAAGCGCGCCTCGGTGAGGATGGGAATCACCACCGACAGCATCATGAGAAGGAAGATCCAACGTCGATCGAGAGTCTTAAGGAACTGCAACATGGGTTAGTCTCCTGATCCCAAGTAGGACCGATCGACTCCCAGGAGCACCTTCAGCGACGTGGAGGCGATTCCCAGAGCAACACCGATCATGATGGCCCGGTTGCCGGCGGTATTGAACACTTTCATGATGTAGACGGTCAGGTTCTCCAGGCGCAGCCCCTGAAACTCACTGTCCTCGGGGATCCAACCGGTCAGCCAGACACCGGCGAAGGTGCGGCCCAGGAGGATGATGAAAGCGGTGCTCAGGAGCAGCATGGCCTCGACGTTCTTGGCCCGGAAGGCCCGGAAGGCCGCCGAGGCGATGTAGAACGCCAGCATGGAGAACATGGTGGCGGTCAACGGCTTGAAGACGTACTCGTACATCCACCAGAAGGCGACGCCGTTTTCACGGTAGCTGCCCGACCAGGGATATTCCGGGTAGTTGGGATTGGGATGCACCCCGGCCTGCGACAGGCCGATCACCAACATGCCAATGAAGGCACAGAGGGTGACCCCGGAGAAGGCCCAACCCTTGTTGCGGTCGGAGACCTTTCGCAGGTGAATGCGAAGCAGGTTGCCACCGCCCAGGATGAAGGCCGCCGACGCCATGACGTCGAACCAGATGGTCGAGACCTCGGCCCATCCCTGCGTCTCGGGGATGAAGTAGGCGATGGCGAGGACGAAGCCGCCAAGGGCCGTGATGATGAGCGGGATCGTTCGTTTCATGCGTCTCGCTCCTTAGACTAGAACCACGTCTTTGATGTAGGTGGCGATCGGCATCATCATCGGCGTGACGGCGGCCACCATCGGCGTGGCCCTCGGCGAGCCGAATGTCTTTGAGTCGATCGCCTCGATGACCTTGCCCACATCCTGACCCTTGAGCGAGCCGAGTTGGTCGGGCTCGCCGGAGAGGTAGGCCGAGGCGGCGAAGAACTCCTCGCCGATGAGCGTGTAGTCACAAGCCGCCACGAAGAAGGGCAACTGGGCCGGCATGGCCGTGCCGGCCACCTGGATGGCCCCGACGTTGTTGCCCGTCTCCGCCAGAATCAGAGACTCGGCGTAGAAGGCGCCCATGTAGAAACAGGCGGCGGGCTTCTCACGCGTGATGTGCCCTTGCAGGTACGCCACGAAGCCGAACTGCTCGTCCGTGACGTAGTAGATCAGGTCCTGGTTGTAGGCGTCCGGCCGGCCGGCGGAGAGGTAGGCGGCCTGCACCGTCTCCCGGGCCGTGGTCATCACCAGCGACCGCGAGCAAGGCATCTCCACCTTGGCGTCGTACTCCGCCGCCGTCTTGGCGACGTGCGACAGCACCGTGATGCCGGCGATGGTCTGGATGTCGTTCATGTCCTGGGTGCCGGCGATGTAGAGACAGGAGCGGCCCATCTCCGTGGCCCGGCCCACGGCTTCGTCCACCGCTTCCAGACCGGCGATTCGGCGTACCTTCAGCACCTTGCCGCTGCGGGCCTGGCTGATGAAGTAGAACACCGAACCGGCCAGGATGAGGGTGATCACCGCCAGCCAGAAGCGATCGCCGTCGAACCACTGGCGTCGAGGCACCACCGTGTTCGACTCGGCGGGTTCGGAGGCGACACCGCCCGCCCCAATCGCCTTGACCCGGAACTGGTAGGTCATGGGGAACTCGCGGTAGTCGTCCCAGTGGCGGACGCCGGCGTTCCACATCAAGTCGCCGACGTTGACGATGTGGTCGCCTTCCTTCTTCAGATCCTTGACGGGAAGGCTGCGCTCCAAGTCGCGGACAACGAAGCTCGTCTTGTCCTTGGCGACGAGATCCACGTATTCCCACTCGAGATGCTCGTCATCGACCACGGCGTCGCCAACCTGGGCGATCGCCTTGTAGATCCAGTAGGCCTCCAGGCTGTCGGCGTCCGGCGAGGCGTTCCAGGTCAAATCGACCCGCTGCCCACCGTCAAGCGGGTGGTCCGCCGCGACGAGATTCGTCGGTGGCGCCGGCGGGGTCGATTCCTGGCCGAGCGCTCCCGGCGCCGTCAGCGCCAAGGCCGTCGCAGTGGCCAACATTATCCGAGCTCGACTCGGTCTTCTCATCATGTCCTGCTCCTGTCTGAGTCAGGCTTCGATCAACTCGACGTTCGCTCGCGGAACGGTCACACTTTCCCCCGAGTGCAGTTTCACTTGCAGCACCCGCGCCCTGGTGCCCGAATCGAGCGGCGCCAGTTCGTGCGGCAGCCCCGCCACTTCTCCCAGGAGCCCGAAATAGGGGTCGCGGATGATACGCACGTGCCTGCCGATCTCCAGCAGGCCGCTGATGTGCTCCGGCTCGATCTCCTGGGCTTTCTCTTCCTCGCTGAGCGGGATCACGACCTCCGGCCGCATGACGCCGGCCCGGATCTGCGTGGTGCCGTTGATGGCGGCGAAGTCGCCCTCGCGCTTGTGGAGCAGCTCAAAGGTCCGCTCGGCCATGGCGATGTCGCCGAAGCCTTCGGTGACGATGAGCGTCAGGCCGATGCGTTCCGTGCCGGTGATCGCCACGCCCAGGTCGTAGCCGAGAATCTCTTTGAGGTCGGAGTCATCGATGCCCCCACCGACGATCCCCGCCGCCCCCACCTTGATGGCCTTCTCCACGGCTTCGTGCCAGATGCGGGCTCCGCCCACCACGACACAGCCCTTCATGTCGGGGGTGATCATGTCGGCGAGGAGGTCCTGCTCGTGGTCCTTGGCCGCCATCTTGATCTTGCCGTAGGTCTCGCCGCCGATGCCGAAGATGCCCTGAATGAAGGTGGTGTCGGCTTCGATGACCACGCCCTCGTTGGGAATGACCTCGATGACCGTGCCGGTCAGGTAGGCCCGGACCTCCACGGGAATCGGCTCGCCGCGAATAATGAGCTGGCCCGTCACCTCGGAGATGGTTTCGATCGTGCCGGCGTGGCGACTCTTGTGGATCGACTTGAACAGGCCGAACATGCCCTTGGTCTGGGCCAGGGGATCGCCGACCTCGATGTGCTCGCCTTCCTGCTTGAGCATGCACTCCGCCACGTCCTTGGGCGGCATGGAGAGCAAGTTCGCCAGGTTGACCGGTTCGATGTCGCCGGGCATGAAGGTCTGCGCCACCACGTCTTGGGCGTGCACCCGGTCGCCCTGCTTCACCAGCACCTCGCCCTTGATGGGCAAGACGCGGCGCACCCGATGCGTCACGCGGTTGGTTACTCTGAGTCCGGGGGTGTATGCCTGTCCCATGCTTTACTCGACATCTCTTGGCTTGACTGAAGGCGGCTCGAATCAAACGCCGCCCATGAATCTCGGTTCGCTTAGACGGCGGCCGTCTGCGGCTTGTACATGTCCAGGGTGTCGACCCAGCGCTCGATCGTGCGCCGGCACTCCACCGCTTCTTCGGGCAGCCTCAGGGGCCTGCCGCGCCCATCCAGGACCAGACCCACCGTGCCGCCCCGCACTTCCTTCTGCACCCGCTTGCCCGGGCCGGCCCCCAGGTCGAACATCTTGCTCGGCTCAACGGTGACGATGGCGGTCTCGTCCGGCCCCAGGGGCAGGAGCTTCAGATCGCCGTAATTCATCTCGCCCGATTCCTTCAGCGTCTCGCCTTCGATGGTGTAGTTGAAGGCGAGCTTGCCCGGCTTGCCGTGTCCCTTGGCGGCGACGCAGGTGCCCAGGTAGACCAGGCAGTCGCGCTCGAAGACCTCCATCGCCGCCCTCGGATGCACCTGCGCCGCCACGCCGAGGTGCGGCATCATGAAGATCGAATCCTTGGCCAGGGAGGTGAAACCCTCCGGCTGGAAGGCGTCGATCAGCATCATCGCCGTCTGGTTCATTCGCGGCGCGTGCGAGAGCACCCCACCCGACGCCACCAGCAGATTCAGCTTCATGTTGTCGACGATGGTCTGGCCGCTCGTCTGCTGGCTGAAGGTGTCGCCGACGCTGCGCTGCTGCTGCACGCCCTTGAGCGTGGTGGCGAACTCCTTGTGCTGCTCGTAGGCCAGCCGCAGCGCTTCGCGGGCCACCGCCTGCTCGAAGACCAGCGCCTCCATCGACTGGGGAATCGTGGTCGGGCGGATCATCTTGTTCTTGACGCGGTTGCGCAGCTCGCGCTCGTCCATGTCGAAGTGGACCCAGCGAAGAATGTTGGCCATCGTCGCTTCCGCGCAGACGTTGCTGATCGAGTAGCTCATGCCCAGGTTCGCCGACACCGTGCGGTTGAAGGTGCCGTCGAAGACGCTGAAGACGTCCGTCGTCGCCCCGCCGATGTCCACGCCCACGGCGTTGATGCCCTGCATCTCGGCGATGGTCTGCAGGATGTTCCCCACGGCCCCCGGGGTGGGCATGATGGGAGCGTCCGTCCACTCCATCAGCCGGTTGTATCCCGGAGCATGCGCCATGACGTGCTCCAGGAACACATCGTGGATGGCGTCGCGGGCCGGGGTCAGGTTCTCTCGTTCCAAGACCGGCCGCAGGTTCTCCACAACCGACAGGTCCACCGACTCGTCAAACGTCTTCTCAATGGTGGGGATGGCGTCCTTGTTGCCCGCGAAGATGACCGGCATGCGGTAGGCCCCGCCGAAACGTGGCTGAGGCTTGGCCGGGGCAATGAGTTCGGCGATCTCCACCACGTGCTTGGTGTCGCCGCCATCCGTGCCGCCGGAGACCAGGATCATGTCCGGCCGCAGTTCGCGAATGCGCTGAATCTTGTCGTGAGGCCGGCGCTTGTCGTTGCTGGCGATGACATCCATGACGATGGCCCCGGCGCCGAGGGCGGCCCTCTTGGCGCTGGCGGCGGTCATCTCCTTGACCACGCCCGCCACCATCATCTGCAAGCCGCCGCCCGCCGAGGACGTCGAGATGTAAAGGTCGCATCCCTCCGTCTCCGTGGCCGGCTGGATGATCTGGTCGTCGTCGCTGACCAACTTTCGACCGGCAAGCTCCTGCACTTCGGTGACGGCGTTGGCGACGCCGATCGTCACATCCGCGAAGGGCTCTTCCACGGTCGTGGGGGCCTCGCCGCGATGCGTCTGCCGGTAGACCCCGTCCACCTTCTGAATGAGGATCGCCTTGGTCGTGGTCGATCCGCAGTCGGTGGCGAGAATCACATTGATCTGTTCCGGGTCAGTTTGGTTCATGGCTTCCTGCTACGTCCTCAGCGGGCGTGTCGCCGGCATCACCGGGGCGCTCCTGCTGCTGGTATTCCTTCTCGAAATGCTCAATCCGCGCGCAGATGTAGTCGACCGCCCCCCGACGCTCGAGAAACTGCGCGAAGTTGTTGTAGTTCTCCAGCGTCTGCTGCTTGGCGATGGCCCACACCGCCGGCGAAAAGAACTGCATGGCGCTTGCCCCAATGAAGTTCAGGGGCCTGGACATCTCCAGCCCGATCAAGGCCGGCGTCGTCAGGTGACGCTTGGCGAGCTGCCGGCAAAACCAGTCCACGGGCTCGCGCTGCGCGTCGGTCGGCTCGGCGGGTCCGGGCGGATCCACCGCAAAGGCGTGCTTCAACCAGCCCTTCTTCACGCCGCACCCCCCTGGCCCAGGTGCTGTCGAATCAGGCGGACCGCTTCCTCGCGCGCGCCATCGAAGAGCACGTGCACGCCCTGCAACGGTCGCAGGCGCGGACGATACGGCGTCGTCGCCAGGAAGCCGCCGCGCTCGTCCACGAGAAAGCGATGGAACTGCTCCCAGCGGTAGCGCTGCCGTCCCAGCAGATGCCGGTAGGTGATGCCTTCGCCGTCGATCTCGTAGTGCGAGGGGAAGAAGAAGCGATGCAGGGAGAGGAAGAGCACCGCCGCCGACAGCACTGCCCAGAGCAGGCATTGGCTGGCGGTGAGGCCGCCGCTCGCCTGCCCGATCCCGCCGTAGCGCAGCAGCCCGTAAACCATGCCGCCCACTGCGATAATGGCCAAAAGCGCCAGCGCGGCCCGACCCCGGCGCTGGCCGGCGGGGAACGCCTGCCACGCAAAAGTGGGGGGTGCTGTCTGGCTCATCTGACTCAAGCTGCTACCTCAATGCGCTGTGGAATGAGCGCAGACCGAAAGTGTAGCGGATCGACCCCACCCGCGCCGCTGCAATTAAGCGCGGTATGAACAGGCCCGGAATCCGACTCGGCTATCTCCTTCTCAGTCCCACGAAAGCGCTCGTACCGCCAGGGACATGCCTCGGACCCGATTGGCCCGGGGCTAACAAGCACAAGGTGTTACGCCACCTCCACCTGGCGGCCCTGGCCGGTTATCAGACTCACCGCCACATGCACCAGCATCGACACCAGGAACGCCAAGGGCAGATTGTAGACCTCCATGACCGCTGAAGGATCATCCAAGCCGGATCGCCAATCCATGTAGGTCACCTTCCAAACGATCGCTAGCACGAACCCCGTCAGCATCCCCGCCAAGGCCCCGGCGTAGGTCGAGCGTCGCCAGAGCAACATCAAGATGACCTGTGGCCCGAACGCCGCCCCCAGCACCGCCCAGCCATAGGTCAGCACGTATTGGTACACCTGGATGTCTGACTTGGGATCGATGACCAGCAGCACCGCGACGATGCCGAGCACCAGCACCATGCCGCGGTTGATCAGCGAGTGCACCCTGCCGCGCCGCTTACTGTCCGTGCCCGCATCGGTCTTCCTCCCGAGCAAGCGGTGATAGATGTCGTTCGCCGCCGCGCTCGCCGCGACCACGAGTTGGCTGTCCGCCGTTGAACAGATCGCCGCCAGCACCGCCGCCAGCACCAAGCCGCCGATGAGTTCCGGCAGCATGTACATCGCCGCCGCCACCAGCCCGAGTTCGTTCTGACCTTCCGCGCCCAGGATCGCCGCCCATTCCGCCCCGGATTCGTGCATCGCTTTGGCGAACAAGCCGACCGTCACCGCGCCCCAGTACACAAGCAGGCCCCAGCACACCGCGATGGCGCCCGCCGCTTTGGCGCTGCGGCGCTCCTTGAGCCCCATGAAGCGCACCAGGACGTGCGGCTGGCCGGGATAGCCGAAGTTGATGCCCAGGGCCCCGTTCCCGAGCAAGAACCCGAAGAGCAGGGCCGCCCCCTTCGCCCCACCCGCATTGTCGAATTTCGGCAGCCAGCGCAGCATGTCCGGCGCTGACTCGTGCAGCGTGCCGGCGATGAAGCCGTAGCCGCCCTTGGTCGCCAGCAAGTACAGCGGGAAGACGACGAGCGCCGACACCATGAGGAGCGCCTGCAGGAAGTCGGTCCAGCAGACCGCGCGGAAGCCGCCGCTCACCGTGTAGACGAGCACCACCGCCGCCCCGATGACCACGCCCCACTGGTAGTTCACTTCCGGGAAGCAGAAGGCGAAGGCCTTGCCCGCGGCGTTGAGCTGCGCTGCGACGTACAAGGTCATCGCCACGAGAATCACGATGACGCTCAGGATCCGAAGCAGTGGCAGCTTCTCGCGGTAGTGATAGGCAAAGAGGTCCGGCAGGGTCAGCGCCCCGGTCGCCACCGCCCGATCGCGCATGCGTCCGGCGACGACCCACCAGTTGAACATGTAGCCAAGCAAGCAGCCGGGGATGATCCAGTAGGCCGCGTAGCCCGAGCCGTAAGCCCAGCCGACGAGGCCCAGCGTCACCCAGCCGGACTCGCTCGAGGCGGAAGCGGAGAGGGCCGCGATCCACTTGCCCAGCGATCGGCCGGCGAGGAAGTAATCCTCATCGCTGCGTTTCGAGAGCTTCGCCGACCACAGGCCGACACCGACGATGATGAGCGTGTAGAGCGCAAAGGCCCCGCCGAAGACGGTGAGATTCACTTGCGGGAGGACGGTCGTTTCCGGCGGCATCGTCAACTCCTTTCGGCCCCACGGAGCGGGCCCGCCGCTGACGGGTCGACATTGAGCATACCGCAAAACCAATGGGCGCTATCGAGGCTCGCTCCGCTCGCCTCGCCCGCGTTGACACAACGCGGCTCTGTTTTGCAGTGCCCCCGCTCCCCGCGAATCCGAGCCGCGGCGTGTCGACGCGGGGCGGTAGGCGACGCTCAAGGCGTCGACTGCCGCGCTTCCTCGACTCGCACCGCTTCCCCACGCCACCAACCGCCGTGCTTGGCGCTCCTGCGCGCTGCCCAGACGATGAGCAACACCCCCGCCGCGATGAGCGGCAGGCTGTACAACTGCCCGCGACTCAACCCCAGAATCCGCTGCACCTGCAAGTTCGCATCGGGCAAGCGCCAGTGCTCGGTCACCAGGCGCAGCACGCCGTACACCATCAGGAACCAGCCCGTCACCACGCCCGCGCGGCGTGGCTTCAGCCACACGAGACATAGTACGAGTCCCAGGATCAGCCCTTCCGCCAGCGCCTGATACAACTGCGAGGGATGCCGAGCCGTAAGCAAAGGTTCGACAATACGGATGGCCTGTTCCTCGCCGCGCTGGATCGCTTCCGTCAGGTTCTCGGTAAGGCGATACATCGCCGAGATCGCCCAGTCCGTCTGCGGCTGTTCGAGCACTTGCCGCCATTCGATTTCGGTGATCTCGCCGTAGCGCCGGCTCAGCGGTTCAAGCTGGGCGAGCAACTCCGGCTGGAAGTACTTGGGCGGGTTCGCCCAGTAGGTTGACATTTCCTGGGGGAACTTCACCGCCCAGGGAAGCGATTCGCCCGCGCCGACGGGCCGACCGAGCAGTTCGCCGTTGATGAAGTTGGCGATGCGCCCCGCTCCCAAACCGATGGGGGCGACGAAGGCGACGAGGTCGCAGAGTTGCAGCATGGGCACGCCGTTGCGTTTGCTAAACCACCAGCAGCCGATCAGGCAACCGACCATGCCGCCGTGGCTGGCCATGCCGCCGCGGTTGATGGCGAGGACGCCCCACCAAGGCGGGCTGGAATCGATGGTCCAGAGCAGATCGATGTTGTAGAGCAGCACCGAGCCGAGCCTGCCGCCGACGAGCACGCCGATGACGATCGCCATGATGAAGTCGCCGATCTGCTCGGGCTTGAGCCCGATGCGCTCGCGCCGGGCCAGGTAGCGAAGGATGAGATAGCCGGCGGCGAAGCCCAGGAGATAGGCAGCCCCGTACCAGCGGATGCCGAAGTTGCCGCTGAGGCGCCAGATGAAAGGATCGATGTCGTGCAGCCAGGCCGCGAGGGTGAGCATGGCCGCAGTGTAGGAAATGCGCCCGGTCCGCGCCCCCCATGTGGCGGCGGGCTCCACCCCGGGCTTGGCGCGGCATCCGCCACAGAGCGCCGGGCAAGCCCACGCCGCTAAATAAGATGCCGCCAACCGCGCCCCGGCCCATCCCCAACCGCCGTCCCCCGATTAAGTCCTTGACTTTGGCGCCCCCCTGATCCGATACAGGCCGCATGCAAGAGACGCTGAAGAACCTGCTCGCGGGCGCGACGCTCAGCCAGGACGCCGCCGCCGAGACCTTCGAGACGATCCTCTCCGGCGAGGCGGACGAGGCCCAGATCGCGGCCCTGCTGACGCTGCTGCAACAGCGCGGCCCGACCGTTGACGAGATCGTCGGGGCGGCCCGCACGATGCGGCGGCACGTCACCCGGGTGCCTCACACGCTGTCGCAACCAATCGACACCTGCGGCACGGGCGGGGCCCCCAAGACCTTCAACGTCTCCACCGCCGCCGCCCTCATCGCCGCCGCCGCCGGGGCCCAGGTCGCCAAGCACGGCAACCGCTCGCGCACCGGGCGCGGGTCGGCGGAGATCCTGCAGGCGCTCGGCGTCAACGTCGATGCTTCTCCCGAGGTGCAGGGCCGCTGCCTGGAACAGGCCGGCATCTGCTTCTCGTTTGCCATCCACCATCACCCGGCGATGAAGTACGCCATCGGCCCGCGCAAGAGCCTGGGCTTTCCCACGATCTTCAACCTGCTGGGCCCGCTGACCAACCCCGCCGGGGCGACGCGGCAACTGATCGGCGTCTACCGTCGCGAACTCATGCAGCCGATGGCGGAGGCTTTGCAGCATCTCGGAGCGGAGCGGGCCCTGGTGGTGCATTCCGAGGACGGCCTGGATGAACTCTCGACCACCGCTCCCACGCATGCCGCCCTTCTGGAGAACGGCGAGGTAGAGTTGACGACGATCGATGCGAGCGACCTGGGCATCGCCCCGCCGCCGGGCGGGCTGGCGGATCTGCAAGCCGCCGACATCGACGACGCCCAGCGACGGATCGAAGGCGTGCTCGCCGGCGAATCGCAGTTCGGGCACGAGCGAGCCATGGCCTGCCTGAATGCCGGGGCGGCGCTCTTCATCGCGGGCGTGGCGGCGGATCTGGTGGGCGGGTACGAAGCCGCCGGCGCCGCCATTGACACGGGGCGGACGCTGGACACGCTGGCCAAGCTGGTGACCGTCTCGCAGGGGATTTGACCACTCACGAGACGGCCTGCTTTCTCTGGGATCTCACCCCTATACAGTTGTGCACGGAAGCGCCGATTGGGGCGGCGGGCGTGGCCTGCGCGTGCGGCCGAAACGGTACACTGCGATCTCCTTTACCCGCTCGAATCCGCCCGGGCTGGAGTCCCGCATGTCCGTTCGCCTTGCGTTTCTTTTCCTTCCCCTCGCTGTCAGTGTCGCCGCCTCTGCGCCAGCGCCGGCGGAGGAGCCGGAAGTGTTGCTTGATCCGGGCCTGCCGCACGCGGAGATCGCCCGCACCGACGTTGCCCCGACGATCGACGGTGTGCTGGACGACGCCGCCTGGGAAACCGCCACGATCATCGACGAGTTCCTGCAGACCGACCCTGACGAGGGCCAGCCCTGCAGCGAGCGGACGGCGCTGCGCCTGCTCTACGATCGTGACTTCCTTTACCTCGGCGTGCGCTGCTTCGACGGCGAAGCGGAGGGGATCGTCGCCACCCAGATGCGCCGTGACGCCTCCTTCGCCGCCGACGACCACATCAGCATCGTCATTGATCCCTACTTCAGTCGGCGCAACGGCTACTACTTCGACGCCAACCCCCTGGGCGGGCACGGCGACGCCCTCATCGAGGCGAACGGCGACTTCAACAAGAGTTGGGACGGCATCTGGGAGTGCGCGGCCTCCATCGACGCGGAAGGCTGGTCCCTGGAGATCGCCATCCCCTTCAAGACGATCTCCTTCAACCCGGACACCAGGCGCTGGGGCCTGAACGTCATGCGCTTCCTTCGCCGCAAGAACGAGTACGCCCGCTGGGCCTCGCCCTCGCGCGACAAGAGCTTCAACTCCTTCGCCGACGCCGGCGTCATCGAGGGCATCCGCGACATCGACCAGGGCCTCGGCCTCGACGTTAAGCCCTACGGCATCGGCACCTTCCGGCGCGACCAGGAGCGCGGCGGCTCGGATCTCGACCTCGACGCCGGCTTCGACATGTTCTACAAGGTCACGCCTTCGCTCACCCTGGCCACGACCTTCAACACCGACTTCGCCGAGACGGAAGTCGACGACCGCCAGGTCAACCTGACCCGGTTTCCCCTCTTTTTCCCCGAGAAACGGGACTTCTTCCTGCAGGATGCGGGCATCTTCAACTTCGGCGGCATTCGGCGCAATCCCCTGCCCTTCCACTCCCGCCGCATCGGCATCGGCCCGGGCGGCGAGGAGAAGGACATCCTCGTCGGCGCCAAGCTGACCGGCCGCCTCGACAACCTCAACCTCGGCCTGCTCGATGTGCAGATGAAGCACGATGACGAACTGGGCGACAAGAACCTCTTCGTCGGTCGCGGCTCCATCAACGTGCTGGAGCAATCCACCATCGGAGCCATCTTCACGCACGGCGACCCCAACTCCACCGCCGACGCCTGGACCGGCGGCTTCGACTTCAACTACCGCACCAGCGATCTCTTCGACGGCAAGACGCTGCAAGCCCACGCCTGGCAACTGGGCAGCGACTCCTCTGCGGACGGCGAGCACGGCGGCTCGGCGTATGGCTTCAAGCTCAGCTACCCCAACGACCGCATCGACTGGGGCCTCGGCTACACCCGCATCGACTCCGACTACGACGCCGCCCTGGGCTTTGTCCCCCGCCGCGGCATCCACGAGTACTTCGGCGACTGGAAGTATCGCTATCGACCCGAGCACGACTACATCCGCTCCGTCGACGTCGGCGGCGACTTCTACATCGTCACCGATCTCGAAGGCAATGTCGAGACGCGCAACCTCGAGTTCAACGCCTTCTCCATCCGCACCGAGCCCGGCGACTACCTCGATCTTGACATCTCGCGCCAGCGGGAGGTGCTCACCGACACCTTCGAGATCTCCGATGGCATCGTCCTGGCCCCGGGCAGTTACAAGTTCGATCGCTACGACCTCTACTTCCAGACCTCCCAGGCCCGCCCCGTCGACGCCACCTTCCGCATCGGCGGCGGCGAGTTCTTCACCGGCACCCGCGAGGACTACTACCTGGGGCTTAGCTGGCGCCCCGGCAGCCACTTCAACCTCTCCGCCGAATACAGCGTCAACGATGTGCACCTCGACGAAGGCGACTTCCTGACGCGCATCATGCGCGCCCGCGCCACGGTGCAGTTCACGCCGGATCTCTCCTGGTCGACCTACACCCAGTACGACAACGTTTCCGAGTCGATCGGCGTCAACAGCAAGGTGCACTGGATCATCCAGCCCGGCAACGAGGTCTACTTCGTCATCAACCAGGCCGTCGACCGCGAAGACGACAGCTATACCTTCACCGAGACGGACATCACCGCCAAGATCGGCTGGACCTTCCGCTTCTAAAAATAGGGACAGTTCCCATTTTTCGGGGAGCCGGGGGGTGGCGTTCTCCTATCGAATTGCTGGAAAACGGGATCTGAAAAATGGGAACTGTCCCTATTTTCCTCGGGATCTGAAAAATGGGAACTGTCCCTATTTTCGTACGGGCACGCGCGGCTTACTTCAGGTACTTCTTCCACCACTCCAGGATCTGGCCCAGGCGGTGGATGCGCAGGTCGACCGGCCCGCCGCGCGACATGCCGTGGAACGTCGAGCGCGGGTAGCGCACCAGTCGTGTGGGCACCTTGAGCACCTTGAGGGCGGAGAAGACCTGCTCGCCTTGCTCGACGTTGCAGCGCAGGTCGCCTTCGCTGTGAATGATCAGGGTCGGCGTCTTGGCGCCCTTGAAGTGCGCGATGGGGCTCTGCTGCCAGAGTTTCTCCGGCCGATCCCAGGGGCACCCCTCCCAGTACTCATCGGGGACGAGCGGGAAGTCGCTGCTGCCCGACATGCTGATCATGTTGGAGACGCAGCGATCGGTGATGGCCCCGGCGAAGTCGTGCGTGTGCCCGATGGCCCAGTTGGTGATGTAGCCGCCGTAGCTGCCGCCCATGATGCCCAGGCGCTTGTCGTCGATGTAGGACTGCTTCTTCATGTAGTCCTTGACGGTGAGCAGGTCGATCCAATCCTTGTTGCCCCAGTCGCCGCGGATGGCGGCGCAATGGTCTTCGCCGTAGCCCTTGCTGCCCCGCGGGTTGGCGAAGAAGACGACGTACCCCGCCGCCGCCAGGACCTGGAACTCGTGGAAGAAGGCGCTGCCGTACTGCGTGTGCGGCCCGCCGTGCACTTCCAGCACCGCCGGGTACTTCTTTCCGGCCTTGAAGTTGGGCGGCTTCATGATCCAGCAGTGCACCTTGGTGCCGTCGGGCGAGGTCAGCCACTTCTCGACGGGCTTGGCGACAAGGACTTCCTTGAGGAAGGCGCCGTTGAAGTCGGTGAGCGGCGTCGTCTTCACCCCGGTGCTCGCAAGTTCAACCAGGTGCACTTCCACGAGCTTGGTGTGGGACTGCGTCACCGCGCCCAGCCGCTTGCCGTCGGCGCTCAGGAAGCCGAAGTCCCAGTTCGCGCCCCCGTCGGTGAGGAAGGTGAAGGGGCCGCCCTGGGCGGGGATGGAGGCGATGTGGCCGTTGCCGTTCCAACCAACCCGGCAGAGCAGCTTCTTGCTATCGGCGGTCCAGCGGATGGTCGACTCGAAGGCCGCCTCCGCCGTGTCGCCCAGCGTCGCCACCTGCAGACAGTAGTCGCTGGCAGCGCTGATCTTCTTCGTGGCGCCGGTCTTGGCGTTCACGACGAAGAGATGCATGTTGTGGCAGCCCCAGATGGTCTTCTTCGAGTCCTGTCCGGAGTAGGCGATCCACTTGCCGTCCGGCGACCAGGTGACCGACTCCTTGACGCCGACCGGCACGCCAGGCAGGTCCCGCGTCTTCTTCGTCTTCACCTCCAGAATCGTCAGCTTGTAGTTCCAGATGTTCATGATCGCCCGCTTGTCGCGGTTCGTAGCGAGGGCGATCTGCTTGCTGTTGGGCGACCAGTCGAAGCTGAACCAGCCCAGGGTGTCCTTGTCGTAGATCTGGCGGTGTTCGCCGGTCGCCGCGTCGACGATGTAGAGGCCGAAACGCTGCCCGCCGAAGTAGCCGTCGCCGTCGAGGCGGTAGGTGAGGTCATCCAGCACCCGCGGGGGATCGCTCAGGCCTTCTTCCTTGCGTTTCTTGCCGGCTTCCTGGCTGAAGTCGGGCTCCGCCTCGCGGAAGGTGACGGCCAGCGAGGTTCCATCGGGCGACCACTTGAAGCCGCCGATCGTGCCCTCCGGGAACTTGGTGAGGGCCGTCGCCTCGCCGCCATCCGCACTCATGACAAAGACCTGCTGGATCGGCTTCTCGCGGCCGCTGACAAAGGCGACTTGCTTCCCATCCGGCGACCAGCGGCCGTGCCCGTCGGCGCCGCCCGAGGTGAACTGCCGGGGTTTGCCGCCCTTGCTGTGAACCAGCCAGAGATTGCTTCGCTTCTTGTTCTTCTCGCCCAGGTGTTGTCGCGTAAAGAGCACGCGATCGCCGCAAGGGCAAACCTGGGCGTCGGAGACCAGCACGAAGCACTTCATGTCTTCGGCGGTGATGAGGCGTCGTTTCGTCGAGCGTGCGCCGCCCTTCTTCTTGGTGGTCGGCTTGCCGTTGCTCGTCGCGGTGGTGGATGTGGTCTGCGTCATGACTTCCTCGCCTGGTGGGTGGGGTCCGGAGGCCGCCGGGGACCCGGACGGAGCTTTGCATACCATACTGCCCCAGCGCGCCGGGGCTGCATTCCCGACCCGCCAGACCTCCCAATCCCCAGCCTCGGCGGGCCTGGAGCGGTGGGCAGGAACCGCCCTTGGGCCTATCATCCACCCCTTGCGCGGCAGTTCCCTGGCGGAGCCGCCGCTCCCCACCCCCACCCCCGTCCCCAGACCGCGAAGCGGAGCGACCCATGGCCCTCAGCAACGACCACCTCATCGAAGCCCTGGCGACCGTCAACGACCCGGAACTGCATCGCGACCTGGTGACCCTGGGCATGATCAAGAAGGCCGAGATGGTCGGCGAGACGGCCCAGATCGTGGTCAACCTCACCACCCCCGCCTGCCCGCTCAAGGACGTCATCAAGACCGACGTGGAGCAGGCCATCGCCCGCAAGGCGGAGGCTGTCGGCGCCCCGGTCCCGCAAGTCGAGGTGGAGTTCACCGCTGAGGTCCGCACCCCCCAGGACCAGGCCCGCGCGCAGGACAACCCCCTGCCCAACGTCAAGCACATCATCGCCGTCGGGGCCGGCAAGGGCGGCGTGGGCAAGTCCACCATCTCCGTCAACCTCGCCGTCGGCCTGGCCCGTCAGGGCGCTTCCGTCGGCCTGATGGACGGCGACATCTACGGCCCGTCGCTGCCCACCATGCTCAGCCTCGATTCCGAAGAGCCCTTCACCGAGGGCAACACCATCCTGCCCTTCGAGAAGCACGGCATCAAATCCATGACCATCGGCAAGCTCGTCGATCCGGAGAAGCCGCTCATCTGGCGCGGCCCGATGGCGCACAGCGCCTTCCAGCAACTCGCCACCCAGACCAAGTGGGGCGACCTCGACTACCTCATCATCGACCTGCCGCCCGGCACCGGCGATGTGCCCCTGACCATGGCCCAGCTTCTGCCCCTCACCGGCGCGGTCATCGTCTGCACGCCCCAGAAGGTGGCGCAGGACGACGCCGTCCGCGCCGTGCGCATGTTCCAGCAGCTCGGCGTCGAGGTACTGGGCATCGTGGAGAACATGAGCTACTTCGTCGGCGACGATGGCAAGGAGTACGACATCTTCGGTCGCGGCGGCGCGGAGATGATGGCCCAGCGCCTGGGCCTGCCCTTCTTGGGGGGGATGCCCATCAACATGGCTCTTCGCGCCAACTGCGACTCGGGCGACCCCAGCAAGAACTTTGACGATGCCAAGCTCGCCAAATCCATCACCAGCATGGTGGGCGTCCTCGCCGCCCAGGTGAGCATGGCGGCGATGCGCGAGGTCGTGGCCCAGCCGACGCTGTCTGTCAGCGATTGATCCAGACCGACACTTTTAGATCTTGAAGTAGTCTATAAGGTTCCAATAGCGCGGTGACGCCGGGATTCGCGCCGGGAGCGCGGCATCGGTGTGCCTGAGACGACGATGCGCGCTCTTCTTATGAAAAATCTCTCGCCGCAACTCATCCTGCGAGTTATGCTTCCCGACCTCGTGCCATTGCATCTCGTGTGATGCGCGAACAGCCCATACAAGAGTCATTTGTCAGGGAGACGGATCTATGAAGGCGAGCAGCGCGATCAAGCGCACTTCGACCACACCTTGGACCAGCGGACTGCGGCAGCGCTCCGGCGGCCAGCCGGCCTGGGCGGAACCGCTCGAGGAGCGCCGCCTGCTGGCAGCGGACCTGAGCATCGTCGATGGCATCACCCTGGCACGCGGTCTCCACTACGGCTCTCCCCACGCCATGCCGACGCTCTCGGCGGTGTTCTTCATCGAACTCGCGGAGGCCGGCCAGGTGAACGGCATGACGCTGACCACGCCCGATGGCGTCGAGCTCATCGTGGAAGACTACGATGTGTTCGACGGGAGCGAGGAGTGGTTCCTCGAAAGCGACGACATGCCCCAGGATGAGTGGGATCTCCTGGGCGATGGCACCTACGTGCTGGCCATTGACTTCGGCGGCACGATCGAGACGGTCGACATTCTCGCCGCCCAGGACAACAACGAGCCCCTGGCGGAGGTGACGCAGCAGCCGCTCCCCGCCACCCCCGGGGATAACGCCACCGATGTTCCGCTGCTCACCGACCTCAGTTGGCAGCCCGTCACCGACGACAACGTCAATGCGATCTTCTACTACGCTGAAGAGGAAGCGACCGGCGATACGATTCTCGATGTCATGATCGAGGACGCCGGCACCACCGCGGTCACGAACGTCAGCCTGTCCGCAGACACCGCCTACGCCGCCGACCTCCTGTTCGCGAACACCCTTGTGCGCACGCACCAGGAAGGTTTTGACATCCTGGTCGCCAAGTACGTGAACACCGCCTACGACTTCAGCACCACCGTCACCACCATCCCCACCATTGTCGACTCCGTTGAATTGCTGCGCGGCCTGTTCTACGAGACGCCGAACGCGCCGGCGACACTCGCCGCGACGGTCAGCGTCGAGCTGCTGGAAGTGGGGCAAGTCAGCGGCATGACCCTCACCACGCCCGGCGGCTTCGACTTCGTCATCACCGATCACGAGCCCACGGACAGTGGCGAAGAGTGGTACCTGGAAGACGATGACTGGTCGCAGGCCAACTTCAACCGCTTCATCGACGGCACATACATCCTGACCATCGACCGTGTGGACGGCACCGAGACGATCGACATCCTCTTCGCCCAGGATGGCGGCGCACCGTTGCCCGAGATCACCCAGCAGCCGCTTCCCGACAGCCCCGGTCACAATGAGACCGGCGTCGCCACGACCACGGACATCTCCTGGGCCACCGTCACTGACCCCAACGTCAACCTCATCCACATCGGTGTGGAAGTAAACGATGCCAACGGCGAGGAGATCGTCGACGAGTTCATTGCCGACCTCAATACGACCAGCCTCGCCAACGTCATGCTCGCCGCCGACACGGATTACGCCGCGGAGATCGCCATCGGGCACGGCGTGACCCACCAGCACCAGGATGGCTTCGAGATCTTCGTCGCCACCTTCATTGCCACGGACTACGAGTTCAGCACCCGCCTCACCGCCATGCCCGATCTGGTCGCCGAGTTCGAAGCGCTCGACGCCCCCGAGACCCTCGTGCCGGGTGACAAGTTCAAGGTCAGCGTCCTGGTTCGCAACGACGGGGCCGCAGATGCGGACGGCCCCTTCCGGATCGAACTCTACGCCAGCGATGACCAGCTCTTCGACCAGGATGATGAGTTGATCGTGGGCAAGAGCCTGGGCAATCTTCGCCTGAAGCCCGGCCAGAGCAAGAAGTTCGTCCTCAAGGGCCAGATCCCCTTTGACGCCGAGCCCTCCACCAGCTTCCTGCTGGCCCAGGCGGATGTGAATGACGGCATCGCCGAGGACGACGAGACAAACAACACCGTCGCCAGCGATGACGCCTTCGACGTGGTCTACCGCTTCGGCAGCTTCGACGGCCGCAACAACGTCAAGTTGACGCTGCAGATTGATGAGGACACGACGCTGCAGCTCAAAATGACCGGCAGCGGCTACGGCGACCTGACGCCGGACGGCGATGACGGCCAGCTCACCTTCACCGGCACCGATACGGGCTCCTCCTTCAAGGCCCTCCTCAAGGGCGGCTCGCCGCAGATCCGTCTCACCCAGGTCGACATCAACGGCGGCCTGAAGAAGTTCGACGCTCCCTTCATGGATCTCGCCGGCCCCTTCACCGCCACCAATGGGGTGGGCATGATCAAGCTCAACGATGTGGCCCCGTTGACTCCCACCGGGCAGGTCGACATCAGCCTGGGCGGCACGGGCGCTGAGGCGGGCGGCAAGTTCTTCTTTGACGAAGTGCGTGACGCTTCACTCGCCACCGACTCGCCGGTGAAGCTCCTGCGGATGAACGGTTGGCAAAACGACAACGCCACGGCGGACCAGATCACCGCTCCCTTCGCCACCACCATCGACAGCAAGGGCGAGTTCGAGGCCAACCTCACGCTCACCGACGCCACCGTCGCCACCAGCCTCAAGAAACTCAACGCCACGACCTGGCTCAAGGACAACGTCATCCGCACCGCCAGCAGCATCGGCACCGTCAGCACCGGCCGGATGGATGGCGTGACCCTCTTCGCGGGCATCGCGGACGGCGTGGTCGGCCTGCCGGACGGCCCCGCGGACTTCAGCAGCGAGGCCACGATCAAGAAGCTCACCGTGCGCGAGCCGGACGGCCCGACGACTTCCTTCGCGAACTCCTTCGTCGCCGCCCATCTGCTCAAGAGTGTGAGCATCGGCACCGTCACCACGGCGAACGGCGGTACGCCCTTTGGCTTCGCCGCCCACGAGATCAAGAAGTTCAGCGGCAACGGCGAGAGCTTCAAGAAGTTCACCACGCCCGGCGACTTCTTCGAGGTCGAGGACTACCTGGTCCGCATCGTGTAACCAGGACACCGCTCGCAACGCTCCCAAGAACCGAGCCGCGCCGTGTCGACGCGGGGCGGCGGGCGACGCTCAACGCGCCGACTGACGCTGCGTCCCGCCGTTCATCGCAGCAAACATCCACGATCCCCCGAGACTCGCTCCGCTCGCCTCGCCCGCGTTGACACAACGCGGCTCTGTCTCGGCGCAAGCGGTTCCTTCAGCGCCCCGCCTTGATCTCCGCCATCACCGCCCGGAAACGCTTCGCCATCTTCTCCAGGCTGGCGGGGATGATCCGCACCTCCCCCACCACGGTGATGAAGTTGGTGTCCCCCGACCAGCGAGGCACGAGATGCACGTGCAGATGGCCCGGCACGCCCGCCCCCGCGACGCGCCCCTGGTTGATGCCGATGTTGATGCCCTGCGGGTTGAGACCGCGCTCGATCAGCTCCGCCGCCAGGGAGGTCAGGCTCATGAGCGCTTGCCGCTGTGCCTCGTCGTAGTCGAGCAGGCGTGGCCGACCGTCGCCCAGGGCCACGAGCAGATGGCCGTTCGAGTAAGGAAAGCGATTGAGGAGGATCATTCCCGCCTCGTCCCGGTACAAGACGTGGTTCTGTTCGTCCTGCTCGGGATGCTCCCAGTAGGTCGTCAGGAAGCAGGCGCGATCGGCCTCGCCGGCAGCCTTCTTCTCGGCCTCCCCGAGCGCTTCCAGGTACTCCATGCGCCAGGGCGCGTGCAATGCATCGTGTGCCATGCCCGCATCCTAACCCCCACAAGTCTTGACGTGGGGATCGAATCCCCCCACTTCGCCGCCCATGCCCTATCCTGAGGGCTTCCCCACCCGCATTCACTCGACTTCGACAAGGAGCGACCCGTGTACAAGAGCATCCGCGTTCCCGCCGCCAAGCCCGCCAAGGCCGACACGCTCGTCGTCGGCGTCTTCGACGCCAAGGATCCCCCCCGCCGGCCGCCTGCCAGCCAAGGTGGGTCAGCTCCTCGAGCGCGCTGAAGTCAAGGGCGAGGCCGGGGCGGTGACGATCGATTACCTGAAGGACGGTCGGCGGGTGCTTATCCTCGGCCTGGGGAAGGCGGATGCCGACCCACGGGCCCAGGCCCGCACCGCCGGGGCCAAGCTGGTCAAGGCGGTCTGCGACTGCGAAGCGGAGGTCGCTGAGGTCCTCCTCCCCGATGCCGATCTGTTCGGCCCCTTGGCGGAAGGCGTGGGTCTGGGATCGTTCACCTTCAACGAATTCAAGGATGCCAGGGCGGAAGGCTCGCTGGCCCTGACCGCTGCCGCCGCCCCGGCCCGCAAGGCCATGCGCCGCGGCGTGGGGCTGGCGGAGGCCTCCAACTTCTCGCGGATGATGTCAACGACGCCGCCCAATGTCGCTACCCCCGCCTGGATGGCCAAGCAGGCCCGGGCCCTGGCCCGCAAGACGGGCATGAAGTGCGAAGTGATCCAGGGCAAGGCTCTGGCCGACAAGAAACTGATCGGCTTGCAGACCGTGGGTGCCGCCTCCGAGAACAAGCCCTGCCTCATCAAGATCACCTACCAGCCGCGCGGCAGCGCCAACAAGAAGCCCGCGGTCCTCCTGGGCAAGACCATCACCTACGACACCGGCGGCTTGTCGCTCAAGATCAACAACGGCATGCGCGGGATGAAGTACGACAAGAACGGCGGCTGCGCTGTGCTCGGGGCCATGCACGCCATCGCCAACACCATCAAGCCCAAGCGCAAGGTGATCGGCCTGCTGGTTGCTGCCGAGAACTCCATCTCCGATGAGGCCTACCGCCCCGATGACATCATCACGTATATGAACGGCGTCAGCGTCGAGGTCACCAACACCGACGCGGAGGGCCGGCTCGTCCTCGCCGACGGCTTGTGCTGGGCCTGCAAGCACGAGAAGCCCGAGTTCATCATCGACATGGCGACGCTGACCGGTGGCGTGGTGATCGCCCTGGGCGACGCCTGCGCCGGCCTGTGGTGTGACGATGACAAGCTGCGGGCTCGTCTCGAAGGCGCTGCGGAAGCGAGCGGCGAACGGCTCTGGCGTTTGCCCCTCTGGCAGGACTACAAGGACATGATGAAGTCCGATGTCGCCGACATTCTTAACAGCCACCCGGCCCGCCGACATGCCCACCCGATCCAGGGCGCTGCCTTCCTGTCGTACTTCGTGGAAGAGGGCATCCCCTGGGCTCACATTGACATCGCCGGCACGTCGGCGGTCGACGGCCCGCAGGGCCCCTACGCCAAGGGCCCCACCGGCTTCGGCGTGCGACTTGTCGCAGAGGCGCTGGCGTAGCAGTAGATGCGGCCGGTTCTACTTAGCGGCGGGGTTTCCCCCGGGCTTGCCGCCGACTGGAACGAAGAACGCGGGGCAAGTCCGCGCCGCTACATGGGGCCCATCCCGTGTCCCAACGTTCGGTCACTAGATCACGTAGCCGAAGAGAAACGCCAGCAGCACGATGAAGGCGATGATGACGATCGCCAGGCGCCCGCGTTTGCGCGCGCGGCGCAGTTGAAACGACCCGCAGTGCGGGCAGACATCCGCATCGTCGAAGATCTGCCGCTTGCATTCCTGGCACTTCACCGTGCCGGACTTGCCGCTGGCATCGGCGCGGCTAAACCGCTCCAGATCTTCTTCGCTGGGCCCTTCCGGATCCAACTCGCCCAGATTGCCTTCGTAGTCGTCGTACATCACTTCCTACCCAGGTGCGCTGTCCGAAGTAGTTGGGCGGTGGCGCTTCTCGATTTCAAGTCGCCCCAGCCGTCTCACCCCGCCAGCATCAGTTTCACCCGCTTGAGCGTCGCCGGGGCCCGCTCGCGGAGTTGCTGTTCCAGCCCTGCTCGCAGCAGGCGGTCGAGTTCGTACTTTGAGCCGGCATCGCGGACGACGACCGTGAGCACGCCCCGGGTGTAGCTCTGGATCATCGAGGTTGCGGCCAACCCTTCGGGGACGAGTTCCACCCAGAGCTTGCCGAACCCACCCGAGCGGCGAAACGACCGCTCGAGGTCCCGCTGCATCCCTGCAAAGACGCCCCCCATGGCGAAGTCGTTCTTCTTGGAGTCGGCAGGCATGGGGCTATCCTATCGCAGCGACACGGTCAGCGGGAGTTGCTACGCCGGATCCGCACGCCGACGCAGTTGCTCGAATTCAGCGTCGAGGCCGAGCTTGCTCGCCCACAGCTCCAGGTACGCCACATCCAGGCCCCCACACTGCAGTTCGTAGACCCGCAGCGCGTCGACGAACTGCTTCTCGCTCCCACCCGACTTCCGAGCCCATACGAGCTTCATCAGGATGGTGTCCTCCGGCGATGAAACGTCGATCAGGTGCCCGAACAAGCGTTGCCGCTGCCGCCGCTCGAAGCGCGACTGATCGAAGGGCTCCGTCGTCAGAGGCCAGAAGTCCACTTTGTCTCCGGAGCGAAGGTCGAGAAGGTTGAACATTGCCCCGTCCCGCAACGCCCGACGCACGGCCGTCTCATCGAGGGAGTAGTCCGGTTCGGCGAAGACGCGAGCCATCTCCCCCAAGGCCGCCTCACCCAGGCTTGAGGTTTCGATCACCAGGTCGACATCGTGCGTTGCACGCGGCTCGCCCTGCGAACTGGAGGCCAGCGAACCCGTCAGCATGTAGGCCACGCCAATCGCTTCCAGCGTTTCCACAACCCGGCCTAGTAGTTCCTGTTGTGACATAGCTTGAGTCGCTCGAGAAAGAGGGCGTGCAACTCCGCCTCGCTGAGATCCGGGAAGCGTTGCCGCAGCCCGGTCCGAAAGGCCTCCTTCGCCATGTTCGACAGCTCGAACGCTTTGAGCAAGCGCTCCTCCGGCGTCATCCCCGCCAATACCTGGAGATACCGCTTGTGGTGCGGTCGCTGTTTGCCTGCGGGGTGGTTCATAGCCGGTTTCCCTCTCCGCCGCCCTTCCGCAGGTTACGACTCGCGCAGCAGCAGCGACTCGCCGGTCATCGCCTCCGGCTGGCCCAATCCCATCATGTCCAGCATGGTGGGGAAGATGTCCGCCAGCCGACCGCCCTCGCGCAGAGACATCCCCTTGAAGGCCTCGCCGATCAGGATCAGGGGCACGTCGTAGGTCGTGTGGGCGGTGTGCGGGGAGTGCGTCTTGGGATCCCACATCTGCTCGGCGTTGCCGTGGTCCGCGGTGACGATCGCCGAGCCCCCCCCGGCGCAGGATCTGTTCGATGATTCGGCCGACGCAGTCGTCCACGGTTTCGCAGGCCCAGATCGCCGCCCGCAGTTGGCCGGTGTGGCCCACCATGTCGCCGTTGGCGAAGTTGACGATGAGGACGTCTTCGCAGTCCTTGGCCACCAATCGCCCGATCACCGACTCCGCCACTTGCAGGGCGCTCATGTCCGGCTTGAGATCGTAGGTCGGCACCTTGGGGCTTTGCACGATGATGCGCTCTTCGCCGGGGAAGGGTTCATCGCGGTAGTCGTTGCAGAAGAAGGTAACGTGGGGGAATTTCTCCGTCTCGGCGCAGCGCAGTTGCCGCAGGCCCTGATCCGCCAGGTACGAGCCGCCGATATCCTGCATCGGCGCCGCCTTGGGATAGGCAATCCGCACGTAGGGCTTGAGATCCGTGGCGTAGCCCGTCATCACTACGAAGTGCAGGTCCAGCTTCTCGCCCCGATCGAAGCCGCGCTCGCCGCTGTCCGGCGAGGGCTCGACCGCGCCTTGGAACTCGGGAAAGACGAAGGCCCGGCACAGTTCCCGCGGTCGATCGCCGCGGTAGTTCCAGAAAATCACCGTGTCGCCGTCGCTCACACGGGTGGCCCGGGCGTCGGCGTGCTCGTCCGCGATGATCATCGGGGTGACGAACTCATCGCCTTCCTGGCTCTGGTTCTCCGGGTTGTCGTAGTAGAACTGGATCGCCGTCTCAGCCGTGTGCATGAAGCGAATCGGGTCGATGTACTGCTGGTCGCCACGGCCGGTCATGCAGGCGAAGGCCCGGGCCACGCGCTCCCAGCGGTTGTCGCGATCCATGGCCCAGTAGCGGCCCATGACCGAGACGATCCGCCCGAACCCGAGCTTGGTGAGTCGATCATCGATCGTCTGCACGTAGGCCTTGCCGGTGTAGGGGCCGGTGTCACGGCCGTCCGTGAAGCAGTGGATGTAGACGGTGGTGTGGTCGAGTTCTTTGCAGAGATCGAGCAACCCAAAGAGGTGAGCGATCATGCCGTGCACGCCGGCGTCGGAGGCGATGCCCATGAAGTGGACCGCCTTGCCTGCCTCCTTGGCGTGGTGGATGCCCTCGACCAGCGCCTCGTTCTCCTTGAAGCGTCCCTCGTTCATCTCCCGGGTGATCCGCATGGGCTCCTGGAGGACGATCCGCCCGGCCCCGATGTTCTGGTGGCCCACCTCGCTGTTGCCCATCTGCCCGTCCAGCAGGCCCACATTGGCCCCCGAGGTCCGGATCAGCGTCGTCGGGTACTCGGCCATAAGCCGATCCGAGACCGGTGTTTTGGCCAGTTCGATGGCGTTGAAGGGCCGGTGGTTGAAGTTCGGGTTGTGGCCCCAGCCATCGCGAATGATCAGGACGCAGGGCGTGTTGGTCGGCTTTGCCATGGCTCCTCGCAGGTCATCTCTACCAGTCGCAGTCGCCGCACAGCGGGCGGTGAGGCGCCGGGGCCCGGGCCGCCGTTCGCACGAGGCGGCTTCCTTGGATGCGAGCCCCCATCCTATCCGCTTCCCGTCAACACGTCTCTCCACACGGACCGCCGCCCGGGCGGCAGAGCACCCCACAACCCCGCCCCAGCCCCGCCCCGGCGCTTTCCCTGGACCCACTCCCGAGAAGGCCGCCGCATCGGCTATCATGGTTCAGGAATGCAGGAGACTCCGGTGCCCTCGCCCAAAGTGATCCGCGAACGATATCTCGACATTCGCCAGCGCCTCGACGACGCCGCAGAGCGCTCCGGCCGACCCGGCTCCAGCGTGCTGCTCCTGGCGGTGACCAGCGACGCCGAACCGGAACACCTCCGCGCCCTCGTCGAAGAGGGCCACATCGACTTCGGTGAGCACCGGGCCCAGAACCTGCTGCAGCGGGCGGCCGGCCTCGAGGAATTCCTGGGCCGCCACCGCACCCTCTCCAGCCGCCGCTCCGCCCAGGTGCCCTCCAAAGTGCGCTGGCACATGCTCGGCCCCATTCAGCGCAACAAACTGCGCCGCCTGGCCGACACCTGCCAGGTCATCCACAGCGTCGACAACCTGCGCGTGGCGGAGGACCTGCAGAACGCCACCCTTAATCGCGATCACCCCGTGGACATCCTCCTGGATGTGAACGCCACCCTGGCCAAGGTCGCCACGGGCCTGACCATTCCCGCCGCCGGGCACGTCGCGGAACTCATCCACGCCATGTTCCACCTGCGCCTGCGCGGGCTAACGACCTCCGTCCCGGCCGGCACCGATCCCGAGGAAGGGCGCGCGATCTACCAGCGAACCCGGGAACTCTTCCAGGAAATCCAGACCAAGGGACTGGCGGGCAAGGACTTCAACATCCTCTGCATGGGGTCGTCGGCGGACTTCGAAGCCGCCGTCGAAGAAGGCGCCAACATCGTCCGCCTCGGCTCGGCACTCTTCCGCCCCGACGAGGCGGCGAGCAAGCAGCCCACCAAAACACGCAGCACCGTCTAACCCCGACCTCATCAGGACCGCATTGACTCCTCGTGCGCTATCGGTACGCCGACGAAAGCCCCCTCACCCCCAGCCCCTCTCCCGCGAGGGAGAGGGGAGCTAAGACCGCTGCGGAACGTTGCTATCAGTGCGGCACCCGCCGCCCTCTTCTCGGGGAGTCGAAGACACGCCACGGCGGGAGGGCGGGCGAGCCCGGAAACTCGGCTTCGGCGAGCGTAATAACGAGCGGGGTGAGGGGCGACACGATAGTGAAGTCGCTGGCATGGACTCTCTACCAATCCGCCAGCGGCGTCACAGCGTCGACCGGCACCGGCGCCGGCTCCCCCTCCGCGCCATACGGCGTCAGCAGAACCACGATCGTCGTCAGCGCTTCCTCGCCCGTCTGCAACTGAATCGCCAGCTTGCGCCGGCCGGCGTTCTGGTGCTGCATCTCCGGGTCCGGCGAGGTGGGTAGCGGCCGGGCCGCCATGACGGCGAACGTTGCTCCCGCGGGCGAGAGGATCCGCGCCTCCAGGCGGGCCGTACCCAAGCTCAGCACCGCTCGACTCGGAGCTTCTTCATCCAGCGCGATCTGGGCTTGCGTGTGCATGAACCACCACACCGTCGTGCCGGCCTCCGCCTGGATCTCATCCTGGACCAGCAGGCGCGAGCGCCCGTCGGTCAGCTTGATCCCCCGCTGCACCTTCTCTGCCGAGCCCTGGTAGGCGGCGCTGAGGTCGGTGATCGCCAGCGCTTCCTTCGGCTCGCTGCGAAAGGTGACGATCTTGGCCGTGGCGCGCGGCTGCTGGTCGGGCCCTTCGCCGGGGTTGATGAGAAGCGTGTTGTGCCCCTCGGCGCGCAGGCGGTAGTAGGTCCAGCGCTGGTTGCCGAAGTAGGCGGGCATGTTGTAGTTGTCGCCGCCCAGGTCCATGGCCCAGCGCCCGCCCAGGGCGTCGAAGACGAAGGAGCCGAGATCAAGATGGCCGTGGCTGGCAGCGTTGTCACCGGCCTTGAAACCGACATAGAGCGCCGCCCGGTCGTTCCAGGCGCTGCGCATCGAGAGCGCTTCCACGCCACGGAAGTAGCGATCCAGGGTCGGCGACTGGCCCGGGCCGTCGGGGGGCAGGCGCCAGAGCAGGTCCAACGCCGTGGGGACGGCCAGACGGTCCTGGGCCTGCGCGAAGTCTGGCCGCGCGAAGCGTCGGGCGAACCAATACATCTGCGGGGCGGGGCGGGACTTTCGGGAGGCGTCGGCGTAGTTGAAGGTCTCCCCCTTGGGCCCGTTCATGTACAGGGGAAACTCCGCGGTCACCTCGAAGCCGGGGTAGTTGCTCAGACCGAAGTCCGTCCCCAGGGCCGACTCCAGAGCCGCGAGGTAGAGGACGTTGTACCTGGTGGCGTAGCCCCAGTAACCGGGTCCCTCCTCGCAGCCGCCATCCGGGGCGAACATGCGCATGGCGATGCGCACCGAGCGCAGGCCGGCGGTCAAGATGGCGCTGGTGCGCTGCGGCTCCTCATCGGCGATGGCCAAGGCGCCGATGGCGAGCCCGCCGTTGCACACCTGATTCCAGTTGTTGTCCGTGCGCGTCCACCAGCCGGAGCCCTGGCCCGGCTTGTAGGCGAGCTCGGCGGGCGCCAGGCCGTGCTTGAGGATGGCTTCCCTCAGAGTCCGGCGCCGCTCGGGCGACCAATCGTGGTAGAGCCAGTCGTAGGCCAGGCCAAAGGCCGCCGTCATCTCGGCCGTGTCCAGGAAGTGCGAGGGGTTCCAGTCCTTGAATGCCGCCGCCGCCTCAAGTTCACGCCACAGGCGTTCGCGACAGCGCTGGTCACCGTTGATCCGATAGACGAACCCCAGCGTCAGCACCCGATCCAGCACCCGCCGACTGGTCGCCAGCAAACGTTTGCCATCGGGGATCTCGTAGGTCGAAGGCGGCTGCTCAAGCATGGCCTCCGCCTGGGCCCGCACCTTCTCGAACCAGGCCGCGTGCAGCTCATCGCTCTCGATACGCGCTTGGATCTGCTCCCAGTCGTCCGCCGTCGCCAGCAAGCGCGGATGCTCCGGCCGCAGCGTCGCCAGGACGGTCTCCGGCGTCGGCAGGTTCAGGAACGACTCCTCGATCTGCCCGAGCGCGCCAATCGCCGCGCTGACAAGACAAACCGCCGCGAGCGCCAACCGCTGTCGATTCCGCATGGCCTCAGCCTTCCGTTTCTCCCTCGCTCTCATCCTCCGCGGTGAGCGGTTCATCCAGGCGAATCTTAACGATTCGGCCGCGCCGCATCCGGCGCACCTCGAAGCGCAGCTCCTCGGGCCCCAGGATCGCTTGCTCGAACTCCTCGACGCTGTGCACCGGCTGATCGTTGACGCTGAGGATGACCTCGTAGGGGCGCAGGCCCGCGACATCCGCCTTGCTGCCCGCCTCGACCTTGGAAATGATCACGCCCGGATCGTCCGCCCGCCGCTGGAAGTAGCGTCGCACCTCGTAGGTCAGGTCGCGCACGGTCAGCTCCAGCCCCTGGTTCTTGTAGCGCGTGGCATTGCCGTAGAAGGGCGGGCTCTGCTCCACGAGCATGGCCTCGGTCAGGATCTCGCCGTCGCGGTAGTACTCCAACTCGTAAGGCGTGCCGAACCCAACCTGCGTCAGCGACAGTGTCAGTCGGCTCTCGGCGTTGGGCCAGGGCGTGGGCAGTTCCTGCAGGTACTCGACCGGGGTGCCGTCGTACTCGTCCCAGGGGAACTGGGTGCGCCCGACGCTCGTGCCGTACACCTCGAGCGGCTTGGGATAGCCCTCGACGTGCAGCTTGAGCAGGATGTCGCCCATCTTCAGGCCCGCCTTCGCCGCCGGCGAATCCGCGTAGACGTAGGTGACGAAGGCTCCGAAGGAGCCGTCGTTGCTGATGTCGGTGATGCCGTTGAGCCGAGCCAGTTCCGGATCGAGGCGCTGCAGTTCCACGCCCAGCCAGGCGATGCGCTCTTCTTCCTCTTCCGAGAGGGGCACGTTGTTGGCGTCGAGATGCGTTTCCAGATCCGCAAGCAAATCGGTGAGGTAGGAGATCGGCGTCAGGCGTCGGCTCGCCATCTCATAGTCGTCCTCGACCGTCACCTTGGCTCGCTGCCCCAGGGGGATCGCCGCCAGCGCCATCTCGCGATCGAAGACGTAGCGCAGTGACTCCACGTTGTTCGAGGAGGCGCCGTAGCCGTAGCCGTAGTAGGGATTGCCCGCGCCGGTCGAGGCGGCGAGCGTCGGATACACCTGTCGCCGCCAACCGAGAACAAACTGCTCCAGGCGTTCGTGCTGGTAGTAAGCGACGCGGCTGTCGCCGTGGATCGACAGATGCATGGTGAGCAATAACTCGTGACCCAGATCCCGGATCGGCGTCTCGCAGAGACGGGGCATGATGTCGATGGGCTCATCCAGCTCCACGATCAGCGCCCCATAGTCCTTGAGCGAGCCGACGAAGCTCGCGGTCTTCGTCTCGCCGGGTCCAAAGTGCACTCGAATCGTCTCCAGCCTGGCCGTGGTCGAGGGCTTGAAGCTGGCGAGCACCAGCAGCAGGCGATTGTTGAGCAGGACGCCGGGGCCGTCCCACTGCGTCATTCCCTCATCCTCATCGCCGAAGCCGTAGCGATACCGGCCGTAGGCGCTGCCGCTGTCGTCCTCCTTGGGGCTGCGCAGGCGCACTTCGATGCGTGGCACCTGGGCGCCGGCGATGGTGCGGAGCTGCTCGAGCTGCCAGGCCAACTCTTCCTGCGAGTACTGGGGCCAGTCCCTGGGTGAGCCCTGCCAGCGCCCGTCGTCCGCCAGGGCCCCGCCGAACGACACGCCGACCGGCAGCCCCTCCTTGTCCAGGATTAACGCCGTGCCCGGCGCGCCGCGGCTGACCCAATCGTCCCCCAGGCGCCAGGTCGTGGTGTCCAACGAACCGACGCCGGTCATCCACGTCCCCGAATACGGCAAAGAGCGCAGATACTTGCTCGCCGCCTCGGAGTTGCCATCGAAGACGAGTCCGCTGTCATGCACCGCTTCCTGCAGCCGCAGCAGCACCCCGTCTTCCTGGAAGAGCACCGCCGCCCGCTCGGCGTCGAGAAGCTTCTCGCCCAGGCGCACCTGGATGTTCTTGATGAAACGCGGGTGCAGGTCGATGTCTTCCGTGACCACCAGGTCCGGGCCGACGAGGTACCCCACGCGCTCGGCGGGGCGCTCCTGGTCGATGAGCCCCGTCCAATCCATCTCCTCGTACTCGCTCCTGCTCCCGGCGTACTGCATTTGCGACCAATCGACTGTCGGGGCCTGGCCGCGATCGTATTGCAGCGTGTATTCGACCCGCACCAGGAAGGGATCGTAGCGCTCAATGAGTTCCCGCGGCGTAGGGCCGGCGACTTCATCCGCCGAAACGAACGTGGGGCGGGCGACGATGGCAAGCAGGCATCCGAGGCAGATTCTCGTCTTCATAGCAGTCCTCCCACCGGGTGGTTATTCCTTGGAGTAGTCGCGCAGGAAATCAACGACGTGCCGCTGCATCATGCCGTTGCGCAGCACCACGAAGAGAATGCGGTGCTTCTCCTCGACACTGGCCAGCGTCCGCTGGTGCACCGCCTTGACCTCGTCGAGCGTCACCACCGCTGTGCCGTCGATGCTGAGGATGATGTCGTTCTCGCGCAGGCCCGCCGGGCCGGCGTTGCCCGGCCAGCGCACGCCGTAGATGTAGACGCCCTGCTCGCGATGGAAGTAGAGATCCTCGTTGTCAAAGCGATTGATTTCCTTGACGGTGAGGTCCCAGCGCGGACATTCGAACTCCTCGCCTTCGATGTCGCCCTTCTCCGTGGGCGTCAGCGTCAGCGTCAGCAGATCGCCCTGCCGATCCACTTTGAGCCTGGCCGGCTCATCCTTGGGGAGCAGGCCGAAGAACCGCCGCAAGGCCGGCAGATCCTCTTCCGTCAGCCCGACCAACTCCTCACCGTTCGCCGTAAGAATGCGATCGAGCGGCTTGAGTCCCGCCCGCCGGGCCGGGCTTTCCGGATCCGTGTCCGCCACCAGCACCCCGGTGTTGCCTTCGAAATAGGTGTCGCGGTTGAAATCGCGCAAGGGCTGCAACTTGAGTCCGGACCAGGTCCAGTTCACCTGGCCGTACTCGCGAATCTGCTCGATGAGCACACGAATGGTGGCGGAAGGCACGGCGAAGCCCATGTTGTCCGCCGCCCCCATGCCCCGGGTGTTGATGCCGATGATCTCGCCATTGGTGTTGACCAGCGGCCCGCCGGAGTTGCCCGGGTTGATCGCCGCATCCGTCTGAATCCAGAGGCTGTACTCGCTGATGTCGGGCAGGTAGCGCCTGGAGCAGGAGACGATGCCGATCGACACCGAGCGATTCAGTCCCCAGGGCGCCCCCATGGCCATGACGAAGTCGCCCTCCTGCAACACCGCCGAATCCCCCAGGGAAGCGAAGGGCAGCGCTTCCGCCGCCTCCAGTTCCAGTTGCAGGAGCGCCAGGTCGGTGGTCTGGTCGCTGCCCACGATCTGGGCCTCAAAGTGCCGACCATCCGAAAGGAGGCAGCGCACTTCCACCGCCTGATCGATGACATGCCAGTTGGTCAGGACCAGACCGTCCGGCGTGATGGCGACGCCGCTACCCGAGACGGTCTGGGCTTCCTTCTCGCCCGTCTCCAAAGTCTCGCGCACGCAGCGGATGTAGACGACGGCCGGGAAAACCTTGGCCTTCGCCGCCCGCACCGTCTCGCGGAAGTCGGCGCTGAGGGCTCGCTCCTGCCCGGCGGCGGTCGCGCTGAAAGCGCCGGTGCACAGGCAGAGCAGCAGTCCCAGCAGCACCGTGCGGACTGGCCCAGCCCCTCGAATCATCCATCGTCGTTGCATCACACTGTTCCCTTGTCCGATCGGGTGAGCCAATTCCATGCCCCGCTCGCAGCGGGGGGAAGAGGGTTGCCTGCAGACAGTCTTACGCATTCCACCCCCTGATTGGTCCGCTGGAAGCCAAAAAGAGACCCCAAAAGCCCGGCAGCAAGCCCCGCAGCCCGCCCTCCCGCTCATGCCGCCCGCTCCAGCAGCTGCGCTGCCCACTCGGGCGTCTCGGCCCGCCAGCGCCGCAGCCGCCGCTCCTTGCCCGCGTAGTACACCGCCATCAGGCCTTGGCAGAGCACGCCGAAGAGAGCGATCCCCGCGTAGAAAGTCAGCATGATCAGCCAGATGGTCTGCCCCATGCCGCCCAGCCCCATGTCGGGATTCTGTTCCATGAACTGGGCCGTCTGCTCGGAGAAGCCCATCGTGGTGGGATCCGTGACGAAGGTCCGCCAGATCCCGAGTGAGCCGTAGACGACGAGCAGCAGGCCGAAGGCGATCTGGTTCCACATGAGCAGGCGCCCCGCCCCGCGGCGACCGGCACGCAGGCCCGAGGCCCCGCGCAGCTCGACGAGGCCGAGCGTTCCCAGGACTGCCGCCGCGATGAGATGCTCGATGCCGAAGAGCGCCAGGAGGAAGCTGCCCCCCGCCCCCAACAGGAGCAGGATACCGCTCGAGGTCGCCACCACCGCCCCGCGGCGCAGCGGCTTTTGCGCCTGACGAGCCGCCTCGATCGCCTGCAACTGCCCCGAATCGAGCCCCCCGGCCTCCCCGCCCGGTCCGATTCGACCGGCGACCGGCGCTCGCGCGGATTGTCCGGGGGACGGCTGCATGCTCTCGTATCGGTCGATTCCCCAGCCGACTTCGGCCCGGAGCCAGGCCGGGGCGGGGCCAAGCCAGGGCAGAGCGCAGCGCCGCCCTGGGTACATCCAGCGCCCGCGGATCAAATCAAGGCGAAACGCGGGGCGAGCCCACGCCGCTCAATAAGAGGCCGACAACCACCTTAGAATGCCCCCGTGCCCCCCGCCGACCCCACCCCACGTTCGCCGCGTTTCGTCCTCGCCGCCGCCGCGGCGCTTTTCATGGTCTGCGCCGGCGGTCTGTGCGCGCTGGGGCCGGACGGCTCGGATCTCTGGCTCAGCCGTCTCGCCTTCGTCTTTGCCTCGACGCTCACCGCGGGCGGCGTCGCCGGCCTCTACCTCTTGGCGGCGCTGGGCCTCGGCGGGCTGGCAGGGCCCTGGCTTCGGGAGGCACGACACCCCTGGCTGCTGCGCTTGGCGCTGGGTCTGGCCCTCCTCCTGACCATCTCGCATGCCCTCGCTGCCCTGGGCCCGCTCACCAACCCCTGGGTCGCGCGCGGCGTCCTGGCGCTCGGCCTGGCCCTGCTTCTTGCCCAGCTTCTGCGCAGTGCGCAGCGCCTCCGCAATCTCGCGGGCTCCTTCTCGCCCTGGGCGCTCCTCGCCGTCCCCGCGCTCGCCCTTCTCTGCGTCGCCGCCTCCTCCCTGCCCGGCTGGCTCTGGGCCAGCGAAGCGCACGGCTACGACGTGCTGGAATACCACCTGCAGCTTCCCGCGGAATGGCTGCGCCTGGGCAGACTGCAAGGACTCGAGCACAACGTCTACAGCTTCCTGCCCAACTTCATGGAAGCCGCCTTCCTGCATCTCGCCAGCGCGATGGGCTCGGTGCACGCCGCGGACGGTCTGGCGCTCTTGAGCGCTCAGTTCCTGCACGCGGGCATCGCCCTGGTCGCCATCGCCCTGCTGGCCCGGGCGTCGGCGTCCTGGCTGCGCGCGTTCTCAGTTCAGGCCGACGACGCCTGGGACCGAACGCCACTCTTCTGGGGGTTGCTGGCCATTCCTTGGGTCATCGTTGTCGGCTCCATGGCCTACAACGAGATGACCGTCGTGTTGCTTTTTGCCGGGGCGACGCTGGCGCTTGCGGACACCAACCTCTCACCGCGCACTCGCTGCTTGCTGCCGGCGTTTCTGCTGGGCGCAGCCTCCGGGGCCAAGCTCACCGCGGTCTTTCTCGGCGCGGCGCCACTCGCCCTTGTCGCCTGCTTCTTCCTCCCCTGGCGGACGATGCTGCGCCTGGCGCTGCCGAGCGCCGGGCTCTTTCTCACGCCGCTCCTGCCCTGGTTCACCCGCAACCTGGTTGATGCGGGCCAGCCAGTGTTTCCCTTCCTCACCGGTCTGCTGGGCCCGGCCCACTGGTCTGCTGAGCAAGCCCAGCGCTGGAACGGCGGGCACCACTTCGCCGGCTCAGTCACCGACCGGCTCACCGCCCTCTGGGAGCGCGGCGTCGCCCATCCGCAGTGGTCGCTGTTCTTCCTGCTCATCGTCCTCGCGGCTCTCGTCGCGCTCGCCGGCCGCCGCACCCGTCGGGCAGCGCTCGCAGCGCTGCTGATGCTCGCCGTGCAGCTTCTCGCCTGGGCGCTCTTCACGCACATCCAGGCGCGCTTCCTCCTGCCCACGCTCCTGCCCGCCGCCCTTCTCGTCGGCCTGGCCCTGGCGCGCCTGCCCCGCCCCACTGCTGCCGGCCCGCGCCGATTGCTGGTCGCGGCCCTCTGCCTGCCGGCGCTTTTCTTCACCATCCACAGCTACGCCCTTTTCGCCGGGCAGCGCCAGGATGACCCGGCGGCGATGCTCGATCCCATGGCCCACGCCTGGCGAGTCGGCACCCTGCAGGCGCGGGATCCGCTCCTGGATGTCGACGCCGAGGCGAGCCCGGAATACTTCCTGAATTGCGCCTTACCCGATGAAGCGCTGGTGTACTGCGTTGGCGGGGCGACGCCGCTCTACTTCACCCGCCCCGTGCTCTACCACACGACCTGGGACGACTCGCCGCTGGGCCTGCTCGTGCGCAAGCACGGCGACGACCATGCCGCCATCGCCGCCGGCCTGCGTGCGCGCGGCGTCACCCACTTGCTCATCGATGCATCGGAACTCCATCGCCTGCAGCAAGACGGCTGGTACGACCCGCTCGTCACGCCCGACTTCGTCCGCGACTTCGCTCTGGCGCAAAGCCGCCTCGTGCACACCTGGGGCCACCTGACGCTGGTCGAACTGCACGCGAGGCAGAACTAGACCACGGAGTTCACGGAGGACACGGAGAAGGAATCAAGGGTGGCGGTGAGATGCACGAACGTTTAGCCCCGAAGCGCAGCGGAGGGGATCGGGTGGAACGCCTGCAACATCCGTCACGAGACGTTCATGATCATTGGTCGTTCACCAATCGCTTCTCTTGTTCCTCCGCGATCTCTGCGACCTCGGCGGTCAATCCCCAGCCCCCTCCGCTGCGCTTCGGGGCTAAACGTCCGAGAGATCTGAGACCCGTTCTCCCCCCCTACCGCTTCCGCTCCCACACCAGGTGACTCAGCTCCGGCACGATGAGCCTCTTCATCGCCAGGCCCACAGCGTTCGTCGAGCCGGGCAGGCAGAAGACGAACGTCTCGCCGATCGCTTCATCGTCCGGGCAGACGAGCCCTGCCGTGGCCCGCGACAGCATCGCCGCCGCCCCGACCTCGTCGTAGCTGAGCATGCGAAAGAGTTCGCCAAACCCCTCCAGCTCGATGGTCAGCACTTCGCGCACCACATCGATGGTCGTGTCGCGGTTGGCGATGCCCGTGCCCCCCCGTGGTGATGACGGCCTGCACGTTGGGGTCAGCAAGCAGCTCGAACAGCTTGGCCCGGATGTCGACCGCTTCATCGCGGACCAGGGCCCGGCTGACGACCGAATGCCCGCTGCCCTCAAGCTCCGCGACGACGAGGTCCCCGCCCTTGTCGGTTTCCAGGGTGCGGGTGTCGGAGATGGTCAGGACAGCGCAGGCGACCTGCTTGGTCGCGTCGTGGTCTGCCGCCTGGGCTCGATGGCTGCGGGTGCTGTCGCTCATGCGGTGGTTCCTCCCAGGCGCTTGCCGCGCCGCGGTACCATAGCCGCATGAGCACCCCCGAGCCGGGCGAACGCATCCTGGGCCACGGCGTCGACCTCGTCGAGATCGCCCGCATCGCGGCGCTGGCGGAGCGGCACGGCGAGCGGTTTCTGCAGCGCTGCTTCTGCCCTGAGGAGCTCGCCCTCGCGGAGGGTCGCAAGCGCCGGTTCGAGCATCTGGCGGGCCGATTCGCCGCGAAGGAGGCGATCCTCAAGGCCCTGGGCACGGGCTGGCGGGGGGGCATCGCCTGGACCGACATGAACCTGCTGCGCGAGCCCTCGGGCGCGCCTCGGCTGGAGCTGAGCGGCGAAACGGCCGCCATCGCTGAAAAACTCGGCATCCAGCGCTGGCTTGTGTCGATGAGTCACACGGAGACCCACGCCCTCGCCTCCGCCATCGCGGTGGGGTGAGAATCCCCCTTTTCGTCCTGACAATCGCAGGTGTACGATGTAGCCATGTCTAAGCGCCGACGTGGACCAACCTTGCTGGAAGTGCTGCCCCACGACATGAGGCGGCCCAGCGACCAGCGCACCGGCCTGCCGGTCAGCGCCCCGCCCCCCATCGCCGCCGGCGACGGTGAGCGGCTGGAGATCTCCAGCCCCTTCGGCTGGCTCTCCCCGGGCCAGGTGGTGCGGCTGCCGGTCGGCTACATCCTCATTGCCGCGGCGGGGGTCATCATTCTCGCTGCCGCCGTCTTCTACATCGGCCTGGAAATGGGGGCCCGGGCGGAACGTCTGGACGCGGAGGAACGCTACCGCCGCTACGGCTCGCCGACCGCGACCGACCCACTGGTGGATGAGGTCGTCGATCCCGTGGGCGCTGCCGCCGCCAGCCGGGGCGCTGCCGGCGACCGCGAAACCACCACGCCGCCGAGCACCGATCAAGGCACGCGGAGCGCGGATGCCGGCGAAGAGGCCGGTGAGACGACCCCGCCGGTGCGGAATGACCCCGCCGACGGGAGCCTGGAGCGGGTGCGGGGGCTGAACTACTGGATCGTCTCTCGAACCCACGCGGAGGAGGGCGAGCGGCTGATTGCCTACCTGCGGGACAACGGCATCGCGGCCCGGGCCTTCCCCGATGGGGAGTTCGTCCAGATCTGGGTCATGCGGGGATTCAGCCGCGAAGAGCTGCGGACGGCCGCCGCCCCGGCCTTCGAGCAGCGGCTGCGACGGCTGGGCCGAGTCTGGAAAAACGAGCGGGATGGCGCGGACGACCTTGCGACGATGTACCAGAAGAAGTATTAATAGCCGTTCGCGCCGCCGTTGCGCCGCAGAGACCGATAATGCAACCCGTCACGGGGCAAGGACTTATCGCCATGAGCATCCATGCCAGCTTGAAGACCCAGGGCAACCTCGCCGTCAACCGCAACGTCCTCACGCGCGCTGAGCGGGTGGCCAAGCTCGTCGGGCAAGGCAAGCTGGACCCCAACGCCGATGCCGCCTTCGGCCTGCCCAAGACGCTGGTCAAGGGCGACATCCCCAAGATCACCTTCACGGTCGATTCCGAGTCGGGCGAGTAAGTTCCGCCTGTAGCTAGACTTCCAGCCCGCGCCGCTCGTTCGGCGCGGGTTTTCTTGTGCGCCCAAACAGAGCCGCACTGTGTCAGTGCGGAAGCGGCGTGGCGACGACTCTCAGCGAGCCGCCGCGTCCACGCGAGTCAGCGAGCCGCCGCGTCCACGCGAGTCAGCGAGCCGCCGCGTCCACGCGAGCGGATTCCGTCACCCGGTCATCTGACGTCGACAAGACACCGCGGGCGGGGACGCCGCGGCTCGCTGAGGCAGAATTCTCACGTGCTGCGCGAAATCCGCGCTGCTGCATCGTTCTGTCCCTGTCTGTTATCCCCGAACCTACCTCCCCAAAGGAGTCCACCGATGCGATTCGCCCTCCTCCTAGCCCTGACCGTGTTCTTCTCTGCTTGTCTCACCGTCGCCCCCGCCCAGGCCCAACAGGCTCGGGGCGCGGGGACGCCGTTCCTCGATCTCGATTTCCCGGGTGGCACGCTCGGTGAGTACATCGAAGCCATCGAAGGGGCCAGCGACCAGACCATCAACTTCGTCGTGACGGACGAGATGGTGCTGCAGGCGCCGATCGCGAAGATGCGGCTTCGGCGCGTGACTGCCCACACCGCCCTTGAGCTGATCGAGGGCACGAAGGTCGTCATGGGGAATCGGGAGTTCATGGTGGCGCTGGACGGCATGGGTGGTTCCGGAGGCGAGGCCAGCACGATCCGCGTCACCGCCTTGGATCGCGGCAACGTCCCGCGCGAGATGGTCAGCCAGACCATGATCTTCGCCGGCCAGCCGCTCATCGATGCGGGTCTGGACGCGGAGTACCTGCTCGCGGCCCTGGAAATCGCCCTCGATCTCTCCGCCACCGGCGAGCCCGCCGTGATTCGCTTCCACGAAGAGACCGGCCTCATCTTCGCGAACGGCTCCAACGATCAGATCGGCGCCATCCATCAGCTCATGAGCACGCTGCGCAACAGCCTGGAAACAAACATCGCTTCGCCCGTCCAGGATCTGGAGCGGGAGTTGCAGGAATCCCATGCCGTCATCGAAGCGATGGAGATGGAGCTCGATGAGGCCCACACGATGATCGCTGACCTGCAGGCGGAGCGAGCTGCCTTCGCCGCCCAGATGCAGGCCATGGAGATGCAGATGGGCCAATACGAGGAGCAGGCCAATCAGCGGCTCCAGCAGGTGGAAGAGACCGCGATCCTGCGGATCCGAGACCTCGAGGAGCGAGCCGAGCACCGCCTGCAGATGGAGCGTGAGCGGGCCGAGCAGCAGGTGGAGTTGACCCGCCAGCAAATGCTCGCCGAGGCGGAAGGCAAGATCAAGCAGATGTCGCTGGAGTACCAGGACCTGGAGCGGCGGTTCGAGGAAGTTAGCGGTAAGTATGAAAGTGTCCGGAGGGGAAACGCCTCACTGGGCGGCGACCTTGCCCGCCTCTCCGGCAGACATGAGCGGCTGGAGCAGGAACAGCAAGAGTGGAAAGAGGAACGCGAGCAACTGACGGCTCGCATCGCCGAGCTTGAACGTGCCCTCGCTGCGGAGCGTGAGAAGAACGACGGCGGCTGATTCCTCACTTCCGGCGTGCCTCCCCTGCGGCGGCGCGCCATACTGGAGCAGCGGGTGAGGGCAGCACGCCCGGCCAAGCCCCCTCACCTCGCCGTGGCGAGTCGCCTTTGGAGACCCAGCCCTCCCGCCAGAGGCGGATCTGCGACTCCCAGCGGGAGGGGCCTGAATGAACTCGTGGGGGCGAGGGTCAGTCTTGCAGGAAACGGCTCGCCAACTCTCTCTCGCGATCGCCTCGGGTGACACCGAGGCTTTCGCCCGTTTCTACGAGGAATGGTTCGATTACATGTTCGCCTGTGCTCGCCAAGCCGTTCGCCGCGATGAGAGCTTCTGCCTGGATGTGGTCCAGGACGCCTGCTGCAAGCTGATCCGGGCCATGAAGCCCCTGCCCGATGAGCCGAGCCTGCGCCGCTACATCGCCGCCGCCGTGCAGTCGTGTGCGTATGACCGTTTGCGGGCAGAGCAGCGCCGGCGCAAGCGCGAGCAAGCCTTCGCCAGCGCTCGCCGTGAGGAAACTGCGGCGGACACCGTGCTCGAAGAGGATCTCGCCTGGCTTCGCCGCGAGCTGGAGAACCTCGATGACTCCCAGCTCAACCTGCTGGTCATGCGGCACCGGTTCGGCTGGACCCTGCAGCGCATCGGCCGGGCCCTGGGGGCTCAAGCCCGGAGCTGTGGACGGTCGGCTCAGCCGCCTCACCGCCGGGCTGCGAGACAACGCTTTGGAGACGATGGACGATGAATGCTCCGTCAAATGAACCGTTGACGCCGATCGGTGAACGCCGCCGCCAGGCCATGCTCACGGAGCTGACCGGCTACATGGAGCGTGTGCACCACGGTCGTCGCCTGCGCCGGCGCGGGGCGGCCTTGGCGCTCTTCCTGGCGCTCTCCGCAGTCATCGCCGTCGCCGCCATGTCGGGGCGGAACGGTCCGCCGCCCAAGACCATCGCCAAGCACGACCCGATCGAGTCGATTCCCCCCCGTCGAAGCGCCCGCCTCCCTGGTCACCGTTGCGATCGTCAAGAGCGACCCCGCCATCGTCGACAAGTACCGGGCCACGGTCACGACCTACTCGAACATCCGCGTGGAACGTCTGGATGATGAGACACTCCTCAGCGAACTCGCCGCCATGGGTCGCCCCGCGGGACTGATCAGCATGGAAGGCAAGACCTACCTGACCGCCGACGTCAGCGACGAAGCCCTGCGCGATCAGCAGCTCAACCAAGCGCCGGGCGAAGCGGCCGTGATGTCATCGCTCGCGGGTTAGAGCAGTTTCACCACCGAGTTCACGGAGAACACGGAGAAGGACGAGGATCGTGAATGCAGAGTGACGAAGCACGAATGACGAAAGAGGAACAGAGCACGCTCGCGCTCCGTCATTGGACATTCGTCATTGGTCATTAGACATTTCCCCCCCCCACCCCACCCCTCCGCTTCGCTTCGGGGCTAAACAAAAAGGCTCTCTTCCCCCTCCGTGTTCTCCGTGAACTCCGTGGTGAGCTCCTACTCCCCGGGACCACGTTCCCGCCGCGCCTCAGCGCGGTACCACTCCATCGTCTTCTTCAATCCCTCTGCGACGCTGACCTGCGGGTCGTAGCCGATCAGCTCGCGAGCCAGGCTGATGTCCGCGCGCGAGTGCTGCACATCACCGGGCCGCGGGTCGGCGTAGAGCGGCTGCGCCTCCTTGCCCAGGGCCGCCGCCATGAGTCGGTACAGCTCGTTGATGCTGACCTGCCCGCCCATGCCGATGTTGACCACTTCGCCCTTGAGGTTCTTCTCACAGGCGCCGGCGCGAAGATTCGCCTGCACGACGTTGTCGACGCAGGTGAAATCGCGCGTCTGCTCGCCATCGCCAAAGATCGTCGCCTGCTCATCGCCCAGGAGCGCTGAGGCGAAGGCCGCGATGACCGCAGCGTAGGCGGTGTCCGCGCGCTGGCGCGGGCCGAAGATGTTGAAGTAGCGCAGCGAGATGGTGGACAGACCGTAGCACGCCGACCACACCGCCAGCATGTGCTCGCAGGCCAGCTTGGTCTGGGCGTAGGGCGAGAGCGGCTGGGGGACCTGCGTCTCCACCTTGGGCAGCTCCGGCTGATCGCCGTAGGCGCTGCTGGAGGCGGCGTAGACCAGGCGAGCCGCGCGGGCTTTCTGGGCGGCGAGAAGCACCCGCATCGTCCCCGTGGAGTTGACTTGCTGAAACCGCAAGGGCTCCTCGACGGAAGCGGGGACGGATCCCAGGGCGGCTTCGTGGAAGACGACGCCCGGCCTGCCTCGCTCCGCGCCCGTCGCCAGGCCCGCCAGGGCCTCGGTCAGCGCCTTGGGTTCGAGGATAGAGGCGCGCCGGAAGCGGTAGCGGTCGGGATGCGCCTCCAGCATGGCGCTGGGGTGGGACTCATCCGAGCCCGAGAGGTCATCGATGACGGTGACCAGGGCCCCGAGCCTCAGGAGCTCTTCGACGAGGTGCGAGCCGATGAACCCCGCGCCGCCGGTCACGCAGACGGGCCGGCCTTCGTAGTGCGACTTCAGATCTGGTGTAGGCATGGGCTGAGTGTACCGAGCCGTGTTGCCGGCGCGTCGATGTGGCTTGCTCGCCACCTGCGGGTGAGGCGACGGGGCAACATCCCGCGCGACCGGTGATGCGGGCAGGCCGGGCCGGTGCCCCGATATCGGGGGTCTGCGGGCGCTGCCGTGTTTTTTCTCGGACGACGGCGCTCCGCGCTCGCGCCGCTGTCGGCGCTGGCACAGGGTTCGCATCTCTTCCTGGCGAGAGTCGCCTGACCCGCTCGAGGGCACCCGCACAGGACTGCCTTCGCCGGGTCGGCCGACTTGAGCGAACCGCCCGATCCCCAGCAGGAGCCGCGGCATGGACGAGCAGACCTTCCGGAAGAAGATGGCGGCGGCGATCGCCCAGATCAACGAACTCCCCGCCGCCCGCCAGGAGGAACTGCTGGCCCTGGCCCAGCGGACGGCCTGCCGGCCTGCCGCCCCCCACCCCCGACCTTTCCCAGCGCCGGAAGCCTTCCCGCGCGATTGATTCCAAGACCGGCACCTTCGTCCCCCTCCCCGCCCGAGTCACCGAGCCGCCCTCTCGGTGATTCCAGAGAAGCCCGAGCCTGACTCGGGCTTTTTTCATGGCCGTGTCGCCGGGCCGGTCCTCCTTCGTTGCCCCTGATTTGGGAGATTCGAAGCAGGGACGGCTACACTGTGGTTCGCACAGATTCCACAGGAACACACGGGCATGACCTCACCAGCCGTTCCAACGCAACTTCGTCTTCTCAGTTTCGTGGTGCGCGGTCTCGTGGGCCTGGCGTTGCTCGCCGGCGCCCTCATGCTCTTCAACTACATGGCGGCCACGCGCCAGAAGCCGGCCGGCAACCCCGATCGGCAGGTGGCGCGGCACGCCGAGACGATCAGGACCACCTCCGTCTCCGTTCCCCGGCGCTACACGGGCTACGGCACGGCCCGGGCCATGCTCGCCGCCGACCTCGCCGCCGAGATCTCCGCCAACGTCCTGGACAAGCCGGCCGGGGTCGAGGAGGGCCAGTACCTCGAGGCGGGGACGCTCATCGTGACGCTGGACGGCTCGGACTTTCGGCAACAGCAAAGCCGGTCCCTGGCCAACATCGAGGCCTTCAACGCCCAGTTGCTTTCGCTCGATGTCGATCAGGATCGGCTCGCCGAGCAATACCGCCTGTCCCAGGAAGCGACCCGCCTGGCCCAGAGTGAGCTCTCGCGCTTGCGCGAGGCGCGGCGCAGCGGCGGCAGCACCGACATCGAGATCGATCGCACCGAGCGGGAGCTGACCCGCATCCAACGTGAGGAACAAGCGCTCCAGCAGCAACTGGAACTCATCCCCAGCCGGCGTTCGCGTCTGCGGGCGCAGCTGGCGGCGGAAGAGGCGGAGCTCGCCCTCGCGGCGAAGAACGTCAGCCGCGCCAGCATCGTCGCCCCCTTCGCCGGCTACCTGCAAGACGTCACCGTCGACATCGGCGAGCACGTCGCCCCGGGCACGCTCATCGCTCGCCTGGTGGATCTCCGCCGCATCGAGGTGCCGCTCCAAGTGCCCGTCTCGGCGGCGGGTGTGGTCAAGGTCGGCGATCTCGCCTCGATCACGGTCGGCGAGACCGATCCCACCGTCTGGGAAGGCGCGGTCATGCGCATCGCCCCGGAAGCCGACCAAGGCACCCGCAGCCTCACCCTCTACATCGAAATCGAGCAACCGGGGCGGCTCGGCGAGGGCGATCACCTTCGCCCCGGGCAGTTCGTGCTGGGTGAGGTTCGCGCCGAGCAGAACGAGCGCGCCATCGTCGTGCCCCGCCGCGCCGTCGTGGATGATCGCGTGCTGGTGATCGATGCGGAGTCGGGCCTGGCGCGCAGCGTCGCCATCGTCGTGGCCCGGCACTTCGAGGGCGCCTACCCCCAGATCGATCCCGAAGAAACCGAGTGGGCCGTCATCCATGGCGGGCTCAAGGAAGGTGACATCGTCATCATCTCCAACCTCGATGAACTCGAGCCCGGCATGGCGGTCCAGACGTCGAAGCTGGGCGTCGAGGTTGCCGACGAGGAGGTGGCGCCGTGAGCCTCGCTGCCTTCGGCGTGCGCAAACCCGTCGCCGCCAATCTCTTCATGTTCGTCATCATCGGGGCCGGCCTGATCTTCGGTTGGGGGCTGCGGCGGGAGTTCTTCCCCGAGGTCCGCCCCCAGCAGATCCTCATCACCGCCCCCTACCCCAGCGCATCCCCGCAGGAGATCGAGGAAACCCTCGCCCGCAAGATCGAGGATCGCGTCTTCAACCTGCCCGATGTCGAGGAGATCAGCTCCGTGGTCACGGAGGGCCTGGCGAGCGTGCGCCTGGAGTACCCCGAGGGCATCAACATCGACGTGGCCCTCAACGAGGTCAAGCGCGAGATCGACGCCTTGCAGGATCTCCCCGAGGAGGCCGACCGCATCCTGGTCAGCAAGTTCGAGCCGCGCCTCCCCGCCATCAGCCTCTCGCTCATCACCGATGCCGACGAAACCACGCTCAAGCGCATGATCCGTCAGATGCGCGACGACCTGGAGCTCTTGCCCGGCATGGGCGATGTGCAGGTGACCGGCACCCGCACCCGGGAGATCTCCGTCGAGCTCAAGCCGGAAGTCCTGCTGAAACATCGCCTCAGCCTGCCCTTGATCAGCCAGCGCCTCGGCGATGCCATGGCCGAGATCCCCGCCGGCCCCGTGCGGGGCACGACCAGCCACATCTCCGTGCGCACCATCGGCGCCGACGAGCGCGCCGAGGAAGTCCGCGACATCATCATCCAGGCGGACGCTTCCGGCCAGGTCTTGCGTCTGGGCGACATCGCTGTGGTTCGCGAGGGCTTCGTCGATGTCGACTACGCCACCCGCTTGAACGGCAAGCCCTGCGTCTCCCTCACCGCCTACACCGTGCGTGAAGAAGACGCCATCGAGATCGCCGACACCATCAAGGCCTACGCCGCCGGCCGCATGCGCCAGGCCGCGCCCTTCCGCGGCTACAACCCCGAGGCGGATCCCGAGAAGAAGCAGTCGGGCCTGGAACAGGCCTACCGCGTGGGGCTGGCGCGCACGGCCGTTGCCGAGGGCGACATCATCCTGCACACGGACCTGGCCCGCTTCATTCGCCAGCGTTTGAATCTGCTGCTGCGCAACGCCCTGTGGGGGGGGGCGCTGGTCTTCCTGACGCTCTTTGTCATGCTCAACTGGCGCGTCGCCTTCTGGGTCGGCGTGGGACTCTGCGTGTCCCTGCTGGGCACGCTCGCCGCCATGCACTTCCTGGGTATCACACTGAACCTGCTGACGATGTTCGGCTTGATCGTGGTGCTGGGCTTGCTGGTCGACGACGCCATCGTGGTGGCGGAGAACATCGTCAGCAAACACGAGGAAGGTGAACCGGCCCTGGTGGCGGCGGTGGAAGGCGCCAAGCAAGTCAGTTGGCCCGTGGTGACGACGGTGGTCACCACCATCTGCGCCTTCATGCCCTTGACGCTGATTCAAGGGCGCATCGGCGATCTGCTCAGCGCCTTGCCCGTGGTGGTCAGCATCGCCCTGCTCGTCTCCCTGGTCGAGTCCCTCTTCATCCTGCCCAGCCACATGGGGCATTCGCTGGCCGGTGTCGAGAAACGCCGCGGCCGCAGCAAGCAGCACCGTGTCGCCAGCGCCCTGCAGACGTTCCAGGAGAAGGTGCTCAAACGACTCCTGGAGCGAACCTATCGCCGTCTGCTCGGCCTGACGCTGCGCTACCGCTACCTCGCCGTCGCCGTCGCCCTGGCGACGCTGATCGTTTCTCTGGCGCTGCCGGCCGGCGGGCGTTTGGGCTTCACCTTCAGCCCCTCCGCCGACAGCGAGACGATCGTCGTGGACGTGACCTTGCCGGTCGGTTCCCCCAAGAGCGCCACGGACGCCATCATTCGCCGCGTGGAAGGGGCCTGTCTCTCGCAGGAGGAAGTGGTCACCGCTTTCGGCCTGGTGGGAATCAACGCCAACCCCAACGGGGATTCGGTCACCAGCCAAGCCCACCTGGGGCAGCTTTACCTGGAACTCCTGCCCGCCGAGGATCGTGAACGAACCAGCGACCAGGTCATCTCCTCCATCCGCCAGGAACTCGGGGTCATCCCCGGCCTCAAGAGCCTACGCCTGAGCGGCATCCACGGCGGGCCGGGCGGCATGCCCATCACCTTCACCGTCGCCAGCACCGATCCGGCCCAGATCCAACCCGTGATCGAGCGGCTACGCGAACTCCTGCAACAGTACGAGGGCATCTTCGCCATCGCCGACGACTCCGATCGCGGCCAGCGCGAACTGCGCATCAGGCTGCGGGACGGGGCCCGCGAACTCGGCCTGACCACTTCCAACGTCGCCATGCAGATTCGGGCGGCGGTCTTCGGTCTGGAAGCGCACACCTTCGCCGCCGACCAGGAAGACGTCGATGTGCGGGTCATGACCGACGAGCACACCCGCCGCAGCCTGGCGGCCCTGGAGTCCATGCACATCTTCACGCCGCAGGGCGATCCGGTGCCGCTCAGCGAGGTGGCGACGCTGGAAGACACGCTGACCTACGCCACGATTCGCCGGCTCGACCGCCGACGCGCCGTCAGTATCTCCGCGGATGTGGATGCGATCTTGACCAATCCCGAGACGGTGCTGACCGATATGGCTCCACACATCAACGAGCTGCGCCGGCAGTACGCCGGCGTGCGCATCATCCCCCGGGGCCGGCAGGAAGAGATCATGGACTCGCTCTCCACCCTGCCCATCGGCATGCTCACCGCCGCCGGCTTGATCTACGTCGTCCTGGCCTGGCTCTTCTCCAGCTACACCCAGCCGCTCATCGTCATGCTGGCCATTCCCTTCGCCACGATCGGCGTGATCTGGGGCCACCTCCTCTTGGGCTATGACCTGACGATTCTCTCGCTCATCGGGTTTGTGGCCTTGGCGGGAATCGTGGTCAACGACTCGCTCATCTTCATGGAGTTCTACAACCTGAAGCGGCGGGCCGGCCTGGATGCGCCCGCCGCCGCCTTCGCCACCGGCCAAGCCCGCCTGCGCGCTATTTTGCTCACCACCATCACCACGGTGCTGGGCCTGAGCCCGCTCATGCTCGAGCAGTCCTTCCAGGCCCGCTTCCTCATTCCCATGGCGATCACCATCAGCTTCGGCCTGCTGGCGGCGACGGTGCTGACCCTGCTCCTGCTGCCGGCCTTGCTCGTCATCGCCCACGATGTCCGCCGCCTGCTGCGCCTCCTGTGGACGGGCCGGACGGAGGGGCCGAGCGCCGAGCCCCGACTCAGCCTCACCTCACCCGGAGGTCCCCCGACGCGCCGGGCGCCTTCCGAATGACCTCAACCTGGAGAGGAAAGGGGGAGAACGAGCCTCGAAGCGAACCGCCGCAGCCGCGCGAGCACCCCGCCGGGATCCGGGGAGGTGCGTCTGCCTGCGGCTGCCCACGGTCGAGGACGAGGCGGCTCCCGGCCGGCAATCAGTCCCCCGCGGAGGCGCGGCAACCTGTGACGATTCTGCGGCCGGCAGCGGCCGAAACGATCGTTCCTCTGCCGCCTCAAGCCAGGGGACGCTGACGAAGCCCGACGATATCGCCGATCCTTGAGGCGATGCAGCGCCCCCCCGACCAGACTGACCGAGGCCATGAGCTGCCGGCGAAAGACGATCGCAGTTCACGCCGGCGGTGCGGACGAATGCGCATCGAGAACCTTCCCTGTTCGCTGGGGACGGTGCTCGATCTCTCGGCGAGCGGCATGCGCGTCATCACCAGCAAAATCTCCGCCAAGCAGACCGGCGAGGTCATCCCCGTCGAGCTGAACGGTACGCACCACTCCGCCAAGCTCATGGCCGAGGTGACCTGGGGCGAGCGCGTCGGCTTCCGCAAGCATGTCATCGGCCTGCACTTCCTCAACCTCAGCGAGGAACAGCGGCAGAAGATCGGCGCTATCGCGCGCACCTACGCCATCCGCATGGGTATGGGGGCTTGAGAGGAGGCTGGGGCAGGCGATGACGTTGCACAACCGCAACCTCGAAGCCCTACCCCCCGCCCATCTCCAGGAAGAGGCGGCCGCCGCCGCCAGCAATCGCCGACACCGACGCCGATTCCACCTGCAGCCGCTCCGCTGCTCCCTGGGCACGGTGACCGATCTCTCCGCCAGCGGCCTCCGGCTGCTCAGCCGGCGCCTGCACCACGACGATGTGGGCCGGACCGTGATCGTGGACTTCCGGGGCGGGCCGCCCCTGCTCGTGATTCCAGCCATCGTGGTGTGGACCCAACGCGTGGGATTGCTCCGCCACGCCGTCGGCCTGCGCTTCCTCGGCCTGACCGAGGCGCAGCAGCGTCAGGTCAGGCAGTTCGCCCAGGCCCACGGCCGCCGCTCCCTCGGGAGCGACGAGAGGCGGTAAGCGCCGAACCCCTGCCGCGGCGTGGAACAGCGCCCTTCGCCGGGCCGGCTCCCGGAGCCGTCAGCCACGAGGCGCGTCGGTGTGAGCACTCGGAACCGGCGTCAGACCATGCTGCGCTCGAAGAGGCCGAACGTCTTGGCGAGCAGTTCCCCGCGGTTGCAGGCCCCGACCTTGCGGTGCAAGGACTTGACGTGATCGTGCACGGTGTGGGGACTGCGCTGCAGTTCGCGCGCGATCTGCTTGACGGTCATGCCTTGCTGCAAGAGGCGCAGCACTTCGCCTTCGCGCGGCGAGAGTTCCACCGTGTGATCGGTGTCGGTGAAGGTCTGCTGCACCCGCCGACCCAGGAGCGGCATCACCGCCTCCAGCGTCAGGTAGGCCCCGGCGTTGAAGCGGCCCTTGGCCTGGGGCAGGTAGAGGTCGACGAGGAGGATGCGCTCCGGCTGCATGCCGTCCGCCCGCGTGATGGGGTAGAGCATGGTCAGCCGCGTGGGGTGCAGGCGATCGCGCAGCATCATTCGGGTGGGGGTGAAGACACCGCCCGGCAAGTTGGTGCGGGCCAGCAAGGGCCGACCGTCCTGGCAGGCCGCGAAGTGCTCGCGGGTGCTTTCCACCTCCAGGTCGCCGAGCAGGCCGTCCACGATGGCGATCGTGGAGCTGAGCCGGCCCGACCCCAGGGAGGCCGTGAAATCGCGGGGCACCACCCAGCCCTCATCGGTCTTGATGGCGATCGTCACCGTGGTGACCGCCTCCGGATGCAATCGTGAGATGCTCCGAGCCGCCCGCTTCATCCAGCCAAAGGTCGCCACGGCTGGGAGGGAACAAAGCTCTTCCGCAATTGCGGCGACGAGCGCGAGCGGCTGGATGTCCAGGCTTTCTTGCGTGACCATGATCCAGCCTCCGGAGGGCCCCCCTTCGCTAGCAGAGACCCCTCGTGTTATCAGGACTTTACACTCTCAAATTATCGCCTACTTGGGGGCCTTCGCAAGCAAAACCGGTGAAAAACGACAAAGAACTCTGCCTCTTTTAGGGGAATCGGCCTTCACCGATTCAGGGCGGGTTTTGATAGATCCCTTTAGATCTCAGACTCTTCGTTATCGGGCTCCGAATCGGCCTGCCGGGCGTCGATCAGTTGTTGCTCCAGGCGCGAGACCTCCCGCCGCAGCCGTTCCATCTCCAGGTGCCCGCGCCGGACTTCCTCATCCAACTGCTCCAGGGTGTGCTCCTGGAACGCCAGCGTCTCTTCCAGCTTCGTCAGTCTCGCTTCGATCGTCGGATCCATGCCTGCCTCCTCTCCCGGCCCCGCCCGCGCGCCTTCCGCTAGGCTGCCCGCATGGTCAAGCTCGGCATCCGCATCCTACGCTGGCTGCTCTTCGCCACCCAGCGGCTGCTCAATCTGCTCACCCTGGGCAACTGGCCCAGCGCCGTCGCCACCTGCGCCATCATCACCGACGCCGAGGGCCGACTGCTCCTGCTCGACCGGGCCGACGGGGCGGGGCTGGGCCTGCCGGGCGGCTTCATTCGCCAGCGCGAGCGCCTCGAGGACGCCATCCGCCGAGAAGTCCTGGAAGAGACCGGCATCGAGGTCCGCATCGTTCGCTGCCTGGGGCATCTCTCCGGGCCCCGGCATCCCGGCGTGGCCTGCGTCGATGTCGTCTACCACTGTGAACCGATCGCGGAGAACCAGGCGGAACCCAAGCGGGGCCTCGAAGGGGCGGCAGGCTGGCATCGATATGAGGACGTCCAGCAGCGCCTCGCCTACGACTACGCCGAGGTGGTTGAGCCCTTCCTGGCGGGACAGTGAGCGTGGTCCCGGAGTCCGAGCCGCGTTGTGTCAACGCGGGAGCGCCGCCGCATCTCAACGATGCGGTGACGCTGAGCGGCGAGCACCCCGCCGGTACGCGGCATTCGACGCCGTGAGCTTCGCTCGCCGCCCCGCCTCGACACGAGGCGGCTCAGACAGAGCGGCGCCGTGCCCTTTTCCGGGATTCTCCGGAACCCGGCGAGCCCGGCGCGCCTTTAGATGGGTAGAAGCGGAGCAACGATGACTTTGGCCCAGGCACAACCCGCGTTCACCCAGTCGCTGAGCCGACCCCACGATGACGAGCGCGACCTCGTCCGCCGGGCCCGGCAGGACCGGGACGCCTTCGGGGAACTCTACCGCCGCCACGCCACCGCCATCGGCAGCTACATCTACCGCCGCACCGGCGACCGCCACGTCACGGACGACCTGGTTTCCGAGGTCTTCCTGGCCGCGTTCGCCTCGATCGGGCGCTTTCGCGATCGGGGCAAGCCGGTTCGGCATTGGCTCCTGCGCATCGCCACGAACGCGGTGAACCGCTGGGCCCGCCGCCGACGTCGCCGGCCGGCCCCCGAGCCGCTCGCCGCGGAGCCGGCCGACACAACGATGGCCGAGAAATCGGCCCGGGCGGCGGGCGAGAGGCGCGATCTCGTCCAGGAGGCCTTGCTCTGCCTCAGCGAACGCTACCAAGCCGTTCTCTCCCTGCACTACCTGGAAGGTCTGCCCGTGCGTGACGTGGCCGGCATCCTGGGGGTGCGTGAGGGGACGATCAAATCACGACTCTCCCGTGCACGAGAGGCGCTCCGTGAAGAACTCAAGAAGCGGAGGTATCGCCATGGCTACGAAGAATGATCCTGTCGACAGGGCGCTGGAATCACTTGGCAGCCGACAGTGGTCGGCTCCCCCGGAACATCTGCAACTGGAAGGTCGCATCATGCAACAGCTCAACGCCCGTCAAGCGTCTCCCTTTGGTCGTCATCGCACTGCCCTCGCCGCCCTGGCGGTGCTGGCCCTGGTCAGCGTCGGCTTCGGGGCCGGCGTCCTGGTCGGCAAGTCCCTGCGGGTCACCACCTCGGTGAACGGCCAGGTCGTCGACACTCGTGACATCAGCCTCGATGAAAACGGGGCCGCCTCCTTCAGCGTGCCGCTGGACGGGGACACCGGCGAGGTCGCCGAGGTCAGCATGACCTTCGAGGGCGAAACGACCGGCCCGGAGGGCACGGCCACCATCGACATCAGCGCCGATGGCGATGACAACGCCCTCGATGTGGAGATCACCACGCAGGAGGAGGGCGAGTAAGCCCACCTGCGACTCTCACTCACCACCCAGCGCCCGCGCTTCCCCGCGCGGGCGCTTTTTGCATGGGCTCGCCTCGATACATCCGCCTCCTTCTCGGACCGCTCGGGGCTCGCCAGCGACCGGGCTTGCGGCCCAACCCGGCCTGCGGCCCACCAGCACCACCCCCAATCAGCCGATCTTCTTTCCGGATTCCCGCACCCGTTCGGCGTCTTGGACGTAGACTCTTAAGGTTCTTACCCCGCCCGTTCGGGCTGGCTGTCTACGCAACTTGAGCAACTTGGAGAGAGATCATGAGCAAGGGATATCGATCCTGGGCCTCACTCACCGTGGCCGCGACGCTGCTCCTCGGCGTCTCGGGCCCCACCCTGGCGGAGGATGTTCCCAACCTGAAGGGCAGCCGGCTCGTCTCCGTCTACGCCCAGACGCCCGAGGACCTGGAAGCCGCCGAGCAGCTCTCCACGACCTTCCTCAACTGCACCTTGGGCATCAACTGCATGAACGAGTGGGTCGTGCCCGTCGAGAACATGCCCGCCCTGGCGGCGAGCGGTCTGGACTACGTGGTCCGCCACGAGGATGTGCAGGCGCTGGTGGATGCGGAGCGGAAGGCGATCGAGGCGGCCAAGGGACGCGGCTGGTTCGACACCTACCACCGCTACAACGAGATCAACGACTTCATGGACTCGCTGGCGACGACCTATCCCACCCTGGTCAGCAGCAAATACAGCATCGGCCAGAGCATCCAGGGTCGGGAGATCTATGGGATCACCATCACCGCCCCGACGGACAACATCAAGTCGCAAATCGCCTTCACCGGCGGGCAGCACGCTCGCGAGTGGATCGGTCCGGCGACGGTGCTCTTCATCGCCGATCAGCTCTGCCAGAACTTCGGCGTCGACCCGCAGGTCGATGACATGCTCACGCGCTTTGAATTCGTCATCGTGCCCCTGATCAATCCGGACGGCTACGAGTACGCCCACACCAACTACCGCTTGTGGCGGAAGAATCGCCGCAACAACGGTGATGGCACCTTCGGCGTGGACCTGAACCGCAACTGGAGCGTCGGTTGGGGCGGCCCCGGCTCGGACAGCTACACCGGCAGCGATGTCTACCACGGCACCGCCCCCTTCTCCGAGCCGGAGACGACCGCGATCAGCGACTACCTGCTCACGCTTGACAATCTCGTCGCCTACCTCGACTGGCACAGCTATTCGCAGCTCATTCTGCGGCCCTACGGCTATGACTACATCGTGGCGCCCGAGCCGGATGAGTCGTTGATGGCCCAAATGGGCGACGCGATGGCGGCCGCCATCCTGGGAACGCACGGCAAGAGCTACACCTCCGAGCCTTCCTACAACCTCTATCTCGCCAGCGGCATCGCTCCGGACTGGGGCTACGACATCGGTGGCGCCTTCTCCTGGACCATCGAGCTGCGCGACACCGGTTCCTACGGCTTGAGTTGCACGGAGACATAGTCCGCCAGCGCCTTGGCGGCCGCCCATGACTCCTCGCCAGTCGGGATGATCTGATCGGGCGGCAACTCAAGCTCGACCTCCCAGGCGGCCTGCCCGGTCTGATCCAGCCCGATACGCCCACGCCCGTGACCGTGCAGATCACCCAGATCAACGGCCAATACCAGCCGGGCACCGCCATGCTGTACAGCCGGACCAGCGGAGGCGGTTGGAGCGCCTCGGCCATGTCACCCTTGGGCGATGATCTCTTCGAGGCGATGTTGCCCGCCACCGCCTGCGGCGACGTCCTGGAATTCTACTTCGAAGCCCAGGCGATCAATGGCGAGTTCGCGGTGCTGCCCGCCGGCGCTCCGGACGCTTTCTTCGACGCCACCGCCCTCCCCGTCGAGGTCCTGCTCTACGACGAGCTCGAAACCGACGACTACGGCTGGTCCGTCGGCGCCCCCGATGACGACGCCACCACCGGCACCTGGGGTCGCATGGATCCGCAGGGCACCGGCGCCCAGCCCGAGGACGACCACACGCCCAGCGGCACCGACTGCTACGTCACCGACGGCCGGGCCGGCTCCGGCATCGGCTCCTATGACATCGACGGCGGCAAGACCACGCTCTATTCGCCCCTCTTCGACGCCAGCCCCGGCGACGCCACCGTCAGCTACTGGCGCTGGTACAGCAACGACCAGGGGTCCGAGCCCAACGCCGACGTCTTCGTCATCGACATCTCCGATGATGGCGGCAGCACCTGGAAGAACGTCGAAACCGTCGGCCCCGGCGGCAACGGCACCTCCGGCGGCTGGCTCCGCTACGAGTTCCTCCTCTCCGACATCACCGGCCTCACCCCCAGCGCCACCATGCTCATGCGCTTCGTCGCCTCCGATGAAATGGGCGGCTCCATCGTCGAAGCCGCCATCGATGACTTCGAAGTTCTTGTCGTCGGCGACTGCCCCAACGACTGCCCCGAAGATCTGACCGGCGACGGCGTCATCGATCAGGCTGACCTCGGCGAACTGCTGGCCCACTACGGTGTCGACGGCGGCGGCGACATCGACGGCGACGGCGATACCGACCAGGCCGACCTCGGCGCCCTGCTCGGCGTCTACGGCCAGAACTGCCCGTAAGACCGCACCGACGAGCCACGATGCTCTCCCGAAAGCCCGGGGACAACTCCCCGGGCTTTTGCATGCGCTTACACTCTCGCCCACCCCCCCTATGCCGGGGCAATCCGAAACGCCGCCTTGGCTGGAACCGAATCATCCAACTTCAACTTCCCGGTTTCCCCGCGCCCGTCTTCGCACGCGTGCTAGGCTTCACCGGCTGGAGTGCGTCGTGGACGATCGACCGTGGGTATCTGGAGGGGCAGCGATGCGGTGGAGTCATCAACATCAACGACTGGTCGGACTGCTCTCGCTCCCGATCATGACGCTGGCGACCTCCGCATCCTGGGGACAATGCCTGCGCTCAGAGATCACTCTGGATCAGCCCCAAGGCGAAGACCGATTCGGCGCGGCGCTCGCCGTGGCTGGGGACGCCCTCTTCGCCAGCGCGCCCGGCCACCACCTCGGTGACGCCAACGGTGTGGTCGTCTGGTTTGAGCGCACGGGCCAATGGGAATGGCAGTCACGCGGACTGATTCGCCCGGATGATCCCGAGGCGCACGTCGGCCAGGCCTTGGCGACGGGCGCGGGGGTGCTCGTCATTGGGTCGTACCAGTCGTCGACGGTGCATATCTTCGCGCCAGAGGCTGACGGTTGGGTGGAGACTCAGACGCTCGAGCCCCTTGACGCCGTGGATAACTCCCGCTTCGGACAAGGCGTCGCCTTGTCGGAGCAGGTCTTGGTGGTCGGCTCGCCCAACGACCAAGGACTCCTCGGCGGCGCTGTTTACATCTACGAGCTCGCCCCCTCCAACCGCTGGGAACTGCAACTCAAGTACGCGCCCAACGAGCACGACCGACTGCTGGGCAGGCGCGTCGCGACCGATGGTGAAACCGTCATCGCTACCGGCGGCAGCGCCCTGCACCTGCTGGAGCGCGACGGTCGCTCCGGTTGGCAACCGACGACACGGCTCTTCCCGCAACAGATGTACTCCTACTCACCGCTGACGGTGGCAGGAGATGAGGTCTTCATCGGTGCGGAGGGGTACGACGGCGATGATGCGAACCAAGGGGCCGTCCATCACTATCGTCGCGATTCGAGCGGCGACTGGCAGGCCGCCCCATCGCTGACACTGCCGGATCCGCAGCAGGATGAGGCGCTCGGCTCGGCGCTGTGCCTGCACGGGGATCTGCTGTTCGCGATCGCGGCGGGCAACGGCTCCTACCTGCGACCGACGGTGCATCTCTTCGAGCGCGCGGCCGATGCCTGGAGTTACGCGGGCCGCGGGGACTCGGGATACGCGCCCGATGACTACGGCTATGCCCTGGCCGCCGCCCGTGACGCGCTCATCGTCAGCGCTCCCCTCGACGGCGACTTTGACTCCGGCGTGGTCCAGGTGCACGCCTACTCCGGCGACGCGGATGGCGATGCTCTGCTGGATGCCTGTTACTTGCCGGGCGACCTCAACCTCGACGGCATCGTCGATGAGGCGGATGTGCAGCTCGTGGTGGACAACTACGGGCTCCTCTGTCCAGCCAACCAGTGCCTGCCGACGGAACTGGAAATACCCATCGACATCTACGAAGGCTTCGGCTTCGACGTGGCGGTGCTCGGAGAGTCGGTCTTTGTTCACGAGCGCGGCGATGTCAGCCGGCATGACCGCTATATGCGCGTGCACCGCTTCGAGCAAAGCGGCGAGGACTGGGACTACGAAGAGACGTTCGGCATTTACAACTGGGGCTGGCGCATGGATGCGAGTGACTCCTTCGTGGCGGTCGGCGGGGTCGGCGGCGATGTGCATGTCATTCAACAGGCTGGCGGCGTTTGGGCCGATGTGCAGATTGCCCCAAGCAACGACGATGAACTGCACTTCGTCATCGCGGCGACCGGCGACACCATCGCCTCGTTCTACGACGAGTCGGTTCGCATCTATGAACGTGATGATCTCGGGCAGTGGTCGGAGAAGCAGGATTTCGAGATTGGCGTCGGGCTGGGTTGGAGTGAGATGGGCGCGGGAGACGGCGATGTGATCGGCGCTGCCGCCTACGGCGAGGTGGTCATCCTCGAACGCGGGAGCGATGACCTATGGGAACTTGCCCAGGTTGTCCCCCTCGATTTCGGCGAACTTCGCGACATCGCCGTCGACGGCGAGCGCATCCTCGTCGGAGCCCCCCCGCGACCATACGAACCCGCCCAACGAGGGCGCTGTCTATCTCATCGAAAAGACGAGGGACGGCGACTGGGCCCAGACGCGGCGCATCGAGTTGGAAGGGAACACGGACAGCATTCGCTTCGGGCAGTCGGTGGCGATGCGCGACAACATTGCTCTCATCAGTGCGCTCTATGCGCCCCTGAACGGATACAGTCGTCGCGGCGCCGTGCATCTCTATGACTCCAGGTCCTGGGAGCACCTCCTGACCCTCACGCCCCAGTATCTGCCCGGCGTGTCTTATTACGGCTTCTCCTTGTCCCTGGAGGGCTCGACAGCCGCAATCGGCGCCCTGGATGGCTGGGGCGGCTACATCTTCAATGGTGGGCAGGTGGTCGCCCAGCCCATTCCTCTCGATGCCGACGGGTCCTACCAACCCGGCCTCTGCGACTGCCCCGGCGATGCGGACGGCGACGCCGACGTCGACCAAAGTGACCTCGGCATCGTCCTTGCCAACTTCGGCCGGGAGTTGGAGTAGCCCCCATATAGCGGCGGGGTTCACCCCGGGCTTGACTCGGAACCCACCGCCAGCGCGGGGCAAGCCCGCGCCGCCAAATGGCCCCCCTCACCTTCCCACTTTTTGCCAGCCGCCCGCGAAATCGGTGCTAGAGTTGAGTACGCGCTCTCGCGCACACAACCAGACGACCTACGAGGAGATAGAAACGATGATCGCACGTCTGACTTCCTTCGCGGCCCTGGGACTCCTGATCGCCGCCGGCTCCACGCGGGCCGGCTCCATCGAAGTCGTCTTCAGCAACCTGCAAGACCACCCCTCTTCGCTGGTGCCCGGCACCGATGGCGAGCGTTTCCGCAACCCGCTGCCGCCCTTCCTGGATCTGCACCCCAGCCCCAACGGCGGGCACTGGATCTTCAAGGCCTTCACCGACAACCCCGACAGCAACGCCAACGATGTCATCATGGTCGGCAGCGGCGCCACCGGCGTCGCCGTCGCTCAGGAAGGCGATCCCGCTCCCATCGCCGGCCTGAGCTACGGCTTCATGGACAGCGACTGCGGCATCAACGACGCCGGCCAGTACGCCTTCGGCAATCGACTCTTCGGCGGCGACAGCAGCACCGACGAGATCATCTTCAAGTTCGACGGCACCGACTTCGTCACCGTCGCCCGCGAGGGCGACCTCGCCCCCGGCCTCGCCGACACCGGCCCCACCGGCGATGAGGTGTTCGGCAACTCGCTCAACTCCGCCCACGTCATGAACACCGGCATGGTCGGCTTCCGAGCCCAGATCGAGAACGTCGACTCCGACATGGACATCGCCCTCTACCACGACAACAAGGTCATCGCCCAGACCAATACCGACAGCAAGTCGCGCGGCTTCGACGGCTTCGCGGCCGGCACCTTCGACGCCGACGCCGATGGCGACAACTGGATCGTGGAAGGCGACACCGACCCCAGCTACACCACCATCGACGCCGTGGTCCTGAACGGTTCCGCCATCTTCCAGGAAGGCGACCTCATCGGCGACTTCACCTCTCCCGTCGCCGCCATCTTCTATCTCGAACTCACCGGCAACAGCGATTGGTTCGTGCGCGGCGACAACCTCGACGACACCGGCTGGATCGTGCGCAACGGCGATGTCCTGCTCGTCACCGGCGACCCCATCACGCCCGGCAGCGATGAACACTACGCCGCCACCCCCGCCTTCGGCACCACCTTCGCCATCGTCAGCGGCAACAGCGCCGGCGACTACCTCGTCGTGGGCAGCACCGATGCCGCCGATCCGGATGCCAACCAAGTTGCCGTCATGAACGGCGAGACCGTCCTGGCCCGCACCGGCGATCCCGTCGATCTCAACGGCGATGGCCTCGACAACGACGACCTCTACATCGGCGGCTTCAACGCCTACGACGCCTTCCTCACCGATGCCGGCGATCTCTACTTCTTCGCCGCCCTGCACAACGCCGCCGGCGATGACCTCGGCGACGGCTTCCTGCGCCTGCTCGGCACCGGCTGCCCCCAAGATCTGACGGATGACGGCATGGTCGACCAAGCCGACCTCGGCGAACTGCTCGCGTCCTACGGCGTCGACGACGGCGGCGACATCGACGGCGACGGCGACACCGACCAGGCCGACCTCGGCTCGCTCCTCGGCGTCTACGGCCAGCCCTGCCCGTAAGCAGATTCGCACCCGCAGTCCCCCACGCCAGGGCAGAGCGCAGCGACGCCCTGGGTATCTCCTGCGCACCGTTCACCAACCAGGGTCAAACGCCGGGCAAGCCCGCGCCGCGAAATAAGATGCCCCGAATCGCGCCTCGGGCTACGTCGAGGCAAAGCGCCGCGACACCCTGGGTATCACCGGCGCCGGCAACTCAACCCAACACGCCGCTGAGCAGATTCGCCATGTCGTTGTAGAACGTCACCAGCACCACCGCCCCGATCAGGACCAAGCCCACCACGGTGGCGGCGTTCTGCACGATCGGCGAGACCGGCGAGCCCTTCAGCTTCTCGATCACCAGGAACAGGAACACCCCGCCGTCCACGATGGGGATGGGCAGGAAGTTGATCACCGCCAGGTTGACGCTGATCATCGCCAGGAAGAGCAAGAGGTGAATGATCCCCTGGCCGGCGAACTTGGTGCCCAACTCCGCGATGCCCACCGGGCCCTTGAGATGCTCGACCTTGACCGTCCGCTGCACGATCAGCCGATCGAGCGTCAGGTAGGTCATCACCAGCATTTCCCAGGTCTCGCTGATCCCCATCTCGATCGCGTCGATCGGGTTGGATGCCTTGAGCATGACCAGGTCCGGCTGGAAGAGGGCAGGGGTAAGCTTTGAGGTCCAGGCGAGTTCGTGCAGCGCTGCCACATCCTCGGGCGACACCTGCCAGGTGAGCGTCTCGGTGGGCCGATTCGCCTCCTCCTGGCGGAAGAGTTCGACCTCGAGCGTGATCTCCGCGGTGGTTCCGCCGGCCAGGGCGTCCGCGGTCGCGTTCCACAGGGCCGCCCGCATCTCGTCGAAGTTCGACACTGCTTGGTCATTGATGGCCAGCACCCGCGAACCGGGCATGATGCCCAGGTTCACCGCCGCCGGCGCGACGATCTTGCCGCCTCGGCTAAACTCGCGCGGCACGGTGCCGACCCGCGTGTCCTCCACCGCCGGGATGGGCAGGAAGCCGACCTTTTCCTCGCGCACGCGCGGGTTCAGTTCGAAGTACTCACCCTCGCGCAGCACGGTGATGGCGATGGTGCCCCCGTCCGCCTGGCGGATCGCCGCCACCCCGTCCGCGATGTTGGGAAAGACGATGTTGCCCACGCGCACAATGAGATCACCTTGCAGCAAACCGCTGCTTTCAATCGGATCTGACCCGACTTGCATCAGCGGCGCCAAACCCAGCAGATGCGCGATTGCGTACTGCTCATCCGCGCTCACCGCCGCGATGTCCTGCTGCAGTTCCGGGGCCAGCTCCAGCGGCGCCGTGAGACGCCCTTGCTCGTCCTCCCAGACGCTCTCGACGGTCCCACCCCCGGCGGCGGCGAGAATCTGCCGCACGTCGGCGTAGCGCTGCACTTCCTGGCCGTCGAGTTCAACCAGCGACATGCCCGGGCGCAATCCCGCCAGGCCCGCCGGCTCCAGGAACTCTGTCAGGGTCCGCTCATCCTGCCAATGCTGGGCGAAGGCCTGGTTCGTCGAGGCGGGCGTCACCCCGATGTCGAGCAGCTTCGTGGACGCATCGGCTTTGGGCGCCACATCGAAGATCAACAGTTCGGGCACGCCCTCGCGCTTGACGTGCAGCCGCACCGTCTCCTCGCGCTTGGCCATGGCGACGGTGATCAGCAGATCCTTGAAGGCGTCGGTGCTCTTGCCGTTGATGCGACGGATGGTGTCGCCCGGTTGCAGGCCGACCTCGGTCACGCCCAGGGCGTCGGCGTTGATGGCCTTCGTCTGGGCCGCCACCCCGGTGGGGAAGACGTTGCCCAGCCGCGGCGCATCCGCCTCAATGCCGTGCATGTACACCGCGATGAAGAGAATCGCCGCCAGGATGATGTTCATGATCACCCCGGCGCTGATGACGATCATCCGCTGCCCGATCGGCTTGGCGGAGAAGCTGCGCTGGTCCTCGACGGCGGCGAAGCCGGGATCCAGGTCGTCCTGGCCCAGCATCATCACGTAGCCCCCCAGGGGGATCCAGTTGAAGCGGTACTCCGTCTCGCCCAGCCCCAACGCATCGCCCGCCTTGAAGATGGCGGCGTTGTCCGGCTCACGCACGGTCTCGGTCTGCGTCGCCGTGGCCTGGCGGGCCTTCTCCACCTGCTTCACCGCCCGCTGGCGGTAGGCCTCCTCGGTCGAGCCCGGCCGAAAGCCGATGCCCTTGCGCCAGGAGAACGCCGCCGGCCCAAAGCCGATCGCGAAGCGTAAGGTCCTGATGTTGCAGGCCTTGGCCGCAACGAAGTGCCCGAGTTCGTGGATGAAGATGACGGCTGAGAAGCCCAGCGCCAGGAGCAGGAAGTGGTAGAAGCCTTCGAGTATGCCAAGCATCGGGGGATCATAGTCCTTTCAATCAGCGCCGGCCCAGACAGCGCAGACCCATCGCCCGCCACCCCATCCGATATCGGCAGGATCGCCATCGGGATGCGGACATTCAGCACCGAGAGCACGGAGAGGACTGCCGGTGTTGAGCCGCGACGCGCAGGGGAGCGCTCCTCACGTCAGCAGCCGATTCGCGTACGTCTCCATCGCATCACGCAACTGCTGGAACGACTCCAGCACATACAGGATCGGCTGGTAGTGATCGATCTCGAACGTCGTCTCACAGACCGTTTCCAGATCGAAAGGCCTTCGCTCCACCTCCGCTGAGGTGAGGGCGTGCCGGGCTTCCCCGGGCGAGGAGATGAGCCCCGAGCCGTACAGCTTCAGCCGGCCGGCTTCCTCAATCAGGCCGAACTCGACGGTGAACCAGAAGAGTCGGGCCAGCCGTTCGGTGTGGGCCTCATCGTCGGTGTTCAGGGCCGCCTGGCCGTAGGTCTGCAGGAAGTCGGAGAAGACCGGGTCGGCGTGCAGGGGCACGTGCCCGAAGATGTCGTGGAAGATGTCGGGCTCGGGCAGATAGTCGATCGAATCCGCCGGGCGAATGACGATTGTCGTGGGAAACTCGCGGCGACTCAGGCACGCGAAGAAGCCCATGGCCGGGATGTACCCCGGGACGGGCCGGGACTGCCAGCCCGTGAGCGGCTGCAGACGGGCGTTGATGTCCTTGACCGGGGGGATGCGGTCGCGGCGCAGGTTGATCGCCTTCGCCCCGCTCAGGTAGACATCGCTGGCGTTCTGAGCGAGGTATTCCATCTGCCGATCGAAGAGCGTCGTCCAGGTCGTCTGGTTCTCGGCGGAGTAGCCCTCGTAGTTCTGGGCGATGTACATTTGCTCGGCATCGTGGAAGCCGGGCTTGCCGAAGTTGTCGGCGTAGTGCTGGGCGGCCTGCGCCTGCTGGTTGTCGATCATGCCGTGATTCAGGCTGTAGGTGTTGGTCGCCATGCCCTCGCTCCCTGCGTTGCCTCCCACTGGATGACCCATACCGGGGATGTCCGTGGCATCGTAGGGTGCGGTTAGGCAACTGGGCAAGGTGGGAGCCCTCCGCGCTTCGCCGCGCAGCCGCTACACTGGATGGACGGGCGATCTGGCGCGACAGCGGACCACCGCCTCGCCAACGAGACAACTGAGGGTACGAATGGACGTTCTCAAGGGCATTGCGGTCTCCCCCGGCGTGGTGATCGGGCGGCTATTCCTCGTGGAAGAGGAAGGCTATCGCATTGTCCGTAAGACAGTTGCGCCCGACGACGTCGAACGCGAGATCGACCGCCTCAACCACGCTCTCAAAGCCTCCGCCGAAGAACTCCGCCTGCAGATGGCCCAGGCCGAAGAGACGCTGGGCAAGGAGACCGCCGAGGTATTCGGCTTCCACTTGGGCATGCTGCAGGATCCGACGCTCACCAAGCCCATCCGCCAGCGCATCCGGGAAGAGCGCTTCACCGCCGAGTACGCCACCTCCGTCATCTTCGAGGGATTGGTCGAGCGCTTCCGGGCCATGCCCACGGACGCCTTCCAGACCAAGGTCGACGACATCTGGGACATGGAGCGGCGGGTGCTGCGCAACCTCATGGGCGAGCACCAGCGGGATCTCAAAACGATCGAAGAGCCGGTGGTCGTCGTCTCGCACGATCTGACTCCCTCACAGGCCGCCGTCTTCAGCCGCGAACACGTGCAGGCCTTCGCCACCGACGCCGGCGGCCGAACCAGCCACACCTCCATCGTGGCCCGAGCCCTGGGTATTCCGGCGGTCGTCGGCCTGGGGGGGGGCTCACGCACCTGGCCCGCGACGGCATGTCGATCATCGTCGACGGCGATCGCGGCGTGGTGGTGCTCGATCCCGACGAGAACACCTGCTGGGAATACGAGCAGTTCAAAGCCCGCCACGTCGCCCTGGTCGAGTCGCTGGAAGACGTCCGCTCGCTCCCGGCCGTCACCACCGACGGCGTCCGCATCCGCCTGCACGGCAACATCGAGTTTCCCGACGAGATCCCGCATCTCCTGGCCAACGACGGCGAGGGCGTGGGCCTCTTTCGCACGGAGTTCATCTACCTCACCGGCAACGGCGAGCCCAGCGAGAACGAGCAGTACAAGGTCTATCGCCAGACACTGGAGGCTCTGCAAGGTCGCCCCCTCACCATCCGCACCTTCGATCTTGGAGCCGACAAGTACACCCAGGCCCAGGCCCGCGAGCCGGAGCGCAACCCCTTCCTCGGCTGCCGCTCCATTCGCTTTTGCCTGCAGAACCTGCCGCTCTTCAAACGCCAGTTGCGGGCCATCCTGCGCGTCTCCATCCTGGGCGAGGTGCGGATCATGTTCCCGCTGATCTGCAATCTCCAGGAGTTGCGGCAGGCGAAGATGGTCCTCAGCGATGTCATGGAGGAGTTGGAGTCGGAGAAGATCCCCTTCAACGACGCCATCAAGGTCGGCATGATGGTGGAGACCCCCGCCGCCGCCCTCATGGCCAACCTCTTCGCCCAGGAGTCGGACTTCTTCTCGATCGGCACCAACGACCTGATCCAGTACACCCTGGTGGTGGACCGCTCCAACGAGCGGGTGGCCAACCTCTACACCGCCGCCCAACCCGCCGTGCTCCAGCTCATCCGCACCGCCGTCCGGGCCGGTCGGCGATTCAAGATCCCGGTGTCGCTTTGTGGCGAGATTGCCGGCGACGCCGTCTTCACCATGCTCCTGATCGGCTTGGGCCTGCGAACGCTGTCCATGTCGCCGGCGAGCATCCCCAATATCAAGCGGGTCATCCGAAACGTCGATACCAACCAATGCGATCGCCTGGCGCGGAAGATCGGGTCCTACGACTCGCCGCCGGTCATGCTTCGCCAGCTTCGGGCCGCCCTGCGCGAGGTCGCGCCTGAGGCCCTGGAGTTTGAAGGGGGATAAGCGAGCCCCCGCGCTTCGACCCGGCTCGCTCTTTGCCCTGCCGGGCCAGGCGACCTACCATCTCCCCAGACCGGTCCCTCTTACAGGACCGGCAAGAGGCAGTGCTTGGCCTAGCGGCCAGACGCTGACTTCGGCCGCGGCGACCTGTCGCCAGAGCCGTTGAAACTGTTGGAGGTGTGCGGCCGATCGCGGCCGACCTCCTCGGAACGACCATCACACCCGGCAAGGCAGCGCCGGTGACGCCGACTGGCAGAGGCGACCCCTCCGCACGACTCGGGCCTCGGGGACCGAGATTGGCGGCAGGGTCGGCGCCCGCCCGGCCACTCCCCTTCCGCGCCGCCCAAAGGTCAACGGATCACGCGCCGTGTCGCACCCCACGACATTCGCAGAGACTCTCGAGAGCGGAGACGGCCCCCTGGGGCCGGCCTCCCCGAGATGCGGCTCGCGCCTGCTTCGACGCCGACCTCGCCCTCGGGCGAAAGGAACCCTCTGTGTCCAACCAGATCATGCTCGTGAACGCCTCGGCAGGTGACGAATGCCGCATCGCTGTCCTTGAGGACGGCAAGCTCGAAGAACTCTACTCGGAACGAACCAGCGCCCAGTCCCATGTCGGCAACGTCTATGTCGGCAAGGTCACCAACGTCGAAGCCGCCATCCAGGCCGCCTTCGTCGACTTTGGCACCGGGCGGAACGGCTTCCTGCACATCTCCGATCTCCACCCCATGTACTTCCCGGGGGAGACCAAGGAGACCACCGAGCGCGTCGGCAAGAAGACCCCCCGCCGCGACCGACCCCCCATGCAGCAGGCCCTGAGACGCGGCCAGGAAATCCTGGTCCAGGTCCTCAAGGACGGCATCGGCACCAAGGGACCCACCCTCACCAGCTACATCTCCATCCCCGGTCGCTACCTGGTCATGATGCCCTTCATGGAAAGGCTCGGCGTCTCCCGCCGCGTCGAGGACGAAGACCAACGCCGCGACATGCGCCAAGTCCTCGACACCCTCGATGTCCCCGAGGGGTTCGGCTTCATCATGCGCACCGCCGGCCTGGGCCAGACCAAGACCGAACTCAAGCGCGACCTCGCCTTCCTGCAACGCCTCTGGAAGGACATGCAGCGACGCAAGAATCGCTCCAGCGGCAAGGCCCTGGAACTCTACTCCGAGTCGGACCTGCTCATCCGCACCATCCGCGATGTGGTCAGCAAAGACATCGGCCGCATCGTCGTCGACGACATCTCCGCCCTCAAGCGCATCGACCGCTTCCTCTCCGTCGTCGCCCCCCGCAGCGGTCCGGATCTGGCCTACTACGATCGCAACACGCCGCTCTTCCACTCCTTTGGCGTCGAGCAGCAGATCTCCGACATCCGCTCGCCCGTCGCCCCCCTGCCCTCCGGCGGCTACCTGGTCATCGAGCAGACGGAGGCCCTGGTCGCCATCGACGTCAACAGCGGCAAGAGCCGCAGCAGCCGCGACGCCGAGACCAACGCCTACAAGACCAACATGGAGGCGGTCAAGGAGATCGCCCGCCAACTGCGCCTGCGCGACCTGGGGGGACTGGTCATCAACGACCTGATCGACATGACCCAGCGCAAGCACCAGTCCGCCGTCGAGAACGCCTTCCGAGGCTACCTCAAAAAGGACCGGGCCCGCACCAAGATCCTCCGCACCAGCCAGTTCGGCATCATCGAGATGACCCGCCAGCGCATGCGCGGCGGCATCCAGAGCGCCCAGCACAAGCCCTGCCCCCACTGCGAAGGCACCGGCCACCTGAAGAATGCGGAGACCGTCTCCCTGGACCTCATGCGCCACGTCACCGCCCTGCTCGATCAGAAGGCCGTGCAGACCGTGGAGGTCTCCGTGGGCCGGCAGGTCGCCAACGAGGTCATCTCCAAGCAGCGCTACGATCTCTGCCTGCTCGAACAGCGAACCGGCAAGAAGGTGCAGGTCCGCGTTTCCGAGGACATCGCCCCCGATCGCGTCGACTTCTACGCCTACGACGAACGCGGCACCGACATCAACCTCGAACACCTGCACCCGGCCAAGCCGCCGGAGGATCTGCCAATCCTGAGGCGTGGTGAGATCGAGGAACTCGAGGAGGAGCACCAGCAACTCCTGGAAGACGAGCTGGCGGAACAGAAGCAAGAACTGCTCGAAGAAATCAAGGCCGCCCACACGCAAGCCGAAACCGATTCGGAGGGCGAGGCGCCGACGAAGAAGAAGCGCCGCCGCCGCCGCCGCCGCCGCCGGAAGCCCAGCGACGCAACGGAAGGCAGCCCCGAGGAGACGCCCGAGGGCGAGGAGCAGACGCCGCAGGAAGAAGCCGCCCCGGCCGAGGAAACGACCGAAGGCGAGGAGCAGGAAGACGACGACGAGGCGCCCAAGAAGCGTCGCCGGCGGCGGGGTCGTCGGGGCGGCCGACGCGCCAAGGTCGAGACGCAGACCGACCCCGGCGATCCGCAAGAACCCGCCGAATCCGAGACCGAGCCCGGCGCCGAGACGGAAGCGCCAGTCGCCGACGAGGAAAGACCCGCCGAGGGGACCGGCCGCAAGCGCCGCCGCCGCCGCCGGGGCAAGAGGAGGCCCGAGGCCCAGGCCGCCGAGGAGCAGACGCCGCTCGAGGTCGCCGTCGAGGCCGAGCCCGAATCCGCCGCCACCGTCGAAGCCGCGCCGCCCGCACCTGCCAAGGCCAAGGATGACCAAGACCCGGCCGAGGCGGAGGCGCCCGTCAAGAAGAAACGCCGCACCCGCAAGAAGACCACCAAGAAGGTTGCCGCCGAGACGCCGGCCGCGGAAGAGACCCTGGCCGCCGACGCCGAGCCAACGGTAACCAAGAAGAAGACCACCAGGAAGAAGACCACGACCAAGAAGAAGACCACCAAGAAGAAACCGACGACCAAGAAGAAGACCACCAGGAAGAAGACCGCCGCCAAGGTCGCCACCGAGCCCAAGGTCGATCCGACCCCCGCCGACTCGACCGCCGGCAGCAAGAAGCTCCCCAAGCGTCGCAGCATCCGGGCCACCACCCGCCGCACCAAGAAGACCGCCGTCGCCGCCGGCGTCGACCGCGACGACGAGTGAGCCCCACACAACGCCGCCAGCGTCGCTGAGGCTTCCCCGGCGCCCACGCGCGCGCCCGTGCGACGGCAGCGCCCTGCCGGTAGGCTGACAGCCGCATGACCGCACCCCCGGGCCCAACCCCGCCGCCAGCCGACGCCGACGAACCCTTGCCGCGCCCCGTCATCGTGCTGGGGTCGACCGGTTCGATCGGCCTGGCCACCCTGCGCGTCCTGGCCCATCTCCAGGAACACACCGCCCAGCGCTTTCGCGTCCTCGGTCTCGCCGCGGGCGGCAGCGCCGACACCGTGGCCCGGCAAGCCGCCCGGTTCGGCGTCCGGCACCTGGCCCTCGCCGATCGCGCCGCCGCCGCCAACCTCCGCCAGGCCTGCCCGCAAGCCACCGTCTACGACGGGCCCGATGCCGCCGAATCACTCGTTGGCGCCCTCGCTGCCGACCCCACCTGGGGCCCAGCGCTTCAGCAAACCGGCGTCGTCGTCGGAGCCATCGTCGGGGCGGCGGGGCTTCGGCCTTCCCTGGCCACGCTTGAACTCGGCATCGACCTGGCCCTGGCCAACAAGGAAACCCTCGTCGCGGCCGGCTCGCTGGTCACCGCCGCCGCCCGCCGCCGCGGCGCCCGCCTCCTCCCGGTCGATTCCGAGCATTCCGCCATCTGGCAGGCCCTGCAACCTCGGACCGGCGAGTTCGTCCCCCCCTGCTGCCTCGACCAGCACCTCCGCAGGCTCATCCTCACCGCTTCGGGCGGCCCCCTGCGCACCTGCAGCCGCGCCGAAGTGCAGAACGCCACCGTCGAGCGCGTCCTGCAGCACCCCACCTGGAGCATGGGCGACAAGGTCACCGTCGACTCCGCCTCCCTCACCAACAAGGCCCTGGAAGTCATCGAAGGCCACTTCCTCTTCGGCATGCCCGGGTCCCGCATCGACGTCGTCGTGCACCCCCAGTCCATCGTGCACTCGCTCATCGAGTACCACGATGGCTCGCAACTGGCGCAACTCGGCACGCCCGAGATGACCACGCCCATCCAGTTCGCCTTGACCTATCCCGAGCGCCCGCCCGGCCTATCGCCACCGCTCGACCTGGCCCAGATCGGTCAGCTCGACTTTGAAGCGCCGGATCTCGAGCGCTTCCCGGCCCTGGGGTTGGCCTACGAAGTCCTGGAGGCGGAAGGCACGACTGCCGGCGCCATCTTCAACGCTGCCAACGAAGCCGCGGTCGAGGCCTTCCTCGCGGGCCGGCTGCGTTTCGGCGACATCACCCGGCTGACCGCCGAAGCCCTGAGCGCGGTGGAGGCGACACCCCTGACGACGCTGGACGATGTCTTCGCCGCCGACGCCGCCGCCCGGGCGTTCATCGCGAGAAAGCTGCCCCCAGCGCCGTAGGGCGCGGGAAAAATAGGGACAGCTCCCATTTTCCAGGAAAAATAGGGACAGCTCCCATTTTCCAAGAATAGGGAGCTGTCCCTATTTCTTAGCTGTGCCCGACGCCGTGGGGCGCGGGGGCTTAAGTCCCCGCGCCGAATCGCCCGCGGCGTGCGTCGATGTGGATATCGCGACGCGCTTGCCACCCCGCCCGCGCCCCACGACACTGCCTGCGTGAACGACTGGATCAATCAACTCCGCGGCTCTTTTCTCGTCTTTGACGGGCCGGACGGCTCGGGCAAAAGCACCCAATTCCACCGCTTCGGCGAGCTGTGCACCCAGCACGGCCTGGTCGTCTGCGAGGTCCGCGAGCCGGGCGGCACCAGCATCGGCGAACAGATCCGCGATGTCCTGCTCGACCGCCGCAACACCGAGATGGACGTCGTGACGGAGATGATGCTCTACATGGCCTCGCGGGCCCAGCTCGCCGCCCAGCGCATCCGCCCCGCCCTGGAGCGTGGGGAACTGGTCCTCGCCGACCGCTTCATCAGCTCGACGCTGGCCTACCAGGGCACCGCCGGGGGCCTGAGCCGCGACGACATCCTCGAGGTGGGCCGGGTGGCGCTCAAGGACGCCTGGCCCCGGCTGACCATCGTTTTTGATGTGGACGAGGCCACCGCCGCCACTCGGCTGAATCCCCTACTCGATCGCATGGAGGCCAAGGGGGCTGCCTTCCACGCCCGCGTCCGCCAGGGCTTCCTGCAGCAGGTGGAGGAGCGTCCCGAGGAATACCTGCTCCTCGACGCCCGCGGCGAGGTCGAGATCGTCTGGAACACGCTGATCACGAGTCTTCAAGCACGCTTCCCAGCGCGCTAAGGCCAACCGTTGCGCGCCGCGCCAAAGCCGACGGTGCTGGCCACCGTCGGGAACCGCCCACGCCAATCTCCTCTGATTCCTACTCCAGGGTGATCGGCTGCTCCGTCAGCGCCCCCAGATCCACCAAGTGCGTCCAGGCAGCGCCGGTGGTCGGCTGCACCAGCCCGGCGTCGAACAGCGCCTCGGCCAACTGCCCCGGCTTGATGTAGTACAGCGTCCCCGACAAGCCAAGCTCATGGGCCCCGCTGGGGCGCCCACCCGGCTCGCCGAAGGGAATCACGACCGGCAATTCCAGCCGCGTCTCCAGCCCCTTGGCGATGGTCTGCTTGAGGGCTCGCCGGCCCTGGTACACCACCCGGCCGTCCAGGCGACACTGGTAGCGCATCTCCACGAGCGGCAGATCCGACTCCGCCACGTTCGCCGCTCGCACGCCGTAGGTCAGCACCAGCGCCTCCTGGCTCGCCTCGGTCAGGCGAACATCGACCGCCTGCAGGCGCGGGGGGGCGGCGGCAAAGCAACCGCCAAGCAGACAGGCGACCAAGGCGCACACGGTGAATGGGCAGGCCAATCTCATGACGCCGTAGCGTACCGACCGCCACCCGACGTTGCGCGCCGTCCCTGCCCACGCTCCGGCTTGTCAGGGGGCGATTCAGTCCACCAGAACGATCCAATCGGAGTCGTGCGGGATGTTGGCGGGGTCGACGGCGACCGAGGTGAAGGTGTGCACTTCGCTGGAGAAATTGAACCAATGCGCCGTCAGGATGGTCAGGATCGTGGCGCACACCCAGGCGGCCCGCTCGCCTTCCTTGCGGTGCCGAATGCCGTAGATAATGCACGCCGCCAGACCCACCGACCCCAGCTTCCAGGCGATCAGGGCGGCGGCGGAGCCTTCCCGCATGATCCAGGCCGCGATGGGGTTCGCCTCCACCATGCCGAAGCTCCGGGCGTAGCTCAGCGTCAACAGCAGGTCGAAGACGCTGAGCATGACCGTCACCAGCAGCAGCAGCGTCACCCGGCGGGAGCGGCGTGAATCCGACTCGCCGGGCAAGGTCGCGGTCGTCGAGATGGCGGCGAAGCGGTGCGGCATAGATGAACCCCGATGCACTTTCAAGGGAGCATCGGCGTACCGTAAGTTTCGATTGAGTACGCACTTGGGTTCCAGCAAAGCCAATCCAGCAATGACGCCGCCCATGCCGTCTGTAGCGGAGCACCACCGTCCCCCAGCCGATAACCTGGCGCTATCTCGTGTGGGCATCGGGACTTGGATCTCCCTGCCGAGCCGCCGGGGCGTCCCACCGATCTCCCCCGCCTCTCAGTCGCAGGTCGTCTCGTACGCCGAGATCAGCACCCCCAGGTCCGCCTGATCCACATCCCCGTCCGCATCGAAATCCGCCCGCGGGTCGTAGACCGGGCCGGCTTCGTTTTGCTCGTACGCCGCCAGCAGCAGGCCCAGATCCGCCTGGTCAACGATCCGATCGCCGCTCACGTCGCCCGGGCAGGGCGTCCGCTCATCCCAGGGATTGGCGATCGCCGGCAAGGGACCAACCCGCAGCATCACCCTCCGCAAGCCGTATTGCGGCAGGATCGCCTCCGCCAGCAGCGTGATCGTCTGCCGCCCCAGCACCACATCGCTGCCCACGTGCAGATCCACGACCGTCGAGCCATGGTCGGCTGCGTCGATCCGGCCGTCGGCGTTGGCGTCGATCAGATCGCCGGTCTTGAGCAGCAACTCGCCGTTGTAGTAGAGCACGCCCAGGCGCTCGCCCGCCGCGTTGACGGCGTCCCAGACGAAGGCAGCGTTGCCCCAGTGGTCGGCGGCCGGCACGGGGGTGCTCCCCGTGAAGGTGTAGCCCGGCAATCCGGGGCAGGGATCCCCTTCCCGCAGGGCGATCGAGTCGCCGTAAGCCAGGAAGGTGTTGTTCTCGTCCGTGACATCGCCGGTCTGTTCCAAGTCTCCCGCGAGGAAAAGCGCTCCTCCCTCGCCCCAGGCGGCAGCGCTGACTCGATGGATGGTGTGGCCGTCCAGCGCCTGGCCGGGCCGGCGCACGCTGACGCCGTCACGCAGCACGTGTCGCTGCCGGCCGTTGCCGGGCTCGTTGACCGTCGCCAGCAACATCCTCTCACCGCTCCAGGCGAGCAGCGTCACGGCGCTGCCGGTCGGCGACACCACGAAGTCATCCAACGTGCCCACGACTTCGCCGGCCTCATCGCGAATCTCATCCCCCTCCAGCAGCAGCGCTTGCACATGGCCCGGCGGCGGGGCGTTGGTCGCGCGCACCAGGCCGTACTGCGGCACCAGCCCCCCCGCGCACCAGCAAGAGCGCGACCACCTCGCCCGCGCGGGTGCAAGCCACATCCGCCACGCCGCTGGGCGTCAGCAGGGCATCGCCCAACTGCATCTCGTCGTAGCTGCTGAGAAGGTAGCTGCACTCGTTGCCCGCGCAGCGCAGGACCGCCTGCCGACCGTCCAACGAGGCATCGTCTGCGCAGCGCAGGACACCTTGCAGCACCAATCCCTCGGCGCCGGCGCCGAACCCGCGACCAAGTGCTTGCACGCCGACCGCTATGCCGAGATCGTCGAGCGGATGATCGTTGACGACCAAGTCCGAAGCCCGCAGCTTAAGCCCGGGCTCCGCCCAGAGCAGCGCCCCCTCGCCGCCGGGCTGGTTGGTGGATCCCCACAGCCACGTCTCGTCTAGGATGGACCCGATCTCGTGCAACTCCCACCAGAGCGCGCCCTCCGTGACGTTCCCGAACTGCCGCGTGACCACGGTCGGCGTCACCGCGGGCGCCGCGTGCGGCCAGGCCAGCACCGCCAGCGCCAGCAGCGCCCCGCGGCGCGTTAGGCATCCGCCTCGTCCGGCGCAACCTGTTGGTGTCCGCAGTTGCATGGTTCAGTCACACACCGTTTCGTAGTTCGCGAGCAAGATCCCCAAGTCCGCCTGGTCGACCACGCCATCGTTGTTGAAGTCGGCCTGCACGTCGTAGAGCGGATCGCCCGTCGCCTGTTCGAACGCGCGCAAGAGCAGGCCCATGTCCGCCTGATCGACGTCGAGATCGCCATCGACATCGCCGGGGCAGTCGAACTCGCACTCATCGAGCACGCCGTTGCCATCGCCGTCCGTCGCCGCCCCCGCCGCCACTTCGCATTCATCGGGGATGCCGTTGCCGTTGCAATCGGGGCTGGTCTGGTTCGCCAGGTCATCGACGTCGGCAGTGCCGTTGCCGTTGCAGTCGCGCGCCCCCAGGCGCAAGTAGTACAGATCCTGCTCGCCGTTGAAGGTCGCGGTGTAGACGACGTTCACACCCAGGGCGTCGGAGCTGCACTGGATGTAATCGCCGATCTTCTCCTGCCGTGGCCAACCCAGGTGCGTATCGAAGGGCGGGCTGACCGCTTCGTTCGCCGACCAGGTGCGCCCGCCGTCCGTCGAGAAGCTGTAGAACAGTTCCGCGATGTTCGTTTGGCCGCTGCTGCGCGTGTCGTACCAGACCACATCGAGCCGGCCCGTCGGCGCGATGGAGAGCGCCCCGAAGAACTGCCAGTGGTTGGAGCCGGGCGGATCGTCGTTGATGCGAACCGGATAGCTCCAGGTCTCACCGCGATCCTCGCTTCTGCTGAACATGAGATCCAGGGGATCGTCGCTGCCGTACTGCTGCGCCGGCGACAGCACATAGACGTTACCCCGCGTGGGGCCATCCGATTCGTCCACCGCGATCCACACCTGGCCGAGCAAGCCGCCCGGGTTGGGCCCGCTGAACTTGCGCTCGGAGCCGCCGAGTCCCACTTCGCGGATCATCTCGAAGGTTGGCTGATCCACGTCATGCGGGGCATCGCTGGAGCGCTGCACGAAGAAGGTGCCGGCCCGGCTGCCCGCGATGTACAACTCGCCCTGCAGGCCCACCGCCAGCGTGCCCCAGCCCACCGCGATGGGCGTGGCGGCGGGTTCGCTGAACGTTTGCCCCCCATCGCGCGACAAGCTGAAGCGAGCAGCGCTGAGCGACCAATGCGTGTAGATGTTGCCATCGCCCGGCCCACCGGTGCGGTCGATCGCCAGCCAACCCTTGTCGTGCCCGAAGGCATAGACACCGTCCGACCAGCTCTCGCCGCGATCGGCGGAACGATGCAGGTAGTAATAGAACGGCTCGTTGATGTGTGAGAGACTGTAGTAATAGAACGCGCCCTGCGAGTCGACGCTGAGCACGGGGTCGGTGCGGGCGACGCCCTCGATCAGCACGCCGGGAAAGGCCCAACTGCGCCCGCCGTCGACGCTGTAGCCGTAGGCCGCCTGCGGGAAGTTGGAGGCGAGGGAGTCGAACTGTCGCCAGCCGACGAGCAGGCGATTGGGGGCGCTGGGATCGACGACGAAGCTCGGCTCGTTGCCGGCGTCGCCGACGATGTTCTCGCCCCAGGCGTCGATGTTGATCTGAATGCTCTGCCGCTCGCCGCGGCGCACGACATTGCGCGAGCGGACGGGGTGCCGGGCCGGGGCGTAGTCGGGCAGGATCCAGGGCCCCACGAGGCGCGGTTCGTGCGGCGGCTCCGCCTCAATGGGCGCGCCGGGTTCCGCCCCCAGCAAAGTCAACGAAATGGCGACGGTGAGCAGGCTCATGCGTATCCAGAGAATCGGCAGATAAGACCGAGAACATTCGCCCCACCCGGGCCCACAAGGCATCTTTGTCCCGGACTCGACCCGGGTCCAGTCTCGAATCACACGGGGACTGAAGTCCCCGCGCCCGATCGAGCTCAATACCTGCCTCGCGTCCGAACGTCTACAGCACGAACTTGCTCACATCGCCGTCCTCGAGCAAGGGCGCGATGCGCTCGCGCACCAGCGTTTCCGTCACCGTCAGGCTCGTCTCGCCCTTCGCCTTCAGTTCCGGCGCTTCGAAGTTGATCTCCTCGAAGACGCGCTCGACGATCGTCATGAGTCGGCGGGCCCCGATGTTCTGCAGTTGGGCGTTCGCCGTCGCCGCCAGTTCCGCCATGGCGGCGATGGCGGCGTCCTCGTAGGCAACCTCCAGGCCCTCCACGCCCAGGAGCGCCTGCTGCTGCTCCAGGATGGCGTTGTCCGGCTCGGTGAGAATGCGGGCGAAGTCCGCCGCCGTCAGCCCCGACAATTCCACACGAATCGGGAAGCGCCCTTGCAGCTCCGGCATGAGGTCGCTGACCGAGACGTTGTGAAAGGCGCCCGCCGCGATGAAGAGAATGTGATCCGTGTTGACCACGCCATGCCTGGTGGTGACGCTCGACCCTTCCACGATGGGCAGGAGATCGCGCTGCACGCCTTGCCGGCTCACATCCGCGCCGGAGCGCGAGCCGTCGCTGGGCAAGGCCAGCTTGTCGATCTCGTCGAGAAAGATGAGTCCCGTTTGTTCGGTGCGTTCGATCGCTTCTTCGATGACCTTTTCGCGGTCGAGCAGCTTCTCCGTCTCTTCTTCCAGGAGAATCCGCTGCGCTTCCCGGACGCTGACGCTGCGCAGCTTCTGCTTGCTGGGCATGAGCGAGGAGAGCATCTCCTGCATGCCCGGGTCCATCTGGTCCGGCCCCATGCCGCCGAGCATGGGCATGGCGCTGTGCTCGGCGACGCTGACTTCGAGGGTGCGTTCGTCGAGTTCGCCGGCCCGCAATTTCTTCCGCATCAGTTCGCGGGAGGCGTCGCGCGGGCCCTCTTCGCTCGACTCCGCCGCTTCGGTGGCGATAGCCACAGGCGTCGCCGGCGCGCCGACCGTCGACTCTTCGCTGCGCACCCAGCCCTTGCTTTTGCCGGGGCCGGGCGTGCGTCCGAGCAAGAGATCGATCAGCCGTTCTTCCGTGCGCGCTTCCGCGATCTCCTTGACCTTCTCGGCCTGCTCTCGCCGCACCTTGCTGATGGCGAGATCGAGCAGATCGCGGATCATGGACTCGACGTCCCGGCCGTGGTAGCCGACCTCCGTGTACTTGCTGGACTCGACCTTGAGGAAAGGGGCGTTGACCAGGCCGGCCAGACGGCGGGCGATCTCGGTCTTGCCCACGCCCGTGGGGCCCAGCATGATGATGTTCTTGGGGGCGATCTCGCGGGCCAGCTCCGGATCGAGTTGCCGACGACGCCAGCGGTTACGCACGGCGATGGCCACGGCCTTCTTGGCCTGGTCCTGGCCGATGATGTGGCGGTCCAATTGGGCGACGATCTGGCGCGGGGTCAGTTCAAGCATGGCTGGATTCTACTCCGCAGACGGCTGAGCACCGGCTGGGGCGGTCTGCGATTTCCCGGGCGATTCCTCCAGGGCTCGGCGAACCGGGGCGGGGTGGCCCTCGTTATGATTGGCGTCGGCGTGCATCTCCTTTCGCGCAGGCGGCGCGGGGGCGATGTGAAAGATGGATCGCTGGCCACCAGAACGAGGAAGCATGATGCCACATCGTCATGATCCGGAGCGGCAGCTTGGGTTGGATTTGACGCGATGCACGGAGGCGGCGGCCCTGATGGGCTGGAAGTGGTTCGGCAAGGGGGACAAGAACGCCGCCGATGCCGCCGCCGCCGACGCCATTCGCGGCATGCTGCAGCTCATGAACGTCAAGGTCCACATCGCCATCGGCGAGGGCCGCAAGGACAAGGCGCCCGGCATCTTCGAGGGCGAAGTGCTCGGGGCCCAGGGCGAACGCGCCATGTCCCTGGCCATGGCCGTCGATCCGATCGATGGCACCACCCTCACCGCCAAGGGCCTGCCCGGGGCGATTTCCGTCATCGCCGTCGCCAGCAGCGACGATCCCGACCAGGATCCCGCCACCCTCTTTGAACCGGTCGCCTCCTATTACATGGAGAAGATCGCCGTCGGCCCCCGCGTGGCGCACGGCCCGGGCAAGGTGAAACTCGACGCCCCCCTCGAAGAGAACCTCGACATCATCGCCTTCAAGCTGGGCAAACGCGTCAAGGATCTCGTCGTCGTCGTGCTGGATCGACCTCGGCACGCCCAGATCATCGAAACCCTGCGCCAGGCCGGCTGCCGCATCCGCCTCATCAGCGATGGCGATGTGGCGGCGGCGATCGGCCCCAGCCTGCCCCGCCCGCAGGTCGATCTCTACATCGGCATCGGCGGCTCCCCCGAGGCCGTCCTCTCCGCCGCCGCCATCAAGAGCCTCGGCGGCGAGCAGTACTGCCGCATCTGGCCCCGCGACGAAGCCGAGAAAGTCCACCTGATGGAGCACGAGGGCTACACCGAGGACGACTTCCAGAAGGTCTTCGCCGTCGACGACCTGGCCAAGGGCGACCGCATCCTCTTCGCGGCCACCGGCATCTCCGACTCGCCGCTGCTCCAGGGCGTCTCCTTCGCCGACGGCTACGCCATCTCCAGCTCCATCCTGGTCCGCAACAAGTACCGCACCATCCGCTACGTCAAGACCTACCACAACCTCGACACCAAGACGATCCACCTGGCCAGCACCGACAAGGAGATCAGCATCTGAACCGGCGAACCGAATGCCGTCCCCCGGGTCGCGGCGCCGGCTTGCCCCGGGCGTGGCCGCCCGTTCAGCTCCGCCGCCGCCTCCCGGCGCTGGTCCTCACGCTTCTGACCGCCGCGGCCCCCCTCGCCGCCCAGCCCACGCCGCCGGCGGCGGACAGCCAACCAGCCATCCCGCCCAGCCAGGCGCTGGGCCGGCGTGCCCGCCTCGTGCAGAACGCCGCCGCCGTGGGCGAGGTGCTGCTGCTCGTCCCCGATGAAACCACCTACCTGCAGGCGTTGGGGCTCTGGTCGCCAGATCTTCGCTTCCCGGTGCTGATCGAGACCGAGGACAGCCGCGAGGATATCGCCCGCTTTGTCCGCTCCTTCAGGCCGGGACAGATCCTCCGCCTGGCTCCCCGGCAGCCCGCTCTCAAAGCAATTGACCGTTCCCACCTGGAACAAGCCCTCCTCGCCGCCTGGGATGCCGGCGATGTCGAAGCCCTGCGCGAGACCTGGCAGGAGCGCCAGCACCCGCCGCTCGGGGCGGTGGTGCTCAACGAGAAGGACCCCGCCTGGGCCGCCGGCCTGGCCCTCGCCGCCGGCCGAGGCCAGATCCTGATCTGGTCCGAACTCCCCCGGCGCAACGTCAATGTGGTGCTCAGTAGCGAGCAGCTCGGGCAACTTCGCGGCGAGATCGACGCCGGGCTGCGCGACTCGGGCTACGACTGGCGCCAGTTGGGCGATGCGATCGACGCCCTCACCGTCTGCCGCAACATCCCCGCCCGCTTCGCCGCCGTCGAAGGCCAGGGCACGCTGGCCCTGACCGACCTGCTGGGCCGGCACGCGGACGGCTCGCGCTACGCCTACGCCGGCTGGATCTTCGCCGACACCCCCGCCACCGCCGCCTATCGCGCCATGTGCGCCCTCTTCCTCCACGTTGACTCCGCCCTGCTCTTTGACGGCTATTCGGGCAGCGGCGGCTGGGGCGCCTACCGCGTCGACGAGGCCGCCACCCTCCTCGCCGAGGTCGACATCGAGACCCGCATGACCGGCGCGCCCGGCGGTGACTTCGCCGCCTGGCAAGGCCGTACCAGCGGCGGCATCGACGTCGACTTCGTCCATGTCAACACCTCCGGCAACCAGACCGACTTCAAGCTGGCCCGCGGCACCGGCGCCTGGGCCCGCGATGTCCCCGTGCTCCAGCAGCCCGCCATGCTGCATTTCATCCACAGTTGGTCCGCCACCAGTCCCGGCGACGCCAACGCTCTGGCCGGCCGCTGGCTCGAGCAGGGCAGCTTCCTCTACATCGGCTCCGTCCACGAGCCCTACCTCAGCGCCTTTCGCACCCCGACCGACCTGGTGCGCCGACTGCTGGCGGGACTGCCCGTCGGCGCTGCCGTCCGCCGCGAGGTCGCCCCGCCCTGGAAGATCCAGGTGATCGGCGACCCGCTCTTTACCGTGGCCCGGGAGGGAATTCGACGCGACGCCGCCGATCTCGACCTGCCCGGCGCGCCGCTCACCACCTCGCTCAAGGCCAGCGTGGGCGCCCATGATCTGGCGGCGACGCTCACGGACCTGGTCCTGCTGGGCCGCGATGCCGATGCCGCCGCCCTGGTCAAGGCGGCGCTGGGCGAGCCGAATTACCGCCGGCAGATGCAGGATCTCGTCTGGATCGGCCTGGGGGCGCTGCACCGGGCCGGTGATCGCGACACCTTCGCCGCCGCCTTCGAACTCCTGGGCCGGCCAACGGTTGAGGAGGCGAAGTCACCCCGCTGGCGCTACGCCCGGGACCTGCTCTGGTCCAAGCTGGCGACCCCCGTCAGCAGCGCCCGGGAGGCGGAGCTGCCCCTGCTGGTCCGGCACCTGCGTTGGAAACGGCCGGACCTCGACGCCATTCGCCTGGCGGACGTGCTGGCCGATCGCGATCAGCGTCCCCAGGCCCGGGCCCTTTTGCAGGAGGTCGTCGGGCAGGCGGAAGACGCCCAATCCCTGCGCCGGCTGCAGAAGGCGATCGAGCGCTTGGGGCGATAGCAAAGGCGATGCCACCATCCGCAGGGGTCGCCGCACCCGAATCCGAGGAAGCTCCGAAGCGCCCGGCGAAGGGCGCTGAAGCTTTGACAGCGCGGGGGTTGCTCCCTAGGTTGTGCCCCGGTGGATGCCCTGGATTGAGCGAGCTGGCAAGCCGATTTCCGGCAAGTGGGCCCTGTTGTGGTGGCCGCCGCGAGGCGGTAGCATACCGGGCCCGGTGCCTGTTCCTGGACATTTGTGTCTGCATTGCCACCGTAGCTCAGTGGTAGAGCACACCCTTGGTAAGGGTGAGGTCATGGGTTCAAGTCCCATCGGTGGCTGTTTCGGCCTGGCCGAAGAGATGGTAATTTGATTGTTCGTCCCGCCAAGTCGCAACGTGCTGGCGGGACATTTTGGGTAAGAAGAACGAGAAACGCACCGGCCTCATAGTAGAGGCTTTGCATTGCACACCACGTTGGAGGTTGCATTCCAATGGCTAAGGGCGTCTTTGAAAGAACCAAGCCCCACGTCAATGTCGGCACCATCGGGCACATTGACCACGGCAAGACCACGCTGACCGCCGCCATCACCATGCGGCAGGCCAAGAAGGGTCTCGCTGAAGTTTCCCAGTTCGACGATATCGACAATGCTCCGGAAGAGAAGGCGCGCGGCATCACCATTGCCACCAGCCACCAGGAGTACCAGACCGATAGCCGGCACTACGCCCACGTCGATTGCCCCGGCCACGCCGACTACATCAAGAACATGATCACCGGCGCCGCCCAGATGGACGGTGCCATTCTTGTAGTCGCCGCCACCGACGGCCCCATGCCCCAGACCCGCGAGCACATCCTCCTGGCCCGCCAGGTGGAAGTGCCCCGCATCGTGGTCTACATGAACAAGGTGGACATGGTCGACGACGAAGAGCTGCTGGACCTTGTCGAGTTGGAGATCCGCGAGCTGCTCAGCAAGTACGACTTCCCCGGCGATGACATCCCCGTCATCCGCGGCTCCGCCCTCAAGGCCATGGAGGCCGAGGGCCAGGACGACGATGCCTGCAAGAGCATCGATGAGCTCATGGACGCCATCGACACCTACTTCCCCGATCCCGAGCGCGAGCAGGACAAGCCCTTCCTCATGTCCGTGGAAGACGTCTTCTCCATCAAGGGTCGCGGCACCGTCGCCACCGGCCGTATCGAGCGCGGCATGGTCAAGGTCGGCGAGGAAGTCGAAATCGTCGGCATCCACGAGCAGACCCGCAAGACCGTCGTCACCGGCGTCGAGATGTTCAACAAGACCCTGGACAGCGGCATGGCCGGCGACAACGTCGGCTGCCTGCTCCGCGGCGTTGAGAAGGACGAGATCGAGCGCGGCCAGGTGCTGGCCAAGCCCGGCAGCATCACCCCCCACACCAAGTTCAAGGGTGAGGTCTACGTCCTCAAGAAGGAAGAGGGCGGCCGGCACACGCCCTTCTTCTCCGGCTACAAGCCGCAGTTCTACTTCCGTACCACCGACATCACCGGCTCCATCAACCTGCTTGGTGGCGCTGAGATGTGCATGCCCGGCGACAACATCACCGTCGAGGTCGACCTCGAAGGCAAGCCCGTCGCCATGGAGCAGGGTCTCCGCTTCGCCGTCCGGGAAGGCGGCCGCACCGTCGGCTCCGGCGTCGTGGTCGAGATCATCGAGTAAGACACGCGCCTGTAGACGCCACCTGTTGATGCAATAAGACCGGGCTGTCTGCCAATAACGGACAGCCCGGCTTCACCCGCCGGCTTGGAGTACCCGCAATGGCGAAGAAAAAGGGCGATGCCCGCGAATATGTCTGGCTTCAGTGCTCCGAGACCGGTGATCTGAATTACCGCACCTCGGTCAACGTCAAGGGCGGGCTTCCCGAGAAGATGAAGGAAGGAATCAAGAAGTATTCCCCCCCGTCTGCGCAAGCACACCCTCCACAAGATCAAGCGCAAGTAAGCCCCCGGGTCCGCCCCCCCGCGCGGGCCAGGGAGCAGGGACGCCGGTAGCTCAATTGGCAGAGCAGCGGATTCCAAATCCGCAGGTTGAGTGTTCGAGTCACTCCCGGCGTGTTCAAGCAACACCGAACCGACGCGGGCGGATCCGCAAGAAGGGCGACAGCATGGCCTGGGGCATTTACAAGCAAGAACAGGGTTACTGGACTCGCCTCATGAGCGCCATCGCCGGCGCCGCCCTGGCGCTCGCCGGCGCCACCTGGCTCGCCAGCCAGTTTCGCGAGAAGGATTTCTTCGGGCTCGAGCCCATCTACATCCAGGGAGCCGTCGGCGCCCTGGTCTTCCTGGTCTTCGGCGGGCTGGTCTACTGGTTCGTCTACCACAAGCAAGCCACCAGCGAGTTCCTCATCGCCACCGAGGGCGAGATGCGCAAGGTCAACTGGTCCACCCGACGCGAGGTCGTCGGCTCCACCATCGTCGTCATCTCCATCTCCCTGGTCATCTCCATCCTGCTCTTTGTTTCCGACGCCATGTTCGCCTCCTTCTTCAAGCTCATCAATGTGCTGGAGAGCGGCGACGCCGGCAACGGGGGATGAGCGCCCCTGCCCCAGCGCGCCACGGTCCGGGAGCCACCTGAACACGCCTAACGAGACCGAATCCCCAGCATGAACGACGAAGCCGAAAAGCAAGAGCAAGCCCCCCCCCCTCCGAGTCCAGCCTCGACGGTCGACCCGACGCCAAAACCGACGTCATCGACGAAGACGAACCCATCGTCAAGGAAGGCATGAACTGGTTCGTGCTCCGCGTGGCCTCCAACAAGGAGTCCTACGTGCGCAACACCCTGCTCCGCAAGGTGCAGATCGAGGACATGGAACACCTCGTCGGACGCATCCTCGTCCCCACCGAGAAAACCAAGTCCATGAAGGGCGGCAAGCAACGCATCACCGAGACCAAGCTCTACCCGGGCTACGTCTTCGTCGAGATGCGACTCGAAGACGACGGCCGAATCCCCCAGGACGTCTTCTTCCTCATCAAGGAAACCACCGGCGTCGGCGACTTCGTGGGCACCGCCGGCCGGCCCGTCCCCATGGCCCCCCCACGAGATCGAGAAGATGCTGCTCGACTCGCGCAAGCCCGAGGAGCTGCCCCAGGTTCGCATGGAGTTCCGCAAGGGCGACAACATCAAAATCAACGAAGGCCCCTTCGAAAACTACGAAGGCACCGTCGACGAACTGCTCCCCGACAAGGGACTCGTCCGGGTCCTGGTCACCATCTTCGGCCGGCAAGCCCCCATCGAACTCGAGTATTGGCAAATCGGCAAGGTCGACGAGTAAGGCACGCACCCCTCTCGCCTCTGGCGACCACGCCCTGTGACCCTCCAAAAAAACCCCTCAAGGTCATGAAACGCGACGGCCCCGCCGTCGCGTTCTTCTTTGCGCTTCACGCCCGCCCTATAACGTAAACCACTGTCTTTTCTGCATCTATGAGCAACTTCCGGCTTGCATCTTCGGCCGATGGGCCTATTGTTTGCCCACGCACACTCGCAGGGTCTGGGACCCGACTGGGATGATCTGCCAACGAGATCCTTTGGAGATGTGATGATGAGGCTACTTGGCCCCGCAATGGTTGTTCTCTCGCTCGCCCTCGCCGGCCCTGCCTCGGCCCAGCCGATCTCCTTCAGCTACGCCGGCCCGTCCAGCAGCCAGGGCGTCAACGTCTACGCCGACGGCCTGCTCTCCCTCTCCGAGATCAACCCCGGCGCCTCGCTGCTCCGCCTCACCGTCTCCAACGTTCGCTCCGACTACACCGGCGACGATGACAACCTCTTCTTCTTCGGCAGCGCTCTCATCGCCCCCGACGAGGCCGACATCGATGGCCTGGACATCTACGACACGCTTAGCGGCGAGGCCCGCACCGACCTCAAGTTCGGCATGCCCTACGGCCTCAAGGGCGAGATGATCGACCTCGCCGGCGACAAGTACAAAATCACCGACTACTTCGACGGCGATGACAACGAACTCGAGTTCGGCTTCCAGGGTAAGAAGGGCGGCAACGGCCTCCGGGCCGGCGACTCCGTCACCTTCGACTACCAAGTGACCGGCGTCTCCTTCAGCTTCCTCAACAGCTACTACCACGATCTCGACGCCTACTTCGCCGTCGCCCGCTTCAAGGGCATCGGCGCCGGCGGCAACGACAGCTCCAAGACGCCCGGCGGCGGCGGCGGCGACAACCTCCTCTCCGCGCCCCTCCCCGCCACCACCGGCCTGGCCTTCGCCGGCCTCGGCACGCTCGGCGTTCTCACCCGCCGACGCCGCTGACACCACCACGCCTCGCCTCGCCAATCACAACACCCCGCGTGCCGACACGCGGGGTGTTTCTTCGCGCGCAAGAGAAAGGAGACGGTCCCGCCCTGGCCCGTCTCCTCTCGGAAACAACTACTGAATGTGACCGGCTCCAACTCAGCGGCGGCGACGCAGGGCCAAACCGCTCAAGCCGAACAGCGCCAGCGTGCCGGGCTGGGGCACCAGCACGTCGAGCGCATCCAGATCATCGCCGAACTGCTGCTGGTTCAGACCGCTGCGCACGGTGGCCAGGCCCAGGTTCTCCGCGGCGATGAAGATGCCGGGCGTCGAAGCCCCGGCGATCGGCGGCACCAGGATGTCGCCTTCCTCGATGGGCAGGCCGAGCAGGCTGTCGATCGAGCCGATCACCGCCGAGCCGCGCCGCACCGAGAAGAGCAGCATGTCCGACACGCCGGCCAGCCAGTCGTAGGGCTGCATGGAAGGCGTGAAGCCGCCGTCACCGTTCTCCCAGAGCACCAAAGCGTCAAGATCATCGGTGTCGGTGCCGTTGCGATCGAGGCCGAGCAGGCCCGCCGGGGCGAACACCACGGGAGCGCCGGCCCCGGGGTAGGTGACCAGCACATCGCCGCCGGAGAAGCCGCCGTTGAGCAGGGCCGAACCGGTGTTGGCGCCCGGCTCGTAGGGATCCGCGAAGTCGGCATCGAGCGAGAAGTACACCGCCCCGCCCAGGCCGGCCGGGTCCTGCCAGATCGACATGGACGTATCCATATCCAGGGCATCCAGGTTGTCGCCCTGGTCGGGCAGACCAAAGGTCGGCGTGTTGGGTTCGATCAGGCCCGTCCCCGGATACGTGAAGCCGGAGAAGCCGGCGAAACCATCGCCGTCCAACACCCCGGTGCTGCCGATCGGCCCGGCAAAGGGCGGCAAGGGGCCGGCCGGCAGACCGAGGTCGCGGAACACGTCCGCGGATGCTTCCATCCCACCAAACGCCCCTTCGCTGAAGACGTTCGGCGGCAAGGGCGTGCCGCCGAAGCCGGTCGCGAACTCATCCACGGAAAAGTGGAAGAAGGTCTGGGCATCGGGGGTGAGCACGTAGTCAACGCCGTAGGACAGGGCGTCAACTTCGACATGTCCGGGGATGCCGGGCGGCAAGCCCATAGCGCTGGAGTGCAGAGGCAGGGCCAGGCCCGGTCCGGGAGGGCCGAAGCCGCCGCTGATGGCGATGCCGGGCGTGGGCAAGGGGCCGAAGCCGACGCCGGCCGACGGGGTGAGAATGTCACCCTCGGTGATGGGCGCGCCCCAGAAGCCGTCCGGCATGCCCTTGGTTGGCCCCTGGAAGTCGATGGAGAAGGTTGGCGTGGCGACGGCAGCGCCCGCGAGGGCGAGTGTCGCGAGAACAGCGGGGATGCTCGTGGTCTTGAACGTTGTCATGGCGAGTCTCCTGAGGTTGTGCTTGGGATCGCCAGCCATCGATCTCGCAAGCTGATTCGGTGCACCGAAGTGCCTTGAAAACCGAACAGCTGGGTCCGGTGCATCGCGACCATCGCGATCTGCACACCTACCTAGACGGGGGGGTCAGGCCGTCTGACAGCACCGGAAAGAAAAACTCACACACACCTGGGCACGGGGACTTCCGTCCCCGTGCGATCCAAGAAGCGCACGACCACGGGAGGCCGGCTGGCCTCCCGTGGTCGGAGTCAATCTGCACTGCACAGGGAAGAGAGGAGAAGGAGAGAAGAAGAACGGTGGGGAAGTTCGTCTTTGCTGCCGCGTTTTGCGGCGGGTCTTGTGTGGCACCAACAGATAGGCGCCCCAGCCCAAGGATCTGACAGGAATCTCTCGAATCTCTACCCACACCCCCACGAGCGCCGCCACCCCCACTCACCTCAGCGCCAGTACCGCAACCACCCATCCGTCAGAATCAACTGCGCCAGCAAACCCAGCAGACCCGCCAGCAGTGTCAGGAGCACCGCCACCCACGCCGGGTTGGGCAGTTTCAAGTAATGCTTGCAAGCGCAGCGCCACCACCAAGCGAGCAGGGGCCAGAGCACCAGGAAGTCCACCGCCGCCGAAGCCGTGCCCAGCCCCCGCACCCGCGTCAGGAATTGCCGTGACCAGGGCGCGGTGAAACGCACCGCCTGCCGCACCCCTTCCTCGCTCGAACCCGGCAGCAAACGCAGATCGCTGAGTTCATCCAACAGCACCTCGGCATAGAGCAAGACGATCAGCAGCATTCCCAGCCCCACCAGCGAATACGCCGTCACGCGCAACAAGTGAACGAAGCGCGTCTGCGCCGCCGGCAAGGTCAAGAACAACAACGGCATCGCCACCGGCACCAGGAGCGGACTGAGCAGCAGCGCCAGCCGATCGTGGCACACCTGGTTGACGGCGTAGCGCGTGGCCCCGGTGGCGTCGCGGAGGTACCCCGGGAAGTCCGGCTGGGCCATGTGCGTGGAGAGCCGATCCCACAATTCCGCGCTCACCATCCCCGCCCAGGTGAAGAGCAGCACCAGCGCCAGGGTCAAGGCCACCGTCAGCGCCAACGGCACAGGCGACACCCGATGCTCCAGGCCCACCCGTCGCCAGAACCAGCTCGGCCGCAGCGTCGCCGCCAGCGTCACCAGGAGGGCCAGGACCGACCGCCGCTGCCGCCATTGGTGTTCGAAGAGCCAGGGATGTCGCCGCAGGTGAAAGAGATCCGTCCAGGCGAACTCGTGCCCGCAGTCGGGGCATCGCCCCTGCAGCGGACAGGCGTCCTCCCAGGCGAAAGCGGTCCCCCGCAGGTCGTAGCCACAGCGCGGGCAGATGGGCACGGGCAGGTTGGCAAGCGGCGATTCTTCCATCGACAGACACCACAGCCACCGGCGGCTGGTTCCCCATCGTAGCGGCACCCTGCCCGCGTTTAGCCGCCGCCCTCCGGGCGGCGCGGCGCCTCACCGGCCCCGGTCGCCCCCAGCTCTGGACTTCGGCGAGGAAATCCCACCCCCACCCTCCCAACAATGTCCTTGCAGGCGCGGTGCCTTCCGCGCGCCCCCGGCGGCGACGTTGGCCCAGCCCCGCCGGGCCGCTAGGCTGCCTGCCGCAGATCAAGACGGAGCTTCACGTCCGACGAGGATTGCCCCATGAGCCAGTACGAAGCCGGAAACACCCGTTGGCTGGAGTTCGAGGAAGAGCAACTGCCCAGGACCAGCAGCCTGGCGGTGGGCTCCTTGATCTGCGGTCTGGGGGGGGTGCTCATCTGCCTGCCCTTCGTCTTCCCCTTGCTGGGCCTGATCCTGGGCGCTTCCGCCTTCGCCGTCATGACCGGTTCCACGAGGCCGCTGCGCGGGGGGCAAGCTCGCCGCCCTGGGCCTCGCCTTCTCCTGCCTCTTCCTCATCGTGCACGCTTACGGGGCTCTCTTCGTCATCCGCTGGGCCGAGCAACCCATGCAGGGAGCTCAGGCGTTCCTCACCGCCCTCGACCAGGACGACTACACCGCCGCCCACGCCATGCTCGCCAGCAGCACCGCCCAGGAAGTCGATGAGGACGACCTGCAAGCACTCGCCCAGCACTTCTCCGAGCGCTACGGCGACCTGAAAACGGTCCGTCTCGACTTCAGCGGCAACGCCCTCACCTACCCCCTGGCCGGCGGCGAACGCTTGCTGGGCTACGACACCGGCGGCGACTTCCCGCCCCTGCCCATCAAGCTCGAATTCGAGTCCGGAACCGTCGAGGCCGCCGTCAAGGCCGAGATCAGCGGCCAGAAAACCGGCCCCGGCGATCCCGGCGTGCGCCTGAAATGGCTCGCCCTGCTCGAAGCGGACCTGGGCCTGCGCACCTTCCCGCCCGGCCGCCTGCCCCAGGGCGTCGCCGTGGCACTCAACAACAACAGTTGGTACACCTGCCGCGAACTCGGCCGCACCGACGCCGAGTACCAGCGCGCCCTCATCCAGGCGGAGCAAGCCTGCGCCCTGGAACCGAGCGGCACCTACCTCAACACGCTCGGCGTCGCCCAGTATCGGGTGGGCCTCTACCCCGAGGCGCTGAAGACGCTCCAGAAGGCAGATGAGCTCAACGGCGGCATTCCCGAAGATGTCGCCTTCCTCGCCATGCTGCACCACCGACTCGGCGACGAAGCCCAGGCGAAGAAAGAGATGGCGCGCCTGCGCCAGTCGCTCTCCAATTCACGCCTTCGCAACGATCCCGAAGCCCGCGCCTTCCTCAAGGAAGCGGAGGATCTCCTCGACGAGTGATACCTCTCCCGAGTCCTTCTCGGGTGCCGCCGGCTGCTGGCCGGCCCGTGGCACTCGGCGCGTATCACCCACCCCGCCGCCTCCACCACACCACCAGACCCGCCGCCGCCCCGTGGTAGACTCTTCCCGACCCACCGGAGGACACCGACGTGGCTGACGAGTATCCGAACTTCCTTGGCTTGCGCGGGTCGCCCCCGGACCCGGCGCAGACGCGAATCGTCATCATCCCCGTGCCTTACGACCTGACGAGCACCTGGTGCAAAGGAGCGGACCAGGGGCCGCGCGCCCTGCTGGAAGCGTCGGAGAGCGTCGAACTCTACGACATCGAGACCGACAGCGAAGTGCATCAGCACGGCATCGCCACCCTGCCACCCCTCAAGTGCCCCGGCCCGCCGGAGGAATTGGCCACCCAGGTCGCCGCGATCGTGGGGCGGACGCTGGCGAACGGCCAGGTGCCGGTCGTCCTCGGCGGGGAGCACTCGGTCACCATCGGAGCAGTCAACGCCGCCCACGACCACGCCCCCAGCCTGACCGTCCTGCAGATCGACGCCCACGCCGACACCCGCGAAAGCTACCACGGCTCCACGCACAACCACGCCTGCGTCATGGCCCGAGCCCGGGAGAAAGCCGCCATCGTGCAGGTGGGCATCCGCAGCATGGAAGCGGAAGAGAAGGCCACACAGGATCGTTCCCGGGTCTTCTTCGCCCACGACATCGCGGCGGCACAGGACACGAGCTGGATGGACCAGGTGGTCGATCTCTTGACGGACAACGTCTACCTCACCATCGATCTGGACGGCTTCGACCCGGCCTACCTGCCCGCGACCGGGACGCCGGAACCCGGCGGCCTGGACTGGTACACGGTGAACGAACTCATTCGGCGGGTGACGGCGAAACGGCGGGTGCTGGGCTTCGATGTGGTCGAGCTTCTGCCCGCGCCGGGTCAGCAGGCCAGCGCCTTCCTCGCCGCCAAGCTGGTGCATCGCGTCCTGAGTTTGATCTTCAAATCGAAAGCGGAGTAGAGCGGCTTCCGGTCCAACGGACTGGGCTGCGCTTGATTCACGGGCGGAATCTGGCGAGCCGCCGCGTCCCCGCCAGCGGCCCTGCGGGTCCGAGTCCTCACTGCCTCGTCACGGACCGCGGTCGGGGACGACGCGGCTCGCGCTCGAGAAGCAGGCCTGGTGCGTACCAGGGAATCGCGGTGAAGGTGCCAACCCCCCAGGCGCGGTAGCTACACCGCCAGAGCCTCGTCGGCGAAGCGGACGGCGTCGGCGTGGGCCTTGAGGGCGATTGTCTCGGTGACTCCCAACTTCTCGGCCATGGCGCTGGTGCGAACGGTGTCCACGCGCTCCAGGGCCACGAAGAGCTCGTGCAGGTCACACAAGGGACCTTCGGCGCCGAGCAGGGCGATGCGAATGTCGTCGGCCAGCGGCAGGTCCTTGATGATCTGATCCAAGGGAGCCCGCATCATCGGCTCCAAGCCGGACAAGAGCCCGAACAGGAAGAGGTCGAAGGAACTGTTGGGCAGTTTCATCTCGACGCTGATGAGATCGGAAAACTCGGCCCGGGTGAGGCAGTGGCGCGTCAGCTCGTCCGGCACGCCCTTGGAAAGGCAGGTCACCGCCACCAACGACGACCACTTGCGGAACATGCGATCGCCGAGCAAGAGCACCGCCTGGCGGATCGACTTGACCTTGTGGCGGATGCCGAAGGAGGCGGAGTTGATGTAACGCAGCAACTTGATCGAAAGCGAGGGCTCCGCCCGAATGACGCGCTCCAACGCCGCCAGATCCAGCTTCGGTTGCGAAACCTCGCGCAGCAGGGCCAGGTAGTGCTGCTGGTTGGCGGGGATGTCACGGCCCTTGATGATCTCCGGCTTGGCGAAGAAGTACCCCTGGAACAACGTGTAGCCGATCCGCATCGCCTCCCGGAACTGCTCCGGCGTCTCCACCTTCTCGGCCAGGAAGCGAACCCGGCGGTGGCACTTGTGCCTCAGCTCCTGCGCCTGCTCCGCCGTGACCTGGCCCTGGTCCAACTTGATGATGTCAACCAACTCCAGGAACGGCGCCAGACGCGGCTCCAACACGAAATGGTCCAGGGCCAGCGTGTAGCCGGCCTTCTTCAGCGCGATGCAGGCCCGCCCCACCGCGGCGTCGGGATGCACCCGGGCATTGAGCTCGATCACCGTCTGCTTCGCGGGCAGGACCGTGTAAAACTCGTTGAGCAGCAACTCCCGCGAGATGTTGATGAAAGCCAGCTTACCGGCCACCATCTCGCTCAGGCCCACCGCGTTCAGCGTGTTGTCCACCGTGGCGCAGGTGGCGGCGTCTGCATCGATGTCGGCGCCGGCGCTCTCGTCGCCGGCCCGAAAAAGCAACTCGTACCCCATGACGTTCTGGGCGACGTCGAGGATGGGCTGCCTGCCGACAAAGATGCTGTCCCCCGCGGCTTCCGCCGGCACGGGGGAGACCTGCGGCGCTGTCTCGCATTCGTTGGCTTCGATCGTCATGCAAAATTCCCTTCCCAGGACCCTGGGACTGTTGTGTGTCTCCAGACGCCGCCCCGGCCAGGCGCCCCGCACAACGAAGTCCCACAACAGAATCGTCATGCCGGGGCGGCGGCATGGCGACTCCTTCAACAGTAATCCTGATTGGGGCGGTGTCGGGTCCTTTTGTATCGATCAGCAACGGCGATTGGGCCTCCGGCCCTGCGGGGAGCGATTGCTGCTCAAAACAGGTGCACCCGATTGGGTGGCGCCACACCCCCCCGGCGCGGGTGGCGGCCTCCTCCACCGACCGCTCCCGACGCCGACCCTAGTTCAACACCTGCACCCGTGTGCCTTCATCGATGCTCGACTCAGGCGTGATAATAACCCGGTCGCCTTCTCGAACACCGGATGTCACTTGCAAGGTGCTGCTGTTGCTCAGGCCCGTCTCCACACGCTGACGCTTCGCTTCGCCGTTCTCAATCACGTAGGCGTACCAGGCGCCGTCCGCACCCCGAAACAGGGCCGTACGCGGCAGCAGCAGCGCCTCGTCCACCTGGTCCGTGTAGATCCGCACGTGCACCCGGTAGTCCACGCCCAGCGACCGCCCGCGCTCCTGCAGGGAGCCGGCTGCATCCTCGGCGAGCTCGACCGTGACCGACACCCGCTGCTGCTCCACACCCAGCGATGAGACCTTGGTGAAGCCGCGCGGGTCGATGCGGGCGACCCTACCCTGGACCGGCTCGGCCCCGATCGCGGCGCCGAAGATGTCCACGGGATCGCCGATGCTGATGTTGGCGGCGTCCTGGGTGAGCACCTCGACTTCCACCTCCAGGTCCGCCAGCGTCCCCACCTCCAGCAGGGCCGCGCCGGCCGCGAGCACCCGCTCGTTGCTCACGTGCCGGGCCAGGACCAGACCCTCCACCGGTGACTTGATAAGAGCCCGTTCCCGATCCCGCCGCGCCTGCTCGAGCTCCGCCTGGGCTTCCTGCCGCTGCTGCTCCAGCACCGCCCGCTGCAGTTCCTTCTTATCGACGTACTGGCGAATGGTGCGCGGCCAGATGCGCATGGCGCTGCGAATCGCCTCGATGGAGCGCAAGGTCAAGATGTCCTTGCGGTAATCAACTTCAGCGTGGATCTTGGCCAGCTCGGTCTCGTCGAGTTCGACCTCCGTCGTGGCCCCACGCTCACTCATCGCCTGCACCCGCGCCAGATCCTCGATAGCGAAATCGACCTGGGCCTGGCTGGCCTTGGTCTCCTCTTCCGCCGCCTCCACGGAGCGATCCATCGACTCCAGCATCGCCATCGTCTCTTCCAGGGCTCGATCCTCCAGGCGGGTGTCGGCGTTCTTGATGATCTCCGCGTCCAGCCGCGCCACCCGCGCTGCCGCCTGCACCACCCGGGTGTCGAGTTCGGCGGCGTCCATGCGGGCGATCACCTGGCCCGCCGCCACCGCCGTGCCCTCCACCAGGTCGATCGGCTGGATGCGACCGGCCAGGGGCATGGTGATGTGGTAGGTGTGCCCCAGCTTCGTCTTGGCCCGCTCCTCAACATAAGTGCGCAGCTCCCCGCGCGTGACGGACGCCGCCTGCACCGGCACCGTCTGCAACGAGCGCGCCCAGAAGACAGCCGCGATGACCAGAACGATGACGACGAGGGTGATGATCCAGCGTGACATGGCCTCGTTCCTATTCTTTCACGTTCAGTGCCTCACGCCAGTTCATCTTCAGGATGAGGCGGTGCACGACCAGATGCGAGAGGACGACGAAGACGGCGGCCAGGGCCACGGCTCCGAAGTACGTCGAGAGATCCACCACCAGCGGCAAGCGATACAACTCCGTGTCGTACATCTTGACCATGAACATCAAGAGCCCATAGCCGATGGGCAGGCCCGCCGCCACGCCCGCCGAATTCACGATGAGACTCTCACGCAGGAAAATGCCCGAGATCTCCGACATGGTGAAGCCCATGGCGTGGAAAGTGGCGATCTCCCGCTGCCGCTCCCCCAAGCTGATGAGCGAAGCCGTGAAAATGCTGGCGGCGAAGATGGCCCCTGCGAAGACAATCATGACCGTGATGGAGAACCCCGAGGTCTCGGTGATCAGCTTCTCCAGGTTGGCCCGCCGGCCGATGTTGGAGGTCAGCGTCTGCACCGCCGGCAACTCCTTCACCGCCTTTTGAAACTCCACCGTCTGCCGCGGATCGACCTTGAGCTGAATCATGGACACCGCGGCCTCTTCGCCCATGAGACGATTGAGGTAGTCGTAGTCGGCGTAGGCCAGCATGCCGATGAAGGTGTCAATCGTGGCGCTGACATCGGCCCGGCGGGCGATGCGGTCGCCGCGGATCGGCGTCAGCTCGATCGTCGCGCCGGGCTGGGTGTGCAGCACTTCCGCCAGCTTCGCCGAGAGCAGCAAGCCCGCCTCCGGCAGCGCCGCCCGCGCCCCGTCGCCGGTGCGCGGCGTGGTCAGCCGCGCTCCCTGCTTGAGCCCCATGATGGAGAACTTGCGCTCGTGCTGCCCGTTGCCCAGGGTGCAGGGCACGACGAAGATCGGCTCCGCCTCGTCCACGCCGGGCAACTGTAGCGCTTCTCGCACCGCCTCCTCGGTCGCATCGTCGCTGAGCGTCAGGTCGTAGTCGCTGCGTAGCACCTTGCTGAACTGAAAGTCGATGAGGTGGTACATCGAATCGAACGAGGCCAGCGACAGCAGGAGCAAAGCCACCCCCATGGAGCCGGCGAAGGCCCCCACCGCCGTCCGCGTGCGGTGCCGCCAGATGTACCGCAACGTCATCTGCATCTTGAAGCCGAGCCTCTTCCACAACCAGGCGAATCGTTCCAGGATGATCGTCTTGCCCGTTGCCTCGGGTTTCTGCCGCATCGCTTCCGCCGGGTCGAGACGGGAAATGGAGCGGACGCTGCGCAAGGTGCCCAGCAAGGCGAAGCCGACGCTGACCAGGACGCTCATCGCCCAGATGGAGGGATACACCTGGTTCACCAGGCGCGGAAACTCGTAGAACGTGGCGTACAGTTCCGTCATGTAGCCGGCCAGGGCGTAGCCCAGCCCCACGCCGACCAGGCCCCCGATGAGCCCGATGACCATGGCGAACTTGACGAAGTGCAGGATGATGGACCGGTTGTCGTAGCCGATCGCCTTGAGCGTCCCCACGATGGTGCGCTGCTGCTCGGCCAGACGCATCATGAGCAGGTTCAGCACCAAGGCCGCCACGGAAAGAAACAGCCCCGGCAGAAAGATCGCAAACGCCTCCAGACCCGTGATCTCATCGCTGAGCATCTTGTTGGAGGATTGATCGCGCAGCGGCGTGACCGTGAAGACGCCGTAGTCGTCCAACAGGCGCTCCGCTTCCGCGGCGATGGGCTTGGGGGCCGGGCGATGGGCCGGGTCGATCAAACCGAGCACTTCGTTGCAGGCCCCGTCAAAGTCGTACGCCTCCTCAGCGAAGGACTCCTTCAGATAGAAGATGCCGTACCGCTCCGGCGCCGGCGCCAACTCTCCAGGCTGAATCAGGTAAACGAACTCGCTGCTGATGGCGGTGCCCACGATGCGCAGTTCGTGCTTGCGGTTGTTCAAGATTAACCGCAACGAGTCGCCCGGCTTCAGTTCGTGAGCCCGGGCGAAGGCGTCGCTGACGATCACCTCGTCCCGGCTCATGGGCGTGAAGTACCCGCCTTGCCGCAGCACGATGTCGTTGATGATCGGCCGCGGCGAATCGGGCAGGGAAATGGCCCGCCCGGACAGCGGCTCGACCACCGTCTCCAGATCGACCGTCACCTCGAACGTCACCCGCGTATGCACAGCGCTGACGCCGGGAATCTCGATCAGGCGCAGCGCCTCGGGGCGCGGGGCCTTCTTCAGGCTCACCGTAAAGTCGGCCATGCGACACTGGGCGTAGTAATCCGCCTTGGAGCGCACCAGGTTGTGGTAGCTCGAGCGCAAGGCCACCAGGCAGAGCACGCCCACCGAGACGATGACGATGATCGCCGCCAGGAGACCCTTGGCGCGGTAGAGATCGCGGCCGAGTTTGCGATCCAGCGTCTTCACCAGGTGATGTCCTCCGCGGCGATGGGCGCTGCGTTGACCACCGACTCCTGGATGATGCCGCTGCCGATCCGCACCATGCGATTCGCCATCTGGGCGATGGGAGCGTTGTGGGTGACCACGATCATCGTCGTGCCCAACTCGCGATTGATCCGGGCAATCAACCCCAGCACCTGCTTGCCGGTCGCGGCGTCCAGCGCCCCGGTCGGCTCATCGCAGAGCACCACGGTCGGCCGCTTGGCCAAGGCCCGGGCAATGGCGATGCGCTGCTGCTCCCCACCCGACAACTGGGCCGGGAAGTGGTCCGCCCGCTCGCTCAGCCCCACCAGCCGCAGCGCCTCCTCCGGATCCAACGGATCGTCGACCAGCTCCGTGGCGACGCGGACGTTCTCCACCGCGGTGAGCGTCGGCACCAGGTTGTAGAACTGGAAGACAAAGCCGATGGTGTTGCGGCGATACTGGGTGAGTTCCTTGTTGCTCAGCTTGTCGAGGTTGGCGCCCTGGTACAGCACCTCGCCGCTGGTGGGCCGATCGATGCCGCCGATCAGGTTGAGAACCGTGGACTTGCCCGAGCCCGAGGGTCCGACCAGGCAGAGAAACTCCCCATCGCCGACCGTCATGTCGACTCCCTTGAGCACGCGCACATCGACCTCGCCGACGTGAAACGTCCGATACACCTGGCGCAGCTCCAGGATCGCGGGGGCGGCGCTGGCGGGCCTGGGTGGGGCGTCTGTCCGGTCGCTGTCCGGCATGGGGCACCTCGGCGGGCGGGCGGTCACGAGGCGGTGGCCGCGGCGCATCAGGACTCGCGGCATGACCCCCAAGGGTCACAACCGATACTCTAACGACCGGCTGCCGGTGTATTTTGTGCCTGGCAGCCGCCAATTCCCCGATCGCGAGGCTCTTACTGGTGATGGGCGTGCCTTCAGAGCGGATTCAGGAGCTGGTCGAGGACCAAGCGCCCGGTCTGAAGCTGTACGCCCGCACCCTGGGAGCCGACCCCCAATCGGCGGAGGATGTTGTGGCCGACGCCTTCCTGGGACTCTGGAAGCAACTCGTCGCCGGGCGCCTCATCGAGTCGCCGGCGGCCTACCTGGCGCAATCGGTGCGGCACGGCGTCGCCCGCCGCGGCCAGCGCGAAGCTCGCCGGCGCGAGATCGAACGCGAAACCTCCCATGCCGACTGGTTCGCCGATGAGCAAGGCCTGGAGCGCGCCGGCCACACCGCCGCCTTGCTTGCCGGCCTGAGCGACGCCCAGCGCGAAGTCGTGGTCTTGCGCATCTGGGCCGACCTCACCTTTCAGGAAATCAGCACCGCCCTGGGCATCCCCCTGAGCACGGCGGGGCATCGCTATCGCACGGCTCTCGCCGCCATGCGCCAAAGGGAAGCGGAATCATGATGGATCAACCAGACAAAACGTACCAGGTTCGTTTTCCGGAGCCGACGCTCAGCGCCGAAGAGCGCGCCCTGGAGGAATCGCTGCGGGCGGTGCGGCCGGCCCCGCTGTCGCCCGACCTGCGCGCAGAGCTGCGCGGGCTGAGCGCGCGAGCGGTCCAGGTGCCGGGGCGCTTCGATCGCGCCGCCAAGCTGGCGCTGCCCTGGGCCTGCGCTGCCTGCCTGGGGCTGGGGTTCCTCGTGGGCATGGAAGCGCGGACGGGCGCCCCCATCGAAGCGCCGACTGACACACTCCCGACGATGCTGGTGTCGGTGGACGAGATGGGCGACTTCGGGGCCGCCTGGCGGGCGGGGGAATTGGAAGGCGACAGCAGCGGCGCCACACGAACCGGGCGCGGTGAGGCGGAACTGCCTCGGTTGCAGAATCCTTACTTGAGCATCTGAGCCATGAAGCAAACGCCAAGACGTGATGCCGGTGCAAGACGCAGACGCGGGTGGATAACTCCCCGTTTAGCCCCGAAGCGCAGCGGAGGGCTGGCGCTGATCATCGCCATAGGGATAGGTGCGCCCCTGCCCGCCCGCGCCGCCCCCTTGCCGCCCAGTGATCTGCAGATCATCACCAGCGGCGATGCGGGGGACCTGGCCCGCATCGACCTTGACGCCGGCCTGGAACCGGAGGCCGCGGAACTGGCGATTCGCCGCGGCCGCGAGCGCCTGCGCGCCGACAACGCCGCCGTCCATTACTTGCAGGCCATGCTCCTCCTGCCCGAGCGCAGCGAGAAACTGCTGTCGGTGAACGGCACGGCGGATCGCTTCCAGCGCCTGGCGGGTGAGGACTTCGCGTCCGGCCTGCGCAGCACCGAAGTCGACACCCTTCTGCGGGCGGCCTTGCAATGCCAGGGCTGCGACTTCCAGGTGAACACCGCCGGCGGCGCCGCCACTCCCTTGCCGCACCTGCGGGAAGCGACCTGGCTCGTCGAGTTCATGGGCATCTGCGCCGACTACGACCTCGCCAGGGGCAAGCCCTGGTCGGCCCTGCGGCGCTACGGCGACATGCGGGCCGTCAGCCGCGACATCGCCGGCGGCGTCGGCTTCGTCAGCACCTTGACCGGCATGAAGCTGGAAGCCCTGCAACAAGAGCGCCTCCTCCAGGCCCTGCCCCGCTTGCTCAAAGCGGGCGTGCCGGCCGGCACCATCGAAGCCCTCAGCGCCCACGAGGAGCGGCAGGCGCCGACGGTGCGCTCGGCGTTCGCGGCGGATTCGCTCTTCGAGGATTCCCTGCGCCGCGCCCTGCGACGACTCGACGACGGCCGGCTCGATCTCTTCTGGGCCCAGCTTGACGAACTCTACGGCCTGCGCGGCACGGGCTCGCTGCGCGAGACCGCCGTCCTGCACCAGGCGCTCAGGGAAGAAGAACTCGACGACCCGCAGGCCCTGGCCTCCTTCGCCGCCGGTGAACTGCGCGCCTACGTGCGCCATGTCGATCGCTTGGTGTTGCTCGCGGAGAAGCCCGTTGCTGAGCGCCGCGAGGGGCTGCGCACCCTGCACGAAGAACTGGTGGCGGACTTGTCACAAGGCATCCTGACGCGGCGTTTCGCGCCCGTGCTGCCCAGCTTCGTTCGCGAGATCGAAAAGAACAAGCGCAAAATCTGCGCCTTGCATGTGCTGCTCGCCGCCTGCGCGGAACGAGAGCGCGCCGGCGTGTTTCCCGGCGACTTGGCCGCGCTGCGCGCAGCGCGGCCGGAGGTGTGCGCAAAAGATCACCTCAATGGCGGAGAATTGGAGTACTCAGTCCGGAAGGGAAGCATTACAATCGCCTGGGATGACGAAGGGCAGGATGTCAAAAGGGAAATGACAATGACCTGGCCCACAGAGTAGGCCGGGTTTTTTGCTGAGCTCTCTATCTCTCCTCTGCCGTGAAGAGGTCGGACCCGCTCGGGTGAGCGCGGTCCGACCTCTAGACACGGTTTCCGAACTTGCGCAACGATGTAACAGCGGCGCTGCGGTTCGTCGACGACGATCTCAAGCGCCCGCGGTGTCGGTGCGCGGCGGCTTGATGATCCCGGCGACGACCAATCCCACCAGCACCCAACCGAGGAGGTGCACCAGCGCCAGGAGCAACGCATCGGTGAGGGGATAACCGCCGATGCCGAAGTCGCTCACCTCAGCGGTCAACACCAAGAGGACACCGATCGACACGAAGAAGAGCAGCCGCCGCGGATAACTCGCCAGCACCCGCGGCGACGACTGCGCCAGCAGCGCCGTGGCGAGGGCCAGCGTCACCAGGAAGATGGCGAGATCCAAGAGCAGGAGTCGACCCGCCGACTCGTGGCCCACGCCGCTGCAGAGAATGCTGTAGACCGGCTCGTCCGCCGGGAAGCGCCCCAGGTCGCTGAGCTGCGGGTTGCAGATGTACCGGCCGGGCTGGGCGATCTGCTCGTTGAGCAGGGCGTAGACCTGGCGCTCCGCGGGAAGCTCATTCATGTTGATTCGGGCCTGAAAGCGAAAGACGCCGTTGCTCAGGAACATCCAGATGATCAGCACCAGGGTGCCCAGCAGGCTCGCCACGATCACTCGCTTAACCATGTTGACCTCCGCCGTTGTAGTGCTCCGCCACCGGAGCGGTGACCGGTTCGCGTATCCAGCACGTCGGCGGGCGGCATCGTGGCAGCGCCCGTTGCCAGGGCTTCCGGATCATCTTGTATCAAATACCGACCCCCCCGGTTGCGAAGGACCCGACCGCCGCACCTCGCTGAGGTGGCCCCGGATCGTCGGCGAATGCTGGCAGGCCGCTGGGTCGGCGGCTACACTGCCTGCGCTATGGGCAAGACGCGCGAAATCAAGAAGCGGATCAAGGCCGTCGCCAACATCCGCCGTATCACCAAGACCATGCAGATGATCGCCACGGCGAAATTCCAGTCGGCCATGGTGCGCGCCACCGCCGCCAAGCCCTACGCCGACGGCATCTATCAACTCGTGGTAGACCTGGCGGGGACGGCGGGGAACATCGAACACCCGCTCGCCAATCCACCCGCCACCTCGCCCCAGCGAACCCTGCTGCTCATTATCTCTTCTGATCGGGGTCTGTGCGGGGCCTACAACAGCAACGTCCTGCGCCTGGCCAACCAGACCTATCGCCAGCTCAGCGACAAGAGAGAGGTGACCGTCGAGCTGGTCGGCCGCAAGGGAGCGGCGTTCTGCAAGTTCAACGGCATCGCCGTGGCGGCCCTGCATCAGTTCGGCGACAAGCCGACCTTCGAGGACCTGGTGCCGCTCGCCGAGCGCTACATGCAGGAGTTCATCGAGGGGCGGTACGACGCCATCGAACTGGTGTACACGCGCTTCCTGAGCAACGCCCGGCAGATCGCCACGCGGCAGCGCCTGCTGCCCCTCTCGCCCGAGCCCAAGAAGGGCGACGACAAGCAAACGACCCGGGTGGAGTACGAATTCAGCCCGCCGGCGGCGGAGCTCTTGGAGCATCTCCTGCCCACGGCGGTGAAGACCTCGCTGTACCAGGCGGTCAGCGAATCGCTGGTAAGCGAACAGATCATGCGCATGGTGGCGATGAAGGCCGCCACGGACAACGCCGGCAAGATGCGCAAGGCGCTGACGCTCAAGTACAACCGCGCCCGCCAGGCCCAAATCACCACGGAGTTGACGGAGATCGTCTCCGGCGCTACGGCGCTCGAGTGATCGAACGATTCTGGGACGAACGCAGCGTGGGGTTGCACCGGCAGGCAGGCTGTCGGCGGCGCTTCTGTCGATGTGACCAAGGGTTGTCTCCCTCGGTCAGCAGGAGCGCCGGGCATCGTATCTACCCGGCTCCATGCCTGATCTGGAGCGCCCGAGCCGGGAAACCTGGGCCAGAGGGCGGGATTCTGTCCCCAGTATGAACCACGGCGTCGGTTCGAAGAGCCCTGGTGGATACCATGCCGCTTGAAACGAACGACCGAACGCTCCGGCCGTGACGCTGGAACGGCAGCGAAGACTGCTGCACAAGAGGAACCTGCCTCATGAATCGCGATTCGCTGCCCAGAATCATCCAGGGAGGGATGGGGGCGGGGGTGTCCAACTGGTCGCTGGCCCGGGCCGTCTCAAAGGCAGGGCAGCTCGGCGTGGTGTCCGGAACCGCCATGGACTTGATCCTGGCCCGGCGCCTGCAGCTTGGAGATCCGGGCGCGCACATGCGCCGGGCCCTCAAGAAGTTCCCGATCCCCGAGGTCGCCCAACGCATATTGCAGCGCTACTTCGTTCCCGGCGGCAAAGCCGAGGACAAGCCGTTCAAGGCCACACCGGTTCCCAGCGAGAAGCCGTCTCGACACTCGCTGGAGCTGACGGTGGCGGGCAACTTCGTGGAGGTCTTTCTCGCCAAGGAAGGGCACAGCGGCCCGATCGGTATCAACTACCTTGAGAAGATCCAACTGCCGACCTTGCCGGCCGTCTACGGCGCCATGCTGGCCGGCGTGACCTACGTGCTCATGGGCGCGGGCATTCCCCGGGCCATCCCCGGCATCCTCGACAGCCTGGCCCAGGGGGACGCGGTCGAACTGCGACTCGATGTCCAGGACGCCGAGCCGGGCGACATCTTCACGACCAACCTCGATCCCGCCGCTTTCTTCGGCGGCGTCGCCCCCAAGCTGGATCGGCCCCAGTTCTTCGCCATCGTTTCCTCCGCGACGCTGGCGAACATGCTCGCCCGCAAGGCCACTGGCCGCGTGGACGGCTTCATCGTCGAGGGCCCCACCGCCGGTGGGCACAATGCCCCCCCCCGCGCGGCCGAACCCCGCTCAGCGCGGAAGGCGAGCCGGTGTATGGCCGGCGCGATACCGCTGATCTCGCCGCCTTCCGGGACCTGGGATCTCCCTTCTGGCTGGCCGGCTCCTACGCCGAACCCGAGCGCCTGGCCGACGCGCTCAGCGAGGGAGCGACCGGCGTGCAGATCGGCACCGCCTTCGCCTACTGCGAGGAATCCGGACTGGATCCAATCCTCAAGGCCCGAACCATGGCCCTGAGCATCGCCGGCAAGGCGCGGGTGCACACCGACCCCGTCGCCTCGCCCACCGGCTTCCCCTTCAAGGTCCTGCAGATGGACGGCACCCACTCCGACAACGCCAGCTACGCCAGGAGAACCCGCATCTGCGATCTCGGCTACCTCCGCCACGGCTACAAGAAGCCGGACGGCACCCTGGGCTGGCGCTGCCCCTCCGAACCGGTCGAGGATTTCCTGCGCAAGGGCGGCGACGAGGCCAGCACCCAGGGACGCAAGTGCGTCTGCAACGGCCTCATGGCGAATCTCGGCATGGGGCAGACGCTGGCGACTGGCGAGCTGGAAAAAGCGCTCATCACCTCCGGCGACGACGTCGCCGACATCGCCCGGTTCCTCACCCCGGGTTCGCCTACCTACAGCGCCGCCGACGTCATCGCCTACATGCTGCGCGACGGCGCCGAGACAATCGCCGCCGCCGCCGAGAGCCGCGCCGCCACCTGAAACCGCACCACCAGCGCCATCGTGTAGCCGTCGGGCCCAGCCCGACGCGTCTCTTCGACCCATAGAAAAACCCCGAACCGTTGCGGGTCCGGGGTTGGATTCGTCTGCGCGCTGTCGGCGGGATTACTCGCCGAGCTTGTCCAGGTGCACATCCATCTGCGGGAAGGGGATGCCGATGCCGGCGTTGTCCAGGGCGTACTTCACCTCGCGCGTCAGGGCCTCCTTCACCGCGAAGAAGTCCGCCGTCGGGCACCAGACGCGAACCACCCAGTCCACCGAGGAAGCACCCAGCTCCGCCAGCACGATGGCGGGCTTGTCTTCCGTGAGAATGCCCGGCACCCGGTGGGCCGCCTCCGTCAGCACCTCGCGGGTGCGATCGATGTCAGCGCTGTACTCCACGCCCACCGCCACCTCCACGCGACGCTTGGGGTGGAAGGTGACGTTCTCGATCACCGCCCCGAAGACGGCGCTGTTGGGAATGATGATGCGGCGATTGTCCGGCGTGTCGATCGTCGTCGTGAACAGCTCGATCTCGAAGACCTTGCCGGTGTTGCCGGCGACGCTCACCACCTGGTCCACGCGGAACGGCCGGAAGATGAGCAGCATCACGCCCGCCGCCACGTTGGACAGACTGCCTTGGAAGGCCAGACCGATGGCCAGGCCCGCCGCACCGATGATCGCCGCGAAGCTGGTGACGTTGATGCCGAAGTAGCCCAGACAGCCGATCAGAGCGAAGAGAAGGATAGCCCAGCGGATGGACTTGGAGGCGAAGCGGCTAAGGGTCAGGTCGACCTTGGCCTTCTGCATGGCCTTGCCGCTGATGCGACCGATGATGCCCGCCACGATCCAGGCGATCAGCAGGAAGACCAGGACGCCGATGGCGGGGACCAGGTACTCCTGGATCAGCAGGGGCCAGTCGATGTTCTGCCATCCCGACGGGGTGTCGGTTGCTGGTACGAGCGCCGGGTCAACGGGGGGGAACAGTGGTGTTGGGCTGCATGGATTGGCTCTCCTTGCTTGAAAGAATCGCGCTGCTCACTCAAGCAGCGCGATTGTCGTGATTCACGATGGGGGTGTTCAGAAGGCCCAGCCGAGCGAAACGAAGTAATAGAAGTCGTTTTCCTTGGTGCCGGCGCCGGGATCGCTGTCGAACTGGTTCTCCACGCCCAGCTTCAGGTACAAGCTCGAGGCTTCGTCGAGCATGACCTCGTAGGCGGCGAGGCTGTTCCAACGGTACTCGCCGGTGTCGTCGAAGTTGGGGTAGAAGTAGGTGGCGGCGGCGAACTTGTGGCCCTTCTTGATCTTGTAGTCGTACTCCAGGCCCAGCATGCCCTCGGCGTAGACGTCGTCGTCGGTGGCCCCGATGTCCTTGGTGGCACCAGCACCGACCAGGCCCAGCAGCGTGGTCTTGTCGTCCTGGATGAACTCGTAGCCGACGCCGGCAAAGGCGGAAACACGATGGTCGTAGTCCTTGAACTCATCGATCTGCCAATTGCCCTCCACGAAGAGGCGCCAGGGCGAATCGCCGAGGAGCCAGTCGTTGCGAAGGTTGGCCTGGAAACGATTCTCCGTCTCGGCGGAATCCTCTTCCGACCAGAGATAGGAGAAGCGGGCCTTGCTGATCATCTCGTCGGTTTCGCGCTTGGCGTTGGCGCCGATGCGCAGGTTGGTGCGATCGGTGTTGCCGCTCGACCCATCCAGGCCGAAGTCGATGCCGCCGGACCAATCGGCGAGCCAGGACTCCTCCGGCGGGGCGACGGCGTCCTCAATCGGCTCGGCATCCTGGGCCACGGCGGTGCCGGCCAGAGCGAAGAGGGACACGGATAGGGCGACATTCCTCATGCGATGCATGTGCTGATCTCCAAAAAAAACATGAATTGGTGCTGCGTTGGGGCGTGTGCACGTCAGCGCCCCGATCGGGCTTCTCCCGTACGTTGCCGCGTCATGGCGGCGTCCCCGGAGGGGGGTATGGTACCCAGTCAGGCCCGCGGGACCACCCCTGCGACGCCGATCTCCGAGTGGATGCCAGGAATCGCCGGCTCGGCCCGAGTCTCAACCCCCCCAATTCAAGGGGTTTGGGGTCTCGGGTGCGGCGGCGGCGAGGGGGGGGAAACGCCGCCAGGCCAGGTCGCCGGGTGAGGCGGCCTCCCGCCATTGCCGCCCTCCCCAGCGCGATTCGCCCCGGGTCATCGCTAGAATGCCCGCGATGACTAACCTCGTTGCCAACTCCACCGCCCTCGGCCCCGCCTGGAGCCTCGCCGACGCCCGCGACCTCTACCAGATCGACGCCTGGGGCCGGGGCTTCTTTTGCATCAACGAGGCCGGCCACGTCACCGTCCGCCCCGGCCGATCCGCCGAGAAGGAGATCGACCTCTACGAGGTCGTGCAAGGCCTCCGCGAGCGCGATCTCTACACCCCCCTGCTCATTCGCTTCTCCGACATCCTGGTGGCCCGGCTCACGGAACTGCAGATCGCCTTCGCCGCCGCCATCCAGGAGAACGAGTACACCGGCCGCTACACCGCCGTCTACCCCATCAAAGTCAACCAGCAGCGCCCCGTCGTCGAAGAAGTGATGCGGCACGGACCGGCCACCGACTTCGGCCTGGAGGTCGGCTCCAAGCCCGAACTCCTCGCCGTCATGGCCCTCACCGCCGGCGAACCCGAGCGACTCATCATCTGCAACGGCTTCAAGGACGATCGCTACATCGAAGCCGTCGTACTGGCCACCAAACTCGGACGACGCATCATTCCCGTCGTCGAGAAGCCCAGCGAACTGCGACTGCTCATCAAGCACGCCAAACACTACGAGGTCCGCCCCAGCATCGGCGTTCGCGTCAAGCTCGCCGCCCAGGGCGCGGGACGCTGGCGCGAGTCGGCCGGCGTCCGCTCCAAGTTCGGCCTGACCCTGAGCGAAGTGCTCGCCGGGGTGCGCCTGCTGGAAGCGGAAGGCATGCTCGACTGCCTCAAGCTCGTGCATTGCCACCCAGGCAGCCAAATCAACGACATCCGCCGCCTCAAGGACGCCATCGCCGAACTGGCGCACGTCTACGGAGAACTGGTGCGCCTGGGAGCGCCCATGGAATTCCTCGATGTGGGCGGCGGGCTCGGCGTCGACTACGACGGCAGCCAGACCAACTTCCGTTCCTCCATGAACTACAGCCTCACCGAGTACGCCAACGAGGTCGTCTATCGCATCGCCAGCGTCTGCAAGGAACGCGAGATCTCCCACCCGACCATCATCAGCGAGTCGGGGCGGGCCATCGCCGCCTACCAGAGCGTCCTCGTCTTCAACGTCCTCGGTTCGACCTCCTTGGTGTCAAACGACGAGGAGCCGAGCCTGCCCGACGGGGCTGCCGGCGACGACGAGGAGATCCCCCAACCGATTCGCGACCTCATGGGGGCGCATGAGTCACTCACCCAGCGACGCCTTGTCGAGTGTTACCACGACGCCGTGCAGGCCCGCGACCAGGTGCTGCACCTCTTCAGCATGGGCTACCTGTCCCTGGAGGAACGCTCCCTGGGCGAACGACTGTTCTGGGCCATCTGCAAGCGCGCCTGGAGCATCTGCAAGAGCCTGCCCGACATTCCCGAAGAGCTCGCGGATCTGGAAACGATTCTCAGCGAAATCTACTTCTGCAACTTCTCCGTGTTCCAGTCGCTGCCCGACAGTTGGGCCATCGGACAACTCTTCCCCATCCTGCCCATTCATCGCCTGGACACCCGGCCCACACACAAGGCGGTGCTGGCGGATATCACCTGCGACTCCGACGGCAAGGTGGATCACTTCGTCGATCAACGCGATGTCAATCGCACCCTCGACGTGCACGAACTCAAGGAGGGCGAGCAGTATTACCTGGCGGCCTTCCTTGTCGGCGCCTACCAGGAAACGCTGGGCGACTTGCACAACCTCTTCGGCGACACCCACGTCATCCATATCAGCCTCCACGATGAGGGCGGCTGGTGGATTGAAGAAACCGTGCGCGGCGACACCGCCAAAACCGTGCTCGGCTACGTGCAGTACGACGCCGACCGCCTGCTGCCCAAGCTCACCCGCGACTGCGAACAAGCCGTCCGCGCCGGACGCATGACGCTCAGCGAAAGCCAGGCCTTGCGCCGATTCTACGAATCGGAACTGAACGGCTACACCTACCTCGGATCGGATTGAGCCTGCCGCCCACGCGTCAGCCGCCCGCTCCCCGGGGAGTCAAAACTCCGCCACGGCGGAAGGGCGGGCAAGCCTGTGAGGCGGCCCCGAAAAAGGTGTCGGATACCTTTTTCTGCCTACCTGGGTCGGGAACCGGCCACGCCGGACCGCCGAACCTGGCTGCTACCCCCTCACCCCCAACCCCGCTCCCACGCGGGAGAGGGGAGCCAAGGCAGAACGGCAAAAGGTATCCGACACCTTTTTCTGCGTGGCCGGACGACCACTCACTCGGCCGACACGACTCACTCCAGCAAAAAAGAAACGGGCCGACGCGAGGCCGGCCAGTAGGGGGATCAGGGTTCTCTGACCTGCGACTCAATCCGTCCGCAGGTACCCCGCGTCCAGGATCTCGCCGATGCGCTTCTCCGCTTCGCGCAGATGCGCCAGCGTGTAGCGATCCATGATGTCATCGCTGTCCAGGGCCTCACCGATCTGCTCCTCGAGCTCTTCCAGCTCCAGCACGATCAGCCCGGCCAGCGCCTGCCCGGAAGCGGTGCTCCAGGCATTGCCCCGCGCCAGGGACAACATGCGATCCAGGTACTCACGCTGCAAGGCGCGACGCAGGCTGGAGATCATCGGCTGGCGCTCGCTGTAGTCGCCGTCCGACACGTCTTCCAGCTCTTCCCACACCGCCTCCCGGACCTGTGTCAGCACCTCGGGGAGGGTGATCATGTCTTCCTCGGCAGGCACCAGCAACTCGTTGTCGTAGATGCGCCGCAGCGTCGTCGGGTTGATGATCTGCGTCAGCGCCGAGGCCTGCACGCCCATGATGGTGTCGTGCACCGCCCAGGTCGAATCGGCGCCGGTGCCCCACTTCTCGGTCGCCATGTGGGCCAGAAGCTCGGGGGTGATGCCAAACGCGTCATCGTAGAAGGCGTTCTCGATCACGAAGTCGAGCGCTGCCCGCTGCTGCTCGGCGGAGACCGGCTCGTGCGGGGCCCGGCCGTTGGGATCGCCCTTGTGATCGCGGTAGACAAAGGCCCCGCCCAGCCAGTTCGACATGATGCTGACGGCGCTGGCCTGGGTGTTCAGCGTGATCTGGTAGCCCCGGCGGGCCCGGTCCCAGCTCTCGCCATCCTTCACGAACTCGTCGAGGATGCGCTCGCGATGCCAGGTCACCAGCTTGATCTGGTTCTCGGCGTAATCCAAGGGATCGGCGGCGAGATCGTAGGTCCGCACCAGCGGGTCCGGGCCGCGCGTGTCTTCGTCCGTGCCGTAGATGAGCTGCGGCTCGGCGACGCGGGTGAGCACCTTCGCGGGATCGTCATAGGTGTAGCCGTACTCGATCGCCCAGTAATCGTAGGGGCCGATGCCGGTGTTGCCGTAGTCGCCTTGGACCAGATCATCATCCATGTTGATGTTGATGGGGTTGTAGTCCATGACGGAGCTGGCGAAGGGGATCTGGCCCTGGAGCTCTTCGGAGTTGATCTCGTCGTACTCGTAGATGGAGGAGGCCTTGAAGTTGTGCCGCAGGCCCAGGGTGTGGCCCACCTCGTGGGTGACCAGCGACTTGACCATGGGACCGACGAACCACTCGGGGATGCCATCCAGCTTCTCACCCTTGTCGCCTTCGCCCTCCATCATCAGGTTGGCGACGGCCAGGTGCATGCTCATGATCGACATGTCCATGGCCAGGGCCGCTTCCGCCATGCAGGTGTGGGCTTCGTGCTCCTGCTGAAACTCGTCGCCCTGGGCGATCTGGGCCAGAACCGCGCCCCGCTTCTCGGGAGCGGCCAGGCGCACGCGCGGATCCCATTCCGGATGATCCCGCAGCCAGGTCAGCGTCTCTGCGCCGAAGTTCTCCATGGCGATCTGCGGCAAGAGCTCATTCGCCTGGTACCAGAAGACGCGGATCCAGCCGTCCGTGAGGACGATGTCGGCGTCGAGAATCTGGCCCGTGGTCGGATCGACCCGGCTGGGGCCGATGGCGGTGCTGATGTCGTTGTTCAACCAGCGGAGGAAGTTGTAACGCACATCCTCCGGGTCCTTCTCCATGTGGGCGCCCGTCGTGGCGTCCTGCGTGTGCACCACCATGGCGTCGGCGATGCCGATCTGCTCGAATGCCTTGTTCCACTCCAGCACCCCCGCCTTCACCCAGCGGCGATAGCGCACGGGAACCGTGTGGTCCATGTAGAAGACGATCGGTTCCTTGGGCGGGCTGAGCTTCAGGCTCGGGTCCGCCTTCTCCAGGTGCCAGCGATTGATGTTGCGGATGTCCACATCCTCGCGCCGGTACTTGCCGTAGTCGCGATAACCGGTGAGGAAGTAGCCCACGCGATCGTCGGCGCTGCGCGGCTTGTAGCCGGTGTTCGTCGGCGCCAGGCTGATCGAGTAGTGGAACGACTTGAGCGTGCCGCCGCCCACCGGCGCTTCGAACTCGATCTCGATGTTCTGCGGGAACACCTTGGCCGTGGTGATGTTGACCAGGCGACCGTTCAGCCCGGCGGCGGAGCGGCCGTAGAACGAACCGGCGTTGCCCACCAGCAGTTGGTCCAGATCGATGACCGGCTGGCCGTTCGGACCCATGCAAACGATGGGCAGGTCCAGCAGGACCCGGTCCGTGAAGATCTCGCTGACCGAGATCTGGCTTTCCTTGTCGCCGCTGGCGCGAATCGAGAGATTGGGCTCGATCAGGGCCAGACGCTCGTTGTAGCGCTTCCAGTAGACGTAGCGGCTGCCGGACTGCAGGCCGGCAAAACGCTCGCCGCCCGGCTGGGTCATGGCGATGAAGTGCTTCTGATGTTCGTAGCCTCGGGGCAGTTCCGCCAGCATCTGGGAGTCCTTGTCACGGACCCAGACGTGGAAGAGCTTGGGCTCATCGAGGGTGCTGCGAACTTCGCGGAAATCCTTGGAGACTTCCTCAAAGGTCGGCAAGGCGCTGGCGGCGGTGGGCCAGCCCAGGACGCCCGCCAGCAGGGCGGTGGTCAAGCTGAGGTGTGATCTGCGGCGCATGGGTACTCCTGTCGCTCTCTCAAGATGGACGGTCACCTGGAGACCAAAAACGGATGCTGGTGACATCGGCCGATAAAGCCAACGCCTGAACAGGCGCGGGCGGGCTTTGCGGACGAATGTCCGCGTCCTTGTCTGTACCGCCATGATAGTCTGGCGCTGCGGGTCCATGGTCGCGAACTGCGCCTTTGCCCCGGTCGCCTCTTGCCCCTCGCCCCAAACCACTTAAACTTGCCTCAAAGAACAACTTACAGCTATACACCGCCCCCGGAGACGGCCCCATGCCCCACCAGGTTCCCCAGAATCCCCAGACCCTCATGGGAATGGCCCTCGCAGCCTCCCTCGCCCTCGCCGCCACCACCCTCGCCCAGGTCCCCGACTACGCCACCTTCGAGCTCCAGGCCCGCTCCAACATCGTCGACGGCTTCAATCTCCCCGCCGGCAGCTCCTTCAACAGCGGCACCATCGCCCTCAATGACGCCGCCCAGGTCGCCTTCCGCCTCGTTTCCGTGGGCACGACCGGCCTCGGCGGGATCTGGTTCGGAGCCGCAGGCAGCGGCGAGGTCGTCTACACCGCCCCCCCCGACCCCATCGTCGCCGACCCCTCGATCAACAACCTCGGCCTCGTCGCCTTCGAGCAGTACGACTTCGGCGGCAGCGATGGCGTCTTTGTCTACGACCCCGCCGCCGGCGACACCACCCTCGCCGTCCCGCCCGGCGGACCGTTCGGCCACCTCTTCCTCGGCTCGCCCCACATCAACGACGCCGGCCAGATCGGCTTTCGCGGCAAGGACGGCGGCAATCGCCAGGGCTTCTACGCCGACGACGCCGGCTCCCAGGCCCGCTACGTCGCCGAAACCTCGCTCGATCCGCAAAGCCCGTTTGCCTACCTCTTCACGCCGGCCTTCAACGGCAACAGCAAGATCGCCGGCAAGGGACGCATCGGCGGCACCGGCGGTTCCCAGCCCGATGAGATCCGCCTCTGGCTCGCGGACGGCTCGTCAACGCTCATCGTCGAAGACGACGACGGCGACCCCGCCTCGCCCTACAGCGGCTTCGACAACGGCGTCGATCTCACCAACGCCGACACCGTCGCCTTCATCGCCAGCCTCGCGGCCGGCGGACGCGGCGTCTATCTCTCCGATGGCGTGACCACGATCGAAATCGCCACGACCAGCGATCCCGAGGTTTCCGACATCGAGTACTTCCACCCCGCGGCGAACAGCGCCGGTCTCGTCGCCTTCCGCGGCAAAGATGCCCAAGGCCTGCAGGCCATCTTCGTCGGCGACGGCGTCACGCTGCACCGGCTCATCGGCGAACACGACCTCGTCCCCACCGATCTCGGCGAGGCCCGCATCGATCAGCACGACAGCTCCGTCGTCTTCGGCGGCGGCGTCGACATCAACGAACGAGGCGACATCGGCTTCGCCTGCACCCTCACCCCGCCCGACAACAACCAGGTCGAATGGGGGTCCGGCATGTTTGTCGCCTACGCCGACGCGACGCTCCCCGGCGATGTGGATGGCGATGGCGATGTCGACCAAGCCGACCTCGGCGCCCTGCTCAGTGCCTACAACGCCTGCGACGGCGACCCCAACTACAACCCCGATGCCGACTTCGATGGCAGCGGCTGCGTTGACCAATCCGACCTGGGCACCTTACTCGCCAACTACGGCGGTTGACGTCCCCGTTGAAGCGGCGACGTCGAAGAAGAGGTGTCAGACACCTCTCTCGGATCCCCCTCCTCGCCCCAAACACTGCTGGCGTCCGCAGTTCGCTTCGGCTGATGATTGACACGGGACGAGAAGAGTCAGTCGGAATTGTCCATGAGCCGGATGATCTCTTCATTACCGACGACTGCCGCTTGCTGCCGCGGCGTCAACACTTCGTCACCCCTTCCGCGATCATAGTCCGGGTCGGCACCATAGCGCAGCAACAGGCCGACCATCTCCACGTTCTCACCATAGACTGCCCGGGTGAGTGGAGTCGTCCAGTTCGAGTTGCCATCCGGATCTGCCCCCTCCTCGAGTAACCACGTCACGACATCTTGACGGTTCGCTACAACGGCCTCCGCAAGAAGCGAAGAACCCAACCAGTCTATCGAATCGACATCCTTCCCAGATCCGACCACCGCAGACTTAATGACCGCAAGGGGTGCCGCTTGATACAGCAAGGCTATCGCGTCTTCATCGGGCCCGACCAGCTCCGTCGTCCGCCTGACCGTCACAAGTTGAAGACCGGGGAACAGCAACCACGTCGCGACGACGGCGACGAGAATCGCAGCGATACAACTTCTAAGGATTATCTGCCGTCTCTTTTCCATGCTTCCTCGCTCCGATTAGGGAGCAGTGTACTGCGGGGCAGGAAGCCAAGAAAAGGCACCCGACACCTCTCTCGGGATCGACGTACTTAGCCCCACGTGGGGCCTTCGACCCCAAGCGTCGGAACAGCGCCATCGCGAGCGGGTGTTCGGCCCCGGTCTCTTCACCGGGGCCTACGTTGGAAACGCCACGGCCTACGCCGCACCAGCACGTGGTCCACTGAAACCCACGGATGCACATCTCCGAATAGAATGGCAGGTGCAGGCTTGCCTTCACCCCCACTTGGAGGTGTGTGATGTCTGATCTTCCCTCCCGCTCACCGCTCGGCCCGATCGGCCTGACTCTCTCCTTCCTCCCCTGGGCGGTGCTGCTCATCGAATTCCTCTCCCCCGGCTGAGGCTCGCCCCTGGGAGGACTTGGCGTCCTCCTCATTATCGTCGGCGGCCTGGGGGGGCTGACGCTCAGCCTGCTCGGCGTCTGCCTGGATAGCCGAAAGTGGCCCGGCATCGTCGGCCTGCTCATCAGCGGCGCCTTTGCTGGACTCTTCCTCATCGCCATTGTGGGCAGTCTTGTCTATTGCTGATCGCCGGATGCCGGCGCTTCCGCCACAGGCCTCATGGAACCGCAAGACCGATTCCCGCGCATGGTCACCGGGAGCGGTGCGCCGTTTTGCCGCGTGCCGGGCGGCCGAATCCCGATAGGATGAGTGCAGCAGGCCAGCGTTCGCGACCCCAACAGGCGAGGATCCATGAACAAGCCATCCCGAAAGCCGGGCTTCACCTTGATTGAGCTGCTGGTGGTGATCGCCATCATCGCGCTCTTGATCGGCATCCTGCTGCCCGCCCTGGGTCGAGCCCGCCAGTCCGCCCAGCGCGTGGAGAGCCTCTCCAACCTGCGCGAGCACGGCAAGTTTCTCTCGCTCTACGCCCAGGCCTATCGCGACTTCCTTCCCACCCGAGTTCCCAAGACCTTCACCGTGTCGCAAAGCCTGACGGATCCCTTCCATAACGAGCCCCGCGCCTGGGGAGCCGGCAACATGGCGGCCCGGGTGGACAACTTCCGAGTCGGCGGGACCCAATACTCCATGCCCATGGACGACCCCGGCGATCAGTGGGAATGGCTGCCACTGCTCTTCAACGACCTCTACACGGGCACGATCTTCGAGAAGACTTTCTGGGCGCCAACGGACAAGGAAGGCCAGGAGTTTCTGGAGAAGGCCGCCGCCGCCCCCGAAGCGTGGTACCGACTGCAGCCCTGGACGCCGCCCAGCTACGCCTACACCCAGATGGCCCTCTGGTCGCTGGAGACCTGGAAGGGCGACCGCCACGACTCCGGGCCCGTAGGCCGGGCCGACGTCCGCGTGCCGCAGCTTGGCAGCGTCACCTTCCCCAGCCTCAAGGTCGCCTTCCACGAGCGCGGCTGGTTTCACGACAACCCCTCCGGCGACACCAGCCTCTGGTGGAATCAGCCGGGCAGCGAACCGGGCGTCGCCCTCTTCGACGGCAGCGCTCGCTACGGCCATCTCAACGAGCTGCAAGTGCAGATGAACTCCGGCGAGGCCGGACCCTTCCCCGACCACACCTGGGTCAACGGCGAGCCCGCCTTCTTCCAAAGCACCCGCAACGGCCTGGCGGGGCGGGATTTCTAAGCCGTCTCGATCTGACCCATCCCGAACTGGCGCTCGTTGAGCGAGCCGCCGCGTCCTCGCGAGCGGAGGATGTCCGTACGTCGATTGACGCCAACAGCACAACCCCGCGGGCGGGGACGCCGCGGCTCGCTTCGGACAACGACCCCACGCCGTTTGCATCGCTGCCCGTGGCGCGGTACCACTCGGCCATGCGCTCACGTGAATTGCGGAAGGAACTGGATGCCCTCGCGCCTCTTCGCCTCGCCGCCGACTGGGACAACGTCGGTCTGCTCCTGGGCCGATCCGATGGCGACATCGCGCGGGTGCTGATCACCATCGATCTGACGCCCGAGGTCGTGCAGGAAGCGCTCGACTTCGGGGCGGGGATGATCATCGCCTACCACCCGGTGATCTTCCATCCCCTGATGTCAATCGTCGACACGGACGTGCGCGGCAAGATGCTCATCTCGCTCCTGCACGCCGGCATCGCCGTCTACTCGCCGCACACCGCCCTCGATGCGGTGGACGGCGGCCTCACCGACTGGCTCTGCGACGGGCTGGAACCCACCGACGCGACCGGCCGGGGCGGCGATCGGCGAGCCCTCGAACCCTACGCCACCCTGCCCGAAACGCAGCAGTGCAAGCTGGTCACCTTCATTCCGCCCAACGAAGTCGATCGCGTTCGCAGCGCCCTCGCCACCGCCGGGGCCGGCATCATCGGCACCTACGAGCAGTGCTCCTATTCCTCACCGGGCGTGGGCACGTTCTTCGGCGGTGAAGGCGCCGACCCCGCCGTCGGCGAAGCGGGCAAGCTGGAGCACGTCCGCGAGGTGCGCCTGGAGATGGTCGTTTCCCGCCACAGCGTCGCCCTCGCCGTCGAGACCTTGCGGCGCTTTCATCCCTACGAAGAACCCGCGGTCGACGTCTACGATCTGCGCTCCCTGCCCAAACGTCGGCTGGGTGTGGGTCGGCGACTGGTGCTCGATCAGCCCGTCGCCTTCACAACGATCGTGGAGCGGTTCCGCACCCACCTCGGCCTGGAACACGTCAAGTATCGCGACGTCTCCCAGGGCGCTCTGTTGCAGGCGATCGGCGTCGTGCCCGGGGCGGGGGCCTCGCTGATCGACACCGCCATCGAGCAAGGCTGCAACGTCTTCGTCACCGGTGAAATGACCCATCACGAGGTGCTGGCCGCCGCCCTGCGCGGCTGTTCCGTGATCCTGGGCGGGCACACCAACACCGAGCGCGACTTCCTGCCCCTCTACGCCGAACGCCTGCGGGCTCGCTGTCCCGGCCTCGAGGTGCGCGTGAGCGAGGCGGATCTCACGGCCCTGACCGTGACCTGACACGGACGAACGGCGACTCAGGCCCACCGCCATCTGACTCGTTTCGAGCAGTCCTACCTCAAGCGCCGCGGCGCCTGCCTTCAACGAGCCGCGACCGTGAGGGAGCGGTAGGTTGCCTTCAACGAGCCGCGACCGTGAGGGAGCGGTAGGCTCGATTTCCCCTCGGTGAATCGCGCCTGGCGGTTCGGCAAGACGGCTTCCTCACGGGCGCGGCTCGTCAGAGTGCTGAAGACCGCTACATCTGAACCGGGGACGCTCTCGCCGCCACCCGCAGGGCAGCGCCCTCGCGCCCGCCGCACTTAGACCCGGCCGGCGAGGAACTGGTTGGCAAGGGAATCGGCATCGATCTCCTCCTCGCCTGCCGCTTCCTGGGGATCCAAGGGACCGCCGAGCGCTTTGATGCGTGAGCGAAGATCGCCGACAAAGGAGATCTTGATCCCGAAGTTCTCGCCGATCTTGTAGGCCGTTCCCGTGCCGATGGGGACGTTGTTGACCTGGAGTTGCAGCTCATCGTCGACCGTCTTGTTGAGCTCGATGATGGCGCCCGGGCTCCAGGAAACGACTTCTCCCACCGATACCCGGCGCTCGGCGATCTGCACGATCACCGGCACCTCGAGCTTCATCGTGTGTTCCAGGTCGGCCATACCTCTACATCGGCTGCTGGGCCTCGCCGGCTGTAGCCCACCCCGAGCCAAACGGGGGGGCCTAAGCCCGTGTCCGGGAGCCGGGGAGTTGGAACGACGGGCCCCGGCCGCGTATCGTGGTACCAACCGCGGGCTGGCCCAGGGCCGGGTGGACGACGATTTCATGATGACCCTGTTTCTCGCATCTTCCGAATCACAGCACACCATGCTGCTGACCATGGTGACCGCCATCGCTGCCGGCGTGCTGCTCCTGGTCATCGCCCGCCGCCTCGCCTTCCCGTCCATCGTCCTGCTGCTCGGGGGCGGGGTGCTGCTGGGGCCCATGGGCGTCGGCGTGGTCCAGCCCGACACCCTGGGCGACGGCCTGGGCGTCATCGTCTCCCTGGCGATCGGCCTCATCCTCTTCGAGGGCGGCCTCACCCTCGACCTCTCCGGCTATCGCCAGGCCTCGGTCGTCATCAAACGCCTGCTCAGCGTCGGCGTCGTCGTCACCTGGCTGGGGTCGGCGGCGGTGATCCACTTCCTGGGCGGACAGGAGCTGCGCCTGAGCATCGTCGCCGCCAGCCTCATCATCGTCACCGGCCCTACGGTCATCGCCCCCCTGCTCAAGCGCCTGCGGGTGCCCCCCAAGCTGCACTCCATCCTGCACTGGGAAGGCGTGCTCATCGACCCGATCGGCGTCTTCATCGCCATCCTCTGCCTGGAATGGCTCGCCCTGGACACCGGCTCGCAGGCGCTGACCAACTTCTTCCTGCGCTTCGTCATGGGGATCGGGATCGGCGCGGGCGGGGGCTTCGCCATCCACGCCGCCATCCGCCGCAAGCTGGTCCCCGATGACACCATCAACGTCTTCGCCCTGGCCATGGCCATCCTCATCTTCGGCCTCGCCGAAGCCGTCCGCTCGGAGACCGGCCTGCTCTCCGTCACCGTCGCCGGCTTCGTGCTCGGCTTGCGGAAGCCCGGCCACATCAAGCAGATCCGCCAGTTCAAGGCCGAGGTCACCGACCTCATGATCGGCATGCTCTTCATCCTCCTCGCCGCCCGCCTCAGCTTCGACCAGTTCCAGACCTTCGGCTGGCGCGGGGCCCTGGCCGTCCTCGGGGTGATGCTGCTCGTCCGACCCCTGGGAATTTTCCTCTGTGGCATCCATGCCGACCTTTCCACCCGCGAGAAGCTCTTCCTCAGTTGGGTCGCGCCCCGTGGCATCGTGGCGGCGTCGCTGGCCTCCCTCTTCGCCATCACCCTGGAGCAGCGCGGCCAATTCGAGGACCCCAAGTTCGCCGAGACCTTCACCTACTCCGTCATCATGGCCACCATCGTGATCCAAGGCCTCAGCGCCGGCTGGGTGGCCCAGATCCTGGGTGTGCGGCAGGAGAAGCCGACCGGCTGGCTCATCGTCGGGGCCCACGCCTTGAGCCGACGCCTGGCTCGCTTCCTGCAATCCGCAGCCGAACGCCAGGTGCTCCTCGTCGATTCCAATCCCCGGGCCATCGCCGAAACCACCGCCCTGGGGCTGTCCGCCCTGCGCACCGACGCCCTTGACGAGACCTTCCTGGAACAGGCCCACCTGCGGGGGATCGGCAACGTGCTGGCCCTGACCGACAACGAGGAACTGAACATCCTCGTCTGCCAGGCCTGGGCGCCCCTCGTGGGCCGAGCCAACACCTACCGCTGGGGCCGACACTCCGCCGACGATGAAGACGCCACCGGCCGGCCCGGGACGCTCCTGGCCCATCTCCCCGCCAAGCCGAGTTTGCTGGCCTCCGAGATGCAGCGCGGCGAGACGCTGCTCATGGAGTCCAAGGGGCTGCCAGGCACGACCACCGACATCACGCCTGTGCTCGGCTGGGACGGCAAGAAGGTGCAGGTCGAGAACGATGAGATACCGCTGCTCGAGAGAGAAGGGCTGGAGGCCCTGCTCTACCTCCGCCGCGCCTCCAACTACCTGTCACGAGCCATCGATCCGCAACTCATCGTCCGCCTCGATCCGCCGGACAACGTCGAGACGCTCCTCGCGGCGCTGCTTGAGCATCTCTGTGCCGCGCACCCGACGCTTCCACGCGAGGAGATGCTGACGGAGCTGTCCGCCCGCCATCGTGAATACCCCATGACGCTGGGCGAGGGCGTCGCCTTGCCGCACGCCTACAGCGATCATGTGAAACAACGGGTCGGCATCCTGGCCCGCTTGAACGAAGGCATCGAGTTCGGGGCGGCGGACGGTCGGCCGGTCCAGCTCGTCTTCCTGCTCATCAGCCCCTCCGGCGACCCGCAAGGGCACCTGGCGACGATCGCCGAGATCGCCCGGCTCGTGGTCGACCCCAAGACACGGCAGAAGCTCATCGAGCTCGACGATCCCCAGGAAGTCCTCAAGGTCATCCGTTCCATCGAGCCGAACTGACGTGCACCCCACGACGCACCGCACCCGACGGGCATGGGGACTTAAGTCCCCATGCCGAGTTGTACCTCGCGGGCACACACAGTCCCGGTGCCCCGACCGGCGTCTGCTTGTCGTAGGAATCCGCCCCTAGCCGTCGTACTTGCCGACGACGATGGAGACGTTGTGCCCGCCGAAGCCGAAGGTGTTGTTCAAGGCGTAGCGGAGGGGCTTCTCGTGGGGCGTGTTGGCGACGAGATCGATGCCGTACGCCTCTTCCGGGTCGTGCAGATTGATGGTGGGCACGCAGACGCCGTGCTTCAGACCCAGCACGCAGGGCAGGAGCTCGATCGCCCCCCGAAGCGCCCAGGCCGTGCCCGGTCATCGACTTGGTTGAGCTCATGGAGACCTGGCTGCAGTTCTCGCCGAAGAGGCCGCGAACGGCGCTGATCTCGGCGGTGTCACCCAGCGGCGTGGAGGTGCCGTGGGCGTTGATGTAGTCGATGTCGCTGGTGTTGAGTTGGGCGTCCTGCAGGGCCCAGCGCATGGAGTTGGCGGCCCCTTTGCCTTCGACCTGGGGGGCGGTGATGTGCTCGGCGTCGCAGGAGTAGCCCATGCCGCAGAGTTCCGCCAGGATCGGCGCCCCACGCTTGACCGCATGCTCTGCGGTCTCCAGGACGGAGATGCCGCACCCTTCCGCGAGGACGAAACCGTCGCGATCGCGATCGAAGGGGCGGGAGGCCCGGTGCGGATCGTCGTTGCGGGTGGAAAGGGCCTTCATGGTCATGAACGCGGCCAGACAGAGAGGCGACACCGCCGCCTCGCTGCCGCCCACGACCATGACGTCCACCAAGCCCCGCTGCATCATGTCGTAGGCCGCCCCGATGGCGTGCCCGGAGGAGGCGCAGGCGGTGGCCGTGGCCGAGTTGGGGCCCTGGAAGCCGAGCATGATGGCGACGTTGCCGGTGCCGGCGTTCACCATGAGCTTGGGCACGGTGAAGGGATTGACCCGGTTGGGCCCGGAATTCAGCAACTTCACATGCGCCTCGGAGAGCGAGATCACCCCGCCGACGCCCGAGCCGATCGAGACGCCGGCCCGGGTAGGCTCGACGCTCTTGGGATCGAGGCCGGCGCTCTCCACGGCTTCGGCAGCGGCAAACATGGCCAGGCTGGCGAAGCGATCCACTCGCCGGGCCACCTTGGGATCGATCCGGGTCTTGGGGTCCCAGCCGCGGACTTCGCCGGCGATCTTGACGGACCAGCCGTCGTCGCTGACGTCGAAGGCCTCGACCGGGCCGACGCCGGACCGACCGGCCAGCATGGACTCCCAAGTGGAGGCCACGTCCAGGCCGAGGTTGGTGACGGCACCGAGACCGCTGATGACGATGCGCGGCCGGCCATCTGCACGATGTGTGGCGGACTTAGTCAAGTGAGGCAACCTGATTGCGAAGCGAGAGCGTTAACCCTGGGCCTGGAGGATGTACTCGATCGCAAGGCCGACGGTCGTGATCTTCTCGGCTTCTTCGTCGGGTATGGAGGTATCGAACTCGTCCTCGAACTCCATCACCAGCTCGACCTGGTCGAGACTGTCCGCATTCAGATCGTTGACAAAGCTCGTCTCGCGAGTGATCTGGCCCTTGTCGACGCCCATCTGCTCGGCAACGATGTCGATCACCTTGGCTTCGATTTCCTGCTCGGTCACGTTGCGGCTCCTGGCCGGATCAGTCCGGCCCTACACCCAAAGGTTGTTCCAGAGGCCGGGGGTCCGGCCTCGCACCATCTACGGTGCAACATACCCCACCAGTTTCCGGACAGCCAGCCCACAGGCCCTGTCCCTCGAATTTGGTAGCAGGGCAGCTTGACGATCTCATGCCGTCCGGTCAAGCGCCCTGGCCGGGTTCCTGCTCAACACATGGTCAGTCCGCCGTCCACGCACACCACCTGTCCCGTCAGGAACCCCGCTTCATCCGACGTCAAAAACGCCGTCGCCGCGGCGATGTCAGCGCTTTGTCCGGGCCTCTTCACCGCCTGCGCCCCGAGGATTGTCTTCTTCACCTCGTCCGACAGAACGTCGGTCATGTCTGTTTCCACGAAGCCGGGCGCCAGCACATTCGCCGTAATCCCTTTGCCCCCCAAGCTCTCGCGCCACCGACTTGGTCAGGCCAACCAAGCCCGCCTTGCTCGCCGCGTAGTTCACCTGGCCGGCGTTGCCCACGATGCCGGAGGTCGAGGCGATATTCACAATCCGGCCGAACTTCCCCCCGCATCATCGGCCGGGCCGCCGCCCGACAAGCGATGAAGGCGCTGCGCAAATTCACGTTGATGACGTCGTCGAAATCGTCGTTGCTCATGCGTAAGAGCAGCCCATCACGGGTGATACCAGCGTTGTTGACCAGGATGTCGAGTCGGCCCAGCTCGTCCGCGGTCGCTTCGATGACCCCGGCCAGGGCCTCGGCGTCGCCGACATTCACCGCCGCCAGGCTCGCCTCCCCGCCCCGCTCCTCAATCCCACGCCGCACCTCGACCAGCAGATCCTCGGAGCGGGCCAGGAGCACGACGTGCCGGCCGTCCGCCGCCAGCTTCTCAGCGATGGCCCGTCCGATGCCCTTGCTCGCCCCCGTGACGATTGCAACTCTCTTGTCCGCCATTGAACTGCCCGTCCCGCGCCGTGCGTGTGGGTGTGTGTGTGCGATTCCGTGGGCCGCATCATAGCAGGACGGTTCGCGCCACCGCGAGCACGCCGCGACCACAGAGCCGCACTGTGTCAGTGCGGGAGACGCGGTAAGCGTCTCAGCCCCGCGCACTCCGGGCCCCGCGCTCCACCCTCAGCCGCCCGGGTAGAACTTCTTGCGAATGTGGTGGGCCGGGTTCATGCTGGGACGCTCGTAGGGCTCCGCTTCTTCCTCGTCCGATTCCTCGTCGCCCGCCGCGGTGGCCTCTGCGATTGCCCGCAGCACCTCCATGTCGACCTGACCGCCGCCTGCTCCCTCGACGCCGTCCGTCAGCATGCCCCCACCCTCGTAGTACTGCGTCTTGAGATCCGCCAGCGACATCGACGAGCCGTAATCCATGTACCCCGTGCGGGCCGCGAAACGGAAGGCGTCGTCCTGGGCCTGGGCCGTCCAATCCTGGGTCACCACCGTCGAACCCGCAATGCCCACCTTGAGCAGGTAGCCCATGCCCATGGGCGTGAGCTGCAGCAGCGCCACCTCGTTGATCGAGGCCGTCTCCGCCTGCCACAGCCCCTCCGCCGCCAGCTCCTCGAGCGTCGCCCGATCCTCCGGCACCAGGAAGCGACTGAACGCCTGCTGGTCGCCCTTGGCGTAGGCCTCGCAGAACCGCAAGGCCGACTCCGCCATGGCCCGATCGCTCACCGCCTCCTGCGGGTTGATGCTGACTCGGCGGTCGATGCCCATCTCGAACCGCAGGTCGTCCAGCGTCAGGCCCATCGCCATCGCCGGAGCCCCGCTGCCCGCGTCATCGTAATCGTCGTAGTCTTCATCCGGCGCATCGTTGCGGGCCGTCTGGGCCGGGCGCTGCGGCCGCGGGGGCTGGGCTTGGGATTTCTCGTCCTTCTCACCGCAGCCGCTGCAGGTGAACGCCAAGGCGCCCAAGGCGACCGAGAGCAGGATGGGGACGAGCGTCGTCTTCTTAGCTGGCTGGAACATTGTGATTCGTCACCTTGGTGGGTCGATTGATCCGTCGCATGAGCCCCGAGAGAACCTTGCCGGGACAGAGCTCCTGGTATTCTCCCCCGCAATTCGCCACAAGCCAAGCGCAGGATTGCGACCAGCGGACGGATTCCGTGATTTGCCGGACCAGCAACTCCTTGATCGCCGCCGCCGGATCCGCTGCCCCCGCCTCGAACACATGGGGCTGCGCGGATACATTCGCCACCACCGCCACCTGCGGCTTCGCAAACGCCACCTCAGCCAACGCCGCCCGCATCTTCTCCGCCGCCGGGGCCATCAGGGCCGAATGGAAGGCCCCCGCCACCGTCAACTCCTTCGCCGCCCCCTCCGCCAGCTCCACCGCCCGAGCGCAGGCCTCGCGATCGCCGGACAGCACCACCTGCCCCGGCGCGTTGTAGTTCGCGCAGTTCAAGACGCCCCCTTGCCGGGCTCCCTCCGCGATCTCTTCCGCCCTGGCATCGTCCGCCCCGATGAGGGCGACCATCGTCCCCGCCGTGGCATCGCAGGCTTCCTGCATGAACCGTCCCCGCTGCTCGACCAGCTTGAGCCCGTCTTCGAAGCTGAAGACGCCCGCGATGTGGAGCGCGGTGTACTCGCCCAGGCTCAGCCCCGCCGTCGCCTCCAGGCCGATGTCCTCACCCCAGGTCTCCTTGAGACCAGCGAGCGAAGCGACCGAAGCGGTGTAGATGGCGGGCTGGGCGACGTTGGTCTTGTTGAGCGTCTCAGCAGGCCCCTGGAAGCAGATGGTGCTCAGCTTCTCACCCAGCACCGGCTCCATGACCGCATCGGCCTGCGCGAAGATCGCCCGGGCCGCCGCCGAGTGCTCGTGCCAGGCCTGGCCCATACCGATCGCCTGGGCGCCCTGTCCGGGACATAGCAAGATTCGCTGATTGCTCATGGCGGGAGTGTTCCTGCGTGTGTGGGTGATTGCGGGAGTCCACCCATCCTACAAGCTGCCCCAAGCATTTTCTCCAATGGGCGCGCCACACGACCTGCGACCTCACCCCACAGAGCCGGGATCTGCGATCCCGGTGCACGTGGAGCACTTGAGTGGTCGATATGCACGGGAAACCGAGCCGCCCTGTGTCAGGGCGGGCGAGGCGAGCG
>SWCD01011382.1_pt1 | contig 127250 bp, 95 predicted proteins | sample 4693011 | NCBI WGS metagenome assembly SWCD01 (sample SAMN10267278, study PRJNA491770) | bioreactor metagenome | isolation source: DHS bioreactor inoculated with marine | place: Japan: Omine Ridge, Nankai Trough
GGACGCCAGGTTTTCATCCTGGTAACAGGGGTTCGATTCCCCTACGGGCTACAAAGAAAGGATTAGGGGTCTTTACCCCAAGTAAACATAACAAAGAAAGAAAATGGCAAATCACAAGTCGGCATTAAAAAGAATTAGAAGGAACGAAGCAGTACGTCTTCGCAATAGGTATCAGCATAAAACTACTCGTAACGCTATCAAAAAATTGCGTGCCGAGGAAGACAAAAAGGCTGCCGAGACCTTGTTGCCAACAGTTGTAAGTATGATCGATAGATTGGCTAAGCGCAATATTATCCACAATAACAAAGCGGCCAACCTTAAGAGCCAACTTATGAAAAGAGTAAGTGCCCTTTAAACGCATCTTCTTTTTATAAAATTTTTTGGAACGCCCTTTGTAACGAAAGGGCGTTTTTGTTTTGCCCATATCCAAAGTTGGAATCCATTCCACATTGGATTTCCTTCATATATGGGTACTTTCCACAATTCATATGCTTTATTTGCGTTAATTTTACAGTTCCAAAGGTGTGTGCCTAATGAAAAAATCAATACTTTTCTTTTTTATTATCCTGATCAACGGAGTTCTCCTAAATGCACAAATTTTAGAACCGGTTAAATGGACGACATCGATTGAGAAAATATCGGCTACGGAATACAATTTAATCTCCACCGCGACCATAGATCCCGGATGGCACTTATATTCCCAGAACGTTCCAGAAGACGGTCCCATTTCCACGAATTTCAATTACCAAAGCTCTAATGATTTTGAATTGGAAGGCACTACGGATGAGGAAAAGGGCCACACTGTCCATGATCCGGTGTTCGATATGGTCATTACCTATTTTGAGGACAGGGCGGAGTTTCGCCAACGGATCAAACTGCTAAATCCCAATTTGGAGCGGGTGGTAGGAGAAGTGGAATTTATGGTCTGTGATGATGAAAGATGTCTGCCGCCTACTACGGTAGATTTAATCTATCGCCTTAAGGGCGAGGAATCTACGTTCGGAAACTCCATAGGAATTGGAAACCTGAAAGTAGACCAGGATATAAAGCGGGACATAAAGAAGGTCGATAAGGTCGATATCCCTTCCACCGAGTCTGGGGAAGGCAATCGGGGTAAAGCCAAAAAGGGATTGTGGGGTATATTTTTTATCGCTTTTCTTTCTGGTTTTGCGGCGCTATTGACCCCCTGTGTTTTTCCAATGGTCCCAATGACGGTAAGTTTTTTTACGAAACAAAGCGAGACCAAGGCAAAGGGTATCAAGAATGCCGTTATCTATGGTTTGGCCATAATTGTAATTTATGTCTTGTTAGGGACCGCTGTCACCGCTATTTTCGGGGCGGATTCATTAAACGCTATTGCCACCAATGTATGGTTCAATCTTCTTTTCTTCATTTTATTGGTTGTTTTTGCGCTTTCATTTTTGGGGGCATTTGAGATCATATTGCCCAACTCTTGGACCAATAAGGTAGACAAACAGTCGGATAGGGGAGGTGTTATCGGGATTTTCTTTATGGCACTTGCCCTCGCCTTGGTCTCCTTTTCCTGCACCGGGCCCATTGTTGGGACTTTGTTGGTGGAAGCGGCGCTCAGGGGAGGAATCGGGCCAATTATTGGGATGTTAGGTTTCTCCTTGGCCATTGCGCTACCGTTTGGACTTTTTGCTGCCTTTCCGGGATGGATGAATTCCCTTCCCAAATCTGGTGGCTGGCTCAATACGGTTAAGGTATTCCTAGGGTTTTTGGAGCTGGCACTCGCCTTTAAATTTTTGTCACAGGCAGATTTGGTCTTACAGCTTCATTTGTTGGAGCGGGAAGTATTTCTAGCTATTTGGATCGCTATTTTTGGTGCCCTTGCGTTTTATCTGTTTGGCAAGATCCAGTTGCCCCATGACTCCCCAACAACGAATATTTCGGTAGGAAGATTGAGTATGGGACTATTGGTTTTGGCATTTACCATTTATATGGTCCCAGGGCTTTGGGGAGCCCCCCTTAATCTCATTAGTGCCTTTCCACCGCCCTTGGAATACAGTGAATCGCCCTATGGCGTTGGAAATGCCAAAACACAAAATGGAAGCAATCTTTCGGAATCGTCAGAGCTTCCCGAAGGAGCCCATTGGCTACCCCCTCACGACATTCTGGCTTTTAACGATTACGACAAAGGCTTGGCCTATGCAAAAAAGGTGGGGAAACCCGTAATGTTGGACTTTACCGGATGGGCCTGCGTCAACTGTCGAAAAATGGAACAGAACGTGTGGCCCGATAGTAGGGTACTGAACATTCTGAAGAATGAAGTAGTATTGGTATCCCTTTATGTGGACGATAAGCGTGAACTTGAAACCCCAGTAGAGTCCAAACTTAGGCCAGGTAAAAAGCTGAATTACATCGGACAAAAATGGAGCGAGTTCCAAACGCTGAGATATCAAGCCAATACCCAACCCTTCTATGTGTTGATGGGGCATGATGAAAAGGATTTGGTCCCTCCCGCTGCCTACACGCCCGATGCGGACGATTATTACGATTGGTTGAAAAGTGGAATTGATGCATTTAGAAAAAATCAATCCCCTTTTTAATAAATTAAGAAAGTAAAATTCACCGGAATTATATAAAACCTTGATTTTTAGAGCAGAAAAGGATCATTACGCAGGCAATATTTTTTAGTTGGATAGAGTATTAATTTTACACCGTTTTTTTTGTAGTAAAGTAGGGTTTGTTTGGCCTTACTTTTATATTTTTGCAATCTCAATTTCGGGATGTGGCCCTTGGTCTCCGCTCAGGACAGGCTGCAACTAACCCAAAATTTGAATTTTATTATGAGCTTGAGCAATATTAATTCGGGATGTGGCGCAGCCCGGTAGCGCACACGCCTGGGGGGCGTGGGGTCGCAGGTTCAAATCCTGTCATCCCGACCAGTAAACACGGGACTTACGTGAGATTGTAGGTTCCGTGTTTTATTTTGGGTACAATATAGGTACAACAAATTCTATGATTTATGGAATGGTTTGGATTGTAGAAATCCCTAATTGGGTTGTAAATTCCTTGTGAGTACATTGACTGGATGCTTTCTTCCCATAATCAGGTGGGATTGGGTGGAATTGGATCAGTAAATACAAGGCATTCAGAAGATTGGGGTCTTTTGTTTTTTTTTTGGATGGGTGCGTTTAACTCTGGTACTAATTAATGTATGTCATATTTTTATTGCTTAAATAATATGGGTTCGATTTAAGCAACACGTATTTGATCAATAATTTCCAAGTTCTATGATGGTTTTTGATCAAAAAAAGAATAAGTGATCAGTCCTGAGAGCAGGTTGGCCATAAAGCTTTCAAATCTCCTCTGTCTTATCCTTCAAAACCACCAAACCTACCTTTTTGGTGGCTTCATTAAGTATCATCAATGCATTTGGGTTTGGATTTAGGCCTAAGACGATTTTAAATTTTAGGGCAATACAATTAAAGGGGTTTGACCTTCGTAAACCAATTCGTTAATTAAAAATCGCCTAAAAAGTTGGTCGGTTAAAATGCGTGAGCCTTTTTGAACAATAAGTAATTCATCAATTTTATTGTTAATTACTCCCTTTATGCCGTCTAATCGATTATTGGCTTCGAAAATAGCAAATTTTGTAGTAAACCTGTCGGCATAAGTTTCGGCTAGATTCCGTAACTGTTCTTTTATATGGGTAGTGTCTTCATTAGGTTTTGCCAAATGGAAAAATGTTATACTAGTGTTCCGTTGGTCAATGAACTTAAAAAAATTGTTCAGTTGCTGTATATTCAATAATTTCTTTTCACCTACTGCAACAAATATTTTTTCGTGTGAAAAAGAATCAATTCCTTTTGGCATAGCAACCACCGTATTTTCTGTGTTTCCAATAATCCGAAGGGCGACACTCCCAAGAAATAATTTTTTTAGCATTCCCGTACCTTTCAGACCAATAAAAATTAGATTTTCATAAGGTTCTGCCAATAATTCGGGTAGCGTACGATGAAAATCGATTTCAGAAACATAATAAGAAACCTCAATAGCATTCGGAATAAGGTCCTTTGCCAGTGCTTTTAATTTTACAAGAGCTTTGTCATTAGCTTGTCGAATAATATATTGTCTCGTGTCATCCTCTGCAAAAGCCGGTAAAAACTCATGGGTTTGATGATGCAAAAGTATCTTCGCATTTGTTTCTTTGCTCCAATCACAGGCATACTTTATCAGATTGCTCGAATACTCTGAAAAGTCAATGAGAACTATAAACCGTTTTTTCATTTTCTTAAGATTTAGATGCGTTGTTCAGTTTGTATGGACCATAATATCCGGGAAAGTTATGGCCGCACCCATGGATGCTCCCAGCCCCTGATGTTTCAGCTTATCAGTTTATGAAACTCCTCTACCTTACTCTGATTTCCTTGAATATAAATGATGTCTCCTTGGTTTAGTATTTCGTCTGGCTGTACACTTTCCAACAATTCATCCTTTCTTTTAATGGCTAATATATTTATGCCATAAATTGCTCTTAGGTCCAATTCTCTTAAAGGTTTACCTAGAAACTTATTACTATCTGAACTCATGCGCAAACTTCTAATGTTGAAATCTGCCAACTCACTGGTTCTATAAGTTTTCGGGCCTTTTAATTCTCCCTTGAACATTTGGTAATTGTCAGCCCTAACCTTATGGATAAGCTGGACAATATCGTCTTCAGGTACAAGAAAATTGTGCAGTATGTGTTCAAATATTTGTATGGATGTTTCGAATTCCTCAGGAATTACCTCATCGGCCCCTAGGGCCAATAATTCAGAAGTCTCTTTAACATATCTCGTCCTTACCACTAAATATAATGAATCAGAGATTGAGCGTATATTTTTAATGATGTTTTGAGTGTCAATATTTCCAGAAATGGCGATTACAGCTGCCCTGGCTCTTGAAAGATGAACTGTTTCAAGAATATGGTCATTCGTTGCATCACCAAAAATGATGGGCAAACCTTTTGCTTTTTCCCGTTTGACTATTTCAGCATTCGTCTCTATTACTATAAAAGGAATGTTACTAGCTGTGGCCGCCTTAGCTAAATTGCTTCCATTTATTCCATACCCAATGATCACTAAGTGATTTTCTAAATTGGCTTCGACACTTTCCTCGATATCGCTTGAGTGCAGTTCCCTTTTCAGCCCCAACCTTTTTTTAATACCCAAAACTTTGTTCGCGATTTTCTCGGAAAAAATAATGACAAATGGAGTTAATATCATGGACACAATTGAAACGGACAAAAAGTATTGGTTGGTTTGTGGCGTTAAAAGATTATACTCAATACCTATTTTAGAAAGGATAAAAGCAAATTCCCCAACTTGAAAAAGTGCCAAGCCTGTTAAGATTGCAGTTTTGGTAGGATATTTAAGAATAGCAACGGCAATTGCTGTTACCGATGATTTTAATATAAGGACAATCAATACCAAAACCAGGATGCTAGGAATATTGCTTTGGAAAAAACTTAAATTGAGCAACATACCTACGGATACAAAAAAGAAACTGGTAAAAAGCTCACGAAATGGAAGGATTATACTGGTGGCCTGATGGCTATATTCCGATTCTGAAATTATAAGGCCTGCAATAAAAGCACCTAATGCCAGCGATAATCCTATTTCTGCCGTTAGAAAAGCAATAGCAAAACAAAGCGTGATCGTGACCAAGAGAAAAAGTTCTTTACTGTTGGTTTTTGCCACAGCATGCATCAATCTAGGTACAACAAACCGTGCACTGATATAAGTGAGTGCAACGACAATGACCGATTTAACCAATAACATTAATATATCCGTGATCACATCGCTAGATTCTCCAGCGATCATTGGTGTAACCAGCATCATAGGCACGACTATGATGTCCTGAAAAATTAGAATTGCCAAGGCGTTTCTTGCGTGCGGAGCCGAAATTTCTTGACGATCTTGTAACGTTTTTAAAACGATTGCGGTACTTGATAATGAAAATAGAAAACCAACAAATACAGACTCATTCCAAGAATTTCCTAAAAGGTTGTATACAAGGGCGGCAACACCTACAGTAAGCCCTACTTGTAAAAAGCCACCTATAAACACGGTTTTTTTAATGGAGACCAATTGTTTAATGGATAATTCCATTCCAATAACAAAAAGCAATAGAATAACACCGACTTCCGATAGCGTTTCTACTTGCTCTACGGCTTTAATAAGACTTAACCCATAAGGCCCGATAATGACACCTGTCAACAGAAAGCCGATTATAGAAGGAAGTTTTAACCGCTGCAGTACAAAAACGATAACGATTGAAAATCCTAGAAGTATAAGTATATCTTGTAATAATGGCATACGTGTTAGCTATTCCTGCATTTAACTTGATTGATATGATTTTTCACTATCCTTACTTTTACCCATAAAAATGGGAGTTGCTAAAGATAAACTAATGACATTTAATTATGGATCGATTTGAAACTTTATGGTGCTTTTGTAATGTTGAGCGCCCGCCTGGACAGTCGGGCAGGCCCGCCTGGACAGTCGGGCTGGCCCGCCGGCATGAATCTTTCGGGCTGGCCCGCCGGAATGAATCTTTCGGGCAGGCCCGCCGGAATGAATCTTTCGGGCTGGCAGTCGAAGCACAGGCAAATGCAACTCGACTTTAGTTTACCTTGAGCGAGGCCGAAAGGCTCGATATGACAGGATAATCACTTTTTCAGATTTCATAAGGTTCAAGGATTTTTCCAAAAGATGAGATATTCCTTAAAACAGGGGAAATCTCCTATAAAGTTTCTTCTTTTTTCATGTAATGCAATGCTGGGTTCTAATTTGGACTTGAATTAAAAAACACAACATCATGTAAGATCAATTGCAAGTGGTGACCTGCTGGAATCTATCAGGAGGTTGCTGTCGCACGACAAGAAAGTACTGAACTTAGATGACCTATCCGAGTACACGGGACTCTCCAAGCGCAAGATCTAAAAGCATTCCCATCTAAAACTAATCCCTATGGCAATTTCAAATATGGATGGTATCCTCGAAGAGGTTGCAAGCCCGGTTAGCCATTTTAGGGAAATAGCCTAAGAAATTGGAATTACACGAGCAAAGCAGGAGTTAATGGACAGCGCCTTTAAAAAAGGTCTTGATTTAAGTTAGGCAATTTGCATTTGGTTTAAGGCATAGAAATGAATGATTGGCTTTTCATCACATTTTTCAGATCAAAAATTAACACGGCCATTTTCTTAGTGTCAGCCCATTTTTCCTTTCATCCACACCGGTGTTGTGTCCGACACGTGATCTCCGCCAATTATGTCCCTGTAAAGTTCTGGTCTTCTGGCATTTTTATACCTCCATCCCCCTGAAAGTTGTATTTTTTCCTTAGTAATTTTTGAAATTGCAATGTCGTCATCAAAGGATCTTATTTCGGACAAAACTTCGCCATAAGGGTCGATAATCATCGAATTGCCATTTTTTAAATGTTCCCCATCATAGCCGATCGGGTTCGTAAACGCATAATACACCCCATTGTCGTATGCCCTTGCGGGTAACCAACGCATTAACCAGCGTCTACCTTTTGGACCGTCAAATTCCATTCGCAAGGAAACTGGGTCGTTTTCACGATTTTGCCAATATTTGTCGTCCACATAATCACGATGTGGCATTGCAGAAGGGGTGCAGCCGGTTACGTGGGGTGCGAAAATCAATTCTGCTCCCAAAAGGCTGGTTGCCCGTACGTTTTCTATTACATTATTGTCGTAACAAATTAAAATTCCGCATTTCCAACCCAGAAGATCAAATACGCAATATTCGTTCCCGGCGGAAAGGTAGGTGTTGATAAAAGGGTGTATTTTGCGATACCTTGCAACTAGTCCGTCACCTGTAACGCAGATATAGGTATTGTAGATTTTACCGTCCGACTTTTCCACCAGACCCGCTAAAATGGGAAGATCCAATTCTTTGGAAATAGCTATCAATTCTTGCGTACTCTTTCCGTTCGGCACTTCCTCTGCCAAGTCCGTTATCTGCCCTAAAGTTAAATCCTTGGTAAATGTGTAGGCGGTAACCGACATTTCATGGAAACTTATCAAGTCCGCCCCTCCGGATTTAGCTTTTTCCGCAAGTTTTCGGATTACGGATAGGTTATAGGTTTTATCTCCGTCCTTTGGTTCAAATTGGGCAACTGCTAGGTTCATATTTTGCTTTATGGGTAATTTTTGTTTTTTTTCTGAAAATGGGAGTCTGCTTGACCGTTCCATTTTATAAAAGTAAGAACTTCCGAGTTGGTTTAAATATTTTTTTATTGTCCTATCGCTTTTATGAAACAAAATTCTGGACGGAAATTCCTGCATTCCCATCAATCCTATTATTGTTCGTTTATTTACCCATATATTGGCAATAAAGAAAGATTGTTCCATGAATTTTCCAAACTTCTAATTGGATCTAGCGTATCTTTGGAATACTGCGCCCACTTTTGGCACTAGTATGGATAATATGCGGGTTTTACAAAGGATTCCATTATCTTGGGACATATAATAGAAAAACACATTCGTCATGGCAAATCAATATATCGATATTGAAACCCTCAAGTTTATTCTATTTGACGTTCATGACCTTCAACGTGTCTTGGACCAGCCGCGCTATGCGGATTACGACCTTGAGGCTGTCGAACTTTTTATAAATGCGATCAAGGATTTTTCGGATAAGGAACTCTTCCCTTATTTTCGGGAGATGGACGCGAACCCCGCCCATTATAAGGATGGGGAAATCATTGTTCACCCCCAGATCAGAAAATATATGAAAATGGGTGGGGAAATGGGCCTTATTGGGGCTTTGTTCGATTATGATATCGGCGGCATGCAAATGCCGAATATTGTTGTAACGGCATCCTCTTATATACAGGAAGCAGCGAACAATCAAATCCCGGGTTACATATTTCTCACTTTGGGTTCTTCGGAATTGATCGTACATTTTGGGAGCAGACCCTTGATAGAGACCTTTGTGCCCAAAATGCTCACGGGGGAATGGGGGGGTACTATGTGCCTTACCGAGCCCCAGGCCGGTAGTTCGCTTTCCGATATCATGACCACGGCAGTTCCAGAAGGGGATATCTATAAAATCACTGGACAAAAAATATTTATTTCTGCCGGCGACTATCAAGGGGTTGAAAATGTAGTTCACCTTGTACTAGCACGTATTAAGGGAGCGCCGGCGGGCACTAAGGGCATTTCTCTTTTTGTTGTTCCCAAAAACAGGCCGGATTCCATGGGTAACTTGATTTCAAATGATGTAAATACCTTGGGCGATTTTCAAAAGATGGGACAAAGGGGATATTGTACCACCCACCTCTCATTTGGGGATAAAAACGATTGCCGGGGATGGCTGGTGGGCAAGCCCCACCAAGGCCTAAAATATATGTTCCTGATGATGAACAGCGCCCGAATAAGCGTGGGAAGGGGAGCAGCGGCAATCGCTATGGCCGCCTATCAGGCATCATTGGCCTATGCCAAGGAAAGACCACAGGGACGTAGTCTTACCCCTACCGGTAAAAAGGACGTTGCCAAGGAACAGATACTTATCATCAATCATCCGGATGTTAAAAGAATGTTGCTTTTACAAAAGGTGGTGACAGAAGGATCCTTGAGCCTAATATTGCTGTCGTCCAAGTATCAGGATCTGTCAACCACGCATCCGGAAGAAGGGGAGCGGGATAAATACTTGAATTTACTGGAAATTATTACCCCAATTGCGAAAACCTACCCTTCCGAAATGGGAGCGGTTTCGGTGAGCAATGGCCTTCAGGTTCTAGGTGGCTATGGCTTTTGTACGGATTTTGTGCTTCAGCAGTATCACAGGGATATCCGGATTTTCTCCATTTACGAAGGCACCACGGGTATCCAGTCTTTGGATCTATTGGGGAGGAAGGTCACCATGAACAATGGTAAGGCTGTGGAATTATTGTTGGGAGAGATTGGGAATAGTATAAATAAAGCAAAGGAACATGAGGTTTTCGCTGCCTACTCCCTAATGCTGGGCACTAAATTGGACCTAGTAAAGGAGGTCCTTCAATTTCTGCTTCCTTTTGCGCAAAAGGGTGAATTTGAACGTTTCCTATCGGATGCCACCATTTTTATGGAATTTTTGGGCAATATTGTCATTGGTTGGTTGTGGCTCGATATGGCTACAAGGGCCCAATTGGCTTTGACTAGTGGGGAGGACAAATATTCACAGGATTTTTATCTGGAAAAGATACATGCGATGAAGTTCTATTTTAAATATGAATTGCCCAAGACTACAGCCCTGGCCGAGGTACTGATGAATAAGGAAGTGCTTACGGTACAAAAAGTAACTTTCTAAAATAACCGGTTGATGGATACTATAAAGACTAGGTTTGATTTGCACGGCAAAGTGGCCATTGTTACGGGATCTAGCAAAGGTATCGGAAGATCCATTGCACACGGTTTGGCCGAAAACGGGGCCAAAGTGGTGATTAGCAGCCGAAAACAGGGTGTGGTAAATGCCGTTGCCGAAGAGTTTAAGACCGCTGGCTTGGAGGCGGTGGCAATTCAATGCCATATTGGTGATGCCGAACAACGCCAGGAACTCATCACCAAAACCATTGAAAAATATGGTCGGATCGATATCTTGGTAAACAATGCTGCGATCAACCCCTATTATGGCCCTTTGGAGGGCTCCGATGAAGCGGTTTTCGATAAGATTATGGGGATAAACGTCAAGGCTCCATGGATACTCTCCAATCTGGTACTTCCCTATATGAAGGACCAAGGAGGGGGAAGCATTATCAATATATCTTCAGTGGAAGGTCTAAGGCCTGGATTCGGCCTGGGATTGTATAGCGCTACCAAATCGGCTTTGATCATGCTCACCAAAAATCAGGCAAAGGAGTGGGGAAGATATGGCGTCAGGGCCAATGTGGTTTGCCCGGGCCTTATCAAGACCAAATTTAGCGAGGGACTGTGGGCCAATGAAAAATTGGTAAACGGATATGTCAAAACCGTGCCTCTTAGCCGGATAGCAGCCCCGGAAGAGATGGCCGGATTGGTGATGCTTTTGGCCTCCGATGCCGGATCTTATATGACCGGTGGTGTATATTTGGCCGATGGAGGTTATATGGTTTCGGGTTAATGTCGTTCAGTATGAAAAAGAATTAGCAAATACCTTATAGAAAACATGAACAAACAATTATTATTTATAAAAAGACCGGAAGGTGAAGCCGATCCCTCGACTTGGTCGTTGGTGACCAACCCCATTCCCGAAATAAAGGAGGGAGAGATTTTGATAAAACAACATTATATCTCTTTAGATCCGGCAATGCGTGGCTGGATGAACGATGCCAAATCGTATATAGCACCGATGGAAATTGGGTCGGTCATGCGGGCCGGATCCGTTGGGGAAGTTGTAGCCGCGAAGAACCACCCGACCTTTATAGTTGGTGATTTTGTCTCCGGATTTGGAGGGGTACAGCAATATACGGTTTCCGATGGTAAAGGATACTATTCTGTTGATCCCAAGCTAGCCCCGCTCCCCACCTATATCGGGACCCTCGGGATGACCGGTATGACTGCTTATTTCGGCATTTTGGAAGTAGGCAAGATCAAGGATGGCGACGTAGTGGTAGTCTCCGGAGCTGCTGGGGCGGTTGGGAGCGTAGTAGGACAAATCGCAAAAATAAAGGGATGTACGGTTATCGGTATTGCAGGGGGTCCTGAAAAATGTAAATATATTGTTGAGGAACTCGGTTTTGACGGTGCGATCGACTATAAGAATGAGGATGTTAAGCAAAGGTTAAAAGAAGAATGCCCCAAGTGTATGGATGTTTATTTCGATAATGTGGGCGGCGAAATTCTCGATATTGCCTTGGGTAGGCTAAGATTGAATGCCAGAGTGGTCATCTGTGGGGCCATTTCGCAATACAATAATAAAAAGGACATGAGGGGACCGAGCAATTACCTTTCCCTATTGGTCAACCGCGCAACGATGCAAGGGATGGTCGTGTTCGATTGGGCGAATAGGTATGGAGAGGCAGCCCAGGCCCTTGGGACATGGCTTGCACAGGGCAAGTTAAAGAGTAGGGAGGATATATATGAGGGTATTGAAAATTTCCCCCAAACGTATAAACGATTATTTACAGGGGAGAAATCGGGTAAATTGGTTTTAAAAATCATAGAAAATTGATATCGACATCAACAAAACACCATAGATTTCAGCCTGAGCACAGCTAAGGCGCCTTTTTCTTTGTTTCGTTTCTTTTGGGCGAGCAAAGGAATTGAAAGGCAAACAATGGATGTTCATTAAGATCAGCAGTGGTCCGGAATAATCAACTGAAATCTAAACAGAAAAGAAACAAACATTAAGCCTATTTCATGAGATTAGAAAACAAAATCGCAATTGTAACAGGGGGTTCAAGGGGGATAGGTCGCGCCATATCCGAACTCTTCGCCAAGGAAGGGGCAACCGTAATTATAATGGACCTGCTGCCCCAAGGACAGGAAGTATCCAACGGTATTAATGCCATTGGGGGAAAATCGGAATTCCATTTAGTTTCTGTGACCGATAAATCTGCCATAGACCTCCTTTTTGCAGAGGTCAATAAAAAGTACGGCAAAATTGATATCCTCATCAACAATGCGGGAATTACGAGAGATCGTACGCTCGAAAAAATGAGCGAGGAGGAATGGAACGCGGTAATGGAGGTGAATTTGAAGGGTGTGTTTTTATGTTCCCAGGCCGTAATCCCTTATATGAAGGCCAATAGATACGGCAGGATTGTAAGTGCGGCTTCCAACGTTGGTTTACGGGGGAATTTTGGGCAGACCAACTACGCTGCAACCAAGGCGGGCGTGATCGCAATGGCCAAGACCTGGACCTTGGAATTGGGAAAATACGGCATTACGGCCAATGCCGTTGCCCCTGGTTTTACGATGACGGATATGGTCGAAAAGATTCCCGAGGAACATTTTGCCGTCATAAAGGAAAGTATTCCATTGAAAACGGTGGCCCAACCCATCGATATTGCCTATGGTTATTTGTATTTGGCATCGGACGAGGCCCGTTTTGTCTCTGGAATTTGTTTGACCATTGATGGGGGCACTTCACGATAAATCGATTTTATGGCAAAACTGGAAATTGAGAATTTCGAAGCGTTTAGAAAACTTGGGGGAGAATCCCTTCCGATCGGGGATTGGCTGACGATTACCCAACAAATGATCAACGATTTTGCAAGTGCCACCCTGGATTTTCAATGGATACATGTTGATGTGGAAAGGGCCAAAAAATATTCCCCTTTTAAAAAACCTGTAGCTCATGGCTTTATGTCCCTTTCGTTGCTTGCCAAATTATTGGGGGACTGTATCCATGTCAAATCGGCCACCATGGGTGTGAATTATGGGTTGAACAAGGTCAGGTTCCCAAGCCCTGTCCTAGTGGATAGCCGGGTCCGTTTAAACGGAAGGATCCAAAAGATTGAAAACTATGGGGACAATGGGTTAAAAATCACTTGGGATTGCGAGGTGGAAATTGAAGCATCGGAAAAACCCGCTTGTGTAGCCGAATTTATAAGTTTGATGTTCGAGTAGGATCTGGTCGTTTACTATAATTCGAAATCGAGCTCTAAGAAATCATCCACATAATTCACCCAATATGTTTTCACAAAGGAAAGGTGCTCGGAATGGTTATTATAGGCTTTGTAATCTTCCAAGGAATTGAAATCCATGAATATTCCGTAATCGAAATCATTCTTTTTACTTATCTGACGCAAGCATTTAAAGTTTTTGACTCCCGGAATGGAGCCCAGGCCTTTGGCTGCGGTAAGAAACCTCATTTCTTCTTGGGAAGCTTTGGGATACTTTAATCTAAAAACAACACTATGACAAATCATAATTTATGTTATTTGGTCGAATTTATAGGTTTGATTTTCGAGTAGGGACTTTATTTTTACCACCCAACCGCTATCCTTAATCCAGTTTGATCAAATGTTTCGGTAGATCTTCCACCCGTTCGCAGCAAAGTTGGTCCATGACCTGTTGGAACTGGGTCTTTAGCATACTGATTGTATGGTCGCCCCCCTTGTTGCCCAAGGCGGCCGTACCGTAAAGAAAGGATCTGCCCATAAAAGTGAACTTGGCCCCGCAGGCCATGGCACGGGCAATATCTGGACCGGATCTAAGACCACCGTCCATCATGATCTCTATCTTGTCGCTGTACTTCCCAGTAATATTCTGGAGTGAGGTAATGGTTGCCTCCGCGGCGTCCAATTGCCTTCCACCATGGTTGGAAACAATAATTCCGTCAAATCCCATCCGGATGGCATCCTGGGTATCCTGTTCGGAGGCCACCCCTTTCAGGACTAATTTGCCCTTCCACTTGTCGCGTATCGGCTTTATTAATTCCTCGTTCAGTTTACCCGAAAAGGTTTTGTCCATAAACTGTCCCAACTGTTTCAGGTTAAGGCCTTCAGGCGTATATGGTTTTAATGTCTCAAAGGTGGGCTGCCCGTATTTTAGGGTGTTAAATGCCCATCTTGGATGTCCAAGGATCTGCAATATATTGGCAATGGACATTTTAGGTGGCAATGACATTCCATTTCTGATATCCCGCGGTCTATAACCAAAAGTCGGAACATCGCAAAGTAGCACCAACACGGGGCATCCCGCGGCCTCGGCGCGTTCTATGATATCGTTGCGCACGGCCGCCTCTACGGGGTTGTAGAGTTGAAACCACGCCTTGCCCTCCGTAAGCTCGCTCGCCTTCTCAATATTCATGGTGGTCACGGTACTGAGAATAAACGGAATATTGTGCTCAAAGGCCGCCTTGGCCAAAATTTGGGATGAATTGGGCCACATCAATCCTTGTAGTCCGACCGGGGCGATTCCGAAAGGGACATCGAACTCCATTCCGAACAAGGTTGTTTTGGTACTGCTGGTCCCATGATTCCTTAAATACCGGGGCTGTAGCTGAACTTTGCGCACCTCGGAAGTGTTCCTCTCCAAGCTTACATCTTCATTGCAGCCCCCGTCCAAATATTCGAAGGCGAATTTTGGGGTTCTTTTTTTAGCTCGGGTTCTTAAGTCGTCCACCGAGGGGTATCTGGAATCTATTTTATTGGCCATGTTACTAAGGTATTTATTTTTCTCAAAAGGTTGTCAATACGGGGGAATAATTATCTAGGGGGATTTTATGATTTTACCCGTAGATCCCTTTTCGGCCTGTTCCAATTGAAAAACATATTGGGGCCGTAAACCCGGTTCTTCCCTATGGGAAACAAAGATAATGGCCGTCTTGCTTTCTTGGGCAATTTTATTTGTCAAAGCGACGAACAAGGCAGCACTTTTGTCGTCCAATCCGGCTGTTGGCTCATCCAAAATAAGCAACAAAGGGTGTTTTATCATAGCCCTTATGGTCATTAATAAACGTTGCTGACCCATGGAGAGGTCGTGGAAATAAATGTCCTTTACATCCAACATATCTATCAGTAGTAGCCATTCCTTGGCCAGTTGCAACTGTACTTCCGTCGGTCTTAGGTACAGTCCAACGGAATCCGTCAGTCCGGAAATAAGCATATTGATAGCGGTGTGGTGTCCGGAAAACTTATCGACCATGGAAGGTGTAAAATAACCTATCTTTTTTTTGATATCCCAAATACTTTCCCCGCTCCCTTTTTTCTTCCCAAAAATGTAAAGATCCTGACCGTAACCTTTGCTGTTTTCTCCGGTGATCATCGACAATAAAGTGGTTTTTCCGCTTCCATTTTTGCCGACCAATTGCCAAAAGCTGCCCGGTAGTATTTTCCAGTTGATATTGTTGAGGATAGGACGGCCGTCATAGCTTACCGATATGTTGTTCAATTCGATTAGCACCTTCCCATTGAAGGGGTCCGTGCTTAGGGCTTTTGGGATATTTCCCTGAAAACCGGGAGCAGTTGGGGTGTTAAGGAAATGGTCCATTTCCGTTACGGATTCATGTCTATTCAAGGTTTCATGAACCAAGGTCACATAATGGGTTACAAAGGGGAGCAAGTCCCTTTTTCTACTGATAATTTGGACGAGCGAGGTGTGTTCCGATATGGTTTTAAGTGTTTTGGCCAATTGGGACTGCGATTCCACATCTAGGTTATCAAAGGGATTATCCAGCACAAGAAAATCGGGGCTGGTACTTAACAAGTATTTGAGCAGTGCCTTTTTTTGCTCCCCGCTAGACATGGATTTTAAACTTTGGGGAGAATCCTTAGTAAGGTACTTTGCCCCGTGCCGTTCCTCTTCGTCCAAAAACCGGTTGAGCTCCAGTTTTGAAAAGAGAGCTCCTTGGTAGCCTCCAAGTTCTGTGAATTCTGGGGGAATTGGGCCGTTTATAAGGCGATCCAAAAGTTGAAATTTATTGGAGTCGTTGTTTATGGCTACCGCCCAATGGTTTATGCTGGCTATGGATTTTGGTTTTTGAGTCATTTTATACCCATTCTGTTGTAAAATCCGAAATTTCGGGTTTTAAAATGGAAGGCGTATAGGATTCTTCCAGAAGATTGCTTTGCCATGCGTTGGTTATAGTCGATTGAACTCAATTTTATCCCCGACTTCCAATCCTAATTTCTGGGAAAGACCGGCATCGACCTCAAGGACATACTTTACTGGAACTTGGGAAGATATGCCTGTTTCGTCATAAGGCTTCGCGTTGGCCTTGATGGTGACAATTTTTAGATTTTCGTCGATAAATAAAATATCCAATGCAAATTCTGTGTTCTTCATGTAAAAGGAATGCATGGCTATGTCCGGGAAAATGAATAACATTCCCTGATTCTCTTCCATGGAACTGCGATACATAAGTCCCGTTTGGGTCTCGTAATCGGAATCAGCAATTTCAATATCCAACTTTACCTTGACGGAATCTTTGTCGGCTGCAAGAATAGCGAGCTCCCCTTCCTTCTTAAAGGCAATAGGTTCGGTTTTTATTACCTTTTTGGAGCCCTCCTTACAGGAAGTTTGGAGCATCAAAAAACCAAGTATTGCAAAACCGAGCAGTTTTAGATGTTTCATGTGTTTATATTAATTACTTTTCAATTGTCACACCAGCCCGACAAAGTCATTCTGGCGGGTGTAACCTTTGATGTTTAAAAATAATCATTCCTCTGTGTGTTTAACGATTATTTTAAACATGTCGGTTTCATTTTGTTCGTAGTGAAAATTAGGTTACTGGGTTACTATGTTATTGGGTCAATTGTTCACCGTTAACAAGGGTGAACCTTAAATTCATATTTCCTCGATCTTATTAAGTAGAATCTATATTTTAACCGGAATTTATTTGTTTTCAGTTTTTTATTTTTTAAACCTTAAACCTGTAACTTACTGCTTATTGCAACTGAACACTGTCTATTGCAACTGAACACTGGCTACTGCCTACTTTTTACGGGTCTAAAAATAAAATACAGACCGATTAGGATAAATGGGATACTCAGCCATTGGCCGGTGGACAGCAATCCAAGGGATTTTTCGAACCCTCCCTGGCTCTTTTTAACAAATTCCACAAAAAACCGGATGCTCCATAATAGTACCAAGAACAATCCAAAAAGAAAGCCTGGCTTATTCTTTTTGTCCGTTTTCCAATAGAGATAATAGAGTATCAAAAAGACAAAAATATAGCACACACCCTCGTACAATTGGGCGGGATGTCGATAGGGAATAGCGTTTAGTGCCTCGGACAACTTGGGATTGTTCTCCAAGGCGTGGTATGCCGCATCCAATGATTTTTCCTTGGTTATTGCCAAGGCCCTTGAGGCTGGCATATCGTCCGAATCCCGAACAAATTTAGTAGCGAAGACAAACGATTTATCCACTATTTTTCCATTGATCTCCGAATTGAAAAAGTTTCCTAGCCGGACGCAGAAAGCACCGATGGAAACAGAGATTACGATTCGGTCCAATATCCATAACATCTTGAATTCCGGGTATTTCCGAGTGTACAGGTACATGCCAATAATGATGCCAATGGCAGCCCCGTGGCTGGCAAGACCTGCAAAGCCAGTAAATTCATATCCATGAATAAACCCAAAAAGGGTTCCCTCCGGGTCTTCCCGTATTGGCAATAGAATTTCCAAAAGGTGGTTTTGGTAATAGGGCCAATCGTAGAAGAAAACATGGCCCAATCGGGCACCCAACATGGTTGCCAACACCGTGTAAATAAAAAGGGAATCCAGTTGCTCCTCAGTTTTTTTTTCGTTGAGAAAAATTTTCTTCATTATGTACCAACCTAGGGCAAAAGCTACGATCCAGAGGAGGTTGTAGTATTTTACTTGTATAAATCCGATATGAAAGAGGGTGTCGTCTGGATTCCAGATGAAGCTTAGAATATGCATTGTAGGATATTTTGTGGGGCTAAGATAAGAAAATTGGTTTGCGTTCCGTTTTTTTCGGTTTAGGGTTTTTGATTATTTTGAAAATTTATTCGAATGTTGGTTTGTTAAGCCCTTATTGTTTTTATGCCAATTTGGAAAATCCTTGGGCGAAAAGCGCAACCCTGAAGGCAAGTTTGCAAGTAATTTTATTAACTTTGCCCCCTCATTAAAAAACAGCTATATGAAAGACGGAATCTACGCTAAGTTCAATACCCCAAAGGGGGAGATTTTAGTAAAGCTTACCCATGATAAAACCCCTGGAACGGTGGGCAATTTTGTTGCCTTGGCGGAAGGAGATCTGGAAAACAGCGTTAAGCCCCAAGGAACACCCTATTATGACGGATTAAAGTTCCATCGGGTGATTCCCGATTTTATGATACAGGGAGGATGTCCCCTGGGAACAGGGACCGGCGATGCGGGCTATAAATTTGATGATGAGTTCCATGTAGACCTAAAGCATTCTGGACCAGGTGTACTTTCCATGGCCAATGCGGGACCAGGTACCAATGGTTCCCAGTTCTTTATAACCCATGTGGCCACTCCTTGGTTGGACAACAAGCACACGGTCTTTGGCCATGTAGTAGAAGGACAATCCGTAGTGGACGCCATTGCCCAAGGGGATAAAATTGAAAGTTTGGAAATTGTTCGGGTAGGGGAGGAAGCCACAAAATGGAATGCTGTGGAAGCTTTTCGAACCTTTGAAGGATCGCGTGAAAAAAGGTTGGCTGAGGAAAAAAGGAAGCAAGCGGCCGAATTGGACAAAGTGGCTGCCGGTTTTTCCGAGACTGCTAGCGGACTCCGTTACAAAATCATTCAAAAAGGGGACGGCCCCAAAGCCGAAAAGGGCAAGAACGTTTCCGTACATTACGAAGGAGCCTTATTGGATGGAACGGTATTCGATTCTTCCTATAAAAGAAAGGAACCCATTAGTTTTCAATTGGGGGTCGGTCAGGTAATTCGAGGATGGGACGAGGGAGTCGGCCTATTGAAAGTTGGAGATAAAGCCCGTTTTGTTATCCCATCCCAGTTGGCCTACGGAAGTGCAGGTGCGGGTGGAGTAATTCCCCCAGACGCCATATTGGTGTTCGATGTGGAACTCATAGGGGTGAGATAGGAAACACTTAATATTTGGATAACTTTTCAAGAGGCTTTCCAAAAAGCTAAAATCGCATACATTGTCAGATTTGACCAAAGTTGAAATATCTTTTAAACTTGGTTTAGATCCGACAAGATCGAAGGCTTTTTAGAGAGCCTTATTTTTTCCCAAATTTGATTTGGCACTACTGCCGTTGACGCTCCAGACCAACAATAAGATATTGATACTCAATAAAAATAAAAGAATCCCAAAAAAAGTAATCATGGTTATGTTTTTTAGACGGCGAAACTGTCTCTAACCATCAAGATTACAAGAAGTGAAAAAGGTTGCGTCAAAAAACCAAATATATTTTTAACTTTCTTCCTATTGCGAAATAAATACTTAGTTGGTTGCCTTGAATTTTCTGGATTTCACTTTGTTGGGATTTTTGAACAATCTTTTAAAAAAACCATCTCTTTTAATCGGGTCACAATCCAACTCTTTTAAGGTCGCAGCATCGGGTTTGGGAAATTTGGCATTTGTTATTGGATCAAATCCACGGTCCTTGTTCAATTGCTGCATCCAAATCGCAAAAATGGGCAGGGCGGCGTTGGCGCCTTGGCCCAATCTGGTGCTGTTAAAACCGATTTCGTGGTTATCCATCCCTACCCAAGTTACATGGACCAATTTTGGCATAACGGCCACAAACCAAGCATCTTTGTTGTTCTGGGTGGTCCCTGTTTTGCCAGCCATATCGTTATGCAACTTATAAGTAGATCGCAAACGAGCTGCAGTACCGCTGTTTACCGTGGCTTTTAGGAATTCTAACATTATGGTTCCCGTTTCTTCGGAGAATGCGGGTTGTGATGCGATCTCTGGCTCAAAAGTCTGTATAATGGAATCCTTGGCACTTGTAATCGTTTGGATAAGAAAGGGTTTTACAGGCTTGCCATTATTTACATAACTAGCGTAGGCGCCCGCCAATTCGTTCAGTTTTATTTCTCCGGTACCGAGCGCCAAGGAAGGCTGTGCAGGTAGGTCACTTGTGATTCCCATTTTTTTCGCCTGATCCAGCACCTTGGGTATGCCTGTTTGTTCCAGTACTTTTACCGCTACCGTATTTACCGATTTGCTCAGGGCCTCTTGCATGGAATAATTTAGGTATGCCTCATCCTTGCTTTCGGCGTTGCTAGGGGTCCAGTCTTTCATGTTCTGGTAGGATACCTCCTGGGCAGAAAAATAGGTACATGGCGGGATACCGCTTTCAAGTGCCGCTGTGTAAACGATAGGTTTAAACGTAGAGCCTACTTGTCTTTGACTTTGGGAAACGTGATCGTACTTAAAGTATTTAAAATTAATGCCGCCAATCCAGGTTTTAACGGCCCCTGTTTTTGGGTCAATGGCCATGGATCCCGTATTCAGGAATTTCATGTAGTGGATTAAGCTATCCACTGAACTGGACTCAACGGTTTGATCACCACCCCAATCGGAAAGGGTCATGGGGTGCTTTTGGTTCATCGAATCCATGGCTTGGGATTCACTAAGTCCGCTTTTTCTTAATTTTTTAAATAAGGTTGAATTTTGAACGGTTTTTTGAATGAGTTTTTTATCCTTTAACCAAGGAGCATTGCTTCCGAAACTTTTTTCAAAGCTGCTTTGTAGGGACTTCATGTGTTCTGCCATGGCCTTTTCTGCATAGGTCTGCATCTTGGAATCCAGGGTAGTATAAATTTTAAGTCCAGACGTGTATATATTGTAACTGTTGCCTTGTTCTTTTTGGTTTTTTGCCCACTCCAGCAACTGTTTTCGTACCTCTTCCCTAAAATAGGGGGCAAGACCGTCATTGTAGTCATATTCCCTATAGTTTAATTTTAAAGGTAGTTTGGTAAGACTATCTTTTTCTACTTCGGTAAGATAATCATTGTTGTACATGGACTGTAGAACCAGGTCTCGCCTGTTCTTGCTAGTTTCTGGGAATACACGTGGATTGTAGCCATAGGTAGCCTTGAGCATGCCCACCAAAGTGGCCGCTTCTTCAACGTTGAGTTCACTGGCGTGTTTATCAAAAAACTTTAGGGAGGCGCTTTCTATGCCAAAGGTATTGTCGCCAAAGGAGACCGTATTAAGGTATATGGTTAGGATTTCTTCTTTGGAATAGATGTCCTCCAAACGGGAGGCGATGATCATTTCCTTAATTTTATCCACGGCCAAAAAGGTTCCTTTTCGGTCTCTTCTAGGATACAAGTTTTTAGCCAATTGCTGGGTAAGGGTACTTCCCCCGCCCGAAGATTGGTCCTGAAGCAGGATTGTTTTGATGGCTACCCTTGCCAAACTGGGATAGTCCACACCTGAATGTTCATAAAAGCGTTCATCCTCAATGGAAATAAGGGCATTGATCAAGTTTTCGGGAAAATCTTTGTAGGCTATGGGCTGCCTATCGTATATATAATACTTGCCAATTAATACACTATCGGCAGAATAGACTTCCGATGCCCTATCATATTTGAAATCGGATAAATCCTTTTTATTGGGGACTTTGCCCCAAACGCCAACATAAATACTGAACATAAATAGGAATAGTCCTCCGAAAAATACCAAAAAGGCAATTAGGCCATATCTTAGGTAGGGTGATTTTATTTTTCTGAATATCAACATTTTTGGTTTTATGGCTGCAATATTAGAATAAAAAATCAAAATTTGATACAGCTTAACAAATGCTTAGTTATAGAATCGTTATTTTTGGTACGGCATGGGTTCTTGATACTTATTTATCCAACAAAATGAAGAAATTAACTTTTTTACTCTTTTTAGCAGCGCAAATATCTTTTGGAAACGTACCATTTTGGTCCCAAACAGGGCATAGGACCATCGGTGAAATAGCGGAACAGAACTTAAATCGAAGGGCCAAAAAGAGGGTCTTGGAATTGCTGGATGGACAAAGTATAGCGGCCGTTGCCAATTTTGGGGATGATATTAAGGCGGATAAAAAATACGCAAAATTTTCGCCTTGGCATTATGTGAACTTTCCGGCCGACAAAAAATATACCGATGTGACCCCAAGTCCCCAAGGCGATTTAATACAGGGAATACAGGAATGCGAGCGAATTATTAAGGATGAAGGCAGCAGTCGGGAAGACAAGGTCTTTTATCTAAAAATGTTGATCCATTTAGTGGGAGATCTTCACCAGCCTATGCACGTGGGCCGATTGGAGGACAAGGGCGGTAACGATATTGAATTAAAATGGTTTGGTAAAAATACCAATCTACATCGATTATGGGACGCCAATTTAATTGACGATTACCAAATGAGCTATACCGAACTTGCCGTGGACTATCCTGAAATTACCAAAGAGGATAAGAAGCAAATTCAGGAGGGAACCATCTACGATTGGGTAGAGGAGTCGCAAGACTTGGCCAATGAACTTTACGGGTCGGTCACCGCTGGAGAGAAGCTGGGATATGCATATCGATATAAATATATGGATGTGGTGCGCGACCAATTGCAAAAGGGAGGGCTGCGTTTGGCCAAGGTGCTGAATGAACTTTTTTAAATACCAAGCTGGTACTTAACAACTTAAAATAAACGAATGGCTATGTTGGAATTAACACTATTTAACCAGATAGTAAAAATAGATGCCGGCGAATTGGTTAGTTATAGGATGAATGGGCATGAATATATCCACCAAAAAGGGAGTCCGGGGTGGCGCAGTTCCGATACCGAAATGTTTCCGATAATAGGTCCGACCAATGAAGCCAATTTTAGGGTGTCGACCAGTAGGGGAGAGGCCGTTCAGGACCAACATGGATTGTTACGGGAAATGGAATACACCTTGATATCCCAAACCAAAACATCGGCGGTATTCCAAAAAGATTACAAGAAGGGTACCCCCATAAGAAATTCCAAATATCCATTAAAGTCTACCGAATCCATACTTTCCTGGCCTTATAGTTTTCAGTTTAGGAAGAGTTTTGAGCTCAAAGAAAATCAGTTGGAAGTTAGCTTTGTCATTTCGGGGGAAAAGGGAATGCCATTTATGTTGGGCTATCACCCCGCTTTTAAACTGAATTCGGAATATCCCATAATCCATGCCAATAACAAGGACATAAAACTTTCCGAGGTGCTGGCGGTCGGAAATAGGGCCATGCCAATTCTAAATAGTGATACCATAACGTTGGCGGATACTAGGGACATCACCCTAAAAACAGAAGGTTTCGGTAATTTTATGCTTTGGACGGAAGTAGAAAATATGATATGTATAGAGCCGATCACTTTTTACCCGTATGTGGTAGAACAGGGCAATCTGTCACAAGGATTCCAAAATCTGGAAGGGAAAGATAGGGAATTTACGGTTCATATCCATGTCGGTTCATAATCTTCAATAAGTTGTATTTTATGGAATATGTAACTTTTCGATATATTTGAATTATCAGAAACTTGGGACTTGAAACTAGACACAAAATCAAATAGGGAAAAGTCTAATTTCTAGATTATCATCTAGATTCTGTTTATTAAAAATCCAATTACTAAACTAGATTTATCTGTATGAAACATCTTACGGCCATTATTTTTGCCATTGCCATAGTTATGGCCTCTATTTTTCTGGGCAATGCCTATGTGAAAAGGGCAAATCCTCCCCATGTAATTTCGGTGACAGGATCTGGAAACGAGAATTTCACCTCGGATCTTATCGTTTGGGAAGGAAGCTTTTCCGCCTTTAATCCTGTATTGAAATCCGCCTTTGAAAGGCTGAACGAAGAAAAGGAAATCGTTAAATCGTATTTGATGTCAAAGGGAATTCCGGAAGCAAATATTATTTTTAATGCCGTTCAGACCATGGAGCAACAGGATAATCATTATGAAAACGGAAATTTTGTAGGAAGCACCTTTAAAGGTTATGATCTTTCCCAGTCCATACAAATTGAATCTACGGATGTGTCCAAAATAGAGCAAGTTTCAAGGGAAGTGACAGAATTGCTGAACAAAGGGGTCCAATTTACTTCCGTACCACCGCGTTATTATTATACTAAATTGGCCGATCTAAAGATTGAAATGATTTCCAAGGCTACCGAGGATGCCAGGATAAGGGCAGAAAATATTGCCAAGAACGCAGGGGGCCGCTTGGGGGACCTGATCTCTGCACATATGGGGGTTTTCCAAATTACGGGACAGAATTCGGGAGAGGATTATAGTTGGGGAGGCACATACAATACCGAGTCCAAAAATAAGACCGCTTCCATAACTATGCGGTTGGAATACACGGTGAATTAGATTTAAGATAATAGAGGCAAGAATCAAGAATCAAGACCAATTTTTTTGAGTTTAAATTACTTCCATGAAGTGGAACCTTGTAATATTTGTATTCATTTGCATATGCTTTTGGAATTGCCAGGATAAAGAACCAAAAAGTTCACAGAAAAAATTTACTCCTACGGTATCCCAAAGGATTACCGCTTTGCCCGAACAAGTAAAATTCCCTGCCAACAATCCACCCTCCCCTGAGAAGGAACTTCTGGGAAAATTTCTTTTCTATGACCCCGTTCTATCGGGAAACAAGGATATTTCATGCGCTAGCTGTCACCACCCTAGTACCGGGTATGCCGAGTTTTTGGATGTTTCCATTGGCACCAATGGTCATGGTCTTGGAAGTGAACGTGCTTTTGGTACCCCCAACGATATTCCATTAGGTAAACGCAATGCACCGACGGTCATCAATGCGGCCTTTAATGGGATAGATACTTATGGGGCGTATGATCCTGAAAAGGCTCCTATGTTTTGGGACGACAGGGTGCAAAGCTTAGAAAAACAGGCTTTGGAACCCATAAAGACCTTGGAGGAAATGCGGGGTGGAACGCACAATGATATTGAAATTTTGGTAATAGTGATCGAGCGATTGCGACAAATTCCCGAATATCAAAAGTTGTTTAAAGAAGCCTTTGGGACTCCCGATGCCATTACTGCGGAGAACTTGGGCAAGGCCATTGCCGCTTTTGAACGGACACTGGTTACGAATAATTCCCGATTTGACCAGTATATGAGGGGGGACGAATCCGCTATTTATGCATCCGAGAAGGAAGGTTTTGAGCTTTTCAAAAAAGTGGGTTGTGCTACTTGCCACAATGGGCCAATGCTTTCCGATTATAAACCCCACGTGCTGGGCGTGCCGGAAAACAGCAAGCTACAATTAATGGATAAGGGGGTAGGTGATACCTTCGCGTTTCGGACTCCTACATTGCGCAACCTGCGCTATACGGCTCCATATATGCATAATGGTAGTATAAATACATTGAAGCAGGTCATGGAATTTTATGAGGATATTGCTTCCGGGAAGGTCAGAAATCCGGAAGTGTCACCGGAGCGTTATGATCCCTTAATTAGGGAAATAAAATTGAGCGTAAAGGATATGTCCCAGATTATATCGTTTATGAATACCTTGAACGACCCCAGTTTTGACAAGGAAATTCCGCAGTCCGTGCCCAGCGGATTGCCGGTTGGGGGAAATATTCAGTAATTGCATTATTCTGCTTTTCGCCTTGCGCTATACGCCGTGCGCTCAAAAAACACATAGTGCGACCTGCACAAAGCCATTTGCAAGGTTTGATTTGACTTTATTGACTATAGAAATGGTGTTAAAACCTGTACCATCAATGCAGGTATTAACTGGTCCCTATTTATAAATACAAGCCGATGGATCCGACTTTATAAATTGCTTGCTATAATTTTTCGCATTGGGGTCCATACATCCTTTGAGGTTCATGATTTCCACTTTTCTAAAGTCGATGGGTTGGCCTTCGCTCTGTAAGGCAATAAACCCTTCTTTTAAGAGTTTGCCATCCTGTTTTATCGCGGGATCATATCCTTCCACGACCCCACCGCCAATTTGGGGCTTGGTGTATTGCAGTACGGTATCCCCGTTTATAATATGGGTGATCAAGGAATCTCCCAAAACAATGGCTTCGGCCCTTACCCATTGGTCCCCATAATACGTTTTGGACGTTGAATTTATACAATGCCTTGGGTCGATTTTTCCTTCATACACAACATCGGTCCCAGGGGAGCACATATTTCCGGTAGGTCGGGATTCCCCCTCTTTAACTCCCGCCAATAATTGTAGCTCTACAGAGATTGGCCAGTTCTGATCTTTAAGCATGGTCCGTGGGTCTTGGGAATGTAGCATCACCCCGCTATTTTCTATGGTGTAGCTCGGTGCACTAGGGTACTGCTTTCCAACAAACCGATATTCAACCACCAGATGGTAGTACGAAAAGGGTTTGTCATAATAGAGATGTGAAAACCGATCATTAAAATCGCCTTCGTATTGGTCATAGCGTACCTTTATCAATCCGTCCTCCACCCGGAAAGTGTTCCCAAAATTGTCGCCCACCTCATAGTGGTTTACTTTTGCGGTCCACCCATTTAGATCTTTCCCGTCAAAAAGCTGTTGCCATTTCCCGTCGGCGGTTTCGTTTTGTGGGGTTGATTTTACCGACGAGCATTGACCGAACATAAAAACAAGGACGGGGACCGACATCAGTTTATAAAAGAATCTGGAAAATACGGGTTTCATAACGTTAGCGGATAATTATTAGGTTCCAATATACGGGTTTTGGCTAAACCTATTCCATATTTTTGTCGTTAAGTAACTTAGGTGACCCAAGTTACTTTTCAGCTTACATATTTGTCTTAAATTTGATCAATGCAAAAATTTTCCCTTCTCCCCAAATGGGCTGTTAATTATAAACGGAACTTCCTGTCCAAGGATATCGTGGCAGGTCTTACCGTGAGCGTCTTGATCGTGCCGCAGGGGATGGCGTATGCCATGATTGCTGGTTTGCCCCCTGTTTATGGGTTGTATGCCGCACTGGTGCCCACATTGACGTATGCGCTTTTCGGCACTTCCCGCCAATTGGCGGTAGGTCCTGTTGCCATGGATTCTTTGCTTGTTGCGGCAGGATTGGGAACCTTGGCCCTCACCGGACAGGATAGCTATATTGCCATGGCCATAATGTTGGCATTTATGACAGGTGCCACCCAATTGATTCTTGGTATTCTACGAATGGGCTTCCTGGTCCAATATTTGTCCAAGCCAGTCATAAGCGGATTTACTTCAGGGGCCGCCATTATTATAATTTTTAGTCAGATAAAACATATACTTGGGGTAGACATACCACAGTCCAATCAATTTCAAAAATTGGTTGTCAACGTTTTAACCGCAATCCCAGATACCAATTGGGTCACTTTCATAGTAGGAATAGCGGGGATTATATTGATAGTACTTCTCAAAAGGTGGCGTCCCAAGTTGCCCTCCATTTTGATTGTGGTGGTCTTGGGTATCCTTGCCGTTTATTTTTTTGGATTGTGGCATTACGGGGTCTCCATAGTTGGGGAGGTCCCCCGAGGGTTGCCTAGTTTTAAACTTCCCGATTTTAGCTGGCCACATGCCCGTGATCTTTTTACAATGGCAGTTACCTTGGCGCTTATTGGCTATATGGAAGCGGTTTCAATAGGGAAGGCCATGGAGGAAAAGAGCAATGAGGAAACCATTGAGCCCAACAGGGAGTTGATGGCCCTTGGAGCCTCCAACCTGCTGGGATCATTTTTTCAGTCCTATTCGGTCACCGGGAGTTTTTCCAGATCGGCCATTAATTTTGGAGCAGGCGCAAAGACCCCACTTTCCCTTATTATAAGCGTAACCCTTGTGGTGCTCACTCTTTTATTCTTTACCCCCTTGTTCTATTACCTTCCCAGTGCCGTATTGGCGTCCATTATCATGGTATCGGTTGTAGGATTGATCAATATAAAATATCCAAAAGTGTTATGGAAGTACAGTAGGGACGAGTTTGTTTTGTTGTTGTTTACGTTTGCAATCACCTTGTTCTTGGGTATTAAGGAAGGTATTTTATGGGGGGTGCTTTTTTCCCTGTTGCTCATGGTTTACCGAACGTCCAAACCCCATTTTGCGGTCCTGGGCAGGATCAAGGGTTCTGATTATTACAAAAATGTAAACCGATTTGGGGACAATATAGAGGTAAGGGAAGATCTTCTTATCGTACGGTTTGACGGTCAACTGTATTTTGGAAACAAGGACTATTTTAAAAAGCAGTTGTTCAAATACTTGGAAGCAAAAGGGGATAAGGTGAAAGCCGTGATTTTGAATGCGGAGGCCATCAATTATATCGACTCAACGGCCACGGCCATGCTTGTCAAGACCATTCGCGAAATTCACTCAAAAAACATCGATTTTTTTATTGCCGGTGCGATCGGCCCGGCAAGGGATATTATTTTTAATAGCGGAATCATTAAGGAACTGCACAAGGAATATCTTTTCGTTAGAATTACGGAGGCCGTAGAATACTATGACAATCCGGCCTCCATCTCGGAATTGAGGATGAAAGTGGCCTTTCAGAACCAGAATTACGGAATCTAATTCCTAAGGTCATTTCCAGATTTAGCCGTATTTTTATAGAAGCTAAATCCGAAGAAAAAGAATCCAGCAAGCAGGAGTGGCCTGCTAGCACAGGGTAACACAATACAAGATAAAATGAAAATAGAACAAATTTATACCGGGTGTTTGGCGCAAGGAGCCTACTACATAGAAAGTAATGGAGAGGTGGCGATCGTTGACCCTTTAAGGGAGGTAGAACCATATCTCAAAAGGGCTAGGGCGGACAATGCCAAGATAAAATATATTTTTGAGACACATTTTCATGCCGATTTTGTGAGCGGTCATGTAACCCTGGCAAAGGAAACCGGGGCCGACATCATTTACGGACCTAACGCCCATACGTCATTTGAGGCCATTATCGCCAAGGATGGTCAAGAATTCAAGTTGGGGGAAATCACTATAAAAGTACTGCACACCCCGGGGCATACCATGGAGAGTACCACCTATCTTTTAAAGGACAAGAGCGGAAGGAATCATGCTATATTTTCTGGGGACACCCTGTTTTTGGGAGATGTGGGAAGGCCAGATTTGGCCCAGAAATCAGCGGATATGACCCAGGAAGAATTGGCGGGCATACTGTATGATAGCCTTAGAAACAAGATTATGCCCTTGGCGGATGACGTCATCGTCTATCCTGCCCATGGTGCGGGATCGGCATGTGGCAAGAAGATGATGAAGGAGACCGTGGATACTTTGGGAAATCAAAAAAAGGTAAATTATGCCCTAAGGGCCAACATGACCAAGGATGAGTTCATAAAGGAAGTCACAGAAGGACTGCTACCTCCTCCCAAGTATTTTCCGCTTAATGTGAAAATGAACAAAGAGGGTTATGAAGATATAGCCGAAGTTCTTGAAAGAGGGGACACGGCGCTTTCACCAGATGATTTTGTGGGCATTGCCAATGAGTCCGGGGCAATAGTCCTTGATGTTAGGCACCAGGACGATTTTGTAAAGGCTCATGTCCCACGCTCCATATTTGTGGGATTGGATGGGGATTTTGCCCCATGGGTTGGTGCCTTAATTGCAGATACTATGCAGCCTATTTTGTTGGTCGTGCCCCAAGGCAGGGAAACGGAAACCGTAACCCGATTGGCCAGGGTTGGTTTTGACCAAACCATCGGATATCTCAAGGGGGGATTGGAAGCTTGGATAGCAGACGGAAAGGAGTATGACATCGTATCTTCCTTGTCCGCGAAAGAGGCCATGGAGAAATTATCCTTGGAGGATTTTCCAATTTTTGATGTGCGAAGGGAGTCTGAATATCAGGCCGGCCATGCGGTCGGGGCCAACAATACCCCTTTGGATTCCCTAAACGACTATTTATCCGAGTTTCCTAACAGCGGAACGTTCTATGTGCATTGTGCCGGAGGATATCGGTCTATTATTGCTGCTTCGATATTAAAAAGCAGGGGAATCCACAATTTGATCAATGTAGAAGGAGGTTATGGCGCAATGCAACAAGAAGGGGTGCCTCTGGCCAAATAACTTTTGGGGAAAATAGTTAATTGCTAACAATAGCCTCGCTTAACCTGTAACATGGAGCTAATTCTGAAATGAGAAACCCCATTGGGTGCACGGAGGCTTGCTTACTGATTTCCAGCCAACTTTACCCGTCGTTTTACCCAGGAAAGCGCATTGTCGAATTCAATAAAAAACTTCATAGGCTTTTTGTAGAATAATTTTTCGATCTTAAAATTGTGCATATCTATTTCTTTGATCGAAACAATGGCCAAAGCTTTTAGATTTTCCAATTCCTTGATATAATCGTAAATGGTCGGATCAATAGCATGTGAGTTTTTCCGCAAGCTGATAAGACCAAAATTTTTATCCCTGAAATGTATTTCCGAAATTCCGATTAATTGGTATGCCCTTTCTAGTGTTAGCGTGGAGCCTTCGTCAAAGACGGAGACCATGTAATCGTCAAATACCTGTACCGTTCCCGTTTCTAAACGGTACTCCCTGACGATGACAGTTTTCTTAGTCTGTCCGAATCCCATTTTCCATTGTTTATAGTGTCTGGGACGAAAGTAGTATTAAGGCCCTGTTTTGGGAAAAATAATAGATTAAAAGCCTAAATATCGTTCATATTGCCATTTTAAGATTTTAGATGTGTTTTTTTTCTTACATCGATAAATTGGGGACAAAAAAAGGGAGCCGATTGTACCGGCTCCCTTCTTGTAACTATATTTTCAAATGGTTATGCTTTGGAGGACTTCTCTTCTTTTTTGATCTCGATGGTGAGTTCTTGTTTTTCCTCGTTCAGGTCCATGTAAATGCTATCCCCTTCTTCCAATTTGGAGTTTACGATTTCCTCGGCCAAAGCGTCTTCGATATACTTTTGTATTGCCCTTTTTAGCGGCCTGGCACCATATTGTTTGTCAAATCCTTTTTCGGCAATATAATCCTTTGCCTTTTCGGATAAATGAAGATCGTATCCAATATCCTTTATTCTGAGGAACAGCTTGGACAGTTCAATATCAATGATCTTATGTATATCTTCTCTTTCCAGGGCGTTGAATACCACCACGTCGTCTATCCGATTTAGGAACTCCGGCGCAAATGCCTTTTTGAGGGCATTTTCTATTACGCCTTTTTGATAGGTGTCCTCTTGGGATTTCATCGCCGCGGTACCAAATCCCACGCCTTGTCCAAAGTCTTTCAATTGTCTGGACCCAATATTGGAGGTCATTATGATAATGGTATTCCTAAAATCGATTTTCCTTCCAAGGCTGTCGGTCAAATAACCATCATCCAATACCTGCAACAACATATTGAAAACATCGGGGTGGGCCTTTTCTACCTCGTCCAATAAAATTACGGAATAGGGCTTACGGCGTACTTTCTCCGTCAATTGTCCACCCTCCTCATAACCAACATATCCTGGAGGTGCTCCTACCAATCGGGAAATTGCGAACTTCTCCATATACTCGCTCATATCGATACGTATCAACGCATCTTCGGAATCGAAGAGTTCTTTTGCGAGTACTTTGGCGAGTTGGGTTTTGCCTACACCAGTTTGCCCAAGAAATATAAACGATCCAATGGGTTTGTTGGGGTCCTTTAGGCCCGCACGGTTCCGCTGTATAGCCTTGGCCACTTTGGCTACCGCGTCGTCCTGACCGATTACGTTGGCCTTGATCAATTTGGGCAATTCCGCCAATTTATTAATTTCGGTCTGGGCTATCCGGTTTACCGGTATTCCGCTCATCATGGACACCACATCCGCAACGTTTTCCTCGGTGACCACTTCCCTGTGGAGCCTGCTTTCCTCTTCCCATTTTTCCTGGGCGGAGGCAAGGTCTTTTTCCAGACGTTTTTCGTCATCCCTTAACTTGGCAGCTTCCTCGTATTTTTGTTTTTTGACCACACTGTTCTTAAGGTCACGGACATCCTCCAACTGTTTTTCCAGTTCAAGGATCTGTTTGGGCACATCCATATTGATGATATGTACCCTGGAACCCGATTCGTCCAAAGCATCAATTGCCTTGTCCGGTAAAAACCGGTCTGTCATATACCTATTGGTCAACTTTACGCAGGCAATAATCGCCTCATCCGTATAGTTGACGTTGTGGTGGTCTTCGTATTTCGCTTTGATGTTTTTCAGGATCTCAATAGTCTCTTCAACACTTGTGGGATCAACGATCACTTTTTGGAAACGTCGCTCCAATGCCCCATCCTTCTCGATATATTGACGATATTCGTCCAAAGTTGTTGCGCCGATACATTGAATTTCGCCCCTGGCCAATGCGGGTTTAAACATATTGGAAGCATCCAAACTACCTGTTGCGCCTCCGGCCCCGACGATGGTATGGATTTCATCTATAAACAGGATGATGTCATCATTTTTTTCGAGCTCGTTCATTACGGCCTTCATCCTTTCCTCGAACTGGCCACGGTACTTGGTACCGGCCACCAGGGAAGCGAGGTCTAACGTTACTACCCTTTTATTGTAAAGGATACGGGACACCTTTTTGTTGATGATACGCAATGCCAAACCTTCGGCAATGGCACTTTTGCCCACTCCTGGTTCCCCGATCAAAAGGGGATTGTTCTTTTTTCTTCTACTTAGAATTTGTGAAACCCGTTCAATTTCTTTTTCGCGACCTACCACGGGATCCAACTTATCTTCTTCCGCCATTTGGGTAAGGTCCCTTCCAAAGTTGTCCAATACCGGAGTCTTGGATTTCTTGTTCCCTTTTTGTCCGGCAGGGGCCCCAAAGGTACTTTCCTTGCCTTCATTGCCCTCATCGGAATCGCTCGGGAAAGATTCGGCCCTTGGTGGATCCAAATAATCATCGTCACTTGTTATCATTGATTTGAACTGTTCCTTGACCCCATCGTAATCCACTTTTAGTTTGTGCAACAATTTAGTGGTAGGGTCATTTTCGTTTCTTAAAATGCACAGCAACAAATGAGCTGTGTTAATGGAGGAGCTCTGAAAAAGTTTGGCCTCCAAAAAAGTAGTTTTTAGAGCACGCTCTGCCTGCCTTGTCAGGTGCAAGTTCTTTTTGTCCTTTTGTACATTGCTTGGGTTGGGATTGGCGGGACTCAAGATCTCTACTTTTCTTCGTAGGTGATCTAGGTCCACATCCAAGGCATCCAGAATACTGATCGCTTTGCCATTGCCATCGCGCAAAAGTCCGAGCATGAGGTGTTCCGTGCCTATAAAATCATGGCCTAGCCGAAGTGCCTCTTCCTTGCTATATGCTATCACATCCTTAACCCTTGGTGAGAAATTATCATCCATAAATTATTCCTTTCAACCTTAAAATTAGTAAATCTTACCTTATCTATGGCAATTACCATACCTATATTCGTCAAACTTAAACGAATTGACGAAAAAAGCAACGATTTACAAAAATATTAACAGCCAATTTGTTAACTATATCTATACGTTAAAGTGTTGATAAATTGTTTGATAAAGTAGTCCTGAAGTGCTTTAAATGCTATGTTTTTGCGTATATTGGCCTGTTTTTAAAGTTAAATAAATTTATCAAAATATAATATGGCGGAAGGGGAAAAGTTAATTCCTGTTAACATTGAGGATGAAATGAAATCGGCATACATTGATTATTCAATGTCGGTCATTGTGTCACGAGCCCTCCCCGATGTACGGGATGGTTTAAAACCTGTACATCGAAGGGTCTTGTTTGGGATGCACGAATTGGGGGTTAGATCCAATAGCGCACATAAGAAATCAGCAAGGATTGTTGGGGAAGTTTTAGGTAAGTACCACCCCCATGGGGATACTTCGGTTTATGATACCATGGTGCGTATGGCCCAGGAATGGAGCTTGCGGTATATGTTGGTGGACGGACAAGGGAATTTTGGTTCCGTCGATGGCGATAGCCCCGCGGCTATGAGATATACCGAGGCGCGGATGCGTAAAATTGCCGACGATATGCTTATCGATATCGATAAGGATACCGTGGACCATCAACTAAATTTTGATGATTCGTTGCAGGAGCCTACGGTTCTTCCCACCCGAATCCCCAATTTATTGGTCAACGGGGCCTCTGGGATCGCTGTTGGGATGGCCACTAACATGGCTCCCCACAACTTAACGGAAGTGGTGGACGGTACAATTGCCTATATCGATAATCACGACATAGAGATCGATGAAATTATAACGCACATCAAAGCCCCTGATTTTCCGACCGGAGGGGTCATTTACGGTTATGATGGGGTCAAAGAGGCTTTCCATACGGGAAGGGGTCGTGTGGTTATACGTGCCAAATCCAGTTTTGAGGAGATACAGGGCAAAGAGTGCATCATCGTTACGGAGATACCTTATCAGGTAAACAAGGCGGATATGATCAAAAAGACCGCCGATCTCGTCAATGAGAAGAAAATTGATGGTATTGCCAGTATTAGGGACGAATCCGATAGAAAGGGAATGCGCATTGTGTATATCCTTAAGAGGGATGCCATTCCGAACATTGTGCTTAATACCTTATATAAGTATACGGCGCTCCAGTCTTCCTTTAGTGTAAACAACATAGCCTTGGTCAACGGTAGGCCACAGATGTTAAACGTGAAGGAGATGATCCATCACTTTGTGGAGCACAGGCACGAAGTGGTCGTAAGAAGAACGGAGTTTGAGCTAAAGAAAGCTGAGGATAGGGCGCACATATTAGAAGGTCTTATCATAGCATCCGACAATATCGATGAGGTGATTGCCATCATCAAGGCATCTTCCAATGCCGATGAGGCCCGGGAAAAATTAATGGAGAGGTTCAAATTGACCGAAATCCAATCCAAGGCCATTGTTGAGATGCGCCTACGTCAGCTTACTGGATTGGAGCAGGACAAGTTGCGTTCCGAATATGATGATATCATAAAGACCATAGCCGATTTAAAAGATATCCTGGCCAAAAAAGAACGTAGGATGCAGATAATCAAGGACGAACTGCTCGAGGTCAAGGAAAAATATGGGGATGCAAGACGTTCTGAAATTAATTTTGCAGGTGGAGACCTCAGTATAGAGGATATGATTCCGGACGAGCAAGTGGTTATCACCATTTCGCATGCCGGTTATATTAAAAGAACATCGCTTAGCGAATATAAGACCCAAAATAGGGGAGGGGTAGGTCAAAAGGCCTCCTCAACCAGAAATGAGGATTTCCTGGAGCATCTATTTGTAGGTACCAACCACCAATACATGCTGTTCTTTACCCAAAAAGGAAAATGTTTCTGGATGCGGGTCTATGAAATCCCTGAAGGTAGCCGTACATCCAAAGGCCGTGCCATCCAAAACCTTATCAACATTGAGCAGGACGATAGCGTAAAGGCATTTATATGTACCCAAGACCTTAAGGACGAGGAGTATGTTAACAGTCATTATGTCATAATGGCAACCAAAAAAGGTATCGTCAAGAAAACCTCTTTGGAGCAATATTCCAGACCTCGCCAAAATGGCATAAATGCCATTGGGATAAGGGAAGATGACGAACTTTTGGAAGCTAAATTGACCACGGGCACAAGTCAGATCTTCTTGGGACTAAAATCGGGTAAAGCGATAAGGTTCGAGGAAGGCAAGACCAGGCCTATGGGCAGGAATGCTTCAGGAGTACGGGGGGTTACCTTGGCCAATGAAAAGGACGAGGTAATCGGAATGGTCTCTGTGCATGATTTCGATGAAGAGATTTTGGTGGTCTCTGAAAATGGTTATGGCAAACGATCAAGCATAGAGGATTACCGTATAACCAACCGGGGAGGAAAAGGGGTAAAGACCATTTCCATTACAGAAAAGACCGGTGGGCTGGTAGCCATTAAAAACGTAACGGACACGGATGACCTTATGATCATCAACAAATCGGGTATAGCCATCCGAATGAGCGTTGAGGACCTTAGGGTAATGGGACGTGCTACCCAAGGTGTGAAACTCATCAATATACGGGAGAACGATTCGATAGCTGCCGTCGCAAAAGTCATGAAAGACGAGGAAGCAGTGGACGATATAAATATTTTAGATATTGAAGTGGACCATGAAAACGGAAATGGCACGGCTATTGATAATAAAACCGACGAAACTCCGGAAACTGAGGAATAAATAAGCGATTGCCACTATTTTTTATAAATTTGTGGGAGGATAATGAACCGAGATGTAAAGGGTAAGGCTCATCTTTATGAGGTGTCCATTTGTTATAACAAGGATGTCTATTAATTCAAAGTCTTGTTCTTGTCTTTTGGTTTTTGTTTCGGAAAAGTTTCACACATATCATGACATAACCATAAATAATTAAACACTAATAAAATTTTTAAAGATGAGAAATAAGTTTTTAATATTAGCGGCTCTTTCCATATCAGCGGTCGGTTTTTCCCAAAAGGATGAAATAAAGGCGGCCGAAAAGGCCATGAAAAGCGGAGATGCCATGTCGGCTAAATCGGCCTTGGTCAGTGCGGCTTCAACGATCGGTAGCGCGGATGAAAAGCTTCAGGCCCAATATTATTTTGTAAGCGGTAATGTTTATGCGGACTTGGCCAAAAAAGGTGATGTCAGTGCTTTTAATGATGCGGTCTCCGCTTATCAGAAAGTAATCGATATAGAGAAAAACGGCAGAAGCAAATATTCCGATGAAGCGAAATCGCAACTTAAAGCGATGACCGTAGAATTGGTAAATGGCGCTGTAAAGGACAATAATGAAAAGAAGTACAAGGATGCCGCCGATAAATTGTACCTCAGTTATAAGTTGAGCCCCCAGGATACTGTTTATTTGTACTACGCGGCGGGCAGCGCGGTGAGCGGGCATAATTATGAAGATGCCCTAAAATATTACAACGAGCTTAAGGATCTGGGATACGATGGTAGCGAGAAAAAATTTACCGCCGTCAACGTAGAGTCTGGAAAAGTTGAGGAAATGGAGAAGACCCAACGAGATCTTATGGTAAAATCCGGTACCTATAAGGATCCAAAAGAGGAGATTACCCCTTCCAAAAAACCGGAAATAGTAAAGAATATTGCACTTATCTATACCGAATTGGGTCAAGATGACAAGGCGTTGCAGGCCTATAAGGACGCCAGGGCCAATGACCCTGAGGATGTTACCTTGATCTTGAACGAGGCCAACCTATACTACAAGTTGGGAGATAAGGAAAAATTTAAGGATTTGATGGCCGAAGCTACCAAAGTGGCTCCTGATAATGCCGACCTGTTCTACAATATCGGGGTGATCAATATGGAGCAAGGCAATCTAGATGAGGCTAGGGATGCCTATAAGAGAGCGCTGGAAATCAATCCTGGGTATGTAAATGCCCAATTGAACCTCTCTACGACTTATGTGAACCAAGGGAATGCGCTTATAGACCAAATGAATGCTTTGGGCAATTCCAAGGCAGATATAGCCAAGTACGACGAACTCAAGGCAGAAAAGGACAGCTTGTTCGTGGAAGGTTCCAAGGTGCTTGAAAACGCCTTAAAGAACAACCCGGACAACCAGAGTGTCTTGGAGCAGTTGAAGAATATCTATGGTGCCTTGGGCGACAATGAGAACTTTATGCGCATCAAGAAATTGATGGGAGAATAGGGCTGCACGTTTAAGCTCAGATTTCAAGTTCACGTTCATACTTCGGCTACCTGCCCGAATACTTCATTCCGGCGGGCGCCCATGAACCGGTGTCAAACTCGAGCTCCAAAATGGGAACTGAAATTAAGGAATCCCTCCGGTCTTGGTGATCGGAGGGATTTTTTATATAATCTTTTTAATGACCCGTAACTTGTGGCTATAGGATTTTGTGTCGGTATTGAAGATGCCCGTATGGTCCAATCGGTCAATACGTACCTTGCCATGGGAATGGATGATGTAGTTGTCGTGCATGATGATACCCACATGGTTGATTATCCCCTCTTTGTTATCAAAAAAAGCCAGATCGCCAGGTTCACTTTCTTCGATAAAACTCAATGGTTCCCCTTGGGTGGCCTGTTGTGCGGCATCGCGCAATAGATCATAGCCATTGATTTTATAAACCATTTGGGCAAATCCCGAGCAGTCAATTCCGAAAGGTGTCCTTCCCCCCCAAAGATAAGGAGCGTTCAAATAGAGCAAAGCCGTGTCCAAAAGATGCTTTTTCCCTCGTTTCCCATCAATATAATCCCCCTCAAAATTATGTGCCAAAAGATAATTGGGACCCACATTGGAACCCAGTACCAACGGAATCAAGAAATTGTTTTCCGAAATGACATAGGAAACTAAATCTGAGGTGTACCTATGGTTCCGATCATTTTCAGTTTGCCCGTAATCCGATTCGGAAATGTGCATAAACTGTGCATTTCCTATCCATCCTTCATAATTGTCATAGGCCATGCGGATCCGGCTCCAGTGTTTTCGTTCTTCCAGAACCTTAAAATGATCACCATAAAGAAGTTGGGAAGTCATTTCGCTAGAATCTTCCGGCAATGACCGAAGAGGGACTACACTAAGGTGGCAAATACCGAACTGCATAATTAGGGGAAGAAGTTTTATATTTTTTCCACGATTATTGCCGATGCGCCACCGCCACCATTACAGATGGCCGCTGCCCCATATTTTCCTTTGTTCTGTTCCAATACGCTTAACAAGGTTATAAGAATACGTGCTCCCGAACAGCCAAGCGGATGGCCAAGGGATACTGCCCCGCCGTTGACGTTGACGTTGGCGTCGGAAAGTCCTAGCAGTTTCATGTTGGCCAAACCGACTACGGAGAACGCCTCGTTGAATTCAAAATAATCGACATCGGAAATCGATAGTCCAGCCCTGGCCAGTGCTTTGGGAAGTGCCTTTGCCGGTGCCGTTGTGAACCATTTTGGTTCTTGCGCGGCATCGGCATAACCCTTTATTTTAGCTAATGGTTTTAGGCCAAGCTCCTTAGCTTTCCCGGCGCTCATCAAAACCAGGGCAGCCGCTCCGTCATTTATGGTAGAGGAATTGGCCGCGGTAACGGTTCCGTCTTTGGAAAAAGCAGGACGCAATTCAGGTATTTTTTCAAGTTTCACGTTTTTGTATTCCTCGTCCTCGGTCATTAAAATGGGCTCCCCCCTTCGTTGGGGCACTTCTACCGGGATCACTTCATTTGCAAATTTTCCCGACTTCCATGCTGCTGCAGATCGCTGGTAGGACTGTATGGCGAAATTATCCTGATCTTCACGGCTAAAGTTATATTCGGCCGCACAAGCATCGGCACATACCCCCATCGCATTTTCGTCGTAGACATCTACCAAACCGTCCCTTTGTAAACCGTCCATTAAAGTAGCCGGTCCAAATTTTACCCCATTTCTCATTTGTATATAATGGGGAATCAAGCTCATGTTCTCCATACCACCTGCTACAACAATTGAATTGTCGCCAACGGCTATGGATTGTGCAGCTAGCATCACAGCCTTCATGCCAGAGGCACAGACCTTGTTAACGGTAGTACAGCCTACGGTATCCGGAATGCCGGCAAATAATGCCGCCTGTCTCGCAGGAGCTTGCCCGGCACCGGCCTGGACCACATGGCCCATAATAACTTCCTGTACCTTCGAGGGGTCTAGGTTTATTTTTGCCAAGGCCCCTTTTATGGCTAAAGCACCCAGCCGAGGGGCTGGTATACTAGACAGGGCGCCCATGAAACTACCTATAGGTGTCCTCGCCATGGCAACGATAACTACTTCATGCATCACAGTTGTATTTTAATGAGATACGAAATTAAGAAATTTAACCCCAATGAAACCGACATGTTTGGAATAATCTTTTAAGCGCAAAGAGGAATTGTTATTTTGAACATCAAAGGTTACCCTCGCCTGAATGACTTTGTCGGGCCGGTGTGCCATGGAAAAACAAATAATTTAGTCGCATGAAAACGGTAATTGGGACAAAAGCCTTTTTTGACGGGATATTTTTCTATTTTTGATAAAGATACCTTACCCTATGCGGAAATTTTTGGACCGGCTTTATAAGAATCAGACCCTGATTTACAAGTATTTTCTTTACCTGGTATCCATATTCCTCATTGTCTTTTTCCTCCCCAAAGGGGGTCAATTTAAGTATGAGTTCCAAAAAGGAAAACCTTGGCAATACGACAACCTGTATGCCCCTTTCGACTTTTCCATAAAAAAAACCGATGCCGAGATCGCAAAGGAAACGTCTGAAATAGAAAACCGCCAGATCGATTACTACTATTATAATGATAGTATTTCCGGTCAGGTGTACAAGGCCTTTGATGCGGATTTTGCAACCGTTTTCCCCTCTGACCAATTCAGCAATTCCCAAAGATCGACCTTTGAACGGGTTGGAAAGGAAATTCTTGACGAATTGTATAAGAATGGAATACTTAAAAAGACCGAGGGCGATGCCGTTAAGGATGAACTCTACCTGGTTAAGAACAATGAGGCCAGACAGGTTAGGCAACGCGAACTCTATCACTTGCAGGATATTGAAAGGTTGATTGAAAAGACGTTGGACAAGAAGGGTTTAAGCGCGTATAAATCACAATTTCAGGCACTGTTCTTTGGCATAGTCAAACCGAATGTTTTTATTGATAAAAACCTTTCCCATAAGGCGCTTGAAAATGAATTGTCAAAAATATCCTATACCCGTGGCAGTGTTGACGAAGGCAAGCTCATCATCGCAAAGGGAGAGGTGGTAGAAGCTGAAAACTTGAAGATTCTGAATTCACTTAAGGATGAATATGCATCGGAACTATGGGCTGCCAATAATTACTATTTTATCCTTTCCGGTTACACGGTTCTGGTTGCTTTGGTGCTAATTATGTTACTGCTTTTTCTGAAAAAGTACAGGTCCGAAATTTATAGAAACAATACAAAAATCACCTTTATCTTTTTCAATATCCTCTTAATGGTCTTTGTTACCACCTTGGTGGTGAAGTATAATGAGGCCTTTGTTTTTGTAGTTCCCCTCTGCATCCTGCCATTGATACTCAAAACATTTTTTGATGCAAGAACAGGCCTCTTTGTCCATGTTTTGGCGGTACTGATCTTGGGGTTTGTAGTTCCCAATAGCTTTGAGTATATTTTTCTGCAAATAATTGCGGGTATTGTTACCATTTTAACCGTTTCCGAGCTTTACAAAAGGGCGAATCTGTTCATTTCCGTGGGCCAGATTACTTTAATCTACATAGTAGGATATTTTGCATTCCATATTATACACGAGGGAAATTTAAACAATATTGAATGGCTTGTCTTCGGACTATTTCTTTTGAACGGGATGATCACACTGTTTGCCCAGCCCCTGATCTATATCTATGAAAAGATTTTCGGTCTGGTGTCGGACGTATCCCTACTGGAACTCTCCGATACAAACTCCAAACTGTTAAAGGAGCTATCAAATAAGGCGCCCGGTACATTTCATCACTCATTACAGGTAGCCAATTTGGCTGAGGCGGCAGCCAATGAAATTGGTGCAAACGCCATGTTGGTCAGGGTTGGGGCCTTATATCACGATATAGGGAAAATGAACAATCCCACTTATTTTACGGAAAATCAAATTACCAATGTAAACCCACATGATGAGCTGATGCCTGTGGATAGTGCATTTATCATTATCAACCACGTTATAGAGGGTATAGAATTGGCGAGAAAAAACAATTTGCCCGATAGGGTAATCGATTTTATTAGGACCCACCATGGAACCACGATGGTATATTATTTTTATAAAAAGCAGCAAGACCTAGGGGAGGAGGTCAATTTGGAAGACTTTAGATATCCAGGGCCCACTCCCTTTTCAAGGGAAACTGCAATCTTGATGATGTCGGACTCAATTGAGGCTGCTTCCAAGAGTCTAAAAAATCCGACATTTTCGATGATAGAGGAGTTCGTGGATAAAATAATAGCAGCACAAATGCAAGCCGGCCAGTTCCTAAATGCGAACATAACGTTTAAGGATATCGAAGCGGTAAAAAAGGTATTAAAGCAGAAATTGACCAACATTTATCACCTTCGGGTGGAGTACCCGGAATAGGATTGTGGAAATAATAAAAGGGGCCGATAAAAAAAACAAAAAATAGTTGCGTTCTATGGTATGAAGGAGTACATTTGCAACCGCAATTTTATCCCCGCGCAGGGGGATTTGTTCATAGAAAGTATTGGAGAGGTGCCGGAGTGGTAACGGAGCAGATTGCTAATCTGTCGACGCGTAAGTGTCGCCAGGGTTCGAGTCCCTGTCTCTCCGCCTTGGCCCTCCAAAGCTTAGGCAACGGAGGGCATTTGAATATTTAAATTTTACACCATTCGGGGAATAGCCCTTCGACTTCGCTCAGGACAGGCTTCACCCGGTTCCCGGTCAACCAAAGGTAATTTTTGGAAGATATTGGAATCTGGTTTTTGAATTATTGGAATTTACACCATTCGGGGTGTAGCGTAGCCCGGTTATCGCGCCTGCTTTGGGAGCAGGAGGCCGCAGGTTCGAATCCTGCCACCCCGACTTGACTAGTTTCATCTAGTTGCATAACGTTGCAAATCACCTGATTTGCAACGTTTTATGTTTTTAGGGATGCCAGATGAAACCTCTTGAAACTACCTGAAAACACCGTTCTGGTGTACAAATCGGGAATTGGACACTGCAGTATTTTTTGTACATTGAAGTAGCTTTTGAAGGTATTTGACCCTGTGTTTTTTACCATTTATTTACTAATTTAAAGCTATGTGAAATGTTAGAAAACAGCAGATTATCGGTCGTATTCATTACCAGGAGACTCAATTCGGAAACCGAAACCATCAGAATCTATGCCCGTGTCACGGTTGATGGTAAACGAGCGGAATTCAGTTTAAATCGGGAATTGGCAGTGTCCCTTTGGGACGAAAAACGCAAAAGGGGAAAGGGATTTTCAAAGTATGTCATTTCTCTAAACAAATATATAGATCAGGTTTTTACAGGGCTGCACGAGGCACATCGGCAACTTTTACAAGAGGAGGTTGATATTACCTCTGTGGGAATAAAGTCTCGTTATTTGGGGGAAGACGATAGGGGCAAAACACTTCTCGATTTGATTACGTATCACAACACCTCTATGCTTACCGTACTTAGGAAAGGTACAATGAAGAACTACTATAGTACGGAACGCTGTATCAAAGAATTTTTAAAGGAAGAAATGCACATTGAGGATATACCTCTTAAAAAACTGAACTATGCGTTTATTATTGATTTTGAACAGCATCTAAGAAAGTATAAACCGACCACACGAAAGGGTTGTGCCAATAACGGAGCCATGAAGCATATGGAGCGCCTAAAAAAGATGGCGAGATTGGCCGTTAAACTGGAATGGCTGGAAAAAGACCCATTTATAAATTTCAAATTGCGGTTTGAAAAAAGCGAACGCCAATTTTTAACGGAACGGGAACTGCAACTCATTGAAGACACTACTTTTAAAGTTCCAAGCACCCAACATATTAAGGACTTGTTTGTTTTTGCCTGTTACACCGGGCTGTCCTGCATTGATGTACAAGAATTAAAGGCAGATCATTTGGTTAAGGGTATAGACGGTAATGATTGGCTCTATACCAAGAGGACAAAGACCGATGAGCCTTTAAAGATTCCATTGTTGCCAAAAGCCAAGGAAATTTTGGATAATTATAAGGATGATCAGGATGTATTAAAAAATGGCAGATTGCTTCCCGTTTACAGTAATCAAATGATGAATAGGGTATTAAAGGAAATTGCCGATGCTTGTGGTATTCGTAAGAAAGTAACTTTTCATGTAGCACGGCATACGTTTGCCACGGCTATTACACTATCCAATGGAGTACCGATAGAGACCGTTTCCAAGCTTTTAGGGCATACCAAACTATCTACGACCCAAATCTATGCTAGGGTGGTTGAAAAGAAAGTAGGGGAGGATATGCAGAATTTGATGGCGCATATGAAGCTTAAAAAGGGAATTGAATCTGTAGTCTAAAATTGCATTTTAATTCTACTGTTAGTGGCAAACACAATCGAGCGACTGGTCGTGCGGCAATTTGACATAACGGCTAATTATGGTAGAAATTAAAATGTGCGTTGCAGACACAGTTTAAAATATTTTAATGACCCTGTTGTAAGTTTTAATCGATTCTCAGAGCTTGAGGGATATTTAATATAATATAGAATTATGGCTTACAAAGCGTTTATTCCCCTTAAATAACGAAATAGCAAGTTTGTATTATAATGTCTTGCATTATGTGACTTAGCAAAGGAAAAGCAAAGCATACAGTACTAAATTTTCTTTGAAATATTTTTCTAAAAGCTTTCTTCTTAAAATGTAATGTGTGTGGAATGGAAATAAATTGACAATCATATAATTATTTACGCTTTTCCATCAAGATTATTCCTACAAAATATGCTATATTTCAAATAGGAAATTAATGAAGAATTCCAGATGAAATTAGATGGAAATACAAACAAGTTGGTATCATACTCTCGTGCAGGTGATGTATTTCACCATCGCTGGGCTGCTAGGCGCTGTTTAAGGCTCATACAACCGACTTCGAACTTGGAAGTAGTAGTTATCGAAGGATCACAGGAAAGGGAAAAAGCTGGGGAATATGTCATTGATGTATCCGAATATTACAAGGATGGTGACTTAAGGGATAGAATTGAGTACTACCAACTAAAGCATACCACTGTACAAAAAAATAAACCTTTCACTTTAAGTGGGTTGAAAGATACCATTATTGGTTTTTCCGATAGATATCACCAACACATAAAAAAGAAATCCCTAAATGGAATTTCCTTTACCATAATTACAAATCGAAAAATTGATGAAGCTTTTAAGCAAAATCTTGTCGCTATAATCAATGGTAATAAGGTAAATAAAAGGTTTAGCGAAACTTTAAAAAAATATACCAAACTTGACGGCAAAGGACTTATTACATTTTGCAACTTATTGAATTTAGAAGACGGTGAAGGAGATTATAATATTCAGAAAGAAGAATTAAAAGTTGATATGGCCAGGTTTCAACCTGGTTCGATAGATCCAGCTCAAGTCTCAAACATAGTTTCATTGGTACAAGAGAAAGTTCTACCTGACTCCAACAGAAGAATAATTAAAGAAGAAGTTTTGAAACGCTTTGGCGTTACTTCTGAAAAACAGCTATTTCCTGCGCCCCCTATGTTCGAAAAATTGGATAAATTAACAATTAGGGATCAATATCATAGCTTATTAGAAACAATTACAACGATTGAACATCCTCAAATTATTAGTGCTGAAGGAGGTGTGGGTAAATCTGTATTTAGTCAATATGTACTTGGGGCTCTACCTGAAGGCTCATTGGGAATTGCCTACGACTGTTTTGGCTCGGGAAAATATCGTAGCAGAAGTGAACCGAGGCACAAGCATAGAGACGCACTTGTCCAGATAACAAATGAACTAGCATCCATAGGACTTTGTGAACGGATGCTTGTAAAGGACACCACACTGGAAAGTGATATAATGCGTGGATTTTTGAGTCGGATCGAGGCTTCAATCAAATCGTTAAAGAAAGTAGTTAGTTCTGCAAAGCTATATATTTTAATTGATGCGGCTGATAACGCAGAAATGGCAGCCCATGAATTTGGAGACTCCTGCTTTGCAAATGAGTTATTAAGAGAACAATTCCCAAAGGAATGTAGACTTGTCTTATTGTGCAGGCCAGAGCGCACCTATTTGTTAAAACCCTCGAGTTCAATTCCAATATTGAACCTACTACCATTCTCCAAAGAAGAAACTTTTGAAAATCTTAAAAAATGGTTTTCCAAGGTAAGCCAGAGTGAGGCAATTGAATTTCATCGCTTAACAAACGGAAATCCTCGAGTTCAGATGAACTCTATAGCAGCAGCGAATTCATCGATGAATGAACTACTTACTTATCTTGGGCCCACTGGAGTAACTGTTGAAAAGCAAATTGAACATCAGTTAAATAGCGCGGTCCAAAAAATAAAGGATGTCTTGCCTGAAGTTTATCAAACCAATGTTGACAGGATATGTACAGGACTTGCAAGTTTACCCCCAAATATTCCAATTCAAGTTTTGGCACATGCATCTGGGGTGAAAATCGAGTATGTTAAGAGTTTTGTAGCAGATATCGGTCGCTCGTTATGGCTCTTAGATTCATCAGTCCAGTTTAGAGATGAACCAACTGAAACCTGGTTTCGAAATGCTTTTCTGGGTTCAAAAAAAGAATTTGGCGGTTATATCAAAATTCTCGAACCACTTGCTTGTGAGTTTACCTATGTAGCGGAAGTCCTTCCTCAACTTTATCTACAAGCTGGCCAGTACGATGAACTCATTGGTATTGCTTTGTCGAATACTTTATTGCCTATAAAGAATCCCATAGATACCAGGAACGTAATGGTATATCGACTACAATTCGCGTTTAAAGCGGCACTTAGGGCTGAAAAATATGAGGATGCTATAAAGCTTGCTTTGAGAGCGGGCGAAGAGGTTGCAGGAGATCAACGACAGCAAAGCTTATTTCAGAATAACATTGACCTCCTACCAAAATTACAGGATAATCTCAAGGTTCAGGAAATCGCTTTCAAAGGAATTATAAAAAGTGGATGGGAAGGTTCTGAGAATTTATATGCGGCATCATTACTTAGCGAAATAGAGGAATATCAGGGTGAAGCAAGTGGTTATTTAAGGTCTTCTTTGAATTGGTTAGATATATATTTTAAAGAATCAAGGAAAGAAAAACGTGGCAATCATAGCAGCGATGTCAGCTCAGACGACATTCTAGAAATTGCACTTGTACAATTAAACCTAAATGACTCAAGATCATGCTTAAAATTTCTTAATAGCCTAAAACCAAAAGAGGCCATATTTTCAATAATGAAACGACTTACTAGTCGACTAATTGATGCAGGAAGGTTTATTGAAATAAATCAAATTCTCAAGTATGCACGAAAAAATAAATACCATGTAGTTGCAATTGTTAGTGAGTTAGCGAAAGTTGGTCGATTTGCCCAGACTATTAATCTTAATGAATGTTTAAAGTTATTGTCGCATCCCAAAACGCGAATTAAAAAGCCCAATGACTCTTATCATGACAATATTACATCTCCCATAGTAGCTTTTTTGGAAGTATGCCTTTACCGAAAGATGAATACTAAAGTAATTCAGGAAGTGCTAGATTATTATGTTCCGGTGAAAGCATCTATAGGAGTTACCACAAGGTTTAATTCAATAGTACGAATAGTATTTTTAAAAGCTCTTGCCATTCGAACTGTAATCTCGAAAAAATTTATTTTCAATCTAGATGAATTAATGCCTGATGCCTATAAATCTGATGATAAAGAGCTGAATTACTCTGATGAAATTCGCGACTTTAAAGAATTGGTAGGAGGTTTGTATCCTTGGTTTTCACTTAGGGCACAACTAATTTCGGGCAATTATAATAATTTGGATGAAAGAATAAAACAAACAAGTTTAGATTCCAATAAGGCTAATGCAAACCGATATAGGTCGTATGATGATCTTCTTAGTGAGATTGCAGATGTTTCCTCATCTATTCTCGTTTATTTCAATACTCAGGATGCTGGCGTAGTTCAACAATATTATAATAAGTATCTTAAAAATAATTCTTCTTTTAAAATTTATCAGCGAATAAGTTTACTTTGGATTGGAAATAGAGCAAATCACCTCGATTCAATACTGACAGAACTTGAACACTCTACATATGAATTGATAAAAAATATGAAGGAGGTTGGCCCTGAAGAAATCGCTGAGCAATATATTTCGTTAGCAAGAGCGATGCTATCAAGTTCTAGGGAAGATGCTACCATATATTTTGAAGAAGCTATAAACATTGTCTCCAAATTTGGAGACGAAATTGTTCAACGTTGGGAGGCAGTTACCGCTTTAGGTGAAAGAGCTTCCCCAGAATCTTCAGATGAACTAGCATACAGATTTATTCGCTGTACCGAAATGGTAGGAGAATACGTATATCGTGAAAAACATTGGGATCGGTCAGGGGCATTGATAACTTGTGCGAAAATGTCCCCACAAATAGGGATATCCGCACTAAGTCGATGGCGTGATAGAGAAATTGGAAGGTTTGAGTATCAACTAGAATCCCTCTTGAATTATTTAGTAAGGTCAAAATCGATTAATCCAGCTGAAGCATGGTCATTGGCTCGATTTTTATCTGACCATCATTTCAATAAATTCTTGAAAACATGTTTAGAAAATGAATCCTCTGCAAGCTTAAAAAATCAAATCTTTATTGATGCCTATGAATTATTGAGAAATGAGGGGGCTGGTGCTGATTATTGGATGGAAATGAAATCTATAGCGAATGAGCACCAAATAAGCGTTGAAAACTTGAACGACGTTCTTCATTTTTATAAAGCAAAAACCAGTGAATCAAAAAATTCACAGAAAAGGCAGAATAGTAACACAAGGACAAAAGAGATAAAAAAATGGGAGCGAATATTCAAAAACGTTGACGTATTAAAGCCTGAAGGTTTGGTTGTTCTAACCGAAAGATTTTCAAGTGAATTTAAAAAGAATGAAGACTATCAATATTTGCGATTACCAGATTTATATAAGGAAATTCTTAATCGAATTAAGGCCGATGAGCTATATGATTTCATTGAGATTCTTTTGAATTCTAATGAATTGAACTATTATGAGTGTAAAGAAGTTCTCAGATTAATACCTGTTGAATGGAAAAATAAAGTGAGCTTTAAAAAAAAATGGCCGTCGATCATCTTCAAGTTCGGTACCCGTTATGCACATGACCTTGTTAATCCCTACTCGTTCGATTCGGTCATTAGCGATTTAGATGTTGATGATATTGTGATCATTAATTTAAGACAAGGAATTTTTAAAGGACTATCATTTGGTCTGGAGTTTGCAGATGCCAGCGTTCTATTTGGATTTGTGGAACAAGCCTCCACCTTTGTGAATGCATCCAATAGCTGTGATTTGATTGACTATGCTTTATCTAGATTCGAGTTACATATTGAGGATGATTTTGGAGATGGTCCCTGGAATGAATGGTTACATGTATCTAACGATATAAATAGAAGCATTGCAGGATTCATCTGGTCGGCCTTAGGTTCTCCTCACTCAAAAACTCGATGGAGAGGATGTCACGTGATTAAGAAGCTAGCTGACTTCAATTGTAGGCAAATCTTAGATTGCTTAATTGAGTGGTTGGATGCCGATAAAGTTAGTGCCTATGGCAGTAAGCAGTTTCCATTCTATAACTTACATGCTAGGCAATATTTGTTGATTGCCCTCCGTAGAGTTTCGGTTGACAAGCCAGCCCTACTGATGGATTACAAAGAAGTATTCTTTAAGTATGTTAAACTTGAACCTCATATTCTAATCCAGAAGTTTTCGGCTGATATTGCGATGAATATTGAAAAAGCGACTCCTAAAACTTACACCCATAGTAAAATATCTTTATTGAAGAAAATTGGTAATAGTGAACAAGCAACAAGAACTGAGGAATATGGTTATAAAGTCAATAGCTACTTTCACGAAAAAGGACTCGTAGATATAACACTAGATTACAACTTCGCATATGATTTTGATAGGTATTGGTATGAACCTCTTGGTGATGTTTTTGGAGTTTCAAGTAAACAGATTCAGGATATATGCGCAAATGTAATTGTAAAAGAATGGAAACGAGAAACCAAGGGAGGATATAATAATGACCCAAGAGTTAACCTTTGGAGTGGATCTCAAGATCGTGATACATGGCATGACCACGGAAGCTATCCAAAGACAGATAATTTGGATTTTTATTTGTCATATCATTCAATGTTAGTTGCAGCCGCAAAGTTGGTTAAAAACATGCAAGTGATTATTACCAGAGATTGGCAAGAGAACGCATGGGAAGACTGGCTGTCTCGTCATAACTTATCTAGATCAGATGGCAAGTGGCTATCAGACGTTAGAGGCCCACTGCCGATGGTTAGACCAAAATGGTTGTCTCAGAGTAATTATGAGAACTGGAGAACCGAAATATTGGAACAAGATTTTCTACAGGGCATTAAGTTTCAAAGCGAAGAGGAAACTTGGATCAATATAAAAGGTGGATGGACTGAAAGAAGTCATTCTAGATATGAAACTTATTTAGTTTCAACTTCCCTAGTTTCTAAAGAAACTTCCAACTCTTTATTAATTGCTTTGTCAACTTGCAGCGATTGCCATGATTATAAAATTCCAGATTACGGTGAAAGTAGGGCAGAAATTGATTTAGACAAATTCCAACTCAAAGGGTTCATAATTAATCCTGATTCTTCTAGAGGTATAGATGAATTCGATCCTTATGGTAAGAACATAATGTACCCCCAGTTTTCGTTAGGTGAGGAATTTCTCAGAGAACTTGATCTTTCGTTAGATAGCGAAGGTAAAACATGGTGTTTTAATGATGGCAAAATAGCCTTCAAATGTGATTCCTGGAGCAGTAACCTTACAGGTTATGATAAAGAACCTGAGCAATTTGGTATGCGTTTATGTGCATCATTGAATGCCCTCAAGAAACTTTGTCGAATCTACGATTGTAATTTGATCATCGATGTGAACATAAGTCGAAATATTGAATACCAAAGTAGATCCAACAAAGACAAATATGAATACATAACGAAACATAAAGTTTATTTACTCTCTGAAAATGGAAGACTTAGAAATACAGCAGAAGATTATAGAATTAGGTAAAACAATTGTAAAGGAGCTAAAACTAGATCCAGGAGTCGATACGCTATCAAAATGGATGGCTCACTATATAGCTGAGAAGATCGAACTTTCTGAAAAACTAACAGGGAAAGAAAAAACTGATTTGCAAAATGAATGTTTTGAAATAATTCTTAAACTGTGGGAAAATAGGTGGTCAGTTCCACCGATACGAAACTATCTTGAAGATTTTCAACCTGTTTTAGAGACTTTGGAAAGGCTCAACCCAAAAAGGAAAACTCCTTTTTTCTACGATAGGAAAATTCAATTTGTATTGAATCTAGAAAATGAAAAGAATAAGTCCAAAGAAATAGAATGTCATCTTAATAAGATATTGGAAATCGACAGACTTGCAAGATCAATTATCTCAGATTTGTTTAAACTGGTAGTTTCAAAAATGAATTTCAGGAAGGATAGAGTAGGTGAAGTTATTAGAGATGCAATTAATCTAATAGATTATCCAGATATGAGAATTATCAAAATTATTTCAGATAGTGGTGGAACTCTGAATATTGATGGAGATGATAAAAAGAGAGAGCAAATCAATGAGATTCAGGAAAAAATTAAGGACCTAAATGAACTTAGTTCTTTGACAGATTCATTAATTGAAGTTTATAGAAAGAAGATTGATGAATTGCAAAAATGAAATAGGAAACTTTTTTGAAAACGGCCTAAGAGAATTTTGATAAAACAATAGGCGAGGGGAGCGTGAAGAATTTTAGGGGGCTGGTTGCAAAATTCATTGGTCTGTAAAATATTTCTAAAGGTTAAAAGTAGTCTTGGTGGTTAGAATAGATCCTAAAATTTAGCGACCGACCCGAACATTGTTTCCAAAATTATCTGTAAGCCTTGAAATCGCAGATTTACAAATGCCTACATCTCCTTCACATTTCCAATCACATTATTTTCAACGTTTTTCCCGAAAGACAATGTATTCCTCAAAAACATGGGGAAATCTCCGTTAAAGTTTCTTACTTTTTCATGTATTGGGAATCCGAGTTCTAATTTGGACTGAAATCAAAAAATAGAACATCATGGAAGAACAAACACAAGTAGTTGCCCTGTTGGAATCGATCAGGAGGCTGCTGTCGCACGACAAAAAAGTACTTAACGTAGATGACCTGTCCGAGTATACGGGACTCTCCAAGAGCAAGATCTACAAGCTGACCCATCTAAAGCTTATCCCTATGGGCAACAACCCCAACATCCGACAGAAGTTTTTCGAAAAGAAGGCCATTGATGCCTGGCTGTTGGGCAATCCCGATCTTTCGGACGAGACCCTGGAACACCGTTTTAACCAAAAGCTTATCAAGAACAAAAAGAGATGACCTCAAAGTGTAAGATTCCCCGTTCCACAAACTTCCCGCCAAGCGTTCCCCTTTTCGCTGAAAGGTTATAAAATTCCCAATGAAACGGAGTGCATAACCAGGCCCGCCCACGCCACATCCTCCCTGGCCTTTTTATAACTCCTTTTTCATTGGAAATTTTAGGGAATGGACCCATCGAAAGGGGAACGCGAGGGCACTATGGGAAGTAAGCTGGAAATGGATGGCCTGACTTTTTCTTTTCACAAGCAAAAAAGAAATCGTCCGACAAGGAAATATCAACCTCCAATCCACAAATTAAAAAAAGGGGACGCTCGGGATATGATAAGTAAAATGGCTTTGTTTTTTTGGCCGTTTTAATAATCCAGGCAAACAATAAAAGTAGACGGTTTCCATTGAACTTTTGCGGAATGGAAATTGTATAGCAAGAGGGTAATGCGCTAACGCGACATTACGTTTTATAACTATTTGATTTTTAATCAATTATAAGCATTGTCAATTTCTTCTTATCGCAAATATGCCATAAAACCCTGGTAAGCCCCTGAAAACAACGAAAATATTTACTGTAATGCACACCAAAAAACCTAGAAAAAGCACTTTTTCTGCTATAAGTATCAATCGGATAACGGCATCGAGATTTAGGGTATATTCGAAGAAGACCTCGGAGTCACATACAGAAACTTTGGAGCTTATGATGGACTTCTTCGAAGGGGCTAAAATTTCCCCAAAAAATAAGTATTTGATGGATTATATGCGGCTCAACCATTATATGGATAAAAGGATGGATTATTTGGAGGAGCTATTAAGGGCATGGGAGAAGAACGATCTCATGTTCAAGATCCATGATCATTTTAAGGAAATTCTGAATTTTGCCGAAAAGGAGGAGGAGCGGAAAAAACGCGATGACGACTTTGCGGAAGCGATGTATTCCAATATGAAGTCGAATAGAAATATGGTCGCCAAATACGATTATGATCTGCTCGTTAAAGAACGCAGGTGCGAAAAAGAACGGATTTATAACCTCGTAAAGAAGATTAAACCCGTTAGGCCCAATTTTGGAAAGCTATACCATCGCATCGACATTGATGAAAATGAACTGGAGAGGCTGATGAAAGCCTATGACCCAGGGCCATAACCTGAGTTTTTCTTTAATGGCTTTTATAATTGGCATTGTTTACCGACAATTATTATTTGGCTTAGTGAAGCTACCTATTTAGGTATGGTTACTTCTATATTACGCCGTGGTATAATTTTGGTGCAGCATGCAATCCTAATTTTAATACGCTTCTCCCTTACTTTGTGACAAGAAAATGAAAAAATTACCCTGACTTTGTTACAAAATGGACTTGTTTTAAACTATTTTTAAAAGTTAGGATTATATTAAATTTATCATAATTGCGTTAGTTATAATGGATTGTTCAAAGAATCTTATCTTTGTATAAATGAGTAGAAAGGATAACATAACAACTCTTCTCCCAAAACATTTATTTTGGGACATGGATTATAAAAAGCTTGACCTTGAACGGGATAAGGATATTATAATCCCTAGGGCTTTGTTTGCTTCTACCTTGGATACCTTTGAAAGCGATATTAAAATCCTTGAGGACATCTATTCAAAAAATGAAATCCTGAATACGCTCAAAGCTACGAAAGAGCGTATCAGCAATACAGTGTGTGAATTGGTCGCGAAGCGTTATCGTACCAAGAAATTTGCCCGTTTTGCGTTATGAGTGCCGTAAGCGATACGCTGAAAAATACAATTAAAGAACTACAACGGTTTCCTACTCTTGAGAACTTTGCACTTGGCGGAGGAACAAATCTGGCCCTACGGTATAATCATCGCCGATCGGTGGATATCGATTTATTCTGTTCGGAAACTATCGGTATATCGGGTTTCGAAAATATAGCCAGACAGATTAAAGAGTTTTATGGTGACCGGATAAGTGGGTTGGATTTCCCCTGTAAAATTGATGATCAGTATGTCTTTATGCGCTTTTTTGTCCGGCAAGAAGGTGAATTTATTAAGGTGGAGGTTTTACAGAATTTTCAAAGACTCGATGCCAATGAAATCTTTGGCGGCATAAAACTACTTACGGTTAAGGATGTCGGCCTGCTGAAATTGATAACTTGTTCTAACAGAGCTTCACAGAAGGATATTTATGATATTGACCTGATTACGGACCTAATCCCTCTAGAGGAACTATACAGGTTGCTTAGAAAGAAAGAAGATGAATATTCAGAACCAGGCTTCAGAACCATTTTTGATTTGGATGACGAAAAAAGTCCGGTACGATACCCCGAACTTTTGATAAAGTTTGACGAAATTAAAAAAACATCCGATTCACGTCCTTCCCATTCACACGATAGGGTCGACATAATGGAAGGAGGCAAAACATGGAAAGAAGCAAGATACAGTTGGTTAAAAAAAGTGAGAGGCTTGTTTCGGGATTTGGAGGTTCCTTATCCTAAACCTAAAGGCCTTGATTTAAACTAGGTTTTGCATTTGGCTATATTTGGCTATATTTCGTAATTTTATCATGTAAACAACACAAAATAACTACGTTCTTAAGCCGCTATTTAGATCGAGTGAACATATAGGGATTTGATTTGGATAAGTGTATTTAAAATACTGAAAATCAATTATTTGCAATATATGAGGGGTCCTGCCACCCCGACAAAAAGGGTATCAAACGATACCAAAAAATAGCTAATCTTATGAAAATCAGTGATTTTCGTTTTTACTGAAATCATAAGATTAGCTTTAATATCAAATGAAAGGTTACCTATTCGGTTACCTCGATAGTTACCAAATTTTTCACTACATTGGTACTTCAATAGCGTTTGACTTTCGCTTCGATTTGACTTTCACAAACAAATCGATTGTTCACTTAAAGCGAGAGTTTATGCAGACTTCAAAGACATTCAGTATTCATTTTTGGCTGAAAATGGCCAAAAGAAAAGAGGATTTGGCACCTATTTATGTACGTATCACCGTTAATGGAAAGCGTGCCGAAATCAGTTTAAAACGGGATATTTCGGTGACCCAATGGGATGCCAGGGCCAAAAGGGCCAAACCAAGGACACATGGAGCCAATTCCATCAATGCCTATTTGGACGATATCTATTCCAGTTTACTGGACTGCCACAAACAGTTAACTTCCGAATTCAAGTTGATTACGGCCCATAATATCAAGGCCCGTTTTCTGGGAGAGGACGAACAGCATAAAACACTTATGGAATTGGTGGACTACCATAACAAGAACATGCCATACACAATTAAATCCGGTACGCTCAAAAACTACTTTACCACTGAAAAATATTTAAAAATGTTCCTGAAAAAAAAGATGAAGGCAAACGATATTTACCTAAAAGGGCTATCGTACAGTTTTATCATTAATTTCGAACAATTCTTGCGCAATACGCCCTCAATCAACAGTTCACAGCCATTGAACAACAATGGCGTAATGAAGCATTTGGAGCGCTTTAAAAAACTGCTCAACCTGGCCATGGACCTAGAATGGATAGAAAAGAACCCATTCTCTCGTTTTAAACTGAAATTTTCAAAGTATGAGCGGGCTTTTTTATCAAAATCTGAACTGGAGATATTGGAGCTTGGTGTTTTAAAACAGGAAGCCCATATCAGGACTAGAGATGTCTTTGTATTTGCCTGTTACACCGGGCTGTCCTACATCGATGTGAAATTATTGACCAAGGACAATGTAGTTAAGGGCATAGACGGTGATCAATGGATATTCACGAGCAGGGAAAAGACCGATAAACCTGTGAAAGTACCGCTCTTGGACAAAGCATTGGATATCATAAGCAAATATGATGGAACGTTGGCCGATAGCTTATTGCCGGTATATAGCAATCAAAAAGTGAATGCCTATCTAAAGGAAATTGCACTGGAATTGGAGATACAAAAAAAATTGACGTTCCATTCGGCCAGACATACCTTTGCCACCACGGTAACCCTATCAAATGGCGTTCCGATTGAAACGGTATCGAAATTATTGGGACACACCAAGCTGTCCACGACCCAAGTGTATGCTAGGGTAATGGAACAAAAGCTAAGTAGTGATATCAGGGATTTAAAGGACAAGCTCAATAATAGCAAACCGAATCTGGGCAACCCGCAGGTCTCGGCAGTTTAGAGTCCAATTTACATGAGGAATTGGGTTATAGGGATTTATTCATACAATATTCCCGAAATATAAACGTCGCAAAATATTTCTCGCAAAAGGGACGGCATAGCGGCAACGCTTCTTCCCTCGCTTATTTATTCCGTTTCCTTTCCACTCCAAAATTTTGTCTTCCGTTTGGGCTGTGCTCAAATATTGTTTAATTAAAAAATTTTCAATTATGAAAACAAAAACAAAACGTAACGGCAAAAAAAGAAAATGCTACCGTTAAAAAGGAAATCAAGAAAAAGCTGACCGAAGAGGCTATCGGAAAGACCGTAGTATCTGAAAAGACCAATACGGTTGAGAAGCCTACAATCAATTTGGATGACCGGATTCAAAAGTTCGAAAAATTAAGAGGTTTGGCCACACAACGTGAACGGCTTACGGAAACCTTGAACGAGCTTACAAAGTTCAATTACAAGCAGGACGGCTCAAGCTCATTTCATATTCGGGATTCCCGTAATCTGGAATTCAAGACCACCAACTCGAACCTGATCAAGTTGGTAATGACGCATTTCCAGTCCACTTTGGAAGAGCGTAAATCAGAGATTGAAGAACAGATTGTACAATTTGAACTTTAGTGAAGCCAATGTCTTCAAATGTGAAAGCCTACTAGCAAGAGTGGGCTTTCTGTTTTAAATCATATCTGTCGGCCAGATCTAAAATCAAATGTTATGTATTTAAACAGTTTATAACAAGATGAAATTTTCGTTTCAAGTGAAATGAAATCGTTAAAAAGCATTACCGGCATGGAACCTCGAAGAGGGCTTGAAAATGCCATAATTTCCAATGGAAAGATTGTGAATGTAGTCTCGAACAGTTATGGACACATTCCAAATGAACTGTTTTTCAAAAAAGCTGAGCAGCTATTGAAGGTTGCCGATCTTAAATACCGGAAGCGTATCATTAACAGAAATGACAGGTCTTTCATTACCGACTTTGTAATCGAGGATGAGAACAAATTCTAGTTAAAGAATGCAGAAGACCAAATATTACCTATGCTGCGTTTCAAGAATTCCTATGATGGGAGCGAAAAAACTTCCGGGCATTTTGGGTTTTATAGGGAAGTATTCACCAATGGACTGCACGTTGTCCAAGCAGAAATAGCATTTTCGATAAAGCAAAGCAAGAACAATGCCGATTTGATAATGCCAAAATTGAACTTGCTGTTCGAGAGGTTTCTGAATAATGCGTACTACGAAATCACACAGAAGTTCAGGGAAATGGAAGAAATCGAACTTATTGACACCAAAGCATTTATAAAGGAAATATTGGAGAAAACGAAATTGTTCCAATATGAATGTAGCGACAAGAACGATTATCCTTCAAAGAAATCCAGGGAACTATTGGGCATGATAACCGAAGCAGGCCAAGATTACCATGCAATGCCTACGTTGTGGGATGGTTATAACGCCTTTAACCGGATGCTTCACAATACCTTGAAAATGAACTTTTCCTAACAGGAAAGATTGGATAGGATATTATTTGATGAAATATATGCAATGGTTTAAAAAAGCATTAAAGTAAGCCTGTAAGTCGGTTTTAACGACCTTACTCTTTGCTGATTTGAGAACAATTTAAAAATAGAAAACCGATCTAAAGCGGTTTAAATAAGCTAGATTTTCTAAAAATTAGGACTTTTTGCAACAGCTACCTTTATTATGGAAAGCTTTACACAAGAAGGGGATTCCATGAAAAAAAAACTGAAAATATTCACTAATTTTAACTTCGAATGAATAGATTTTGAGCATTTATTTTGCTCACTTTGTCCGCCCTATCAACGCAAAACCGATGTCGCCACATCGGTTTTATTTAACATTTATTTAACTTTGGTAAGTTCGAAAAAATCCGAACAATCTGTATGTTTGCAAAAATTTATAATGGATATTATGATGTATGAGCAAAAAAAGGAACTGGTAGAAAAATTGGGAGTTCATTTTGAGGGTAAATATAGAGTAGCTCCATTAGCCGCTCGTATACTTAGCTATGTGGTTCTTAATGGACGATCTGGATCTACCTTTTATGATTTAGTAACCGATTTATGTGCGAGCAAAAGCACAATCTCAACACATTTAAATCATTTACAAGGCATAAAGAGAATAGTGTATTTCACTAAACCTGGTGACAGAAAAAAATACTTTATAATAAACAAAGATTTGATAATTCAGAGCTTATCTGAAATGATTACTACTTGGAAGGATGAATTGCTCCTGTATGAAGAAATTATGTTATATAAAGAAAATGTTAACAAATCAGAGGGTACAGAAATTCATTACGATTTAGATTTTCATCATGGTTATATGCAGTTTCTTAAAGAAACTATAAAAACTGTAACAGATTTAAGAACCAAAATTATCAATAGAAATCAATAATATAAGAAACCAATAAAAACACATGAAAAAAAAACAATTCCCAATTGTAATTTTAGTGACTGCCTTGACTTTATTTGGCTGTAAAAAAGAGCAACAACGGCAACAGGCAACAGGTGCCCAACCTTTTCCTGTTGTTAAAGTAACATATAAAAGTGTAACCAGCCACCAAGAATATCCGGCTAAAATAGAAGGGATTATAAATAACAGTGTTAGGGCGAAAATTCAAGGTTATATAAAAGAAGTTTATGTGGATGAAGGTCAGCCTATAAAGAAAGGTCAGCTTCTATTTAAACTGGAAACAGACGTGCTTAGTGAATCTGCTGCTGCCTCCAATGCAAGTGTAGTGGTAGCTCAAGTTGAAGTTGATAAATTAATACCTTTGGTAGAAAAAGGTATTATTAGTTCTGTACAGTTAGAAACAGCTAAAGCTAATTTAATGCAAGCCAAAGCATCTTATAATAACGTAATGGCAAGTATTAATTATTCGTTAATAAAATCTCCTGTTGATGGTATTGTAGGAGAACTACCATTTAGAGAAGGCAGTTTGGTAGGTCCATCAGACCCAGCTCCATTAACAGTGGTTTCCGACACCCGAAAAGTGTACGCTTACTTTTCAATGAATGAAAGTGAATATCTGGACTTTCTGCAACAGACCAAAGGAGAAAGCCTTAAAGAAAAATTAAGCAATATTCCATTGGTGGAATTGGTTTTAACTAATGGGCAAAAATATTCTGAAAAAGGCAAAATAGAAGCCGCAACAGGACAGATAGATTCACAATCAGGAACCATACAGTTTAGAGCCACATTTGACAACAAAAATGGTTTATTGGCAAATGGCAGTAGTGGAAATATTTTAGTGCCAAAAGTGTTTGACAATGTTTTGGTCATACCACAACAATCTACTTTCGAACAACAAGGCGTTACGTATGTTTACAAAGTAAGTCAAGACACAGCAGTTTCCACTATGATCAAAGTGAAAGCCAATACAGACAATTTAACCATTGTTGAAGAAGGAATTAAAGATAAGGATGAAATTGTAGCTTTAGGAATAGGTAAACTTAGATCAGGAACACCTATTGTACCACAACCCATTAGTTTGGATTCTCTTATTCAATCTATTAAACCCGTATTTTAATTATGATAAAATCAATTATAAGCAGACCCGTTTTTGCTGCGGTAATTTCTATTATTGTTGTTATTCTGGGGATATTAGGCTTAATCAGTTTGCCTGTAACCCAATATCCAGATATTGCCCCTCCTACTGTTCAAATAATAGCTAATTATCAAGGGGCCAACGCAAAAACAGTATTGGAAAGTGTTGTAATTCCTATTGAAGAACAAGTAAACGGTGTGGAAGGTATGGACTATATAACGTCCTCTGCATCCAATGATGGGTCTGCCAATATTACCGTAATATTTAAACCAGGTGTTGACCCGGATATTGCAGCGGTCAATGTACAAAACCGTGTGGCAAGGGCAACCCCTATTTTGCCTGTCGAAGTTACATCTACGGGTGTAGTAACCCAAAAGCAACAAACCAGTGCGTTGATGTTCTTTACATTATATTCCGAAAATCCGGAATTTGATCAGAAATATGTAGAAAATTACACCAATATTAATGTTACTCCAGCGTTAAAAAGAATTAATGGAGTTGGGGATGCTAGCGTTTTTGGAGGTATGACCTATGCCATGCGTATTTGGTTAGATCCTGTAAAGATGCAATCCTACGGCTTAAATCCATCAGATGTTATTGCATCAATAAGAGAACAATCTCGTGAAGCTGCTGCAGGAATAATAGGTTCTAATGCAGGGAATTCTTTTGAATATGTTATTAAATACTCAGGTAGGTTTGACGAAAAAGAGCAATATGATGATATTATTATTAAATCTATGGGGAATGGGCAATTCCTTAAATTAAAAGATGTCGCTAAAGTAGAACTTGGAGCCCAATCTTATTCTGGTATGGGGCGCAGTGGCGGTGATCCTGCGGTAAGTGTCGCCGTTTACCAAACACCTGGCTCTAATGCCCAAGAAATTATTGAAAATATTAAAAGTTATTTGGAATCTGCAAAAGACAATTTTCCAGAAGGAATAAATTATCGTATTAATTACGACACTAATGAGTTTTTAGAAGCCTCTATTGAGAAAGTAATTCACACCATTATTGAAGCCTTCATATTAGTGTTTATCGTTGTATTTATCTTTTTACAAGATTTTAGATCAACCTTAATTCCAGCTATTGCCGTACCAGTTTCATTGGTTGGGTCATTTTTCTTTTTAAACCTATTTGGATTTTCAATTAACCTATTAACGCTATTTGCAATGGTCCTTGCCATTGGTATTGTGGTGGATGACGCCATTGTGGTTGTAGAGGCCGTTCATGCTAAATTAGAAAAGGGAGAAAAACCAAAAAGCGCAACGGTTAATGCTATGCACGAAATTACGGGCGCTATTATTTCTATTACATTAGTACTAGCAGCAGTATTTATTCCGGTAACCTTTATAACTGGACCCACAGGCGTTTTTTATCAACAATTTGGAATCACACTTATCGTGACTATTGCCATATCGGCATTAAACGCCTTAACGCTCAGTCCTATGTTGTGTGCGGTATTCTTAAAACATAAAGAAGAAAAAGACTATGAAGATAAAAGTTGGTTACAAAGATTTTATCATAAATTTAATATGGCTTTTGATGCTGCAACAAAAAAATATGCACAAATCTTTTTCTTTTTCTTCCGCCATAAATGGGTCACGTTAATTGTATTCATTATGGCAGGTGCCGGACTTTATTGGGCTAATAAATCAATGCCAACAGGTTTTGTGCCCAATGAAGATAGGGGAATAATATTTGTAAATATTGAATTGCCGCCCGGTTCTTCAATGGATAGGACTTATATTGCAGCGGATAAACTTAAATCAAAAATTGAGCATATCCCCGGGATTGAGAATTTTACCTATGTAACAGGGCGAAGTTTTTTAGGAGGTGCTGGAAGTAATCAAGCTCTAGGGTTTATAAAATTAAAATCTTTTGATGAACGCGTTGAAGCTGGAGATAGTGAAAGTTTAGAGGGTCTCATAGGGATGATGTTTGGAGTATCCTCTCAAATACCAGATGCTCAATACATCTTCTTTGGGCCGCCTTCCATACAAGGCTATGGTATTAGTTCGGGCTTTGAAGTACAATTATTAGATAAACTTGGGGGTAGTGCAGAAGAATTAAGTGCAACAACACAAGAATTGTCACAAAAACTGTCTGCAAGACCGGAAATTCAATATGCACAATCCTCTTTTAAAACCAATTACCCACAGCTTCAATTAGAATTAAATGTACCTAGAATCAAGGAAGCCGGTATTGGTGTAAGCGATGTGTTAAGTGCCTTACAAGGTTATATAGGAGGAATCTTTGGAGCAGATTTCACTAAATATGGAAAATATTATCGTGTATCTATTCAAGCACTACCAGACGACAGAAAGGATATCACTAGCTTAAGTGAGTTTTACATTAGAACTGGAAATGGAAAAATGGCTCCTATCTCACAGTTTGCAAGTTTAGAAAGAACCTATGGCCCTCCGTCTTTAAACCGTTTTAACTTGTTTAATTCCGTAAAAATAACAGGTGCCAACAATCCAGGATATAGCACTGGTGATGCTATTAAGGCTGTTCAAGAAATAGCAGCAGATTTACCGTCAAGTTACAGTATAGATTATTCCGGAATAACTCGAGAAGAAGTAAATTCTAGTTCGCAAACCCTTATCATCTTCTTGTTAAGTTTGGTATTTGTGTACTTTATTCTTTCTGCATTGTACGAAAGTTTCATCATACCACTTTCAGTAATTCTATCATTACCATTTGGTATTTTTGGAGCTTACATGGGGCAAATGATTTTTGGATTGGAGAATAACATTTACTTCCAAATTGCACTAGTAATGCTGGTTGGGTTATTGGCTAAAAATGCCATTTTAATAGTCGAATTTGCAGTTATCAGAAGGCATCACGGTGAGAGTATTTCCCAATCTGCGATAAATGCTGCCAAAGCACGTTTACGGCCAATTTTAATGACCTCTTTTGCATTTATTGTTGGAATGTTACCATTGGTTTTTGCCACAGGAATTGGATCTGCAGGTAACCGTTCCGTAGCGACAGGTGCAGCTACTGGTTTATTTATAGGAACGATAGTTGGATTGGCAGTAATCCCGGTACTGTTCATTATTTTCCAACATTGGCAAGAAAAAGTAAAACCGATCCAATTTGATAAACTAGAAACAGAAAACCAAAGCAATATTTAAAATGAAAAAATACTTTATAAAATTTACCATTAGTTTGTTCTTGGTTTTGACGCTACAAAGTTGCTTCGTGGCTAAATCTTACGAACGACCTCAATTGGAAGAAACTCAAAACTTGTTCAGAACAGACCAATTGCCAATGGACAGTATCTCTATGGCAGATGTATCTTGGAAAGACATGTTTACAGATCCTTATTTACAACAATATATTGAGGAAGGCCTTCAGAACAATATCGACATTCGGGTTGCCATTCAGCAAATGTTGGCAGCCAATGCGTATTCAAAACAAGGAAAAGCCGGTTATTTTCCAACGTTATCCGCAGGAGCATCGGTGACGCATCAAGAATTATCCGGAAACAGCCAATTTGGGTCCTTTTTTGATGGTGCTATTGACCAATATGCGGTAACAGCCGATTTATCATGGGAAGCCGATATCTGGGGAAAAATAAGAAGCAACAAACGCGCTTTTGAAGCGGATTATTTGCAAAGCGTTGCAGCGCATCAAGCCGTTAAAACCCGTTTGATTTCTGATATTGCTTCTACTTATTATCAATTGCTGTCCTTGGATGCGCAATTGGAAATCACCAAAAGAAGCGTTGCCGTAAGAGATAGTAGTGTTTCCACTATTCAAGCTTTGAAAGATGCCGGAAACGTGACCCAAGTGGCAGTTGACCAAAACATTGCACTGTACAACAATGCAAGAGCGTTGCAGGTAGATTTAGAAGCTGCAATTTTTAGAACAGAAAATACCTTAAGCATTTTATTGGGTAGAGGACCCCAAGACTATGATCGCAGCGTGCTTGAAGATCAAAATTTGGAAACGGATCTAAAGTTGGGCGTGCCTTCTCTCTTATTGAGAAACAGACCGGACGTCGTTGCAGCAGAATACCGTTTGATCCAGGCCTTTGAACTTACCAATGTCGCGCGAAGTAATTTTTACCCTGCGTTGACATTGACCGCCACGGGAGGTTTCCAAAGTTTAGATTTTGACCAACTGTTCAACGCCAATTCTTTGTTTGCAACCATTGTTGGCGGATTGACACAGCCCATTTTCAATCAACGAAGAATCAGAACCCAAAAGGAAGTGGCAGACGCACAACAACAGCAAGCCTTGTTGGAATTTAAGCGCTCTCTTTTAGTGGCAGGAAATGAAGTGTCCAATGCTTTATATTCTTATAATCAGGAAACAAAAAAAATCGACTATCGAAAATTGGAAGTTGAGGCGTTGCGAAATGCAGAAAGCAATTCCAACGAATTATTAAAAAATGGTTTTGCCAATTATTTGGATCTGTTAACTGCGAGACAAAGCGCATTGAATGCTGAACTGAATATGATAGACAACAAATTACAGCAATTACTATCAATTGTTGATTTGTATCAAGCCCTCGGAGGTGGGTGGAAATAAGATGTAAGCTAAAAAAATGATTAGTAAACTGGAACTTTTAGAATATTCAATAGACTACTTTACAAAGTTTGGAAGTAAAAGTTTTACTATGGATGAACTTGCTAATAAGCTAGGAATCTCTAAAAAAACGATTTATTACTATTTCAATAATAAAGAAGAATTGGTAACCGAAGGTTTGTGTTTTATTTTGGAAAAAATAAAACAACAAATGGACGAGGTAATTTCAAATGAAAATGACCCAATTCTTAAGGTTATTTTAATTTATGAAATTGGTTTTAGTTATTTAAACTCTTTCAAGCCTTCATTTATTTTCGGATTAAAAAAGTATTACCCAAAAGCTAATGCGGTATTTGAGGCGTTTCGTGACGATGTTGTCAATCATAAAGTTCGAAATTTATTAGAAGAAGCCCAACGTAAAAAGATCATTCAACAGGATGTCAAAATTGATTTGATGTGCGAACTTTACTTTCTACGGGTAGAAAATATTGCATTTAAACAAAACAATCTTTTTGATAAATATGCAACAGACGTCCTTTTGAAACATCTAATTGTCAATAATTTAAGAGGAATTGTTACGACCGGTTATTCAAATAGGATTTTTGAAAGATAAAAAAATATTGAATTTCCAAAATTTCAAGGTGTTTAGTTTACCCCTGCTTCTGTTAATGATATTACAGTATACAGACAAGCATGGTCAACCATTGAAAACAGGACATTCTTTGGTGATAAAATTTATATGGACCACTACCTTAACCAACAATGGTAATGGAACGGGATTCTGAAATTTATACCCCTGTAAAAGGGGGCAAAGTCAAACCCGATATTCAAACAAGTTAAAGGCAGCTGATGAAATATTCTCAACTGCCGTTTCTCATTTTAGACCACCAATTGAAACGATTTTTAATTGGCTGATATAAACATTTGATATTCAGAAGTCTAGAAAGGTTAGATTGACCCAAGGGTTTTTGATACATACTTTTGGTAGACTCGCTGCTGCTTTTATCTATCTTAAATTTTATCCCTTGATTCGCATTATTATGAAAAAATCAACTCGTCCTCTTTTTGTAGCCATTTTACTCGTAATCACGGGACACCAGACATTATCACAGGTAATCCCCCATGTTATCAGCCTTCATCCTGAAAACTCAAATTATTTGCTATATCAGGGCAAGCCCACCATACTGGTCACGTCTGGGGAACATTATGGAGCAGTAATGAACGCTGATTTTGACTATGAAAAATACCTAGAGGCATTGCAAAATGCGCAACTAAACTATACCCGCATTTTTAACGGACCTTATTCAGAAATGGACGACACTACTTTTGGCATTAGCAACAACACCATGAACCCTAAGCCCAAAAGTTGGCTCACTCCTTGGGCGAAGAATCCATCTTCAGATAAGTATGACCTATCCCGTTGGAACTATGTTTTTTTTGAACGCCTGAAAGCTTTTGTTTCATCAGCCCGCAACAAAGGAATTGTAGTGGAAATAACTATGTTTACGTCTTATTATAGTGTGCATCAATGGTCAGTAAGCCCATTCAATCCCAAAAATAATATTCAAGGCCTCGAAACACTGTCATTAAAGCAAGTAAATACACTTGATAATGGAACATTGATGGGTATCCAGGAAAAATACGTCAGACAAGTAATTCGCGAACTAAATACCTTTGGCAATGTGTTCTTCGAAATTCAGAATGAACCCTGGTCCGACAATCCGAAATTTTCCGAAAAAATTACTGAAGTGGATAAGCTCATCCATTCCCAACCGTGGCAACGTATTGTGGAAACAAGCCATTCTGTATCACTTGCATGGCAAAAGAAGATTGCTGAAATAATTGTTGACGAGGAAAACGGGCTTCCCAGCAAGCATCTGATAGCGCAGAACATCGCCAACTTCAGAAATAAAATTGAAAACCCCGATCCGAATGTTTCCATTTTCAACTTTCATTATGCGTATCCTGAAGCAGCATCCTCCAACCTCGGATTAAAAAAAGCAATTGGTCTTGATGAAACCGGATTTATGCCACACGTTGATTTTCACTATCGCTCGCAAGCCTGGAAATTTATATTGGCTGGTGGCGCATTATACAATAACCTTGACTTCTCTTTTACCGTTGGGTCCGAAGATGGGTCGCACCCAATCGATGACAAAACACCAGGTTTGGGTCATGCACAATACCGGAAGCAACTGAAAATCATGAAGAATTTTTTAGATGGGTTTGATTTTATCCGGATGAAACCCGACAATTCTATTTTGCAGGCAAACAAAGGCCAGTTCGTTCCCTTTCAGGTTTTGGCTGAACCTGGAAAGCAATATGCCATTTATCTTGAGAAAGCGGTTGTCCATTCCATCCTGCTCGCTATTCCAAATGGAGAGTATCGGGTGGATTGGCTTGATCCCGTTTCAGGAATGACTTCAAAGCCTGAAAAAATAATTGCCAGAAATGGAAAAGCAAAACTGACATGCCCAGAATTTGCTGAAGATATTGCATTGCGAATAGTCCGATTATAACGAACTCCGCACAGTGATACACCAGCAGAGGTAGCCAAATATGATTATACCAGTGTTCTATTTTCTTTCGGTTACCTGCAAATAAGTAGTAATCGCTAACTTATATTGCGTTTGTGCATCTATCAATTTATCAGCTGTTTCCGCAACTAATGCCTGTGCCTCCAATAAATCGGATAAAGTTACTACACCGCTTTCATAGCCTGTTTGACTTACTTTCAGATTTTCTTCTGCTTGAAGGGTTGTTTCGCTCATAATGGCAATTTGCTTCCACGCTTCGTTTACGTCCGTCCAGGCCTTTTCCATTTGAAGGATAAGCAAGCCTTTGGAATCTTCAAAAGTGTTTTCGGCTACCTGCTGTTTTATTTTTTGTTCTTTTATGGCGTAAGAACCTCCCCACCAATCGGATATAGGAATGGAAACGGAAACATACCCCAATCCATTGGTAAAATTATCCACTCCTTTCTCCAACATATTGACATGATACCCTGCCAACCCAAAAGCAAAGGTAGGCATATAGTCAGCTGTTTTCATTTTGGTTTGCAATTGAGCTGCCTCTACCGATTTTTCCAATAGGTTGTATTCAATTCTGTTAGCCAATGCTTCTTCGTTGTTGATGTAGAAAGAAGTAGGAGTTTGGCTTAGGTCTATCGTTTCTTGTAATACCAAAGAGCTGTCAAAAGGTATTCCTATGGTCTGGCAGAATTGCATGGTTGCCAGTTTCTTTCCGTTCTGCAATTTGTTTTTATTGGCTTCCAATTCGCTTTGTTTGATTTGAACTTTCAGCACATCGTTTTTTATTATCAAACCTGATTTAAAAGCATCATCAACTTGCTTACGAATGTCCTTTAACAGAAGTTCATATTTTTCCAATGTCTTTTGTTTTTCCCGCAAGGAAATCAACTGCCAATACAGCTGTTCGGTTTTTAGTAAAATTTCCTTTTCTGTTAGTTGTTGCTGCTGTTCTTTCACATCTAGATTAAGGGCTGCCAATTTGTTGCCAGTGCTTATTTTTCCGCCTGCGTAAATAGGTTGTGCTATATTCACAACTCCTATTGCACTTCGTTCCAATAGGCTTAATTCTAACCCAGGAAAGTAGGCGAATTCTGTAGCAGTGGGTAAATTGGCAGGATTGCCACCATAAACCGGCAGGTTGCCACCTGGTACATTAAATTCTATCAGTGGATTGATGGCCTGCATCCCCAAGACATTGGCACTCACTTTCGGGAAGTAATTTGTAAAAGCATTTTTCTTTGCCTGCCTTGCTGCTTCTGTTTCCAACGCACTGTTTTGTAATACTTTGTTGTTCTTCAATGCAAGCGATTTGCTTTCTTCCAATGTTAAGGTTGTTTGGCCGAATGCTTTTGCCGATGTAAATATGATAATAAAGATGATTACTGTTTTTTTCATTGTCATTGATGATTTTCCTTAAGTATTAAAAAATCGTTTTCAAATTTTCCGGCATATTCGTACCCTAGTTGAAATAACTTATCTATCTTTTTGGTGTCGAATGTACCGTAACTATTGAGTTCGTCTGGCTGTAAATACACGTCACAGGTAGTTTCGGCAGATACAGTTACCCTTGATGCGGCCATTCGTATTATTCTGGCTACAATATCCTTGTAGGACAAGCCTCCGGTGTACTTATTAATAGGGTTTACATTAATTCCAATTACTTTGTTGCAAGAAGCTCTGACCTGTTCTATTGGAAAATTATTGAGTATTCCACCATCACATAAATAAGTATTATCATTATAGATTACCGGCTGAAAAACCAAAGGAAAACAGCATGAGGCCTTTATTGCAAATGACAAGTTCCCCTGGTTAAAGATGAGCGACCTTGCATTGGTCAGGTCTGTAACAGAAACATATAGAGGTTTTTTAAGTCCCTCAAAACTATCGTGGGGAATATAATTTTTGATAATTTTTTGAAAGATATCTGTATTGAAGAGGCCGCCATTTTTTACAGACAGGTCTGAATAACTGAAAAACTTCTCTTTTTTGCAAAACCGAAATATCTCTTCGGGAGTATATCCTTCAGCAATAAAAGCCCCCACCAAAGCTCCTGCACTTGCTCCTGAAATTTCATCGGGTTGAATGCCTTTTTCTGCCAGGTATTGTAATACCCCCAAGTGTGCCACACCTCGGAATCCGCCGCCTGACAGTACCATACCTATTTTATTGTTCATTATCATTTTTTCTCTTATAAGTAATTCTTTTTAAATAACTGATTATACATTACAGGTATCAAATACAGGGTGAGTATCATGGATACCAATAACCCGAAACACACCACCGCCCCAAGCGGCCCCCAAAGGGTAGAACCACTCACGATCATGGGCACTACGCCAACGGCTGCTGCAAAAGAGGTGAGAAAAATAGGGCGCATTCTTCGCTTGCCTGCTGCTATGGCTGCTTCAGAAAGTGTCATTTCGTTTTTGGTCCGTAATTCTTCCGCATAGTCAATAAGGATAATACCGTTTCGGACAACGATGCCCATAAGGCTCATGATGCCCAAAAAAGAAGTTAAGCCAAAAGGATAGCCGGTAACCACTAAGCCCAATGCCGCTCCTAGAAAACTCAAAGGCATGGTCATCATGACAAGAAAAACCAACTTCGGATTTTTGAATTGAAACAACAGAATGAAGAATATCAACAAGATTCCTGCAATCAATGCTTTTGCTAATGGAGTATAGTTTTCTACTTCACTTTCTTCTTCTCCGCCATAGGTTAGTGAAACCTGTTCGGGTATGTTTAACTTTTTAATTTCCGCTTTTAAATCGGACAACACTTTGTAAGGCAATACGCCACGTTTCACATCTGCACGGACAGTAATTGTTCGTGTGCCGTTTCTGCGGATAATTTGTCCTTCGCTCCAATCGTTGGTTATAGTTGTCGCTATTTGTCTGACAGGAACCGTTGCGCCTGTTAATGGCGATGTTACATTTTGATTGGCGATATCATCAAAGCCGTTTCTTTGTTGCTGTTCATTCTTCAGCTTGATACTAACCGGATAATCGCCTTCCCAAATAGTGCCAATGGGTATTCCTGAAAAACCTGCTGCCAATGAAGCGGCTACTACGCCTTTGGTCAGTCCCAAGCGATTAGCAGTTTCATCATTTATCTGAACGCTTACGCCCTGTCTTGGATTAAGGTAATCTGTTCTTGCCCAAATAACGTTTTCATTTTTTTTCATTACCGCTTTTACTTCCTCTGCCAAGGCTTTAATTGTGTCTATATTGTCCTCGCTAATCCGCACTTCAATGGGTGCTGTGGTGCTTAACAAGTCTAATTGCTTCATGCGCACATAAGCATTCGGAAAATGATTTCTATACTTCGTTTGGAATTCACCCAACATGGCAACAGCATCATCATCGGTTTGTGTATTGACCACTAATTGAGCATAATTTTTTGCAGGAAAATTAGGTGCATAGGTGGTATGAAAACGGGGTGAGCTTGTACCTACAAATGCCGCTACATTTACTACCCGCTTATCTTTCATCAGCATTTGTTCCAAGCTGTCGGAAACAAAAGCAGTCTGTTCCAATGTGCTGCCTTCGTGCAAATAAATTTCAACTGCAAATTGGTTTCTTTCCACTTTGGGAAATAATTGACGGGGAACTAAAGCAAGAATTAGCCCACCTAACACTATGGATCCAATCCCCAAAAAAATGGTTGTTTTAGGACTACGAAACGCTACTTCCAGAGTGTTGTTGTAAACATTCTGCACCACGTCCAATAATGATTTGTTTGTTGGTATGTCCTGTTTCTTTTTAATTCCTTTTTTGATGAATACATAACTCATATAAGGAACTAGCAAACAAGCGATGAGCAGGGAAGTAATTAAAGCTACTCCAATAGTAACGGGCAATGAACCAACAAAGTCACCCACCATTCCGTCAAGGAAAAACACCATAGGGACATAAGTGGCAATAATGGCCAAGGTAGCAGAAAACACCGGAACAAAAAGTTCCCGGGTACTTTTCCACGCGGCATCCCAAGGCGTTTCTCCATAATCTAATTTTTCTATATGACCATCCAAGACCACAATCGCATTGTCCACCACCATACCCAATACAACAATCAATCCTGCCAACGAAACCGTGTGCAGTTCTACGCCTAACGCATATAAAATACCCAAGGTAATAAAAATGGAAATGGGAATAGTTGCCCCTGCAACAGCTGCGACACGAAAAGGCAACAATAGCATGGTTACGATAATTACGGCAACAATGGCAATGGCAAATTCTTTTAAAAAGTGCGTAATAGAATGACCCACAGCTTGTGGCATATCGGCAATTTTTGCTACCTGCACATCTGGCGAAATTTTACCTTTCAGCGTTTGCAATGTTTCGTCCACTGTTTTACCAAATGTAACAATATTGTTGCCGGGCTGCATTTCCAAAGAAATAAGCAAACTATTGATTCCGTTATTTTTAATATAGGAATCGGGCTTCGGGTATTCCCTTATTACACGGGCTACGTCTTTCACTCGGATAACATTACCTGTGGGGTCGGCATAGACAATCTGATTTTTGATGTCTTCTTCGGTGTTGTAGGTAGCCGGAATGTGTATAGGTGTAATGAGCTCGCCATTGTCCAATTCTCCTCCATAATATACCGATCCTTCCAACTGTGCGGCTGCCAACACACTTATTGGTTTTACGCCATAGTAGGCCAACTTGTCGTTGTCCGGATAAATGGTAATTTGTTCCTGTGTTAAGCCAAAATGTTTTACTTTTGAAACCTCTTTTATTTTGCGTAATTCAGTTTCAATGATTTTCAATTCGTGGTCAAGTTCCTTATAGGTTTTACTATCGGATTGCACCGTAAGTAAAATAGCTGATGTGTTGCCAAAGTCATTATTGGCTATCAGCGCTAACACCTGCGGAGGTAATTCTGCTTGCAGGTTGTTTAGCCCGAATTTTATCTTATCCCAAAAACCATCTGGGTCTTTTACATAGTTATTTACCTCTACAAACACAATCAACATTCCTTCTTTGGAAATGGAATAGGTTTTTTCCCTGTTTACTTCTTCAAAACCATACAAAAAACTTTCTACTTTGGTAGCTAATTGTTCTTCTACCTGTTCGGAATTAGCTCCGGGATAAACACCGATAATGAGTCCCTGACGAATTATAAATTCTGGAAATTCGTTTCTCGGCATTACCATTAGCGAGAACACGCCAAACAGCACGAATATACTTGTAATAATGATGGCGATCTGCTTATGTTTCATAGCCAATTCTATGATATTGAAATTCATCTTTGCCATACCTTACTTGATGATTTTTACCAATGTTCCCTTACTTAATTTTTGCTGCCCTGAAATGATGATGTTTGCGTTTTCCGGTACTTCTCCCTGTATCAAAACTTTGTTGTCAATTAGCGCAATGGTTTGTACAGGTATCTTTTCGGTTTGTCCGCCTTTTTCAATAAAAATGAATTGATTGCCGTTTACATCTTTTTGCAGTGCTTTATTGGAAACCAAAAATCCTGAGCGGTTGTCTTGTGCGGCCACCTGAACGGAACATATCATTCCGGGCTTTATAGCTTGGTCGGTATTTTGCACTTCTATTTTTACAGGATACGTATGTGAGAGAATATCTGCCGATACACCTATTTCCTTTACCGTTCCTGTTACCGTTTTATTTATGGCATTGATACTGATTTGTGCCGTTCCACCTTTTTTAAACCGACTTATTTCATTTTCAGAAACAGGGATTTTAATATAAACCGTTTGTAAGTTCATCAATTCCAAGCTGTTTGTAGTTGGCACTACATTCATACCCGGAAGAATGTTTTTTCTGCCAATAGTACCATTTTCAGGAGCGTACAAATTATGGTCGTTGATGTTTTTTTTGGCAATGGAAACAGCGGCTTTTGCCTGATTGAACCCTGTTTCTACTTCCACCCATTTTATTTCGGGAAGTGTACCGTTTTCTTTCATAGGTTTTAAACGATTGTAGGTATCTTCGGCTTGTTGTTGTTTGAGCAAAGCCATTCGATAAGCATCGGTGGCATTGGCTGAATTTATTTTGGCGAGCAATTGTCCCTTGCTTACGGATTGTCCTTCTTCCACCAGTACTTCCGTTACGTTCCCCATTACAACAAAACTTAATTGTATAGTTTGCTTTGCTTCCACAACTCCTGAATAACCCGATTCAATAAATCCAGTGTAACTTATCGGCCGTTCAACCTGAACGTTTATGGATTTGTCTGTATCGGCAGGCGTCGTTTTTTCTTTTTGTGAACAAGCTGTGAATACCGCAATGCCTAGTATGGCTAAATAATTTATTCCCTTCATTTTCAGTTCTGTTATTTTACGTTTGGACTATATCCGTTTTTTAGTCTGTTTTTAATCCTAAATAAATACTCCGAAGAGTATCTTACCAATTTCCTTGTGGTGCTATCTCCCGATACCTTTGGTAAGGATATTTACCAACATATCAGCTTTATCTGTAAGTGTTTTGTATTTGTTGTGTGTTACAATCTCCGTTTCAACTCCCCTTACACAAGTAACCAGCAACTCACTTAGGATGTCAATATCGTCTTGTATTTCGGCTCTGTAAAGTTTGTTGTCTATACCCAACTTCAATATGGAACCTATCAGCATTTTTTCTTCGTTATCATATCTGTTTTTAAGTTTAATAAACAAATCATTGATTGCTCCTGGGTGCAAATCCGTTTCAATGGCAAACCTGTATAGGTTTACTTTTGTTTTCAATGTTTTTATCTTGGTAACAATGTATGCTTTCAGCATTTCGCTGGCATCAACTTGTTTGTGTACAGCCGTTTTTACCGTTGTGAAAAAATCGTCCATTTCCTGATTGATTACCGCATCAAAAATTTCTTTCTTACTCTTGAAATAATAATATAATGTGCTTTTTCCTTTACCTGCTGCTTTGGCAATATCTTCCATAGTAGTTTTGCTCAATCCATATTGCTGCATCAGCTTTTTGGCGGCATCTATTATGTTTTGAATAATAATTTCGTCCTTCTCCATTTAAAAACCTTTAGACTGTTTTCGTATTTTAGTCTACAAATGTACAAACAATTTTCTGATTGTATAATTTGATTTCGTTTTTAAAAGAAATCTTTTCGAATTTCAATCCGTTGGGGCGTAGAGGATATTGCAATTATGGGTTTGACACATATTGGAATTCCTGCTCCCTACTGTTATAAAGCATCAACAATCTGATGATTGCTGATCAAGTTTCTTACGTTAATAATGAAGCAAAAGAGTTTAATTAAATCGAAGAACCACATTTGAATTTAGCCCCCATTTTACCAAACTACGGTTGCCTGCCAACTTCTTTATCGCAGTTTCAATTCCTTCTTGATTCTATTGCAATAATTCCATTTTTTTTCCTTCCGTTTCAGTCCAATATGGGAATTCATCAAGTTTATTTTTACTTTTCCGTTACATTATTTTTTGAAAAAAAGTTATAAACACCTTTTCCGTCTGCAATCTGTTCGTCATTTTGAAAGGCTTTCATTTTCGTTACCAGTATTCTATTTCCAAATCTAACAATTTTGCCTTCCACAATTATTGAGGAGGCTTCTGCTCCTTTTAGATAATCTACTCTTATGTCAATTGTTGATAACTTGTCATCAAAAGAGTTGAAGTGAGTGCCGCCCGCAATCCCTCCAACAGAATCCATTATTGTTGCAATAATTCCTCCGTGCCATCTGTTTCTTCTAAAATCTCCGACCACTTCGTCTCTAAAGGGAACACTAACCCTTACAAATCCTTTTTCGAGGACCAATAATTTCAGTCATAAAAATTTATGAATTGGAATATTTTGTTCAATTACTTGTTTAAAAAATTCAATGTTTTGTTCTGTCATTTCATTCTAATTTATATTTTTTCACATCGCTCCAAATTTCTACTTTCATTTTAGTGTTTACATTAGTTGTTGTTTCCATTTTTTTTTTAATTTTTTTCGTTTTTTTGTCCATAATTAGTTAAAACCAAGAATATGGGCAGAATAAAAATATATTTTATATTCAGGTTTCAATAATAAAACTGCGTTCGCTAAAAGCCGGAATGCTTGGCTCACCTTCGAAGAAATACTTGATTTCATCACGTTGGTCCATAAGTCCTAAACCGTAAAGCACAGGCACGTAGTGATCGGGCGTAGGTGCGGCTAATTTACCTAACTTATGGCTGTTTTGGTAATTTATGAGATTGGCAAAATTTCGTGTATCAATTTGTTGTTTGATCCAGGCATCGTATTCTGCCTCCCAGCCATAAAGAGTCCTATTGTTTGTGCGCATTTTTTGCATTGCCAATGGCAAGTTATGGATAAGCGCACCGCTACCGATAATTAACACGCCTTTGTTACGCAAAGATTTTAATTGTTTGCCCAACTCATAATGATATTCGGGTTTGGCGTAATAGTTAATGCTCAACTGAAAAACAGGGATATTGGCATCGGGAAATAAGTGCATCAGCATAGGCCATGCACCGTGGTCTAATCCCCAATCGGTTGTTTCGGAAACGGAAGGAACGATTTTCATTACTTCGCTGGCAATATCGGGCGAACCTTTGGCATTGTAATACACTTTGTAGTATTCTTCGGGAAAACCATAGTAGTCGTAAATCTGTTTTTGATCAGGAGAAACATTTACGAATGTGCCTTTAGTACACCAATGTGCTGATACAACCAATGCAGCTTTCACCTCATAATTTTTTTGAAGATTAATTCCTAAATCATAAAGTTTTTGCCAAAATTCCCTATCACTTCTTGAAACAGGAATATCCATAGGGTTTCCGTGAGAGGTAAACAGCACCGGCATTTTTTTACTTTGTGTGGGCAAAGCATCCGTAAATGCCTTTAGTTCGTTTAATGTAGCCATACCTAATATTGTTGCTAATGTATTTTTTATAAATTTTCTTCTTTTCATCTAATCGTTTGAAGCGGCTGTGGTTCTTTGTCGTTCGTTGTCTGTCGTTTTAAATTAGTATTCCGCTTCAATTTTCTCTCTGACAAGCGGAATTACTTTTGTGGCATAAACGCTGATTGCTTCTTTAACAATATCGTGGGGCATTGTCGCCAAAGGCATTTGAATGATAAACCTTTCAATGTTCAAATGTTTAATAAGCAGCATAATTTTGTCAGCTACTTCTTCGGGGCCACCTACAAATAATCCTTGTCCTGCTGAACGCGCATAATCAAAGTCGCCTCTGGTGTAAGGCGGAAAACCACGTTCTCCCAATAAGTGATTTCTGTAATACTGTATGTATGGAAAAAATGTGTCGGCTGTTTCTTTGCTGTTGTTAAGCACAAAACCGTGTGCGTGAACGCTGAATTTTAATTTATCCGAATCGTGTCCGCTTTCTTGTGCTACCGCGCGATACAATTTTGCGTAATTACTGAAATCAACAATATTGCCACCCAACATAGCCAGAACCACGGGAAGTCCAAGTTTTGCCGCTTTAATGACTGTACTCCGAGAACCACCCAAGGCCATAGATATGTTCAATGGTTTTTCGGTACGTGGATAAACGCCTAAGTTGTCAATCGGACTTCTTGTCTTTCCGCTCCAGGTAACAAACTCCTTGTCTCTTGCTTTAAGTAACAATTCAAGTCGTTCATCAAACAATAAATCGTATTGATTGAGGTCGAAACCAAACAAAGGAAATGATTCGGTAAATGCACCACGCCCAACCAGCAATTCTGCTCGTCCATTACTGATTGCGTCAATTGTAGCAAAATCTTGATACACACGAATAGGGTCGCTGGTCGATAAAACTGAAACGGCACTACCCAATGTAATGTGTTTGGTTTTTCCTGCAGCTGCAGCCAACACTATCGCTGGCGATGAAACTGCAAATTCCTTTCGGTGATGCTCGCCTACGCCATAAAAGTCAATACCTAACTCGTCCGATAAAAGAATGTCATCAACCACTTGCCGAATGCGTTCTGCTTGTGAAATAGTTACGCCCGTATGTGGGTCGGGCATAACATCGGCAAAGGTGGAAATGCCAAATTCAATGTTCTTTTTCATAGGTTATTATAATGCTAGCCGTGCTTCACTATTGTGGTTGATATTATATACATTGCTTATCTGGGGTGCAAATTTTTCCTTTTTTCACTTCCAAATCGGTTTCTGGATGCATTTTTTACACTATAAAAAATTTTAATCCATTTCTTAAAACGTGTTGCTATTTTGGTGACACCAAAATGTCATATTTTTAGTTGGAGCCAAAAGACGGTAGTCCCATTGTTACCTTTATTTTCAAAATTTAAAAAAATCCCAAGTATTATATTGACACTTGGGATTATCTTTAGTAAAAAACCTTTATGCCATTGACATGCCTCCATCTATGACTAGCTTAGTGCCAGTCATAAATTTACTATCTTCAGAAGCTAAAAACAAAACACCTTTGGCTATATCATCGTTTGTGGCATATCTTTTCATTGGAATAGCCATTTCAAAATTCTTTTTGACGGTTTCACCTGATCCAGGAGCAAATCCATCTTCCAACGAACGCATCATACGGTTGTCAACAGGAGAAGGATGAATAGAATTTACACGGATTCCTCGTGGAGCTGCTTCCAATGCTGCTGTGCGGGTAATCCCAATAACTGCATGTTTACTGGCGGTATAGGCAATCATATTTGCAGTTCCCATAAGACCAGCAACTGATGAAGTGTTGATAATGCTGCCACCATCATTCATTTGTGGCAATACATATTTCAACCCCATCCATACACCTTTTACATTGACATTGATTAATTTGTCAAACGCATCTTCAGGATATTCGGTTAATGGAACTACAACACCTTCTATTCCTGCATTGTTGAAGAATACATCTATTTTTCCGAATGTATTTACCGTATGTTGCACATATTTTTGTACATCGCTTGTCTTTGTAACATCTGCTGCTACAAAACTCACATTCGGACTGTTTAGCTCTGATGCTACCTTGCTCAAAGCACTTTCATTAATATCTACCAATACTACTTTTGCACCTTCGGCTAAAAATAATTTGGCCGTAGTGGAACCTATTGCTCCAGAACCTCCGGTGATAACGGTTATTTTGTTTGTTAATTTTGTCATTATATTTTTAATGATTAAAAAAATGGGAAATTGTAGTTGGCAAAACCAAAAGTAAGATTTCTATTATTTAAAAATTTCTTGAAAAAAATCTAACATGGCCTGCCATGATCTTTTGGCGGCTTTTTCATTGTAAGCAGTACCTTTACTATTATCATCACCTGCATCTTTGTGGGTAAAAGCGTGTACAGCATTAGCATAGTAGGTCATTTGCCAATCTGCTTTTGCGGTCCTCATTTCATCTTGAAAAGCTTTTATTTCTGGTTCAGGTACAAAAAAGTCATCTGCACCATGAAGCACTAAAACTTTTGTTAAAATTGGTTCAATTGTTCTTGATGAGTCTCTTCCTAGGCCACCATGAAAAGAAACTACTCCCTTAACTTTCATATTCGTTCTTGCTGCTTCAATAGCTCCGGTTCCTCCAAAACAATAACCAATCACCGCTATTTTATCAGGATTAGCTCCTTCCTTAATTAATTCATTCAAAGCTAATTGAATTCTATTTTGATAGTCTTTAATATTAGTTTTATAATATTCAGCAATTGTTGCTGCTTCATTTGGAGATTTAGGTCTTTTATCAACTCCATAAATATCAGCTACAAAGGTTGTATAACCTAATTTTTCCAATTCTTTGGCATTTTCTTTTGCGTTGTTATCAATTCCCATCCAAGCAGGAAGAAGTAAAACTGCATTTCCGTTAGCAACACCTTTTTTAGGGCTATAGATAAGACCCTCAAGTTTCTGATTGCCATCCGTATAAGACACTATCTTTTGAGCGTGTGCTGCAAACATTGCAAAACTTAATATAAAAACAAAAATATTTTTCATGTGAATAAATTTTTAGAGTATTCGAATTTCAGTTTAATCATTTAGTGTTAATAACCTTCTATTTTTTAAATTTTGCCGAAAGAAATTCTTGAACTGAAGTTGGTTTACGACCGAGTAGTTGAGTTAATTCAATTGTAGGAACATTCACAGTATCGGCAGCAAAAGCAACTGCAAATGCTGTAAACATACGAGCGTAATCCTCTGGCACACCATGTTGCATTAGGGTTTGTTGATAAGCGTCCGGTTCGGGTGTAACATAATTGATCGCAACTCCGGTAACTTCAGAAATGTGCTTCGCAATTTCCCCAAACGATACAGGTTGTTCGATACCGATGTTGTACGTTTTATTTTCGTGACCGTTTGTAGTTAGCACGTTAGCAAGAGCCTCAGCAACTTCATTACGCAGTACAAAATTTATTTTTCCATCACCTGCCGGAACAAAAATGGTTTTGGTTTCCAATATCTGTTCCCCCACATAATCCATCAACATATCCATATAAAAACCGTTTGCAAAAATGGTATAGGTAATTTCGGATTCTTTAAGGTATTTTTCTGTTTTCACATGATCTTCGGCTATAAACCAAAGCGGAGATGTTGGGTCTTCATGGGTTCTCATAAAACCGGTATAGATGATGTGCTTCACACCATTTTCTTTTGCTGCTTTAATTGCATTGATATGCTGTACCGCTCTGCTTTTGGTCATTTCGCTAGAAGAAATCAGAAGCATGGTTTCTATACCTTGCATTGCTAAACGCAGTGAACCCAAATCATCATAATTTCCAATTTTTACATCTATACCTTGAGATTTTAGTTCTGTTGCCTTAGCCTCATCTCTTGCCAAAACCGAAATTTGACTTGCTGCAACTCCTTTTTGCAGCAGAAAGTTAATAGTTGACTTTCCTAATTGACCTGTTGCTCCTGTAATAAACATTTTACTCATAATTAATTTTAGTTTTGTGGTGATTTATTTTTTTAACGATACAAAGATACTTAATTTTGCTATACTTTAGTAACTACTATACCAGAGTATATTACTATACTTTACTATAGCATAAACAAACACTAGACAAAATGAGTAAAATATCACAATTAAAAAAAATAAAAAATTGTTCTGGGGAATTTGTATTGGCCATAAATGATACCATGAATGTGTTGAATGGAAAATGGAAACTGCCCATTATAGGTTCTTTGCTTTATGGTAAAAAACGTTTTAAGGAATTGGAACGAGAAATCCCTAAGATTACTCCCAGGATGCTTTCCAAAGAGTTAAAAGACTTGGAAGCTAACGGAATTGTAATTCGCAATGTTTATAATACCATACCTGTTACCGTAGAGTATGAACTGTCAAAATCGGGGAACTCCCTCAATACGGTTTTGGATACTATGATATCGTGGGGCTTACAACACCGAAAAATGGTTATCGGAAATAAGGAGTAGGTTGCGAAAGCTGTCAGTGTTTAAGAAAGCGTTTTGATTAGCTATTTTGATTTTACCGAAAGGCCAGTTTGTGTGTCTGGGCGTGGTCGTCTTTCATTTGTCGGTCAGTTGGGGAGTTTGCGGGGCATCTAACTCTAACGTTTTTTTGTATGGATTCTTGCGGTTAAATATACGAGGTTTTTCGGTTGTGTAGTAAGGATAACGAAAAATCAACGGCTTTTGACTAAGTCCTTCATACACATTGAGCTCTTCAATACAAGCTTATTTGTCAGTATTTTCAAAATCAAAACAGAGAACTATTGCTCTTTTCCTAATTCATTTTAACTTTTAAATTGCATACCTTTATCATTATTTGAATTTTGTAAATATGGAAAATATTGGCATCCTTGACTTCTACAAAGAAATTTTTGGCGAAGGCAATGCTTTGGTTGATACTTTACTCGAAAACAGTGGTTCAAAAGACTTGGGGCATTTTAATGTCTTTGATACCAAAAAAATTTATTTCAGTGGAAAGAGTAAATCTGAAATGACTTATAACCGAAGATTTTACTATAAAATCAGTTTGATAAAAGGAAAAAATTTAGTAGAATTTGCAGATAAATCTGTGTTTATTGAAAAGCAAGGAATACTATTTGCGACTCCAAAAATTCCATATAGGTATATACCGGAAACCAATGAACAATCTGGTTTTTTCTGTGTTTTTACCAAAGCGTTTTTGTCTAAATCCAAAACAGGTTTATTGATAGATGAGCTGCCCATTTACGAACCCGGCAGCGATTTTGTATATCAGTTGAATGACGGGCAATACAATGAAATTGAATTGATATTCAAGAAAATGAATGCAGAGATATCCTCCAACTATGCTTTTAAATATGATTTGCTTCGCAATTATGTTATAGAACTCATCCATATCGGGCAAAAGTTAAAACCAATATCGAGTTCAACCAGCACAACAAACGCTTCCGGCAGAATTTCCTCTTTATTTATCGAGTATTTAGAAAGGCAATTTCCTATTGAAAATACTTCGCAAACCATTCAACTAAAAACCCCGGCCGATTTTGCCATAAAACTATCGGTGCACACCAATCATTTAAACAAGGTATTAAAAGAAACTACAGGAAAAAACACCACAGAAATTATCAACGGCAGAATAGTGGAAGAAGCCAAGATCTTGCTGAAACAAACTCCTTGGAGCATTTCTGAAATCGCTTTTGTTTTGGGATTTGATGAAATAGCTCACTTTTCAAATTTTTTCAAAAAACACACAAACATAGCACCATTAAAATTTAGAAATTGATTGAATGTTGCAAATTACGGATTGTTATTTACAATCGCCTGTTCTTTGAATTGCCTAACTTTGTATTTCAAATCAAAAAAAACAAATGAAAATGAAAAAATCAACAATCTTAGGAAAGAGTACACTAAAAGTAAACCGCTTAGGTCTCGGTTGTATGGGAATGTCAGAGTTTTACGGCTCATTTGACGAAGCCGCGTCTATTAAAACGTTGCATAAAGCCATTGATTTGGGAGTTAATTTTTTTGACACCGCCGATATGTATGGTTGGGGCGCCAATGAAAAACTACTTAGAAGAGCCCTTGAGGGCAAGTGGGGTCAAGTTGTTCTGGCTACAAAATTTGGAGTAGTGAGAGGTGAAAATGGCGAATGGCTTGGCGTAAATGGGCAACCTGATTATGTCAAAAAAGCTTGCGAACGAAGTCTTTCAAATTTGGGGATAGACACCATAGATCTATATTATATGCACCGACAAGCTGAAGATGTTGAAATTGAAGAAACTGTTGGAGCAATGGCCGATTTAGTCAAACAGGGAAAAGTAAAATACATTGGTCTGTCCGAAGTAGATGCAGAAACCATTCGCAGAGCTTATAAAGTACATCCAATCACTGCCATACAAACAGAATATTCTCTTTGGAGCCGTGAACCCGAGCAAGAAGTTTTTGATGTGTGTAAAGAACTTGGAATTACTTTTGTGGCATACAGTCCGTTAGGAAGAGGTTTTTTAACGGGAGCTATTAAAAGCCGTGCTGATTTTGAGTCTGATGATTTTAGATTAAATAATCCACGTTTTACCGATGAAGCCATTGATGAAAACAGCAAGTTTGTTGAAGTAATAGACCAAGTGGCAAAAGATAAAGGCGTTACTAAAGCACAAATTGCTCTTGCTTGGATTTTACATCAAAACGATGAAATAACAGCGATTCCGGGCACAAGACGCATTCATAGATTGGAAGAAAATTTAGGAGCCTACAATTTGGAACTTTCCCCTTTGGATTTATCTCATATTGAAAATTCAATACCTAAAACTACCATTGGAAGTCGGTATTAAGCAGTTTTTTTAAGTTTATAGGGACATAAAGTATGTCAAGTATGTCTCTTTTTTATGGATTTTTTTGTGGGATCATTATTTTCCAGTATTCTAACTAAAGTTTTTACGATTTGGCGCAATGAGGGAATTAGAAACACCAAACTTTTATTCTTACTATTAACCTCATTGCACCAAACGCTTGTAAGCGGTTATGGTTTTTTGTACCTATTCAACTGCTTTCAAAAATTCAGTGTCCATAGGCGAAATCGAAGGTGCAAAATAGTTTGGGGGATTAGTGATAGTATCAATCAGGTATTCTTTTTCTGCCCTGCCACTAATTTAGATTTTTTGCAAATCGTTAATTTACTGGTGTTTTAAATCTAAAAGGTTCCTCATGATTTTTATTTTTTGAATAAATAGCGTTTATTGGAATCGTGTTTTTTTGTATGCCATACAGGCTTTACAAAAGTGAAGTAATTGGGTTGATCAATTGATAAGGTACTTTGTTCGTCACCCCAAACGTGTTCAAACTTTCACTCGCCATTTTTGTTAGAAATACTACCAAAAACTACCCTAGTGGTAGTGCAACTAGTGCCGTTTGTAAAAAGTTCAGCATTGTTTAAGATGAGTTGTGTACCTGCTTTTATTACTTGTTTTTCGGTGATGCCTTCATCAAGTACGGCGTCTGTTTCTACAATAAGAAAATGTTTTTTAAACACATAAGAAGCCCTGTTTTTTACCAATAATACATCTCTTTCTAGTGCAAGTTTTTGGTTTACCAAGTCTGAATAAGGTTGCAATACCCTTAAAACTGGCTTGTTCTATACGTTGTGCAGTTTTCCCTGTATTGAGTAAGTGATTAAAACCTGCCACGATAAATATGCCGCTTACTTATATGCGCAACAGTTGTATGGAACGAAGGCTTATTAAAATTTTTGTCCTCATTGTAAATAATGTATAATTATGTTTGACTTTGTACTATATCCAACTATAGAATGTCTATGATTCATAATTGGCCGAGCACACAGGAATACTACGACAGTATCTACCTTAAATTCTTGAAAAGAAATTGTGCCAAACGAGGAGGTGGAGAAGCGTTATCCAAGTATAGATAACTTAATTTTGAGGTAAAATGTTCGTTGAAAGGTGGAATTAGTTTTGAAATGGTTGTTTCCCAACAAAATATTTCGATATTAAATTGGGAAGTGCAAAAACCACTTAACATAATTACTTGTGAAGTTGTTAGGTCAGCTTTTGAAAAAGAAAATGTTTTATCGAGTTGTTTTATAGAATTTTTCTTTTTGCAATGCGGTTTTTCAAAAGTTACATCATTTCCGCTAAAAAGAATATTCAGACCGTTGGCATCAATGGCCAGGAACTTGATTATAAAAATGCAAACAAGAAGTATCGATATGTACGTTTATCTCTTCAAAATTTGAAACAAATTTAACGAACTAAAGTCAAAAGTTATGTAATAATTGTTACTTATGGCATTATAACTAATAATTCATTTCTTTTTCTCATGGAGAAGTTGTAATTGCTTTAGTGATTTAATATAGCCCTCATTCTAACTAGCCTTATGGTATTTTAAAATATCACCCACAAAAGCTAAGTATATATTTTACTTTTTCTTCATTCTCTAATTTAACCGGTTTCAGAATTTCTTTACCATATAGAGTTTTAAAATGGTGATCACAAAGAAATTTTAGGTTTAATCTGTGCCAATCCAAATCCGATACTTGCATTATACCCTTGATGTCCCATTCTCTGCGCAATAAAAGTTTTTTAAAGAAAAAATTGTTGGTGCCAATATGGAAGATATCGGCATCACAAAGTACCGCCGAATATTTATCGGTACAACTTTGTGGCATTTTGGTTGCCTCAATACAATTTAAGACCGTTGCTATCTTATCTTTTGGATACCCTTCTATTCGCAAAAATCCTTCAGCCAATCTCTTACTTACGCTCTCATGTCCTTGATAAATTTCAGAATGCCCGGTATCGTGAAACCATGCCGCAATTATTATCGGTTCCATCTCTTGTTCTGTAAACTCTAGAAATTTAGATATAACATATACATTTGAAACTACTTCCTTTGTATGCTCCAAGTTGTGAAATGGTAAAATAGCACATTTATCATTTAAGAGAATTGAGCTACAATAATTACTGACCTTCAGTATCATAATATTAATCTTATTTATTATCCATAAAATTAAATAATACTTTAAAAAATAATATTAAGCAAATGTAAATTTTTACCTGTGCGACCAACACACAATGCTTGCTTTATATGCTAAAACATGGCTTATAGAATTAATTTGTTTAGTTTTTTGGGAACTAATGGTTATTTGACTAGAAGGATAGCCGAACAAATATCTAAGAAAGGTTTTAGAAATTAGATCATGCAATAAACTTATTTTTCAATTATAGTCAAATACTCCAAATCTTTATTGTTCCATTTCATTAATTCATCATCATTAAGTGGTTTAATTGAGATTATGTCAAACCGCTTTTTGACGTTTCCTGTTTCATCAACTTCATGTTTCTTGGTATCAGATTTTAGTAATTTCAATCTAATTTTTACCATATCATCTTTTAAAACTTCTGTAGGCAATATATCTTGATAGGATTTTAGTCCTAACGCTTTGGCGGCTCTTGATAACATTCTCATATTGTATTTAGCCCTGCTCTTGGGATTTTCTATTTGTCCTAGATACCCTTCAGATACTCCAATACGCTGAGCCAATTCTACCTGATCTATGTAAGGAGTTGACCTTACTCTTAATTCCCTTAATCTTTCAATTACATAAAAGTCAATATGAGATATTATTATTTCGATAATCATTATGCATATATATAAGTATGTGAATCACGGTATTTGATAAACATTATTCACATATATATGGCTGTGTAAATATTTTTTAATATATTAGCTATAGATTATTTATTTTTGCGATTCTTCGTATAGAACATATTTGAAGCTTTCGCTTGGAGTCTCACACTGAAAACTGGCAATTTTTTGCACTTGAGATGATAAGCAGATTGCTCACGACCCGGGCGTGGGCTCTCTTATCAGTGCAAGGTATACCAGTACCCCAGTGTGATAAGTTGAGTTCCGCGCTCTTTTTTTGGCCGCTATTCAACAATTCCTAGCACTGTTTTTTTTGGTTTTTCTGAACATCGCAAGTAATAAAGGCAGATTTGTAAAACCAAATGTTCAGAATTATTGCGTTTTAATAGACCATACCTAAAATCCATAGAGGCTAATTATCCCAACCATGGGAGTGGTCTTGTCTATCGGTCTGGTAAAACCAATTACGAGCTCCTTTTTATAAAGAAGCCCAAATGCCCAATATAGGCTAATGGTTATGGGATCCACGATATAAACTTTCCGGAATACGACACCTTTTTTTATCCCATAGCAAACAACCCTTCCATTTTTAATTGCCTCCGGACAACCATCGCATTCAAAGCCTAAAGCCATGCCCTAGAGCTTTTGTACAGACTTTCATTTTATGAGGTTTTCCACGCTACTAGGCTACCTATGTAAATTGTTCAACCAAAAAATTCTATTGCCTATGCACAGATAACTAACAAAAAAAACCTCCTAACCAAACTTTCGAAGGGTCTTGATAGGAGGCGATTAATCAAACAAAACTTTTGTTCAACCAAACTCAAAATTATGAAAAAAATACCGATAAGCACAGGTAGGGGACGCCTGTTTTTCGCCCTGTATATTGTATGCTCTCAATTTATAATAAATACAATCACAGCAAGTGCCTTAGAGCCAATTCCATTGGTTGCATTCCAAGACCCACAGGTCTTAATTTCGGGCACCATTACCGATTCCCAAGGAAAGAAAGTGCCCGGCGTACATATTGTGGTACAGTCCACTACCACGGGAAGCATTTCCGATGTGGATGGTTCCTATACTATACGAGCTAAACCAGAAGATAGCTTGGTTTTCTCGGCTATGGGTTTTGCAACCCTTACCGTTCCTATTGATGGAAGAACGGAAATCAACATTCAATTGAAGGAGGATGTGGCCCAATTGGATGAAATCGTTCTCAATGCGGGCTATTATTCCGTAACCGAGAAAGAACGGACAGGGAACATCGCCACCATTAAGGCGGAAACCATTGAAAAGCAACCAGTGGGCAATCCGCTTGCTGCCATGCAAGGACATTTATCGGGCGTCAACATTGTCCAATCCACAGGGGTTCCCGGAGGAGGATTCAGTATTGAAGTTCGTGGTAGAAACTTTATCAATGGGGTTTCCGACCCTCTTTTCATTGTGGACGGCGTTCCGTATGGTTCCCAATCATTGGGATCGGTTGATGTATCGGGACAGATCACAGGAGGGAATACCAGTCCACTCAATGCCATTAACCCCAATGATATTGAAAGTATCGAGGTGCTAAAAGATGCCGATGCAACCGCCATATATGGCTCTAGGGCAGCCAATGGTGTTGTTTTGATCACAACAAAAAAGGGCACTGTAGGGAAGACCCAGTTCAAAGCAAATCTTAGCAGCACTTTGGGCCAAGTATCCAATTTTCTGGATTTGATGAATACCGAACAATATTTGGAGATACGAAGGGAAGGAATTACAAATGATGGCTTTGGTATGTTTTTGGACGACCCAGCATTCGATTTTGTGTGGCCCGATATTAAATCTTGGGACAACAGTCGTTATACCGATTGGCAAAAGGAACTTATAGGCGGCACGTCTTACCGAAACAATGCCCAGGTTTCTGTTTCCGGCGGCAATGCCCAAACACGGTTTTTGATAAGTGGTGCCTACCAAAAGGAAACAACGGTATTTCCTGGGGATGCCAACTATAAAAAGGCAACCGTACACAGTAATATAAACCACCGTTCCGAGAATGATAGGTTAATGTTGAATCTGTCCACTATTTATTCCAACGAGAACAATATTTTGCCAAGGACGGACTTTACTTCGTTGGCCTATAGGTTGGAGCCCAATGCGCCAGAGGTTTACGATGCAGAGGGCAACCTTAATTGGGAAAACAATACCTGGGACAATCCTTTGGCCGCATTGGAGGAACGGTACAAGGCAAAAATAAATACCCTGATTGCCAATGCGGTAATCTCATATACGGTTTTGCCAAATCTGGATTTGAAGTCCAGTCTGGGTTTTAACCGTTATAGGTTGGATTCCTATAGAACCTTGCCAAGTTCGGCAAGAAATCCGCAATTTGGGTTCACGCCCCAAAATTATTCTACCATAACTACCAACGGCGCCCAGCGACAGTCCTGGATCGTAGAACCACAACTGAACTGGAAGAAAGAATGGAACAAGACCAAGCTTGATATATTGGTCGGCACAACATTCCAACAGGAAACCACCCAACAATTTGTACAAAAGGGAACGGGCTTCCCCAATAACAACCTTATACAGAATTTAACTGCTGCAGAAATTTTGGAAGTGCTACAGGATGCCGATAGTGAATATAATTACAATGCCATTTTTGGACGAATTAACTTAAACCTATTAGGCAGGTATATCCTAAATCTGACAGGACGAAGGGATGGTTCTTCCAGATTCGGACCGGAAAGGCAGTTTGGCAATTTTGGAGCGTTAGGTGTGGCTTGGCTCTTTTCGGAAGAAGCTATTTTTAATGAAAGTTCGCTATTGAGCTTTGGAAAGGTGCGCGCCAGTTATGGGACTACCGGAAGTGATAATATTGGGGACTATAGATTTCTGGATACCTACAACATTACGGGATTTGATTATGATGGTACAACCGTTTTACAACCAACAGGAATATTCAATCCTTTGTTCGGTTGGGAAGCCAACAAGAAATTGGAAGCAGCTTTGGAACTTGGCTTTTTCAATGACCGATTGTTTATAAACACCTCGTGGTATAGAAACCGTTCCTCAAACCAGCTTATTGGAATCCCGTTAGCAGCGACCACGGGCTTTTCGGAACTGACTGGAAACTTTGATGCGACCGTTGAGAATTCGGGTTTTGAAGTGGATGTAAGGACGATCAATCTTCAAAATGGGAATTTTAAATGGACAACAACATTTAATATAACGATACCAAAAAGTAAATTGGTAGAATTCGATGGTCTGGAAACATCCACCTTTTCCGATCGATTCATCATTGGCAAACCACTGACCATTGTTAAACTATACAATGCCTTGGGGGTTGATCCAGAAACAGGTATCTACCAGTTTGAGGATTATAATGGCGACGGCAACATCAGCAGTTTGGAGGACAGGCAATGGGTAGAGGACTTCGCCCCTAAGTTTTATGGTGGGTTTGGAAACACTTTTAGTTATGGAAACCTAACCTTTGATATGTTCTTTCAGTTCAAAAAACAAAAGGCTTTTAATGAACTTACATTTGCTGCAACCCCTGGGTATCGGGGAAATGCTCCAGCCAGTTTATTAGACAGGTGGCAACAACCAGGAGATAACAATCCCATTCAAATGGCGTCAGGAGGACTGGCCTTCGGGGAAGATACAGGGGCGCTCCAGCAACGTAGCAATGCTGCCGTATCTGATGCATCCTTTATCCGGTTGCGAAACATATCCCTAAACTATCATGTACCTAAAGCTGATAGTAATATGGACATCAACGTGTACCTGCAAGGTCAAAACCTTTGGACGTTCACCAACTATAGTGGTCCTGACCCAGAACAACCCTCTAGTACCCGCTTGCCTCCATTGAGACAGATCACCCTTGGGCTACAAGTGGCCTTTTAACCTTAAAACCCAATAGTATGAAACATTTAAAACATAGCATATATATGATAAAGTCCAAGCATGGGCTTTCATCGATAAGAACCATAATTTTTAAGCGCATTGCCCTTTTTCTTTTTGGAATTGGATTTATAGGCTGTTCGGACTTTGTGGAAGTGGACGCTCCCAAGAATGTATTGATATCTGAAACGGTATTCAATGACCCAGCCACGGTAGAATCTGCCTTGGCGAATATCTATTTCAAGATGCGGGAAGAAGGAATGGTATCCGGTAATTTGGGATTGACCACTTCATTGGGTATTTATAGTGATGAACTGGACTATTTTGGTTTTGATTCCAGCTATTCGCAGTTCTACAATCATAACGTCATTGCAGGTAATAACACAATTTTAGGTTGGTGGAGCCATGCCTATAATATCATTTACAGTGCCAACGATATCATTAAAGGTGTTGACAATTCCGATGCCTTGACCTTAGAGGAAAAGGACAGGTTTAAAGGACAAGCGCTCTTTGTTCGAGCTTATTTCCATAGCTTATTGGCCAACATTTACGGGGATATTCCCTATATCACAACGACAGATTATCGCGAAAACAACGAGGTGTCCCGCCTGCCTTTGGAAGATGTTTATGAGAATATCATAGCTGACCTTATGGAAGCCATCACTTTATTGGAAGATATGGACGGTAATTCCGGGGAACGAGTCTTGCCCGGTCAAAATGTGGCCAAGGCATTGTTGGCAAGGATGTATCTCTATACGGAACAATGGGAATTGGCAGCATCAATGGCCACCGATTTAATTGATACCTACAGTCTGGAAATGGATATAAACCATGTATTCCTTAAGACATCCCCCGAAACCATATGGCAATTAAAACCAGGAGACACTCCAAGAAATACCCAAGAGGCCAACCAATTGGTCATCCAGTTTATTCCGGGTCAAGTTTATGCGCTGTCCAATACGTTTTTGGAGGCTTTTGAAGTAGGGGATTTAAGGCATGCCAATTGGGTTGGAAGTATATCGAATACGGACAACACCGTTACCTTGAACTTTGCCCATAAGTACAAAGCCTTGTTCACAGAAACGGAATCCTTGGAGTATTCCATTTTGTTTCGATTGGCAGAGCAATACCTGATACGGGCGGAAGCTAGGGCGTATTTGGGAACCATTACGGGAGCACAGGAGGATATCAATACCATACGAAACCGAGCGGGATTGGACAATACTTCTGCAAGTACCGTAAACGAGGTATTGGAAGCTATTCTTCAGGAACGACAAGTTGAACTTTTTACGGAGCAGGGTCATCGCTGGTTTGACCTAAAGCGGACTGGGAATGCAAGTGAAGTGTTAAGTGCCATTAAGCCCAATTGGCAGAGTACGGATGTCCTTTTTCCAATTCCTGAAACCGAATTGGAAACCAATCCCAATTTATTACCTCAAAATGGTGGTTACTAATGGAAATGGATTGCCAGAAAAAATTTAACGTCATGAAAAAAATCCTTCTAATATGCTTTTTGTCAATGTATACTTTGGGATATGCCTTAAGTATGGTTGGTAAGGTAAAGAGCAATAAAACCATTTTGGATAAGTCCGAAACGATACCCTTTTTGACTTCCTTTATAGAGGATGACCAACTCTATTTGAACATCCCCAATCAAGTATTAGACAGACCCATGATGTTCATTCGTTATGACCAAGATAAGAAACGCGAATATATGCAGGTAGTCTGGTCGCTTCATAAGGAGAAGATACTGTTAGTAGTACCGAGCATTCAATCCACGGCGGGTATTATTTTGCCACTGAAGCCAAAGCTTGACCTTTCGGAAAATATCCTTGCTGTATTTACTCTGGAAAAAAAATACAGTATGGTAGGAAACCATTGTGTGAACATAACTGATCTTGTTTTAAGGCAAGATATCGAATGGAAGCCGGGCTTCACGGAAGCACTTGTTCCCCAAATCACGATGCTCATGGGTGCTAAGGATTTGAATAGTGAGGTCATTATTGAGACTAGACGCGGCATCATAATGGAGCGATCTAAAATTGCGATGCCTGTGTTTTTCGGTTTCTGTGCTTTGGAATCACCTATGAAGGCAAGACGATACGATTATCGTATGGGTTTCTGGAATGAGGTAATTTTTGGAATTGATTATGATGGGGTTAAAAACAGTATTGCCAACATTAGTAGATGGCGCCTTGAAAAGAAATATGAAGGACAAGACGTAAGCATTCCCAATAAGCCCATTACATTTATCCTGTCCCCAGAAATCCCCAAGAAATGGCGACCTTATATCAAGGCGGGTATCGAAGAGTGGTTGCCAGCATTTGAGTCTGCGGGCTTCAAGGACGCCCTTGTTGTCAAGGAAGTCGATACGCTAAGCGACTGGCAACAACATAGCATAAATACCTCCGTTATTTATTGGGGTAAAAAGAAATATTTGAGAGGCTTTGAGAATGAAACTCTTGGTGCCACTGTAACCAAAATCATTGACGAGAGAACGGGTGAAATACTGCAAGGGAATATCCATTTGGGTAATTCTCCCCAAAGCTACGCCGAAAGCTATTTTATCAGGGTTGCCCCATTAGACAAAAGAGCACAAAAGTTTCCGCTTCCAGATGAAATCATTGGAAAAATGATGCAATCTACAACGGCCCATGAAGCCGGCCATGTGTTTGGGCTTATGGACGGTAACTATGGAGAATACAGTTACCCTTTTGAAAAAATGAACGATATAGAATGGTTGGAGAAAATGGGATTCACTCCTAGCGTCATGAACTATACAAGACCCAACAACATCGTTCAGCCCGAAGACAATATACCTCCGGCTTTACTCATTCAAAAAGTGGGACCCACAGATCGCCATAGTATACTATGGGCCTATACCGAGTTTCCGCATGAGGCTTCAGAGGATGAAGAGACAGCTGCCTTGGAACGCATGGTAAGATCACAGGACTCAACCCCTTGGTATCGGTATACTGATAGTAACCATGAAGTAATCGGGCCGGCGATGACTGATGAAGTTGTGGAGACGAATGACCCAGTTAGGAGTACCACGATGGCCTTGAAGAACATAAAGCGTGTCATTAAACTGTTGCCAGAGGCCTGTAGTAACGATAAGGACAATAGCCGATTGGAGCGACTTTATGATGGTACTATACAATTATGGTACCACCAGATGAGACATGTGGTCTCCCTTATTGGAGGCTATGACATTCAGTATAAATCCATAAACCAACCTGGAAGTATTTATACACCCATTCCCTTGGAAGTGCAAGAAGAGGCTATGGAGTTTCTAATCAAGAATGCCTTCAATCCTCCCCAATGGTTGACCGATCCTGATTTTGAAGCCAAGCGAAGATACTCCGTTAATCCTGATAGGATCTTGGAATACCAGCAAAGTTTGATAATAGAGTTATTACGGCCACAGCGGTTGAAACGATTTGAGTATTTGGAAAAACAAATGGGTTTTGAGGAGGTTACCAAAAAATATCTTTCAAATCTCCAGGCAGGCTTGTTTAAAGAATTAATGAGTGAATCAGCAGAGGTGGAACCAAGGAATCGGGAAATCCAATTGACCTATATCGATAAGCTGATTTGGATAATACAGCAGGAACGGGTGAATATTACAGTGGAAGAAAGGGTGTTTGACTATACGGACTATTCCAAAGGTCTGGTCATGGGGCAATTGATCTCCCTAAAAAAGGATATTGCAAGGGCTGTCAAAAGGAATAAGAATGACAAGTCAATGGGACATTGGAAGCTGTGCCTATATAGATTGAATGAAATTCCATGAGGGCAAGTATAGTGAAGATTTAGAATCGGAAATAGCTTTATTAGCAGGCTATTCGTCTAAACGTATTCAAGTATTGTATTACTTGATTTTTTGAATTAGTCAAAAAAAGGTGCCTTTTTTATGGGCACCTTTTCTTTTGATCACCGGAACAATTTAAATTGGCCTTTTTAATGGAGTAGCCAATTCTTGTTCTTGATACAATTGTTGACCGTTGAAGGTACAAGGGTTTGCATTGTCAGGTTGACATTCATCACCCACCGTGGTGGACTGAACCCCTAGGATGGGATGATTGTAGTACGCTGTTTGGCTAACGATATTAGCCTCAGTGGCAAATGCAAAGCCCACCGCCAACAAAATGGCGAAGACCGGTAAAACGAAATTGAAAATTTTTGTTTTCATAATGTTTTGTATTAAATGTTAATGCCTACTCTTTTATCTACAGGTTTTCGGCTTATCCTGTCACTACGTAGTTTGTTGTTCGGATATATATCCGTATTTTTTGCTGATTAGAAAAATCCCTATCAGTGCAAGGATTATGAACGTACTATTGAAAATGATATGGGTCTTCCATCCCATACTGGATACTACACCACCACAGGAACAAGGAATGGAATCACTGAAACTTAGGACCATGATGATATATGTGGTAAACACTATCATTAATGACATACTTGCATAGAGGGCAGTCAAAATGTATTTGTCAAAGAGAAACAGTCCTGCAACCACCAGTTCAACTAGTGGAACACCAATAGCAATCCATGTGGCATAAGATGAAATAAAGGGGAACCGTTCCAATTGCAATTGAAATTGACCTAAATGAATCAATTTACTGGTAGCGGTATATACAAACAGGACTATATATAATAGACCAATAATCCGTATAGTTCTGCGATAAAATCCCATTGCCTTCATATCATTTGCATTGATATGGTAAAGTTCGGGAGTTAAGATTACTTCTAAGGGATAATTACTTATCCCAAAGGGATTAATTGGGCTAAATCTCTCCCGATTTGGATTTTTCCCTAAAAATCTTAGGAGAATATTCGTATTGCTCCTTAAACGCCCTGGTGAAATGGGGTACGCTCTTGAAGCCGACCATCTTGGCTATGGACTTGAAGTTCAGTTGCGTATATTGGACCAGGGTCTTGGCCTTGCGCAGCCGTTCCTGTACCAGATATTTGAAAACGGTTGTACCGTAAAGTTCCCTAAAACCATATTTCAGCTTGAACTCGTTGGTTCCCAATTGATGGGCCAGATCCGTTAGGTTGGGCAGGTCCATTTGCAGGTTATTGAGAATCATGTTCCGTCCTTCCCTTATCTTGCGGATGTCCTCGTAGCTCAGCTTGACCTTTGGCCTTGCTTTGGTACTGTCGGTGGATTTATCATCCAAATCCGCACATATCGCAGATTGGTTTCTTTCCTTGCCGAAGGTCTTGCCCATGGTGGTATGGACCACGGTGACCAAAATGCTTTGGGTGCCGTCCTTTATGCTTTTGATGGCCGAGATAAGGCAGCGGTTGGGAATGACCAACTTTTCATTGGTCATAAAACTAAGGGGCAAGGCCATATCATAGAAACTCTTTTTCCGAAGTGTCTTCCATTTCTGCTGCCATGTGGCTTTCGATGTTTCTGTCAAAAGGTTTGTAAAAGGTTTTTGTATGATGGTACCATGCAATTTGGAAAGGATGGTACAGGCCTTTTGGTTGACCATTTGGATCCTACCGTCATTGTCCAGCAGAAAGCACATCTGTACCAGGTGTTCAGTAGTGCTCTTGGAGCTGACAAAGCCCTGGTGGTAAAAGGATTCCTGTATTTCCTCTGCCAGCATGTTGAGCACGATGGCCAGAGCCTCGATGTTGTCGTTCTTGTCAGAGGTGTCCAGACGGTAAAAGAAATTGCCGCTGGCCATTTCCATGAGCATGTACTGGATCTGTTGCATTCTGTGATCTGTTCTTAGGGGGGACATTGCTGTTGGTTTATCGGTTAGATGTTATGAACTATTAAATAATGGACAAAGTATGGACGGTTCAAAACTCGGTCAAAGGGGAACCAGCCAAAGGACCATGCTGAGGAAGCCTCCCAAATAGGCCACGGCCTTGGCAAGATCGCGAAAAGCGGCCGTGGGAATGTCCGGATGGTTCGTTTTTAGGTAGAACTGTGTCATGGCATCGGTCACGGGTGGTTCGATGACAAAAGCCAGGGCATTCACTAACTGTGAGCCTTCAAGGGCGAGGTAGTCCCTTGCGGGCTTGTCCACTTTGCGGAGTTGCCGGATATCACAGAGGACGGGATAGGCACGTTCTTCTTGGAACATCAGCCGGTCCCTTACGATCTGTTTGGAGGCCCCAAGGTCGATCTCGACCCCTTTTTTATAGATTATGTGTACAATGTTATCCATAAGCATGTATAGGGCGTACTTATTTTCATAGAATTCTTGCATAACGGTTAGCAAACTGGTAATCAGTTATCAATTTACAAAAATAATATTGTAATGAACTAAAAATATCACCTTAGACCCTATATTAAAAAGGAATTTTCTTATCCGAGAGGGATTAAAACTTATCTGAAAGGGATGATTTTAAAGTTTGGTACCACAAAATCCTACAAATGCCACTATATTTTAGGACACCAAACACAACGACCATGGCAAAGATCAAGCACAACAACTTTCTGGATACTGTCAACAACGTGATATCCGATGCTGCCCAACAGGGCATCCTACACCTATACGCCGAAGGCGAGGGCTTTACCGGAAGGACCATTGGGGTCAGGGGCAACACCCTTTTCCACTTTGGGACCACGGGCTATTTGGGACTGGAACAGGATCCCAGGTTGAAGGCAGCGGCAGTTAGCGCAATCCAAAAGTACGGCACCCAATTTCCCTTGTCCAAATCCTATATCTCCCATCCTTTATATAGGGACTTGGAGGAAAAGATCGGACAAATGTACGGGCAGCCCATCATTATCACCAAGAACAGTACCCTGGGGCATCTGGGAGCCATTCCCAGTGCCGTGGACGACCGAGATGCGGTCATCCTTGACCACCAAGTGCATTGGAGCGTACAGAATGCCTGTCAGCTGTTGAAGAACCGGAGCATTCCTGTGGAAATGGTTCGGCACAACCATTTGGATATGCTTGAAGATAAGATAAAATTCCATTCCCAGAACAGGAACCGCATTTGGTATATGGCGGACGGTATCTATTCCATGTTTGGGGACAGTGCGCCCATTCATGAACTGATGGCCCTTTCTAAAAAATACCCCCAACTACATTTCTATATGGATGACGTGCACGGCATGAGCTGGGCGGGAAGGCATGGTACTGGCTTTGTTCTGGACCAGCTAAAGAAGCTTCCAGACAACATGTTACTTTTTGGGACATTGAGCAAGACCTTTGGGGCCAGTGGGGCGGTCCTGGTATGTCCTGACAAAAAGATGCACCATAGGATCAAGACCTTTGGCGGGCCCTTGACATTTTCCGCCCAACTGGAACCCGCATCTGTAGCCGCTGCCTCGGCCTCTGCGGACATCCATCTATCTTCGGAAATCTACAATCTTCAGAACGAGCTGAGGGAGCGTATCCACTATTTCAATGGGCTTTTGGCTTCAACTGACATACCCTTGGTAGATAGGAACGATTCCCCGGTGTTCTATATTGGTACAGGGATGCCCAAAACCGGGTACAATTTTGTTAACCGATTGATGGAAGAGGGATTCTATGTTAATCTGGGTTTGTTCCCTGCCGTACCCGTCAAGAACACAGGGGTGCGCATCACTATATCCAGACATAACCAAAAGAAGGAGATACATGCATTAGTGGAGGCCATGGCCCATCATTATCCAAAATCTCTGGAGGATACGGGAACTGACCTAAACAGGGTACGGCATGTCTTTGCGCTGGAGCCCCAAAAAACCAAAATAAATCTCATCGACACTGACCTTGATATCCAATTGGAGAGCTCTATTTCCAAGATAGAGAAGGGCCACTGGAACACTTTCATAGGTACACAAGGAGTCATTGATTGGGATGGGCTCCTGTTTTTGGAGACTAGTTTTGAGGACAATGATTTGGTCGAACACAATTGGGAGTTTCGATATCTGATTGTAAGGGACAACAAGGGAAAACCGATATTGGCCACGTTTATGACCATAGGACTTTGGAAGGACGATATGCTGGCCAAGGAAAGCATATCAAGGGACTTGGAGGCAATAAGGGTGTACGACCCCTATCATTTGACCACTAAGGTTTTGTCTGTTGGCTCCTTGTTCACGGAGGGAAAACACCTATTCCTCGATGGAGATCATCCATTGAAGGACAAGGCCTTGGATATATTGATGAGGACTTTGGAAACTTTGGAGCATCAAACGGATGCCAAAATGACCGTTCTCCGTGATTTTGGATCTGATGATCCCTTAGGAAAATTTTTAAACGGTCATGGCTTTGTACGTATACAAATGCAGGATTCCTGTGCTGTGGACCTTGTGGAGCGAGAGGATATCGAAGCCTATATCTCCAAACTATCTGTCCGGAACCGTCGCCATTTCCGAAAAGAGATACAAGCTTTTGAACCTGAATTCCAAGTTGACATCCTGCAAACATGCCATAAAAAACAATTGGATCAGGTTATCGAACTGTATGGTAATGTCCATCAGAACAATCTTGGACTGAATACCTTTCCCTTTCCAGAACGGGTCTTTAAAACCATGTCCGACAATCCCCATTGGGAGTTTATCTTGCTTTCATTAAGGAACCGTCCACAAAAGCCTATTGGCGTGATGTTCTGCTATAAAAACCAAGGAAAAACCTACGTCCCTGCCTTTGTGGGTTTGGATTACGCCTATGTTAGGAGCCACCATACCTATCGCCAATTGTTGTACCAAACCATCAAAAGAGCCATTGATCTGGGTTTTGACCGTATCGATTTTGGGATGACCGCTGCCTTTGAAAAACGTAAACTGGGTGCAACCGTTACGGAACAATTTGCCTATGTACAGGCTTCCGACAATTTTGCCATGGAACTCTTGGGGATCATGGAGCGTGAAGGATAAAGCGAATAGTGATGAAACATCAAAAATTGATATCGGAATTCAAGACACAACTCGACAAGTTGGAGAACGGGAACGGGGACATCCTCTTTAGGGCCGAGTCCGGTATCACTTTGGTGGAACGTTACATCAAACAGCTCCAGGCCCAAATTGGAAAGAAGCCCTTTGCTTCCCAAGAGGAGGAGATCAATTTTTTTAAGCATATTAAGCCCCAGTTCTTCAGCAAGCTCATCTATTATGGCCGATTGTTCAACATTGAGAGCAAACGGCCACGGGGAAGCAATGCAGCTCAGGTCAAATACCTAAAAAACCAGATTGAAAAGTTCCAAATTTTCTTTAACGACAACCTGGAATTCTATAACTATTACCGCCGTGGGGCCATATCCCTTGACGAACAGTACTTTATTCGTGGGAACCGGGACCTAAGACTTCCCCTCGAATCCTTTCATTTTATGATCGACAACCAGTTCTCCACCTGTCAGGATGGTACGGTGGCCACCATCATGGCCTATGACATGCTCATCGTATACCTTCAGCGGGAAATTGATACGTTGACGATCAACATGGACGACTTAAAAGAAAAACCTATGGAACGACCATCAAAATTATTTTGGACAGGCAGCAAGACAGACCTTATAGAGCTCCTTTATGCCCTACACTATAGTAAATGCATCAATAGCGGGACCGCGGACATCAAGGAACTTGCGTCCCATTTCGAACACTTCTACAATGTGGACCTTGGCAACTACTACCATACCTTTATAGAGATCAGGTCACGGAAGACCGGCAGGACCAAGTTTTTGGACAGGCTCATCGAGATGTTAAAACAGCGGATGGAGGGCCTGGACGACTGACCAAAAATCTCCCACCTCTATCCCAAGGTGGGAGATTTCCATTTTAACGACTTCAACATAAAATTTGGATGCTTCTGGTATATCCAAATAATGTTCTATGCATCAAAACGAGCTAAAAGCCATCAAAACAAATGTCAAAAAAATATCTCCCACCTCTATCATAGCTATGGAAATTATCCGAAAATCCCATTGCAATTTTGTGCCAGTGAAAGTCAAATCAGGTTAGGGGCCATCAAATTAGTTGACAGTAATGCGATGGTCCCTTTCTTATAAATCGCTTTACAAATGGCAGCAACAATTATTACAATGGAAGACCTTCGAGAGTTCAAGATGGAACTGCTCGATGGCATCAAAGAGCTCCTCAATAACCAAACTGGCCATACTTCCAAGAGATGGCTCAAATCCCCAGAGGTCAGGGAACTTTTAGGCATTTCACCAGGCACGCTCCAAAATCTCAGGATCAACGGGACATTGCCCTATACCAAAGTGGGCGGCATAGTCTATTACGACCAAGAAGAAATCATGGAGGTCATGGAAAAGAACAGGATCCATAACAAGTTCTAATTTCCACGTAGGTGGAAACCCTATCCATTTATGGAACAAGACAATTATATAAAACATTTGAACAATGTCATTGTTCGATTCTCGAAGGATGGACGTTTAAAAACCACTCATGGTCATCAATATAGAAAAGATTTTAATATGAATATCGATAAAATGGAATTTACAGCATGGATGGAGCGTATTATGAATCGTTTGGACATCCTTAGCGAAGATATCAACGGTACTAGAAAACAGCATACGAGTATTGACGGCGAGGAACTTTTGGACAACCAGGACCTGCTCCAGATGCTAAAAATCAGTCCCCGTTCCCTTCAGCGATACCGTTCTTCCGGGAAATTACCCTACTATACCATAAGTGGAAAACTGTACTACAAATTGTCCGATATACATCAGTTCCTACGGGAGTGTTTCACCACGCCCATATCCAAAACAAAAGCCAAGAAATGACACATGTTGCCAACCAAAGCCAACCAAGGCAAGAAGGTAAACGCTGCATTTACTTTCGGAATTGAACTTTAAAACGTCAGATTATGAGCAATCAAAATTTAGAAAAGCCAGAAACACCAGAACAATTATCAGAGATATTGTTGGTACTGGATAAAGAAAAAAAGAAAATTCAGGCTGTAAAGGGCATCGATGAAAACGGGAAGCTGGAAACCGTGGATCCCACTAAAAAGAACCAGAACCAGTTTATGCGTGTGGATAAACATGGCGATTTCCTCTCCAACTTCTTTACCAATTTTTTCAGCCAATTGAAAGATCCCACTAATTTCTCCTTTTTCAAAGTGCCCGCACCACTTGCAATTGATACGGCAAAAGAGATGCAAAAGCAGTTGAAAGCACCTACTAGGGAAAAAGAAGAATTGATGAAACAATACGAAGTAAACCCTGAAGCAGAGCAAGAACATAAACAAGAAAATCAAAATAATATGGAAACAACTCATACAACACCCGAAACAAGCGAATACCGCTACCAGCCAGAACAAATTGATTGGGAGACCATGAACAATCTGGGATTAAGTAAAGAAAAACTTGAAAAGATGCACCTTCTTGACCCGCTACTTAAAGGGTACAAGACCAATGAGCTTGTACCAGTAAGCCTTAATCTGGGTACTGCCATAACCCGTATGGATGCTAGACTGTCCCTGCAAGCCAATGATGAAGGACAGGTTGTGGTAGCCATCCATGGCATCCGAAAAACACCCAATTTGAACTTTGCTTTCTTCGGACATGAATTTAGTAACGAAGATAAGGATAACCTGCTCCAAACAGGAAATATGGGACGGGTGGTCAATCTGACCAATCCCAAGACAGGCGAAACCATCCCATCCATTATCAGTGTGGACAGGCTCACCAATGAATTGGTTGCCCTGCGAACAGAATATATAAAAATCCCCGAACATATCAAAGACGTCAAATTGGACGAGCAGCAAAAGCAAATCCTAATGGAAGGCAAACCACTATACATCGAAGGCATGATTTCCAAAAAAGGAGATCCATTTAATGCCTCGGTTCAGTTCAATGCCGACAAAAGGTATGTCGAATTTCTTTTTGACAGAAGCAATACCAATAAACAGGCACAAACTAGCGAGCAGACCCAATCGCAACAAGCTCCGGAAATATTTAGAGGGCAAAAATTGGATGACGGGCAATACCAAAAGTTCAATAATGGTCAGACCATATACTTGGATAATTTAGTAGATAAGAAAGGAAAAAAATACCAAGGCTACATCACCTTCAACAAAGAAACTGGAAAAACAAACTTTTCATTCCAGAATCCGAACAAAGTTAAAGAGCAAGCGATGCCCACCGAAGCCCATAAAACACAAACAGCGGTTAATTCAGAAGGTAAAACCAATGAAGCGACCAAGCATGTCAAAGAGCCTTTGAAATCGGGTCAAAAAAATCCCGATAGCAAGAAACAGCAACAAGAACAGGAAAAGCCCAAAACAGCTGCTAAATCCAAAGGCAGAAAAGTATAAATATCTAAATACGCTAAGAAATGAAAGCCGTCATTGCAGAAAAGCCAAGTGTGGCGCGTGAAATAGCTTCCCTATTAGGAGCGACAGAAAAAAAAGAAGGTTACTTGATGGGCGGTGGCTATATAGTAACGTGGGCGTTTGGCCATTTAATCCAATTGGGCATGCCAGAGGATTACGGTATATCTGGATTTCAGAAAGCCGTTTTACCAATACTGCCCAATCCCTTTTTACTAACGGTACGTAAAGTAAAAAAAGATAAAGGCTATATCGCTGATAAAGGCGCCTTAAAGCAACTGAAAGTCATTGAGCAGGTCTTTACCCGGTGCAATGGCATTATTGTCGCTACCGATGCCGGACGTGAAGGAGAACTCATATTCCGATACATCTATGAATACCTCAAATGCAACAAACCCTTTGAGCGTCTTTGGATCAGTTCCCTTACTGAAAAAGCGATGAGACAGGGATTTGACAACCTGAAACCCGGACATGATTTTAACGGTCTATATAGGTCCGCACAAGGCAGAAGCCGTGCGGACTGGTTGGTAGGCATCAATGCATCACAGGCACTCAGTATTGTAGCAGGGAACGGTATTTATTCGCTAGGAAGAGTACAGACCCCAACACTCGCTTTAATATGCAGACGTTATCAGGAAAACAAAAAGTTCTCGATACAGAAATACTGGCAATTGCAACTCACGCATACCAAGGGGTTCACTGATTTTAAAAGCCTTTCCGTAGCGAAATGGGAGGATGAAAATGAGGCAACAGATACCCTTAAATCCATACAAAGAAACGGGAATACTGCTACGGTCACATCCGTAGAAAACAAAACCGTTACTCAGCAACCACCTTTGTTGTTTGATCTAACGGGGCTTCAAAAAGAGGTCAACAAAAAACTAAACTTTTCTGCAGAGCAAACCCTAGGTATTGCGCAAAACCTTTATGAAAAGAAATTCATTACCTATCCGAGAACCGGAAGCAAATACATACCTATGGATGTGTGGCCTGAGATTCCCCATCTTATCAGGGCCTTGCAGGACAAGGATTCCTGCCAAGAGGCTGTAAACAAAATAAAGTTTGGGCGGTTCAATAAACGTATCGTGAACGACCTGCGGATAACCGATCATCACGGTCTGCTAATTACGGGCAAAATCCCTTCAGCTTTATCGGCGAAGGAAAATGCCGTTTACGATATGATTGCCCTTCGATTACTCGAAGCTGTTTCTGAAGGCTGTATCAAAGAGATAACCGACATTTACTTACAGGTATTGCACTATGATTTTGCCGTAAAAGGTTGTAAGGTATTGGAAGCTGGCTGGCGTGCTATTAAAGGCAATTTCTTTGATGATTCTGAACCGGTACAAGAATTGCCCGAACTGAAAAAAGAGGACAAACTTAAAATAAAAGAGGCCATCGCTTTGGAAAAGAAAACCAGACCGCCCGCTCTTTATACCGAAGCAGGACTTCTATCTGCTATGGAAACCGCTGGAGGGGACATTGAGAACGAGGACGAGCGCAGGGCATTACAAAACCTTGGTATCGGTACTCCAGCTACAAGAGCCGCTATTATAGAAACCTTGTTCAGTCGCAATTATATCCAAAGGGAAAAGAAATCACTCATTCCCACTGGTAAAGGGTTACAGGTATATGAATTGGTCAAAGACAAAAAAATTGCAGATGTAGCCATGAGTGCCCAGTGGGAACTTGCTATGCAGAAAATTGAAAATAATGAGGCTGATGTTGGGGCTTTTCAAAAAGAAATGGAAACCTATGCAGCATCCATTACCCATGAACTGTTACAAGCTTCCATAGCACAGGCAAATCTCCCCAAGCTTGTCTGTCCAAAATGCAAAACGCACCAACTTATTATTAGGGATAAAATCGTCAAATGCCCTGATGAGACATGCAGCTGGCTACAGTTCCGCAACGTATGTGGTGTTCAGATTAGCATAGCAGATATTGAAAGTTTAATCAATAGGGGCAAAACGGCTCTTATCAAAGGAATGAAAAGCAAGGCTGGAAAAAAATTCAATGCCTATGTCGTCCTGAATGACAAAGCCGAAAGCTCCTTTGAATTTGAAAAAAACAAAGGCTATAAAAAATAATGGAACATAACCCGGTCATAACCCGTCAAGAAATTGAAAGCCAAATTTATACCATAAGAGGACAACAGGTGATGCTCGATAGTGATTTGGCAAAGATTTATCAGGTAGCAACCAAAGTTTTCAACCAAGCTGTAAAACGTAATAAAGAAAGGTTTCCTGAGCACTTTTGTTTCCAGTTGACACGAGATGAATTTGATACCATCAACTTGAGGTCACCATCTGTGACCTCAGATTTGAATTACGGGGGAAGACGCTATTTACCATATGTGTTTTCGGAGTCTGGAATTGCGATGCTTTCTGCCGTACTTCGAAGTGATATAGCCATAAAAGTGAGCATTGAAATTATGAATGCTTTTGTGGAGATGCGTAAAATGCTTATTAGCAATGCTTCCTTGTTTTACCGTCTGGATAAGATAGAACTCAAACAATTGGAATCAGACCAAAAATTTGAAGGCATCTTTAAGGCATTGGAAAGCGGAAACTCCAAAGTGAAAAAGGTGTTTTCTACTATGGGCAGATCTTTGATGCGTATACTTTTATAGCGGATATTATCCGCAGTGCCAAAAGTTCCATTATGCTGATTGATAATTATGTGGACGATACGGTGCTGACCTTGTTGGGAAAACGAAATAATAATGTAACGGCAACCATCTATACCAAAAGCATCAGCAAACAGTTAAAGCTGGATGTACAGCGCTACAACAGCCAATATCCTCCGGTTGAAATTTCGATTTTTTCAGATGCACACGATCGTTTTCTTATCATTGATGGTACTGAACTCTACCATATCGGGGCATCACTCAAAGACCTGGGCAAAAAATGGTTTGCCTTTTCGAGAATGGATATTGAAGTGGGCAGGATGCTTCAAATCCTAAACAAACAATAAACCCTCTGGAAATTCCAGAGGGTTTTATTTTAGCCTTTTGAAGCTTCCATAGAGGCTTTTCTAAACTCCTTTAAAAGTTTTTCCAGTGCCAATGTAGATTTGCGGGCTCTTGTTCCAGCTGCTTTATTTCCTTTTTCCAGTTGCATATCTGCATCCGTTTTGAATGTTTCAATCTCTGAGGAAATCTTTTCGAGTAGGTCTTTCGTTTGTATAAATTGTTATTAATATATCGCAAAAATAGACTTTAAATTTGCATAATTACTATCCCAAAGTCAAAAAAGGACAATCTACGCCATAGAAACCCACCCCATTAAAAACCGTTCAAAGCTGTTCTATATTTAGGGTTTAAATACATTATCAAATGAAATATCCATGACTAAAATTTTGTCATAATGCGGAATGATCATCGCGGGTGTTATATTTGACCAAATTAAAAACAATAAATATAAACAGATGAAAACACCACCAAAGAACCTTTCCCATTTCACCCTTCGATTGAAAGAACTCCTAAATACCAGTTTCCCCGAACATTCTGGAGACAAAGCTTTTATCCACTACCGTTCCCGACTTGCTGCCAATGCCTATGAAGGGGCATTTATGGCAGGAAACACGCTTCCCCAGTGTGATGAGATTGCCAATTACATTCTCTTTGAGGGCTTGCACTTCTCCAAGTTCGATACTGTTTTCAAGGTGGTCTGCAACGAGTTCGATACGATAATGGCAGATGAAGCATTACGACCATTTGCCCTAAAAATGCTACCAGTTTGCGAACCAGTCTTTGCAAGCTACGAGCTTACGGATGATTTCACTGATACCGCAGCATTTGACCTATGCTATACTGAACTGACGGGCACAATCGCCCTATGGATCGAAGAAAATGGGCTTCAGTAAACGACAACATCTCCAATCGAATATCAATGCCCTACGAATTGCCTTTAAATTAGAAAAGGAGAAACGCAGAAGTACCCAAGGGGAAAGACAGCAGATGATGCAATACAGCGGATTTGGCGGTCTAAAATTTGTGCTTAATCCAGTCCAGAACCCCATAGACATCAACCAATGGAGAAAGACCGAACACGACCTTTTTCCTCTTACACAAGAGCTCCATCAGCTTTTAAAAGAACATACCATAGATGAAACACAGTACCGTAGGTATGTGGATAGCATGCGAAATTCCGTCCTCACCGCATTTTACACACCTCCCTTGCTTATTGATGCCATCTCCGGTTCCTTAACTAAAAATGGCGTACACATCCAAAAATTTCTCGAACCCGCTGCCGGTATAGGTTCATTTATCCAATCCTTTGCAGGTGATACCCCAAATGTTACCGCTTATGAAAAAGAGCTGCTCACAGGTAAAATATTAAAGCAGCTTTATCCCGATAGCCATATTCACATTCGTGGTTTTGAAGAAATCCCCGAAAAGGAACAAGGCAGTTATGATGTGATAGCCAGTAATATCCCTTTTGGTGATACGGCCGTATTTGATCTTTCCTATTCCAGAAGCAAGGACACGACAAAAGTACAAGCTGCCCGAAGCCTGCACAATTACTTTTTCCTCAAGGGAACCGATATGCTCCGTGATGGTGGCATACTGGCTTTTATAACCTCACAAGGTGTACTGAACAGTCCTAAGAATGAGCCCATCCGTCGGGCGCTCATCCAAAACAACAACTTGGTTTCAGCCGTTCGACTGCCCAATAATCTCTTTACCGACTATGCAGGTACAGAAGTCGGAAGCGATTTGATCATTCTACAAAAGAATACACAAAAGCAGTATTTAACTGAAACTGAAGAATTGTTTTGTCAAAGCAAATCGACCCACTACAACACACCAAGTAACGCTTTGTTTGGCGATAACAAAAGGGTTATACATACAGATCAAGTATTGGGTAACGATCCTTATGGACAGCCTGCGCTTATCTACACCCATAGTGACGGCGTGGAAGGTATTGCCGGGGACCTGAAGCAAATGCTTTCTGAAGATTTTTCCATGAGATTGGATAGGAACATGTACCAAGGCAGACGGAAAGAACAACCTATTATACAAGTCCCTGTAATAGATAAGGCAACACCTCCTGCAAGCGCACCTCCAATCCATAAACCAGAATCAGAGATAGTATCGGCTTCCTCAGCAAATAATAGCACGATAAAGGAAGATGGGCAATTGAGCATTTTTGACCTATTTGAGAATGAGGTGGAAACTGTTGCGTATGCTCCTGTAGAGCCAATCAAAACCAAGAAACAACCTGCCAAACAAAAGAAAGCGGTCAATAAAGTCTATCAGACCAATCTGTTCAGTGGTCTGAACAAACAACCTGATAAGTCTTCCTTTTCCAAATCATCCAATAACGGAAGTGCATCAAATAACAAAAACAAAGAAGATATAATTGGAGATTTATTCTCTGGAGCAAACGCAAACGGTCTGACTGAAAAAACTATCTCGAATACAATTCCCGAACCAGCTATTTATACCAAAGAAATACAACCTTTCCATCGGAATGATTGCCTTGCCATAGACCACGATTGGGTGGGCTATCTCAAAGATTTTGACAGCGATAAACAGCAGGCCATGTTCCAGCCTTTGCAATTGCCGCCTTCACAGAAAGCAAGAGCCCAAGCCTATATTGCGCTTCGGGATGCTTATCTCAATCTATATCAAAAAGAAGCAACCACACAAACAGAGCATAAAGAAGAACGGGAAAATCTCAACAACCTGTACGATGCCTTTGTAAAAAGATATGGCAATCTGAACAGTGCCAATAATATCATACTTCTCAAAACCGATAGTTCTGGTAATGAAATCCCTTATTTAGAACGTGTGGTGGGCGGTGCGGTACACAAAGCCGATATATTCCACCGTCCGGTAAGTTTTTCAATAGCCGTATTGGCTACGGACAATCCCGATGAGGCACTGGCAGCTTCGCTCAACAAATACGGCCATGTGAATTTGGACTATATGTCAGAAATCAGCGGTATAGCATGCGATGATTTAAAAGAGGCATTACAGGGACGTATTTTTTATAACCCGATCCAAAAGGAATACGAGATAAAAGAGCGTTGGATAGCTGGCAATGTGGTAGAGAAAGCCCAAGCAATAAATGGCTACCTCGAAGCCAATCCTGAAGATGCACAAGCCCAGGAAAGTCTTGTGGCCTTGGAAGAAGCCCGACCAAGGCGCATTGAGTTTGAGGAACTGGATTTCAATCTAGGAGAACGATGGATTCCCACAGGGGTCTATGTTCGTTTCGCTTCACATCTATTTGATACCGAAGTACGCATCTATTATTCCGAGAGCAGTGATGACTTTTCTATAGTATGCGAGCAGAAGAACGTACACATATGGGATAAATATGCCGTAAAGTCCCAAAGCAGGACCTTTGACGGTATAGCCCTTATCAAGCATGCACTGGTAAATACTACACCGGATATTACCAAGAAAATAATGATTGGTGACAAGGAAGTCAAAGTTCGGGATATGGAAGCCATACAAATGGCAAATTCCAAGATCGATGAAATCCGAACAGCCTATACGGAGTGGCTACATGCCCAAAACGATGAATTCAAAAAGCGACTCACCGACCAGTATAACGACACCTTTAACTGCTTTGTCCGTCCGCAGTACGATGGAAGCCATCAGGATTTCCCGGGATTGGATCGTAAAGCATTGGGAATAGAAGATCTGTACGGAAGCCAAAAGGATGCAGTGTGGATGATAAAGCTCAACGGTGGTGCAATTTGCGACCACGAAGTAGGTGCTGGAAAGACGCTCATCATGTGTACGGCCGCACAGGAATTGAAACGCTTGGGACTGGCCCATAAGCCGATAATCATGGGATTGAAAAGTAATGTCCACGAGATCGCCCAGACCTATCGAACGGCTTATCCCCATGCTAAAATCCTGTATCCAGGTAAAGAGGATTTTACGCCTAAAAAACGTTTACGCATTTTTGGGGATATTAAAAACAACGATTGGGATTGTGTGATACTTACCCATGACCAGTTTGGGATGATACCGCAATCTCCCGAACTGCAGAAGGAAATCCTTCAAGCAGAACTGGACAGTGTGGAAGAGAACCTTGCCGCATTGGAAGCACAGGGCAAGGAGATTTCAAGGGGTATGCTAAAAGGGGTTATCGTAAGAAAGCAAAATTTGGAGGTAAAGCTTAAAACCTTACAGTATGATATCGAAAACCGAAAGGATGATATAGTGGATTTTAAAATGATGGGCATCGACCACCTATTGGTGGACGAAAGCCACCAGTTCAAAAATCTGATGTTCAATACCCGTCATGAGCGTGTAGCGGGATTGGGTAATATGCAAGGAAGCCAGAAAGCCCTAAACCTGCTATTTGCCATAAGAACTATACAAGAGCGTACCGGAAAAGATTTGGGAGCCACCTTTTTATCGGGTACCACTATCAGTAATTCACTAACGGAACTGTACCTCCTGTTCAAATACCTGCGACCACAAGCATTGGAAAAACAGGGTATCAGTTGCTTTGATGCCTGGGCAGCTATCTACGCACGGAAAACAACCGATTATGAGTTTTCTGTTGCCAATACCATTGTACAAAAAGAACGTTTCCGCTACTTTATCAAAGTGCCTGAACTGGCACAGTTTTATTCTGAAATTACGGATTACCGAACCGCAAAGGATATTGGTATTGACCGCCCAGATAAGAACGAGGTGCTGTACAACATTCCACCGACACCAGATCAGGAAGCGTTTATCAAAAACCTGATGGAATTTGCCAAATCGGGAAATGCGACCTTATTGGGAAGACCCCCATTGACAGAGAGGGAAGAAAAAGCCAAGATGCTCATTGCTACGGATTATGCCCGTAAGATGTCACTGGATATGCGAATGGTAAGCGGTAAATATGAGGACCATCCCGATAACAAAGCCTCCCATTGTGCAGCAAAATTAGCTACGTACTATAACCGTTTCAAAGCCCAGAAAGGAACGCAATTTGTTTTTTCGGACTTAGGTACTTACAAACCCGGAGAATGGAACGTGTATGGGGAAATCAAACGCAAGCTCGTAGAAGACCATGGCATCCCTGCACATGAAATTCGTTTTATACAGGAAGCCAAAACAGATAAGCAGCGTAAGGAACTTATCGATGGTATGAACCAAGGGAAGATACGGATACTGTTTGGTTCTACCAGTATGCTCGGAACAGGTGTAAACGCCCAAAAAAGAGCCGTTGCCGTTCATCATTTGGATACCCCATGGCGACCTAGCGATTTAGCCCAACGGGACGGAAGGGCTATCCGTAAAGGCAATGAAATCGCTAAATTCTTTGCTGAAAATAAAGTAAATGTGATTATCTATGCCGTTGAAAAATCATTGGATAGCTATAAGTTTAATCTTTTGTACAACAAACAGCTTTTTATTGATCAGTTGAAGAACAACAGTTTAGGCAAACGTACCATTGATGAAGGAAGCATGGATGAAAAATCGGGCATGAACTTCTCTGAATATGTAGCCATACTTTCCGGAAATACAGACCTGTTGGACAAAGCTAAACTGGAAAAACAAATTGCAGGACTGGAAAGTGAAAAACAGGCATTCAACCGCTCCAAATTCAGCTCCAAATACAAGCTGGAAGATGTTACCGCAATGCTCGAAAGTGCTGAATCCCGTTTAAAGCGTATGAGTCTCGATTGGGAAAACCTGCAAAAAAGTATACAGAAACGACCAGATGGCACTATTGCAAATCCTGTAGCACTGGATAACCTATCTCCAAATGCCGGTGTAAAACAAATCGGGGCAAAATTGAATCAACTGGCGGATAAAGCCCGTACAGGAGGTCAGTATGAAGAAATTGGCAACCTTTATGGATTCACCTTGCTCGTCAAAACCGAAATGTCCCAAAAAGAAGGAGTGGATATAAAAGTCAACCGTTTTTTAATTCAAGGGGAAGGCAATATAAAGTACACCTACAATAATGGTATCATGGCCAAAGATCCTGAAACGGCAGCCATGAACTTTTTAAAAGCTTTGGAAAAACTGCCTGGTTATATTGAACAGGAACAAAAGAAAATAGCAGAATTGAAAAGGGATTTGCCCGTACTTCAGGAAGTTGTCAATGGAACTTGGACAAAGGAAAAAAAGCTAAGCGACCTCAAAACAGAACTCGCAGCCGTTGAAAGAAAAATACAGCTGTCTATTGCTCCAGAGAATGATACGGAACAGCAAAAATCTGTTGAAAAACAAACACAAACTCCAAGTATTTCGGAAACAATCATGCAAACGAAAAGTATCAATTTACCCAGAGGTATACTATAATGTTATGATATAAAGAAAGGGAGATATTCCAAAAACCTCCCTTTCTTTATCCCTGCTGCACCAAATGCTGCAAATCAGGATCATTTTTAATGCGCTCTAATTCAGTTTCAATAACCACAACAATATCCCGTTTTATCTGACGGTAATTGGCTTCTATGTCCTGTTTCATCCTGTCTTTCCCTCGATTGTCTGTAAAGGATAAAATTTGTGGTATCTTTTGATAGGCTTTTGTTTCAGTAGCTACCTTGTCATTATCCACTACTATTTCTGCATGGAATATTTTTTGTTCGATACGTTCGTCAAAATTATCCGATACCGCTCCCACAAACATTCCTTGTGTCAATGTAGATATCTTGGAAGCTGGAATTAAGCTATCCAATTGCGTAGATATGGAGGTCGATTTATCATTTCGGTTGATCGTCATGCTTTGCCGTTTTTGCAATACCTTTCCAAAACGTTCAGATAGGCTTTTAGCAGTTTCGCCTACCACTTGACCACTGAATATGTTTCCCACCGTATTTTGGATTACCTTACTTTCTTTATCCCCATAATCGCGGGTCAACTGCGAAAAATCCTGAAACCCCAAACATACCGCAACCTTATTACTACGAGCGGTTGCTATCAGGTTATCCAGTCCCCTGAAGTATATGGTGGGCAACTCGTCAATAATCACCGAACTCTTCAATTGTCCTTTTTTATTGATGAGTTTTACTATACGGGAATTGTACAAGCCCAAAGCAGCGGAATATATATTTTGACGGTCGGGATTGTTACCAACACAAAGGATTTTTGGTTCTTTAGGATTATTAATATCCAATGAAAAATCATCGCCTGTCATTACCCAATACAATTGAGGTGAAATCATTCTTGACAAAGGAATTTTAGCCGATGCAATCTGTCCCTGTAATTGGTCTTGAGCGCCACCTTGCCACGCATCCATAAAAGGTGATAAATAGTTCTCCAAATCAGGATAGGAAGTTAGAATAGTAAATACATCCGAATACTTTTTGTTCAGTAATTCAATGGCGTGAGGGAACGTACAATAGGTGCCGTTCTCATAAATCTTCAGAAACCAGATGATAGCTGCCAATAAAATAATTGGTGACTCCACAAAGAAATCGCCCTGTTTCTGTATCCAACTTCTGTTGAGGTTCAGCATAATGGTATAGGCTGCTTCATAAGCATCCGATATATCGGTCATAAAATCAGGATTAAGTGGATTGCACCGATGGCTTCTTCTTGGGTCATCAAAATTGATGACATAGAACTTGGGTTTTATTTTGTATTTGTCAGCATGTTTCAATAGATGGTTGTAAGCAATCGTAGAAAGGTCATCGAACTTAAAATCGTAGATGTACATCGAAAAGCCTTTTTCAATTTGTTGCTTGATGTAACTGTTGACTATCGCATATGATTTACCTGATCCTGGAGTGCCTAATACAATAGTTGCCCTAAAAGGATTTACGATATTGATCCAACCGTTGTGCTGTTTTTTTTGATACCAGAATTTTGTTGGTAGGTTTACGGAATACTCATTTTCCATGAGCTTCGTTTGCTGCATAAAACTTTCGTTTTCATTGTTGAAAACATCATCCATAAGATTGTTGCTGAGCAAACGGTGCATCCATACACCAGCCATAAGCAAAGCAATATAGCCCAAAGCAAGTGTGAGTATATAAAAGAACGTTCCTATAATTGGCAATAGCTTCAGGAGTGGTGTATTTAGAAAAAACAGTACAAACCCAATTCCCAAAGTGACATAAATTTTGGGCCAGGTTATTTTTTCGTTCTTCACGCCCTTGGTTCCCAGACAACTTAATGCCAATAGTACTATTGCAAAAATTTTGGTGTATAACGTATGGGAAAATAGTCCAGCCGTACGCTGAAAATTGCCCAATATCTTATTGATTACCTCCAATGTCCAACCTCTTTCAACAAAGAATTCGTAACAGTACCAATAGAGATGCATCAGTATCAAAAGGATGCTTACCGTTCGCATAAAAGCCATAATCTTTGCCAGTCCCCGTAAATCGTCTTCTCCCTGCATTATTCAAATATTTAATGTTTGGGCATGAATGTAAAAGGTGTGAAGATTTGATAAGGGAAAATGGAACTGTATTGCGATAAGTGACTTTATTTGGCTAGTGATTATTTCCGATCTCTTTTTCGTTTTCTTTTTTTCTTCATTTGATTTTCAAAATCCAGTTCTTCATAATCCTCGCCCTGCATCATAGGTAATAATCCACCCATGTCTTCTAAGACACAGGTATCATTAGTGCTGAAAACATTAGTATCTTTATTTAGAAAATCAAATAGTTTATGTGGATCTTCAATAGATACATCTTCCAATATGTTTTGTTGATGTTTCTTGAACTTAGTCGCATTAAGGTCTTTCGTTTCAGGCTTGATACTATTGTTCCAGTAGTCATTAAAGGTATTAGCTGTAAGAGCAGTCCCCAAATGCGAACCGTTCCAAATGGTCTTGGAATTGTGGTCAATAAAAGTGATACCATAGATACGCCCGGTATCATTTCTTCGGACGACAACATTAATTCCCTGCTGCATTAATTGTTTTTTAAAATCTTTTTCGTTGTCTACAGATTGGGAGGCAATCGTAATGACAGCTTTAAGGGTTGCTTTTGCACCGTTGTTTTTTAAAGTTTCTTTACATTTTTTGAAATGCATTTCCAACATCGAAAGCCCTGCATTTTTACCAAACAAAGATGCTTTGAAAGGATTGCTTGCCTTTTCGCCCTTGTCGTTAAGAGCAAAATACAAAAGTCCCTGTTGGGGTTTTCCATGTAATTTGGCCTCCACTTTTTCAGCAGTAATATTAAAAAGGGAAAGCAAGGCATTGTACTGTCCCAAAGTCTGGAATTGATAATACTTGGGCAAATGTCGGACCGCAGAAGCAATCTGGCTTTTAACATTGCCTGTTTGATAATTCACCGGACGGAAAATCTTATCATTTTGTTGAGGCTCTTTCTCTGTTGCCGGTATCAGTCCATATTTTCTTTCCAACTCCCTGCATACCTTCATAGACCGTCTTTTCTCGAATCTATCAGAAATCTTTTTGCCTTCTTCATCCACACAGACCGATACGATATGGATATGGGTACGTTCTATATCGGTATGTTTGAAAACCACAAAGGGCTGCTGGGCATAACCCATTTCCTGCATATACTTTTGCGCCATCAGTTTGAACTCATCGTCACTTACATTATCATTTGGATCCGGATTGAGGGAAATATGTAAAGTTGTTTTCTCCGTATTACGATTGGCCATCAGATATGGCTCAAAAGATCGGACTAATTGAGATACCGAATGATGACCATTTGAGGTTTCTATGATTTTATTGGTCAACAAAACTTGTCCTTTTTCCTTCTCCACTTTGAGCTGGTTGTATGCCAAAGCTCCATATAAATTGCTCCCTCTTCCGATTTTTGCCACCATTTCAAACATCCTTTTTCAAATATTTTTCTTCAAATTCCGCAGTTAACTGTATTATCTTTTGACATAATATTGCCATTTCTGCTGTTTGTTTTTCCAGCTTATAGAGATAGGCAGCTGCTTTTTTCTCTGAAAAATTACCGTACAATAACTTCACAATCTGGTTATAATTCACCCCAACGGAGCGAAACTGACCATACAATGTGGTAAGTCGCATATAATAATCCATGGTAGCTTTGTCGATTTTGACCGTTTTAATCTCTTTTCCAAAGAGTATGGAAATGATAAATTTTGCTTTATTGGTCATTCCCGATGCTTCAAAGAGTGCCAATAGTTTGGCATTTTCCCTGTCCGTCAGGCGAAAAACATGGCGGTGGATGCTCGGGTCACTTTTGGGTGTCCGTCCTCCTTTATTGCGTTTTTTGATATTGTTTCCGTTCATCATTCATCCATTTTTAATTTCCACAAAAACCCTGACTTCGGAAGGTGTTTTCTGCTCCCTGCAAGGGCAAGTTGTTTTGGGGCACGAACTCAGTTTCGAGTGCCTCAAAACACAACTTGCCGTGTTCGGTTGAACACAAAAATCCGCCCTGCGGGACGGATTAAAGTCAGCAGGTAAAAACGGCTTCGAGCCGTTCCTGTTACCGTCTAATTTGTCAGGATGATTTTGCATAAATCCATTATTAAAAATCTTTTTACAAAGTAAAGTGCTGTTGGTTAGAATGTTGCAATACGACACACAGACAAACATTGCCTTTGAGTGCCAATGTGTGCTACAAATCAAACAGCGGATAAATCAATCGCTTTATTTGCCGTGGGGTTTTAATGCAGTTTGTAAAAGCTGTACCGTAGCAGGCAAGAAAATTGGATTCACAAACAGGTAGTTGGGAATAAAAGCATAAGGTTTTAAAACTATAAAAGTGTAAAAGCATAAAAGCGTTAAAGCATTTTGCTTTTTGTAAAGCTTACCACTTGCTAATGAATATGTCTGGCAAGGAATATATGAAAGCAAATAACTAGGCAGGAAAGTACCCAAAAGGAAATGCAGGAATATTGGATTAAGGAAATATTCAACACAGTAAAACATATAAAGCGTGTAACGATAAATTTTTAAATAATGGAAACAACAAAGAAAACTTTAAAAATCAGCCTCTCCACACAAAAGGGAGGTGTCGGAAAATCTACAATGACAACCTTGCTGGCAAGTGTACTTCACTACCGTTTAGGTTTTAATGTGCTGATACTGGATTGCGACTTTCCGCAGCACAGCCTGACCAATATGCGAGAACGGGATAAGAAGACCATAATGAAGAATGACTACCATAAAAAGGCGGCAATGAGACAGTTCCAGTCTATCAACAAAAAAGCATATCCTATTATCAAGTGCAAGGCTGAGGCTGCTTTAGAAAAAGCATCCGAATATGTAAGCCAATCGGCAGTTGTGCCGGATGTTATATTTTTTGACCTGCCGGGAACAGCCAATACCAAAGGCGTACTGACCACTTTGAAATCAATGGATTTTATCTTTTCCCCAATTACCGCGGACCGTTTGGTCGTGGAAAGTACGTTGGGCTTTACCAAAGCATTTCTTGGGCTTCCGAAAACGGAAAGTGGTATCGAGGAACAGGCTATTTGGCTGTTCTGGAACCAAGTGGACGGCAGGGAAAAAACTGGTTTATACGATGCGTATCAAAGTGTCGTCAAAGAACTCGGCCTGACAATAATGGAAACAAGAATAATGGACAGCAAGCGTTTCAGAAAGGAAACAGACGATACGGGAAATTATGTATTCAGGTCAAGTCTGCTGCCAGCTGAAACACAGCTAATGAAAGCAACCAGAATGGATTTGTTTGTAGAGGAATTTTTAAAAATCGTCCATTTATAAAATATTGAATTATGGCATCTGAGAAGAAAAATAACGATTTTGAAAAGCCTAATGTTGACGAGGATTATTTGATGAACATCATAAGTGGCGATGAGCCTTCACCTAAAAATAATCATCAACAGGAGGTTCCAAAGGAAATCAAGCCTAGGGAAAAAGTCCGAAACAGTTCTAAGAAAGTGGATTATGAAGAAACATTTTTGGTCAACCGGTTTCCTTCAGGTCGTAACGGCAAGGTCGTTTACATACGTCCCGAATATCACGAAAGGCTACTCCGCATTGTACAGTTAACAAGGGAAGAGAAAACAACCCTTTATTCATACCTTGACAATATCCTTGAACATCACTTTAGGGAGTACGGAGACGATATTACCCATTATTTCAACGAACGGTTTAAACCCATTTTATAAGCTATGGAAACAGTAATTGTGATATGCCTGCTGATAGTAATTGCCCTGCTTTTGCAGGACAAAATTGTCATTAAAAAAAGGTCGGAGCAAAAGAGCATGCAGGAAAAAGTCAATCCAAATTTGCCCGACATTATGGGTCAGCCCAAGCCTATGAGAAGTCTTTCAGTGCCAAAGACTTCCACTGAACGGCAAATTCAGGAACCTGGTATAAATCGCGATAATTTAGACATTGAATACGACGAAAATGAAAACGTAGGTGTTCAAATTCCGCAGGAAGAGCTGGACGAAGTTTTCAGAATTACACCTGATTTTGAGGAAGAGGAAGAAGAATGGAACGGGTATGGAATATCTGGTGGCTATAACGGTTTTGCCCAAGGGGTTACCTTTGAAGAACTAAGCTCCGTGGGGGTGCTGCTGCAAAAAGAAAATTTGGAGCTGTCTCAAAAGGAAACAGTGGTTGCCTTAGTTCAGAAAATACAGGGAACCGAATTATTCAGCCTATTGGAGAATTCTATGGAAAGTGCCTCCCGTAAAATAGCGGAGCTATTGGATAGTAGCCTTTCCACTGATGCAGATGCCAGTTCTTCCAATTTGCGGAAAAGTGATTTGGAGGAGTTTGATATTGGGGAGTTTGCGTGAGATTTCCCAATGTCAATCAACTATTTGGATAACCTGTTATTTTATTTTCACCAACATTATCATATTTTAAATAAATAGAAACTGGTATATCACATTGATTTAAATAATGTAACATGATATCTAATGAAACCTTAGGGTCCAGTTTACCATTATTTGCTCCCAGTAAAGGGAAAGCAATTGATGTGATTCCTTTGCGTTTATAAGTGTTTAAAAACTTTTGTAGTCCCAACTCCAAATAATGTTCATTTGTAGGGAGCCTCCAATCGTACTTTGTTGGAAAACTGAGAATCCATTTCTCATCAGTTTTGTATAACCATAATTTGCCTATATCTAAAAGCCTTTTTTCACAAATTTCGGTATATGCCAAAAACATATCTGGATACTCTGTTTTAAAACTGAGAGCTAGTCCTTTGCCCATTACTCCTATACAGTTTACTGTGTTTACTATGGTTTGGGCTTCACTTTGAAAAATATCACCTGACTGAATAATTTCCATTATATAATATTTATTTTTCCCTCCAATAACTGAAATTTTTCTTCTAAAGTGTCTTTAAAAACTAATCGTTTTTTTTCTGGGTCTATAATTAAATCACCTTGATCATTAACTCTAAAGAGTTTGTCTGTCAAGGATTTATATCCTGCTGCATCACATTGGTAATATGATAAATAAGTATTCCAAAAATCAGTTAATGGTACGCTTATTTTTTCTTGTAGTAAAATGATTTTTTCACAAGTAGTTTCCAGAGATTCAGAAAAAGATGGATTAAGATATTTCCCAATAGGATCTTCGTCTATTAATGTTTTCATCATTTCAATAGACTGGGACGAAACAGATAATAAAGACTCTATTTTACGAATTATTTCAAGTGAATACTTATGTTGATCGTGTCGCTTGCCCATTGAAATTGCCTTGGGTTTTCCAATATCATGCAAAGCAAGAAAAATCAAGAAAATATTATCATCAGAAAATATCTTCTGGCTATTTTCAAAATACTTATGGTGATTCTTAATGACGGAAAGTGTATGCTCTTCCAATGTCAAATTATCAGGACCTCCTAATGATGTGTTGTACCAATCATTAAGTTCAGGGTGCATCTTAAAAATTTCTATTAATACGGTTGCATCCATATCATTGTTCATCCAATTCTTTAGAGCCATCTCTACATAAACAGTATCAAATGTATTGGTGTCAAAATTATTTGTATTAATCAGCCATAATTGACCTTTATAGCAATAAAAAAGGTTGTATTTTAAGAGTTGAAGGTTGGTTGACAGAGAAATATCTTTGCCTGTTATTATCGTTATAATACCCTCGTTATGATATTGATTGATATTATCTAATTTAAGTCCAGTCCATTGGCTATCATCTGAATATTGCAGCACAAAACGACCTTCTCGACGATTATTAAAAGATGTCATTAAAGAGCTTGCATCTAATGTGATATTTATCTTTGGATTTTCATTATAAAATAAGGTTGTATTTATTTCAATTCTAGAATCCCATTTTGTATTATCATTAAGCATTATCAATAAGCTGTTTTTTGCTGATTCATCTTGTACAGCTATTCGATAATTTAAATTTTCAATATTCAAGGAATCTTTTACCAAAAATTCTTGATGTGATGCTACCATATATCTATCATGTCCCATTTCAGTCTTCATTTTGTAAACGCCATCAAAGTCAAATTTGGAGACAATCTCAAAGCTGTTACCATGCTCAACATTAGAGGATGCCATGGTGCCCAAACTAACTTCCCATTTCGATTCGTTGATAGCTTCTTCAATAGGAATTATAAAAAAAACAGGAACTGGACAAACAGGATCACTGTTAATATGATCGATAGAATATTGTCCTTTCCCCCAATTTTCAACATAAAACTGAGTTGGTGTATGCGAGCGGAAATAAAATCTAGCGTATTGCTTACGATTTTCCTCAGTCTGGCCAATAATTCCTGATCCAGCAGAGTCCTTAAAAGATGCTGACTGTCTGCTCTTTATTTGCTGCTCTTTTATTATGGCAACAGCATTTTCTAAATGACTAAAGTGATAAATATTAATATCTCTTTGGGACTTTTGTTGTTTTAGACCAGCAAGAAGTAGTGATTTTGGGTCATTATCAGTTGATTCAATGAGTTCTTTATTTCTTTGAAAATTTTGTTCCCAAAGCGAAGTATAATCAATAGTTTTCTTGAAGTCATGATGTAAAGCAGCTGAATTAGTTATTACTTGTGTAATTGACCCTATATCTATTAAAGGGATTTCAGGGATTTCTATATTCTCCATTTTAAAATGTTCAATAATTTCTTCCTTTGTTGATCGCAATAGAAATCCAAGTTCTGATTCAAATCTCTTAGGTTTAAAATATTCGCAGAGTTTTTCAGATAACGATAGTAATACATTGTTGGCTTCCCAATTGGTTAAAACATGAAACACATCATCCTTAAAATATACATTTACTTTTTTACTCCAATTCTCTCCAAATTTAATTACTAATTCATCAGCGTTTTTAAAAACTGTTCTTTCAAATTTCATTCGCAAATCATACTCTCGCTCTTCGTAACCGTTATCTGCCTCGCTTTCTGTCCATTTTGCCCAAAATGGAATTATAGCAGAAATTTTTCCTCTTAAAATTGTCGCTTCATTTTCATTAATTGCGTTTAGCTTAAAGGAACTTTGCAACATTATTTCTATTCCTAGCAATTCAAATAGATCTGAAATATTTGAATGTCTCTTATTTGAAGCATTCAATCTTATAAAGGAAAATTTATCTTGAAAAATTGAATTATCTCCATCCGGATAGTGTTTTAAATAAGGAGCAGAAATAAATACACCTTTTTGGTCTAGTAGTTTTATAGTTAGTGCCCAATTTTTAACGAGTTCATGCTCCTGAGAATTCCAATTGACAACATTATCGAGTAAATACTCGTAGATTAATTGAATTCGAGATTTATTGTCCGAAACTGAGTCATTGGAAATAGATTCGAGTACCGATAAATAATCGCTCAATTCAAGTTTAGTTTTAAATTCAAAAAAAGATCTCCAATCTGCATTTAGTTTTGGCCCATCAAAAATGGGTAAATAATTGCCCACAATTTCAATAATGTTTTCGTCATTTAGAAAAATTGAAGTTGAAATCTGAAAAGTATTATTAGTTGTTGGTAAGCAAAATTTTTGATTTATATGCCATTTTAGATAATTACTAACTGGATCTCCCACAGTATTTCCAGTTCTGCCTGAATGTCCCCAATATGCAGTAGCAATACTTGTCAAGTGAATAATGCTAATATGATTTATTACATTAGCCCAAAATATTCTTGAAAAGTTAAGATTTGTAATAGTTTCTTTAAGTAAAGATAAAGTTGTCAAATTGAGATATGCATCTGCTGTAAATGTCGATAACCATGGTTTAAATATTTTATCTTCCAAATCGAAATAATCCGGATCGAAACCTTCTGCAATTAATGTTGCTACTGGTGTTCTGTTTGTCCATATTTCTATAGAAATCTCTTCCCTAACTCCTAAATATTTAAAAAATCTTTTCCATTCGTCATTGTCTTCCCTAGATGACAAATAACTTTCGCTTAGATAAAAATCATTAGCGATTAATTCTTCTAATTTTAGTTTTGGTTCATAAACTGAAGAGAAATAAGCAGTTGAAGCGGGAATAAGTGTGCCATTTAATGTGAGAACATTTAAAGTGAATAATTGTCCAAGGGTATCCGAGTTTATATCATTCCTTTTATAAAGCATGAATATGCTTTTTATGGTCTCTAAAGCATTCTCCTGAGTAATAAATGTACTTACATTAGGGAGTATGGTTTTTTTAAAATATGTTAAATCTGATTTTTCAACTACACCTAATTCTACCAACCATTCTTTAACTGAAATATTTGCATCAAGCCATTGTTGAAGTTCAGGATGAATGAAAGATAACTCACTATCTGGAGAATTCCATGTTAAATCTCCAATCTGAGGGAAAAAGATTTCTTCCGGAGATTTTAACTGGTTTTTATGGTCTAGAAGAAATATCCATTTTTTTAATGCTTCCTGATTAATTTCTGAAGGCTTTTCCGCTTCACTATTTTTTTTTAATAATAAGATAAGTTCAGTATTTTTAGTAACAGTATGAGTTAATGAAAACAAATGAAAAGAGAGAAGTTTTATAAGGTCTGCCCATTTAAAGGATTCTACACCTAGTTTCTTAAATTTAGATGTAGTTTTCCTATGAGGAACAAATGGCTTTAAGTCAATTCCTTGTAAATCACGATCATTTATGATAAAATTTCTTATGAGATCTTGCCCAAACAACGTATTATTGATTAAAAAAGTTTCATCAATAATTGCTTCCCTTAATCTGATTAATTTACGTTCATATGTTAGGAGAAATGGAAGATTTGATGTGGAGGATCTATGTCCTTCATTAAATTCTTTTGCAAGAGCATTTTCGCCAACTAGTTTTTCTGGCAAAAGTTGGTACGCTTGGTCTTCATATTTCCCAACTACCAATTCCGCTATCCATATAAATAGTTCTTTGGAAATGTTATTAAATATCCATTGATTCCAAACGGAATCTGTATGCAATGATTCTCTATTTGCAGTGGTGAGAAATGCCGTGTTAACAAGTACTGGTAAGTAATATTTACGCTCTTCTGTGGGCAGATATGCATATAGAAGACTTTCTGATGCAGAAAGCGGTTCAATACCTTCAGTACCGATTTTGGCAGCCAAGGAGATTTCAATCGTTTCAGCCAATTTTAGCTTTTCTGGAACGTTTGAATCTCCTGAAATCTCTTGTTTTATTTCTAAAGGAACTATGAGCTTAATATTTTTTAATAAGTATTTTGCTTTTATGAGTCCATTTAAAGTTAGTGCAGTTTCATTTTCTTGGGTCAAAGTGATCTTAATAAGTTTTTCAGTACCAACATTAAAATCAATTTCTTCTATATGTTTCAGAAATAAAAACATATCGACTTTTTCTGATAATTCATTAATTGCAGTTATTGTACTCGCTGCATTTTCTATTTCTATTATCGTGGCTACAGTAAAATTTTTCTCTAAAAGATACTCCTGAATACTCACAGGTATTTCATGTAATTCTGTATAAATGGGTATTATTTGCCATGGAAATTGAAATGATCTTCCTCGTCGCAATTCCCAAGATTGTTGAGTATCTTCCCATGTCCAGATATGTCCATAATTAGCATCAAATCTAAAATACTCGCCATCGGAAAATACGATAACCTTTTCAGACTGACCAAAAACTGACTTGAAACCAATTCCTTTAAAACCAGTTTTATCAATTTCTTTTTTCTTTGTCCCATTATTTACCGCACATAATCCTTGTATGTCTCTTTCATCAAAAGCTTTACCCGTGTGTGCTATTAAAAGCTTATTTTCAAATAATCGAACTGATACTTTTACTTTTAAATTTCCTACTTTAGAATCGTCTGCATTTTGTAACAATTCATAAATAAAACGTATTGAATCAGTATACAAATCTTTTGATAAAGCATACAATGATTGCATTTGGTTTACCGCTTGATCTGGATTTTTGTAATCAGTATTTTGTTTAAATTGGTAATCAATTATTTCTTTTAGCATAATATTTTAATCTAAGCTGTCTCGGTTATTGTTTGTAAAAGTTACAACTGGTGATTTGCTACTTTTTAGCAGTATATTATTATCCAATATCAATCACATTGTCATCTCCAAACCAATCTTTTGCCTTAACGATAACCTGGTTACTTGGGTTGTGAAAAAACACAGCTAAGTTTTCTTTTGCTCTTGTGCAACAGACATAAAATATTTTTTGGGTCCTTTCTAACACACTTTCAGAACCACCGCCTAAAAATAGATTGCCAAAATTGTAGTTATTCCATCCCCCATTATCCAATATTACTAGGACATTGTCAAATTCAGTACCCTTAGTTTTATGTTGAGTAGAAAATGGTGTCTGACCTTCTAAATATTCATATAGTTTTTGAAACTCAGCGAATCTTACATCCTTTACTCGATTATACAAATAAGGATTTCTCTCTTGAAAGGCTATGAATTTATCATCTATCAGACAGATACCTTTTTCACTGGCATCATTGATTACTTCTTCGATTGTCTTATTTCCAACATTGGTGAGATTATCAATATTCCCCTTTAAAGTTCTCTTACTTGCAATACTTGTTATATGGAATCGAAAATCTGTCGCCCGTAAGAACTCATTGTATTTTTTACTTTGATATAATGAAATATTACTTTGAATCTTAAATAAATGCTTAATTAAATTATCTCTTTTTGAGCCTTTTTTGTTCTCTTCATCTTCATCTTGTTTTTTGTCATCAAGCAATTGGTCTTTACTGACATACATTTTTGAGAACTCAGTATAATTTAGCGATTTAGCATAATTGTACAACTCAGAATTGGCATCAATAAAAGTCTGCATGCCATTCGTTGGGCTAACGGCATTTAATTCGCTTCCAGCTTTGCCTTGCTGCAAGATCTCAACAACTTCCGCAAATGTATTTTCGGAAAAGTCAGTTACTATTGCCTGACCCTTTATGTACTTTTTGATTCTATCCCTAAAACTTAAAATTTGATCCTTGTCATAGATATCCATAAGGGTTCTAAAACCTGCTTTATCTGCTATTAAATTATGGGTAAGGTTGAGCTCTTTTGTTACTTTAGAGTTACTAAAATTCCAGCCATAATTTCCAGTTAGGTAGGCTTCAGCTCTATTAATATCATCATTGGATGAATATAAAAACAATACGGTTCCTTGTTTTACCACTCCATCAGCCATATTAGGTGCTTTCGGGTCTGCCGATGGAACCTGAGTGATACCATCGGTACGAAGTTGATTGGCTAAGTCAATAACGCTTTGTGGATTTCTTCTATTCTGTTCTTTTTTGATTTCATTTACCGTATCAGGGGCATCTCCTTTGTACTCATCTATATTTCCAATACCATCAGGATAAATTGACTGCATTGCATCACCAAAAAAGCCCACAATATTCTTTCTATCACTTTTCTTAAAATGGGTAAGGAAAGTTTCAACAACGGTTTTGTTGGTATCCTGATATTCATCAATAAATATAAATGTGTATGTATCCTTTACAATACTGCTGAGTTTTTGATATTTTTCAAAAAGATAGTTGGCTACTATAAGCAACTCATCATGTGAAATAATACCATCGCGTAATCTCAAATACTCTTTATACTGAATACCATCTTTTAAATCATCATAAAAATTTTCGGGAACGGGAATAATACCATCAATGGTTATTTTTGTTTCATCTTCATTATTTGCCAATGATATTATAGCTTCCTTCAATTCTTTCTGAAAATGCTTAATATTATCCCATAAAAAATCATGTATGGTCGATACATTCAAGTTTTTATGATTAACCCTTTCCTCAATTTCCTTAACGGCAGCATTAGTATAGGTCATACAAGCTACTTTAGTCGTTGGGTTTTCAACAATTACCTGACGAATAACACTGACCAAAGAATAGGTCTTTCCGCTCCCCGCTCCACCACTTAAAAGGAAGTTCCTTTTATTGTCTATGGATAGGAATATTTGCTGTACCTCTGGTTCTAACCTCAATCTTTCTTCAACCATAATAGACCATTTTTTATGTAGGCTGGAATATTCCAATTAGTAAAATTTTCATCGCTATGATATATAATATCTAAAGCAAAATGTGTTTTCTTTTTGATACACCTGTCAGCTAACTCATATGCGTCTTTTGCGGTATCATCAAATAATTTTCTATTCTGCAACCCTTGAAAGTTTTCTTTCCCTCCATTGATAAAACCACGATTAATATGTATAAAAGCATCTTCAAAACTTCTTGCGTGATAAGCACCTTCTTCCTGTTGATAGCAAAGGCAAACTGTAGAGCCTCCTCCAATATGAATAGTTCTCTGTTCAGCCGTTAATCCTTTAACATCATTCCAAGAAATACTATTTAAAAAATGTTTTATTGCAGAATTGCTTGTAGCAGTTCCTTCTCCAACTCTACAAGAGCCCCAAACATCTTGGTCTTTATCATTTTGTCCTGTAACCTTTATTGAATCAATATCTGTAATTACTAGAGATTTTATTCCAAGAAATTCGATGAACTTTTGGAATATCTGAGAATATGCCCCAACTTCAATAATTGAAATATTTTGAGACAATAAAGGAAGAAAGTCATCTGTAGCATTAGCTGCTTTTATACGAATTTCTTCCTCAATATCGACCTTTCTCATAAAAGTTGGTATCAATATTCTTTCTGTGTCACCTTCAATCAAAATAGCCTTATCTGCAAAAAATATTTCAGCTCTACTAATTGTCAAGTATTGTTTTAAAAACTGATATTGATTTGGGTCTGCATCATACTGTTTTCTCAAATCTTTCAAGTTTTTTGCAAAAACATTATTCTTGCTTTCAGCTTTTAGATACTTGATATCATCAAAATCACTATCAGCAACGATATGAGAAGAGTGTGTTGTAATTACATATTGAAGAGGGCGGTGTATACCATCATCTCTATTTATTCCCTCTCCAAGTAGTTTTTTAATGTTCTTAATGAAAACATATTGCATCTGCGGATGCGTATGAGCTTCTGGTTCTTCAATAAAAAGTAAATTAATGTCAGCGGGATTTTTGTCTTTGTCTCTCTTGAAGTCCTGAACCAGGATTTCGATTTCAAAGATCATGCTTATCAAATTCATATAGCCCAAACCATTATAATGCTCTGGTAATTTATGACTATCGTGTGTATACACAACGGTTGTATTTCCCTCAAGTAACTCCCTGTGTTGTAAAGTTGAGATAATGGCTATATCCGTATCATTAAGCTTAACACCTCCAAAATCCTGAACCTTTTTGATTACATCTTTAAAGAGATCTTTGTATATATCACTTAATGTGCTATCCGTTTCAGATAGTTGGTCCTTAAAATCTTCTGTAGCCTGAGTTTTCTCACTATTATCTTCTTTCTTTTTATATAAGCTAGATGTCTGCTTAGATAGTGTATTTTCTTTCTCCTTATTGGTTACATCTCGTCTAGCACTTATATATTTGAAACTAATGATGTCCTTTATGCTAATTCCTTCGTTTTCAAGATTGATGAAATTAGCTTCATTTACGGCATTAGTAGTTATATCATGCTCAAATGAAACTTTCCAAGTTTTAAAATAATTTCCAATCTCCCGTTTAAGAAACTCCTTTAGTTCTTGTGGCTTATATTTTTCATTCTTAGCCCCTTTGGCATTCTCATTGGTTGCAAATGCAACGTAATTTGTTTTTAACTTCTGAAAATCGTCGAAGTTTAATGTGTACTCAAACCCTAATACAATTTTATTGTTATCCGGGTCTAAATCCATCAACACTCTACTGACATTTGAAAGGTTATCAGTTTCTCCGTACTCAATAAATATTTTCAACTTGATTCCTTTTGGAAGGAATTCTTCAGGTAAATCAGGGGATGTCAAAAGAGCTTCTAATTCGTTTTTGAATTCAATATTCAAATCATCATAAGAGAATTTGCTTTTCTCATTTAAAAATTTGTCGAGTACTGAAAGAATAGATGTTTTACCTGTATTGTTTTTTCCAATCACCAACGAAAGTTCATCTTCGAGATCTATTGAGAACTTTTTAAGTAATCGAAAATTCTCTACCTCGAGTTTAATTATCTTCATAATAGCGGTTTATGTCATTCAATTATTCTTTCCTTATTTAAGTCTTTTTTGAGTTAGCTTTAGTGCTTCTTCAGCGGTAATTTCATTTCTCAATAATTCAATCATCTTATCAGAAAGCCATAAAACCATCAATTCCTTAATTGAAACATTAAAAAACTTCGCAAGTTTCTCTATATGTTTTCTGGGAAGCAATTTTT
>SWCD01024204.1_pt1 | contig 127020 bp, 115 predicted proteins | sample 4693011 | NCBI WGS metagenome assembly SWCD01 (sample SAMN10267278, study PRJNA491770) | bioreactor metagenome | isolation source: DHS bioreactor inoculated with marine | place: Japan: Omine Ridge, Nankai Trough
AAAAAAAACAATATGCCTGGCGCGATGAAGAGACACTGAGACTGCCCGACCATATCGCCCTGTTCCCCAGCAAAGAACTCAACCGTGATCTTTACCTGTGGCTTACTGCCCTCTCCGCAATTCCGGCGGTGGAAGGCAATGACTGGATCAGCAGGAATCAGAACCGTACTCTCAGGACGCTAAAGATCTGGCCCGGATTACAAAGCCGTTATAACAAACTTTTGCAGGCACACCTGCAACAACGCCCGCAGCCGGATACACTACCCGATAAAGAAGCCAGTCAGGAAAAAAACATCCGCCAGGCACTGGCTGACCCGGCAAAAAAAATCACGCTGGAATATGCCAGACGTCCACCTCAGCCGGTTTCGCTATGGTTACACCCCTCACCTCCACAGCATGAAATGATAAAGGCCGCGCAAACAGATGACCCTGACCCGACAGAATCATCCGATGATGAACAGGATAACAAAGATCAGAAAAAACAGATAAAGCGAAAACAGGGTGACCGCACTGACATGCCTGAGGGGGATGACGGACTGATGAGCTTTCGCCTCGAGACACTCTGGACGTGGGCCGAATATACCAGGGTTGATCGCACCACCATCGATGATGATGACGATAGTTCCATGCAGACAGCAGAGGACATGGATAACATCACTCTTGCAAAGGACAGCCAGACAAGTGCCGGAAAGATCAAACTCGATCTCGACCTGCCTTCTGAAGAATATGATGATATCGTGTTAACAGCAGGCATTCCTATCGATGAATGGGATTACAAAAAGCAGCTGCTGCAAAAAGATCACTGCCGACTACAGGAGATGACTGCACGTCACGCACAGGCAATGGAGCTGCCAGCAAGGCTGAACACACAGGCGCATAAAATTCGCCGCCAGTTTGAATCACTGCGCCCGCAACGACTCTGGCTGAACCGTCAAAACGAGGGTTCCGAACTCGACCTGGAAAACTACATCAATTTTCTAACCGACCGCAAACATGGACACGTCAATAGCGACACTCCCGTGTACCGCGACATACGCAATCTTAGCCGTGATTTATCCTGTCTGTTGCTCGCAGACCTGTCACTGTCCACCGATGCGCACATCAGCAATGACGCTCGTGTCATCGATGTTATCCGTGACTCACTATACCTTTTTTCGGAAGCATTAAATGCGACCGGCGACCGCTTTGCCCTGCACGGATTTTCCTCACGAAATCGAAACCATATTCGCTTCTACAACATCAAAGGCTTTAATGATAAATACGACAACGACATACGCGGTCATATCGATGCCATCCGTCCCGGCTACTATACTCGCATGGGTGCCGCCATTCGACATGCCACTGAGTTATTATCCAAAGAAGCATCCAGTCAAAAATTACTGCTCATACTCACCGATGGAAAACCCAATGATCTGGATAAATACGAAGGCCGATACGGCATAGAAGATACCCGCATGGCAGTCCTGGAAGCTGAAAAACTGGGGTTGAGACCCTTCTGCGTCACCATTGATGAACAGGCCGAAGACTATTTGCCCTATATATTTGGCAGCCGTTCCTATGTATTAATACATAACGCCGAAGAGCTGCCGCGCAAGTTACCGATGCTTTATTTGAGGCTGACCAACTAGGGCAACGCTGGTCGCTCATCACCCATAAAAAAACATACAAATAATATGAGAACGATAAATGTTAAAACTTAAAATTGCAGGAATATTGGGTCTGTTTTTAATTGCCGGCTGCTCTCCCCACCCCGGCACAGGTGAATGGCGGTCAGCGACTGAAAACAAATTAAACATAACAAAAGTCTCAGTATTTTTTACGCCTAAAGTCTTGTTTTATGCCGGTGACATACGCGAACCAGTCATGCAGTGTGGCTGGTGGGCACTTGATAAAAAAGTTATCGAAATGGAATGCGTGCATTTATCGGATACAGAAATAAAGGAAAAATATCAGATCAAAGTCATAGCCGATGGTAAAGCAGAACTGATAGAAGGTAACACCGTAATCACTTCATTAATCCGCCAGTAGCAGCAAACTGACCAGCCGCCGATCGCCACTGCCTTCACAGAACTATTTGTCAGACCGGGCCACAACCATTACAATTCAGAACTTTTCATAAACAGGAAACCAGCTTGTCAAAGTTCGAACCGATAGCTGACAGCAAAAATCGTAAAGCCATTGCCCTCTGGTTACTGGTTTGCTGCGCCACTATCTTTAGCATGATCATCCTGGGCGGTGTCACCCGCCTCACCGGCTCCGGTCTGTCCATGGTGGAATGGGCGCCGATCATGGGCATTTTGCCACCGCTGAATGACAAAGAATGGCAGCAGGCATTTTCGCTTTACCAGCAGTTCCCTGAATACCAGCTGAAAAATTTCCACATGTCGGTACACGACTTCAAATCGATCTTCTGGTTTGAGTATGGGCACCGCCTGCTGGGGCGTTCCATCGGCATCATTTTTCTGCTGCCTTTTCTGTTTTTTCTATTCAAAGGAAAAATAGAAAAAGCGCTGACGCCCAAACTGATCATCATGTTCGTACTCGGTGGTTTGCAGGGATTGATGGGCTGGTACATGGTAAAAAGCGGCCTGATCAATGACCCTCACGTCAGCCAGTACCGCCTGACCGCACATCTTGGCCTGGCCGTGACTATTTACGCCTACATGCTCTGGGTCGCGCTGGGTTTGTTGTATCCGAAAATAAACCAGACGACAAAACACCCCGTACAGAAACTTGCCGGCCTGTCCTTAACCATCACCGTAATCATCATTATCACCATCCTGAGCGGCGGTTTTGTGGCAGGCACACATGCCGGTTTTGCATTCAACACGTTTCCATTGATGAATGGGCAGTTGATTCCCGACGGGTTATTCGAACTTAGCCCGCTCTGGCACAACTTTTTTGAAAACACCGCCACCGTGCAGTTCGACCATCGTCTGATGGCAACACTATTGTTTCTTATCGTCCCCATCTTCTGGCTCAGGGCCGGAAAGCTGGAACTGCATCCGCTGGCCAGAACCGGCAGCCATCTATTACTCGCCGCGCTGGCATTACAGATCACGCTCGGCATCAGCACACTACTGCTGATAGTACCGGTAGCACTAGGCGCCGCTCATCAGGCAGGTGCTATCCTGTTGCTGACCACATCATTATTTGTCAGCCAGCAACTACGCCGCTAAACCATCTCTATCAACAGCCGTTAGTCTGTTATTACTGCAGCACTTTCTGCTGACGTTTGTTGGCGACCCCGATACGGGTAACTTTGTTTTTTCTGTTGAGCAATAATTCAAAAGACGCTTTCTCTCCGGTACGCCTGTAATCCATCTGCATGTTTTCAAATAAAACAGATGTGTCCAGCTCATCGCTGTTTTTTAAATTCTCGAAAATTAGAACAAACTGGCGCTGCAATGATATTTTCCAGGTACTACCCGCTGTCTGATAGAGCGCATCACTCAATCGCATAAAATTTTCAAAAGGTGAAGCATTTAAAATCAGCGGCAAAGTATTTTTAAACCGTCCGGAATTTGCGATCATATCCCAGTAACGTGCGAAACGGTTTACCCGCTGCATGGTTTCGAAATCGATATCCCGCGTACACAAAATATTGTACGGTGCTTCCGGGTTATAACGTAACTGGTATTCTTCGTTGTAACGATTCAACGGCACACCACGCAGACGTTTTAAAATACCCAGCTGGATCTCGTGCGGATTCAGACCAACCAGTTGATCGAAACTTTTTGCGAAGTTAGCCAGCGTATCGGAAGGCAGGCCAAAAATCAGATCAGCGTGGATATAGGCGTGCGTACGCTCTCGCAACCAGCGCAGGTTTTCACAGGTTTTTACATTGTTCTGTTTTCGGCTGATCAGCGCCTGAATACTTTCGTCAAACGTCTGCACTCCGACTTCAAACTGCAGTGTGTGATACGGAAATTTTTGTATGACGGCTTTTAACCTGTCAGGCAGATTATCCGGCACCACTTCAAAATGCAGATACAGATCATCGCTCATGCGTTCCAGAAAAAATTCGAGGATGGCGATACTGCTGCTGACTTTGAGGTTAAAAGTGCGATCGATGAATTTAAAATTACGCGCACCACGTTGATACAGTTTGTCCATCTCATCGAGAAAAACACTTAACTCAAACGGTTTCGACGTTTTATCCAGCGAGGATAGACAGAATTCGCACTTGAACGGACAACCGCGGGACGCCTCGACATAGATCAGACGATTTTTTATATCGTCATCAGAATAATACTGATATGGCAGTTTTAACTGCTCCAGCGGCAATTCATCACTCTGCATTTCTTTGAGCAACGGTTTATTGCCGGACAGGATCAGCTGACAGAGCTCACGAAAACTCTTTTCCGCCGCGCCCATCACCACGTAATCGGCGACATCGACCAGCGCCGGTTTATCGGGCAGATAACTGACCTCCGGCCCGCCGAGAACGATGATGATCTGCGGCGCGATCTGCTTTAACAGTTCGACGGTTTTTGTGACTTCTGCCACATTCCAGATATAGACACCAAAACCGATGATCTTCGGCTGGTGCTTCAGCAACTTCTCGGCGATATCAATGGCACGGTTCTGGATGGTAAATTCTTCGATGCAGGCCAAAGCCTGTAGCTCGCCCAGGTTGGCGTACAGGTAACGCAGGCCAAATGCAGTGTGCATGTAGCGCGAGTTCAGTGCGGTTAATACGATCTGGTTGGTTTGTGCCTTGCCCATGACGCCTATTATAACAGGCTCAACGCGTAGCAAGATTTTCTGCATATTTAAAACTAGACGATAAACTTGCCCTTCTCGCGCAGATGGTTTTCCATCAGCTCGATCTCACGCGCACCGGAATAGTAAATATCTGAATCGACGGTGTAATCCAGACTCATATTACGGCCGTCATAATCCACCTTATTCAAAATACTCTTCACCGCATTTACATGTGCCCGGTGTTTTTCATTGCTGCGGATGATCGCCCACGGGCTGACGTGACTGTGCGTCTGCTTCAACATCTGGTATTTCATCTCGGTAAACTCATCCCACTTCTCCTGCATCTGCACATCGATCTCTGACAGCTTCCATTTTTTCAGCTGGTTGGTCTCCCGCTCGTTGAACCTTTTTGCCTGAACATCTTTGGAGACGGAGAAATAGATCTTGTGAAAAATGATCTCGTGCTCGACCAGATCGTCCTCGAACTTCGACACGGTTTTCATAAACGTGCTGTACTGCTGTTGCGTACAAAAATCGAATATCGGCTCGACCATGGCACGGTTATACCAGCTTCGATCGAACAGCACGATCTCACCGCCGCGGGGAAACTGTTCGACATAACGCTGGAAATACCACTGGCTCTGCTGCACATTGGAAGGTTTTCCCAGTGCCACCACGCGATAATGTTTTTCATTCATGTAACGCGTGATACGACGGATGCTGCCGCCTTTACCCGCCGCATCCCGGCCTTCGATCAGGATAATCATCTTCTGCTGCTGACGTTCCAGATGATCCTGTAATTTGATCAGCTCCGCCTGATAAGGCCGCAGATACATATCGTCGAGGTAGCGGGTATAACGTTTGTACACCAGCTTCCTGAAATCCTCGTCACCGTGTTCTAATTCTTCTAAAAATGCCTGATATTCCATCTTTGATCCTGTGAATTTAGCCCGTGTTATCTCGGGTATTATTACACCTAAATGTGAAGATTTTACTGATGTGAGACAAATTCAACACTATTCGTGGATATATCAGCTGATTTATTTGATTTCAGTGAGCGAAAACAGGAAAATACGCCGCTGAATTTTACTGCACACACTGTTCAACCGTGTGCACCGATCAATCAATTATTTTAATCACATTTCTGAGGAAACCCCATGAAATTAATTCTTTTAGGCGCACCGGGTGCTGGTAAAGGTACTGTTGCAAAATTACTGACTAAACTGGACGGTTCTGTTCAGATCTCTACTGGTGACATCTTACGTGGCGCTGTTGCTGCCGGCACCGAACTGGGCAAACAGGCCGAAGCGGCGATGAAAGCGGGCGACCTGGTTTCTGATGACCTGATCATGGGTATCATGGGCGAACGTCTGAAAGAAGACGATTGCAAAGCCGGCTACCTGTTAGACGGTTTCCCTCGCACCATCCCGCAGGCCGAAGCACTGAAAGTTCTGCTGGCTGACATGGGTGAGACTTTAGATTGCGCGGTCGAGATCGACGTGCCTCGTGACGTCATCCTGGATCGTTTAACCACCCGTCGTACCTGTACTGGCTGCGGTGAGATCTACAACGTGAAATCTAATCCACCAAAAGTTGAAGGCATATGTGACAAATGTGGCGAGCCAGTGGTACAACGTGACGACGAAACTGAAGAAGCTATCAGCAACCGTCTGAATGTTTACAACGAACAGACGGCTCCTCTGGTTGGTTTCTACAAAAACGAAGGTCTGCTGCTTTCTGTCGAAGCCACATCTTCTGATGCTGTTATCGATGCCATCAAAGCAAAAATTGGTATATAAACCGATTTTTTAGCGATGCTTTAAAATAGCTTTTGCTTACAGTAAAAAGCCCGGATGTGAAAACATCCGGGCTTTTTTATTATCCGAGATCCTCCGCTCAACCATCCCTGCCATCGACGCGTGCACTCAATAACATCGGCGCATAAACCGCGACAAAGATAACAAACGCGAGCATCCATAAAACCTGCGAGATACCGATCCAGTAAATATATAAGTCCATATTAAACAGCGGAAATACTACGCGCACGATACCCCCCGCCAACAACGCGGCGAAGCTCCAGAAAACCACCGCAGGCGGTTCAAAAACATTTCGTCCGGTGTGCCCGAGAGAGACGCGCGACATCATGCCCATGGTCAATAAACCGATGCCACCAACGGTGTACGCATGCACCGATAAAAAGGGCGAAATGCCAGACGTAATCGATAAGGCTTTCAGGAGAAAGCCCAGAATAAACGAAACATAAGCAGCCACCAGAACCCATACCAGCGGCTTGCTCCAGATCTTACTGGTATACCAGCCCGCCAGGCGCAGGCTGTGCAGTAAAACGAGTAGCACAGCAAGAATCGCTGTTAAATTATCGTAATCGGTAAACACATCACTGATCCACAGGCACAGCAGAAAAATCAGACTGGCGTTATCCACCCAGGCACGGTTGGTTAATTGCACATCACCATCGACACCGTTCTGAATAAACATCGGCATGACACGACGCATCATGACAAAGATCAACGCGATGATCATGTACAGCGCAGAGAACAGTCCCCACTGCACGCCATCATCAACGATACCTAAAATGCCCTGATAAAAAACAACGTTGCATAACATCAACAGAAACAGTTTTGAAATGATACCCACCTGTTTATATTGTTTGACCTTGAGCACAGGACGCAGACAGGCCACAGCCAGCAGGAATAAAAATGACACATCGATCACAGCGATAACTTCGACAGGAATCATCAGACCCGTCAGTGGCAGCAGTCGAGCGGCCAGCCAGAGCAAAAACAGAAGTGCCAGCGCTTTACCACGCAGCACTTCTTCACCGGTCCAGTTTTTGATCGCGGTCAGTAAAAAACCGGCCACCACCGCCATCACATAACCAAATATCATCTCGTGGGCGTGCCATAAAACCGGTGGAATACCTGAAAAAGTCATGGGCGCGGAAAATACAAAACTCGCCATCCAGACCGCCATCGCGAGGATGGAAAAAACACCCGCTGCTAAAAAGAAAGGCCGGAAACCCAGACGCAAAACGGGGGGACCAAAATCAACAGGTTTTGAATCGACGACTTCGCCTTCGATATTTAACATAACTATTAACTCAATTGTTTAATGAGGCTGATGATACACAGCAAAATGTCAGGCACAACCATAACTTGAGACAGGTTATCGTCGATACGTATAATATTTCATTACTCTTTGACTTACATCATGACAGATAGCCGCCGCACAACAGATATGCGCGTTTCTAAATAAATGATTCCATTGTAGAATTGAGCTTATCTACACAAGCTATTTTAAACGAGCCACGATGACAAACAATACCAATAAACAGACAGATTCCAGCAACGATGATTTTAAGGTAAAAGTCGGCCTCGCCGAAATGCTGAAAGGCGGTGCCATCATGGACGTGACCAATGCCGAACAGGCAAAGATCGCCGAAGACGCCGGTGCCTGTGCTGTGATGGCACTGGAGCGCATCCCTTCCGATATCCGTCGTGACGGTGGCGTGGCGCGTATGTCCGACCCGGACATGATCCAGCAGATCAAAGACACCGTCTCCATCCCGGTGATGGCCAAATGCCGCATCGGCCACTTCGCCGAAGCGCAGATCATCCAGGCGCTGGAAGTCGATTTCATCGACGAGTCCGAAGTGCTGACACCCGCCGATGACGTCAACCATATTTTCAAAAGCGATTTCAAAGTGCCCTTCGTCTGCGGCGCCACCAACCTCGGTGAAGCGCTACGCCGCATCGGCGAAGGCGCAGCCATGATCCGTACCAAGGGCGAAGCCGGCAGCGGCAACATCATCGAAGCCGTGCGTCACATGCGCGCATTGCAAAGCGAGATGGCACGCCTGACCACGCTCGGCAAGGAACAGCTGATGGCCGTCGCCAAAGACATGGGCGCACCTTACGATCTGGTGTGTTACGTCGCCGAACACGGTGAACTGCCGGTACCAAATTTTTCAGCGGGTGGTATCGCCACCCCGGCCGACGCGGCACTGGTTCGCCAGCTAGGTGCGCAGGCGGTATTCGTCGGTTCCGGCATTTTTAAATCAGATGATCCCGCTGCACGTGCGGTCGCCATCGTCAAAGCCACCACCCATTTTGATGACCCGGCGGTGTTGCTGGAAGTCAGCCGCGGCCTGCAACCGGCCATGAAAGGTCTGGAGATGTCAGAGATTCCGGAAGAAGAACGTCTGGCAGGCAGAGGCTGGTAAAACCCGGATCGATAACACACATGGATAAAACTGTCGGCGTGCTGGCGTTACAGGGCGCTTATCAGAAACATGTCGAAAGCCTTGCCAGGCTTGGCGTGGCATCGCGGCTGATACGCAAAGCATCCGAGTTGGAAGGCTGTGCCGCACTGATCGTGCCCGGTGGCGAATCGACCACCATCAGTCTGTTATTGCAGGAGTATGGCCTGTTTGAGCCGATAAGATTTTTTGCACAGAACCACCCGGTCATGGGCGTGTGCGCCGGCATGATCATGATGGCCAGCGAAGTCGACGACAAACGCGTCACCCCGCTGGCCCTGATGCCATTCAAAGCTTTGCGTAATTATTACGGGCGACAGGTTCACAGTTTTAGCGATGACATAAAACTGAATTTTGACAAGCAGGCTTTTAAGGCGCCGTTTATCCGCGCGCCCGGCATCAAAGAACTGTCATCCGAAATAACCGTGTTAGCAACACACGATGAAGAAGCGGTGATGATAGGTTATGGTAAACATATTGCCCTGTCCTTTCACCCGGAACTGACCGACGATACCCGAATACATGAATACTGGCTGAACAGGATATAAACATTATAAGTTTTAAATTGTATATTGTAAGTTACAACCTAAAACTTAAGAGCCTGAAACTTACAACTCACTAATCAATCTATGCCAACATCAAACAAAACAGGAAAATCCTCTCCCCGCTTCCCGGCACCGCTTTCGCTGCCGTTAAAAATACTGCCGGCGTTTGTACACAACAAGGTTTTAGTCACAACACTTAACAAGATATTTGCTACAGAATTGAAGGAAGGCGAACTGGATTTTTTGCAGGACAAAATAATCCATATCTCGATAGAAGATGGCGGCGTCGAATACCGTTTTACTTTAGACGGGAGCAAACTGGTCGCGGCGGATAAAAACGCGACCGCCGATCTTGTCCTGCAGGGAACAGTATACAACTACCTGTTGCTGGCAAGCCGCCAGGAAGACACCGACACCCTGTTCTTCAGTCGTCGCCTGCGCATGCAGGGTGACACCGAGCTGGGGCTGTATGTAAAAAACTTTCTCGATGGCATGGATATGGACTCGCACAAAGTCCCGGCCTATCTAAAATCGCTATTGCAGAAAAGCCTGCCGGTGTATGAACGCCTGTTCGGAAAGTAATAATTATTCAGTTGAGAAATACATCCACGCGGTCATAAAAAACAGAAAAATAATAAAGGTCACCAGACCTGTAACAAAATCACTCGGCGTCCTGTCATCCCTGTTTTCAGCAACGTTCTTGTCTTTCGCGGCTTTCGACCCGGCACTGCTTTTATCATTCATCGTAACGTCTGCATTCTCTTTTAATCGTCTAAAACAACTCTGGATATAGTCTACCGTACAAACCAGGACATTTGGAAGTTCTCAACGCTATACCGGCTTAATTGACTTGCTCTAGCAGATATATTAGAATTCTCTAATATTCAAAACAGCACCAAAATAACAGCCATCATTGCCCGTCATCTAAAATCTGCCTTGCTGTATCTCATGCTCTGCGCAAGTTTTTCTGCCTCTGCAGACAACGAGGAACTGTGCGCACCATTTAAAGATACACCGATCAACCGGGATATGATGAAACTGATGTTACAGGCGGCCACTGACGGTAATTTGTACCGCATCAAACCCGGCTCATCAAAGATGGGCTTTTGCATCGATAGCCCTATCGGAAAAATCGAAGCCGAGTTTCATAGTTTCAAAGGCGGCCTGGCACTAAACGATTTCATGCAACAGGGAACTTCATTGATCCATATTGATGTCGACAGCCTGGAGACAAATTCAGGCTTCATCGCAGATGTGCTGAAAAGTGACAGTTTTTTAGATAGCGAGCTATATCCCGGCATTGTTTTCGTCAGCACCGGTATCGAGTGGATAAAAGATAAACAGGGTGTATTAAAAGGCAACCTCACCATGCACGGAGTGACGAAAGCTGTCGCGTTTTATGTCGAGTTGAAAAAAACAGAAACCGCATCGGGGGAAGAATCGCTGACCATCAAAGCATCGACAACCATCCAGCGCACCGAGTTTAATATGCATACGCTGGTGCCGATGGTGGATGATCGCGTCACCCTGTGTATGTCGATCGATGCTTACAGATACAGATCGAAACTGGCGGCCATCTAAAAAATATCTGTAACGACTTTTCGCTTTAACCCTTGCCAACAATCTCTTTGGGTCGCAACAGCTTTTGCAACTCACCATGCCCCGGTGTTTTTAATGCTGCCAGTGAATCCAGATAAAAACAGGCAACTGCACAGGTAGTCATCAACTTTCCACTGTCAGATAATGGCGGCGGCGAACTGGCAAGATAACTTACCAGATAATCCATACCCGGATTATGCGCCAGGATCAGCAGACGCTGATCATCACGCGCATAAAGTTCGATGAGCTCACACATGGTTTCGGTGTCGGCGAGATAAAGCTGACGGTCGACAATGATATTACTTTCAGGCACCGGCATATTCTGCAACAGCAGCTCAGCGGTTTGCTGCGTACGCCGTGCGGCGGAAACGATCATCCTGTCCGGTACCAGACCGGCGTCGTTCAGATAAACACCCATGCGCACAGCGTCCCGCGCACCTCGATCATTCAGTGTTCGGTCGATGTCCGCCGTGTGGCTGTGCCAGTCTGATTTGGCATGACGCATTAACAGTAGCTCAAACATTTAAAAAGTTAAATAGTATAAAAAACATGAGAAGTATGCTGTTTCACCTGTCTATGGATTGCAACTTGTTTAAACTGAATACGGGTACCGGAGGCGACGAACGAGCACCACGATACAAACATTGACAAACTTCTGCACAGGCTGCGTGGCAATGGCTGTAGCGGCGATCTCAATTGCAACGCTAGCAACAGTTATATATGTCTATTTTCTTTAAAGAAAAAAAGCTGTAACCGACTTCCTCAGTCAGCCATTATCCTTCAGCGGGTAGCTGGCTAACACTGTCAGGTATCCGCGATGCGCTGAAAATATCGCATCCTGTATAACAACCGCTTATGCATTTCGTCCTCTTCAAATCCAGAACGGTCGTGTAACACATTATTGCTGATCAGCCCCTGCCCGGACTGCAAGGTTCCGCGATAAATATAGGGCGAATCGGTGTGCAGATAATCATGCAGCAGAGCCACCGCTTCTCGCACCACACTGTCCTGCTGCCATTCGATGCTACGTGTTCTGGCAGTATAACGCATGTGCAGATCACCACCCGCTGTAACAGAAAACACCGGGCCATAGCGGTCTGGACGGATCACTTCACCGTCTTTGCTGACATTGGCGGGAATCATCATTACCTCGGGATCCATTAAGGCCCGGATGTAATCCGGATTTTCCTGGCGCAGACGAATATAAATTATTTCGTGATCCAGTAAGGCATTCTCACCACCGCTGACAGCCGGTGTAACGCAGTGCAGAAACAACGCATTGATCTGATGGTCCAGCGTATTATAGTAACCGTCGGTATGCCAGTGGATGGATTTATTGGTGTACGGGATATATTCACCACGCCAGTCATCGTCGGCAACCCTGAGTGCGGTGATACCATCATCTGCACCGCGATTATCATCTGGTGAAGTCAGACCAAACTGCTGCGCCAGACCGGCAGGAATCGATTTATCCGGATCGTCGCCTGTGTTACCCGCATAGATTGCCATATTGGTTTTCTTGACGAGGTCACGAATAACTTTATATTCCGCCGTGCTTAATTTTCTCGGGTCATTCACTTCGACGATGAGGTCTTCGAGGTCCTGCGGATAATCGTCCATCTTGTTTTCCAGCCAGGCATGGTAGGCTGCATCATTATCCAGATCGAAGGGACTACCGAGTTTGTATTTTTCAGTGAAAGATCGTGTCGCACTCATTTTTTTGATTCCTGTTACTTGTTTGCTGCTGATGCATCCATACCGGCCTGCCCATGCCAGTAACCGTCACACTCGCCTGACATGATATATTTTTGTAACGCCTGGTCTGCCTCCTCGCTGCTGCTCTTCCCGAGTATACAATCATCAAAAACCTGAATCACCTGCTCGGTATTTTTCGACTGTGGACTGATACGCAAGACATCTATTTGCAGATCGATAAAATCATCCATGTCCCGAATCAGGTTCTGGGTTTTGGCTGACTGCGTCTGTATACCGTTGAGCACCAGGAACGATTCATCTTCTCGCGTGCGCAACAGCAGGCCATCAGAGTAATCAAGACAGCGATACTGGCAATCATCTTTCGGCAGATTATGCGCACGCGCGGTAAAACATCTCGCCGAGTACGCCAGTGGCAGACGGCCAAAAACAAACACCTCTGTTTCAACACCGAGCGGTCTGTCCTGATGCATGGCGGTCAACGTCTCTTTCGATAATTCGACGGGCAGTGTCCAGCGTTTCAAACCAGATCTTGCCAGCACTTCCAGCGTGCGAGAGTTATAGATATTTACCGCCGGCCCAGTGGTAAACGCCTTCTTTCCTGCCATCAGCTGAACCGCGGACATGTCGTTGGCTTCGACCATGTAGTCTTCGTTGCTGCATATTTTTCTAAGCGCACTCAGTTCCGAATTCGCCTCCAGCAAAGTCAGCGTCGATAACACCACTTCTTTTCCGGCCTCCCGCAACAGGCCTGCAAGTTGCAACCAGGCATCGGGACGTAACAGACGGCGCTTTGAACACACCGTCTCACCCAGATAAACGATGTCGACATTGGTGTCGGCGATAGATTCGTAAAACCGGAACACCTCATCACGCGACCAGTAATATAAAAGCGGCCCGAGGGAGAGTTTTGGTTTCGAAGCGTTTGTTTGTGTTTTATTCATATTTGTACATGCTTGAAATTCGCTGCCGCTTTTAAATGAAAAATGAAAAGTGTATTTATTGTCCAGGTTTCATTTTGTGTTTTTAAATATTTTTAATTTTTCATTTTTCATTTTTCATTGCAGTGAGCTACGCTCACTGCCAGGGTCGATGGTAGGCACCAAGCGTTGTCTGCGAACCTTCAGAAACTTTTTCCAGCGCTGCCATCCAGTCGGCCTGTGTATGAAAACTCGCCGGGTCTTTCTCGCACAGGTCGATCGCATCACGCCAGACTTTTGTTACCTGCGCGACATACGCCGGGCTGCGCTGACGGCCTTCAATTTTAATTGCCGCGACCCCGACCGCCTGTAATTCGGGCAGCAGTTCCAGCGTGTTTAAACTGGTCGGTTCTTCGATGGCATAATAAGTATTGCCTTCGACATTAAAACGGCCTTTGCACAAGGTGGGATAACCCGCCGATTCACCTTCGCCGTGTCTGTCGATGAGGATGTTGTTCAACCTCGTTTCCAGACCATCGGGCGTTTCATTCCAGCTCACCGCATTGGCCGGCGAACAGGCGCCAAACGTGTTGGGTGATCTACCTGTAACATACGAAGATAATATACAGCGCCCTTCCACCATCACACACAGGCTGCCAAAACCAAACACTTCGATCGGCACCGGGCTGTCCTGCGCGACCTGTTTCACCTGTTTCAGTGACAGCACGCGCGGCAATACCACGCGCTGGATGCCGAAATTCTGATGGTAAAAATTAATCGCCTCAGCATTTGTCGCAGAGCCCTGCACCGACAGGTGCAGGCGAAGATCGGGCCAACGGTGACAGGCATAATCCATCACCCCGATGTCCGCCAGGATCAGGGCATCAACGCCCATCTCGGCCGCGTGGTCGACCGACTTCTGCCAGCGCGACCAGCCCGAAGGCTGCGGAAAAGTATTGATCGCAACGAATACTTTAACGCCACGCTCATGCGCATAGTTGATGCCCTGCTGCGCGCGTTTATCATCAAAATTCAAGCCGGCAAAATGGCGCGCATTAGTGTCATCTTTAAAACCCATGTACACCGCACTGGCGCCGTTATCGACAGCAGCTTTCAACGATGGTAGATTTCCTGCGGGGCAGACAAGTTCCATAATTCTTACACTCTTAAAAATTTACAATAGACAAACATTTGTGAATCACTGCAAATTCTGTTTTTCTGATTCATTTTAACGGGCACAACATTTACGCGGATGTAAGGGCCAGATCATCAGCTGCCAGTAAAACCGGCGTTTCATTTTTATCGGCCATTTTACCCATCTCACGCAACCGCGCCTGCTTTGCCAATGCCGCTGTTATACCATTGATCACCTGCCACTTTTTGGAACACCATTGCGGTGCCAGCAAAACATCCGGTGAAGCCGTCCCCGTCAGACGGTGAAAGATCACATCCTCAGGCGTGCGGTTGATCAACTCGACCACATCGGCAATATATTCACACATGGTCATCGGCTGGTATTCACCGCGCCGCCACTCATTCGCCAGCTGCGTGCCTTTCACCACATGCAACGGATGAAACTTGAGACCATCGACACCCAGTTCGAGCACGCGTTGCAGCGAACTTATGTGATGTTCGGTCGATTCACCCGGCAGACCGAGGATAAGGTGCGTGCATACCTTGAGACCCCGACTGCGCGCTTTCACCACCGCCTCCTCATATTCCGCAAAACCGTGACCCCGATTAACATGTCTTAAAGAATCATCATGCGCCGACTGCAGGCCAAGTTCAAGCCACACTTCATAACCCTGCTGCTGGTAATTCACCAGCAGATCGAGCACCTCATCGGGCACGCAGTCGGGCCTTGTGCCAATGGCCAGCCCGATGACATCCGGTTCCTTAAGCGCTTCATCATATAAACGGGTGAGCTCGAGAACATCGGCGTAGGTGTTGGTATATGCCTGAAAATACGCGATATATTTTTTTGCGCCGGTGCGTTTTCGGATGACCTTGCGACCAGCTTCGATCTGCTCGGCGATCTGATTCGGCTGGCGGCCGTTGGGACTAAATGAAACATTATTGCAAAACGTACAGCCACCACGACCGATACTGCCGTCACGGTTCGGACAGGTAAAACCCGCGTCGATGGCGACCTTGTGTACACGCTCGCCATAACGCGCCAGCATGGCCTGGCCGAAAGTGTTTACGTATTGTGAGAGAATCATTTAGAACAGATAAAATCAAAGGTTCACCATTTTCTATAAATACGGGCGGTCGATTAATGATCTAAATCAAATGAGGGATTTATTAGTATAAATCCAGATGCGATAGCGCATTCAACGCCAGGCTGTTTGTGAATATTTTCAGGAGCACCTAGATCAGAAAGGAAAAACAGGGGCAGACCACGGTTACTCTTGAAAACTGGAAAACCGTGGTCTGTCCCTTATTGTTATGCTTATTGTTCTGTCCCCTATTGTTCTATTGTTCTGTCCCTATTGTTCCAAATTTTACTAATATTAGAAATAACTGTGATCTGACCTCGGTTTTTTCCCTTTTAAGGGTCCGGCCCCATATTTCCATTAAATTTCTACTCCAGTGATATCCAGATCATCTGCTAGTATATTAAGCCTTTCTTTTATACTTGAAGAATCATTTGTCCCTTGTTGAGACAATCTATCAAATTCTAATAGCTCAAATGACGAATTTTCATAATCATCTTCAGCTGCCTCTCTGTTAGCTTTTAATTTATGATTAAAAGTAAGTAATCTAAGGCGCGATATTTTGTCAGTTTGTTCTGTATTAATTGCATGCCTGAACAGAAGATAATAAACCACCATAATTCCTTGCGCTCTCAAAAGATCATCAGTATTAGTAAATGTATTACGCATTACATTCATTACTGAACCACATGCATTAGACAGTGCATCTACCTCATCTCTTTTACCTGTGTGGTAATTTCGTGCAAGCGCATCTAAATAAACTTTTTTCGTATCTAGAAGTTTATTGTCGATTGTCAAATTCTCTTCTACAAGAAGAAATCTTGCTGAGACTTCTCTATGCTGGTACCTCTTATTGCCAAACTTTACACACTGATTAAATAAATCATGGTTGGATAATTCTCTTATAGCTCGCACCATGTCGCCACCGATGGCATTGCGTTTTTCTGCGGCATTTAGTGGTACAGCTTCATTTAGACGAGAAAACATATCTTCGATTAGTTCATCATCATCTGTATCCACTCCTATAACAGGTAAAACAAATGAATCGAATTTTATTTTTATTTTCGGATATTCTTTAGCAATATCCTCGTAACTAAGGCTCGCAAGCGCGAGCTCAGGGTTTCGCTGGTACTCAAAATCACCTGCTAAGGTAAATACCCCGTCCACAAACTCCCAAATCGTTTCTAAACGTTGACGACCATCAATAACAGCATAGTTAATGCCTGTTTCTGTTTGTCTCTCTCGATTAAATGTATGAAAATAAATTTTAGGGATATCATAATCATTTAATATTGAGTCAATTAGAAGTTGCTTTTTTTCTTTTGTCCATACACCACCCATTCTTTGGTATGGTGGATCAAGTTTGATTTCATCGCGTTCTGAATAAAGCAGCATAATAGTACTATTTTTTATAGGTGACGTTTCTATATAGTTCATGTTAACTCTCCTTTTATTATATCTCCTATACTAGCCAACTCAGGAAACAGCTGAAACTTCGTTACTCCTAGCAAGTGTAATTGTTTTAAAATATTCTCTTTGCTCGCATTAGGTATTGTGTACTTAATGACATGAGAAGAATCACCTACATTCTCAACGGCGATGTTTTCGTGATGATGTATAGTAAAGACACCATGCTGAGCCTGGATTCTCGCGTTATTTCTAGTTGCAATTGTCGCAAGTGGCATTAATTGAGTTCTTGTGTTTTGAGCAAGTGCTTCTACCGAATAATTTAATAATTCAGTGTCTTCAAATGAGGGTATGAAAAACTCTTCATCTGCATTATTTATACCCGCATTCTTGTTCATTTCAGATGGTCTTAGTGACCAGAGAGCAGCATCTGTATCTTCATGTTCAGCATGATTTTCAATTGCAAAATAAAGACCTACTAAAGGACTTTCACTCCAATCGAGTAGTCGTGTGGGAACACCGTAATGCTGCATAAGGAATAACCAATCAAAAGATTCCTTTGGTGTACTCTTAACTAACATTGCCGCACTCTGCTTAAATTTTTTTATCAAAGTGGATTCAGAGGGTGCCGCGTCAAGACGCAAATAACCTGGAGTCAAATGCCAATCAATGTCTGCCTGACCACGATACCAAATAGCACCAGAGTAATTATTATTATCTTCCGCTAACGCTACCAGGAGATCCTGAACAGATCCTATTTCTTTTTCAATCAATTTTATCTCCCTTTAATAATTGCCATTAAGAAAAACAGGGTCAGAGAGCAATTGTTTCTAATATTAGAAACAATTGCTCTCTGACCCCTATTACTCCAGCTTCCTGTAAAAAAACGAAGCAGGCGGCAAGGTCCAGAGATTAACCGGCCCGAACATCAGATCGGGCCAGCTTATTTTTTTGTGTTTGTTCTGTTTTACTGTAACGGTTTTTTCTGAACCGGTTTTAACCTCTGTAGTTACCCGCATTTTGAATCACCACAGCTCAGACAGGTCATGCAGCCGTCCATACTGATAACGGCTTTGGTATTGCATTTACTGCACAACTGCGAGTTTGGCGGGAAATCGCTGATTTCGTTCGCCTCCGATTTTTCTGCGCCGGCGCCGCCACCGCAATGAATAGCTTCATACTCCCTTCTCTTGGCGTCGAGCATTTCTCTCTGGCAATCGTCCATGCCGTTGTCTTTGATCATGCCGATCATTTTCATGTGGCATTCGATGGCATCGCCGATCTCGCAGACCAGTGAGGGTTTGTACTTGCCGCCTTTTTTAAAGTAACCACCGCGCGGGTCGAACACGCTGCGCAGTTCGTCGACAAGAAATGTGGCGTCGCCGCCTTTTCTGAACACCGCCGAGATGATGCGTGTCAGTGCGACGATCCATTGAAAGTGATCCATGTTTTTTGAGTTGATGAAAATCTCGTAGGGGCGGCGCAATTCATGTTCGGTGCCCTGGTTTAACAACACGTCGTTGATGGTGATGTACAGCGCGTGTTCGGATTGCGGGGTTTTTATCTTGTAGGTCGAACCGAGCAGCATGTCCGGGCGCTCCAGCTTTTCATGCATCTGGATTATTTCTGCCCCCTTTTTATCTGTGGTTTTTTTCGGCGCGGTGTTTTCAGCTTCGGCCACATCAGCATCATTGTTCACGACTTCGTAACCGATGATTTTATTTTTTATTTCGATGGTCATTTTGTTTTACCTTAATAATTATTTTATATGCGGCTGTTAAAATTTTCCGTAATAGCCTTCTTTCAGTGCATCATATAAATTTGCGGCGGTGTGTTTCTCACCGTCGTAATCGATCTCATCATTGCCTTTCGCTTCGATGGTGGTGCCGTCTTCGAGTGTGAAACGGTAGGTGGTGTTTTCCAGATCGGACTCTTTCACCAGCACACCCTGGAACACTTCCGGGTTGAAGCGGAAGGTGGTGCAGCCTTTCAGATCTTTCTCGTAGGCGTACAGATAGATATCCTTGAAATCCTCATATGGAAAATCGGTTGGGATGTTGGCGGTTTTCGAGATCGATGAGTCGATCCATTTTTGCGCGGCCGCCTGGATATCGACATGCTGTTTCGGTGTGACATCGTCGGCACTGATGAAATAGTCCGGCAGTTTTTCGCCTTCTTCTTCCGAGAAAGGTTTTGCATTTTTGTTGATTATCTCGCGATAAGCCAGCAGTTCGAACGACCAGACATCGACATTTTCCTTGCTCTTTTTGCCTTCACGGATGATGTTGCGTGAGTAGTGGTGCGCAAAACTCGGTTCGATGCCGTTGCTGGCATTGTTGCCGATGGACAGCGCGATGGTGCCGGTCGGTGCGATGGAACTGTGGTGGGTAAAACGCGCACCGATTTCTTCCAGCTCGGCGACCAGTTCAGGATTCACCTCGGCGATCTGCTGCATGTAGCGGCTGTAGCGGGCGTGCAACACTTTGCCTTTGATACTCGCGCCCATTTCCCAGCCATCTTTTTTCATCTCGGGGCGGCGGCTCAGCATCTCGGAGGTCACTTCAAAATCCTGTTCGAGGATGGGAGCCGCACCTTTTTCTTTGGCCAGATCAAGCGCCGCTTGCCAGCCGGCCATCGCCAGTTCGCGGGTGACTTTTTCGGTAAAGGCCAGTGATTCTTCCGAACCGTAACGCACGCCCATCATGGTCAGCGCCGAACCCAAACCCAGGTAACCCATACCATGACGACGTTTGCTCTCGATCTCATCGCGCTGCTGTTGTAGCGGCAGGCCGTTGATCTCGACCACATTATCCAGCATGCGGGTGAAGACCTTCACCACTTCGCTATAAGTGTCCCAGTCGAAACTGGCATTTTCGGTAAACGGTTCTTTCACCAGATGCGTCAGATTGATCGAACCCAGAAGACAGGCACCGTAAGCAGGTAATCCCTGTTCACCACAGGGATTGGTGGTGCGAATATTTTCACAGAACCAGTTGTTATTCATCTCGTTGTATTCATCGATCAGGATGAAACCCGGCTCGGCGTATTCGTAAGTTGAAGTCATGATGACGTTCCACAACTTGCCGGCATCGATGGTGCGATAGATGCGGCAGGCGACCTTGCCTTCCTCATTTTCGATGTAGTTGTCTTTGATCGGCCAGTTGCGCCAGATTACCTGATCAGAATCCTGCAGGTCGATGCTGTGGGTTTCCACCTCTTCTTCGGTCAGCGGAAAAGCCAGCGGCCATGGCGCGTCATTTTTTACCGCTTCCATAAATTCACTGGTGATCAGCAGCGACAGGTTGAACTGGCGCAGGCGGCCGTCTTCACGTTTGGCACGGATAAAATCCAGCACATCAGGGTGGCCGACATCGAAGGTCGCCATCTGCGCACCGCGGCGACCGCCGGCTGAAGAGATGGTAAAACAGACCTTGTCGTAGATGTCCATGAACGACAGCGGGCCGGAAGTGAGCGCACCGGAACCGGAGACGTAAGCATCGTTCGGTCGCAGGGTGGAAAATTCGTAGCCGATGCCTGCGCCGGATTTTAAAGTCATGCCGGCTTCATGCACCTTCTGTAAAATGTTATCCATGGAATCGTGAATCTTTCCAGAGACGGTACAATTGATGGTTGACGTTGCCGGCTTGTATTCTTGCGCACCGGCGTTAGAAATGATGCGCCCGGCAGGCACTGCGCCCTGCTTCAACGCCCAGAGAAATCTTTCATACCAGTGCTGCTGTTTTTCTGGCGTGTCTTCGATCTCTGACAACGCGCGAGCAACACGTGTAAAAGTGCCTTCGACACACAGGTCAACCGCTTCACCGCGGCTGTCTTTCAGCTGATATTTACGTTCCCAGATGTCTTCTGAAGCGGGTTGTAATGGAACTTCGATACGTTCGTTTGTGTTAATAGAAGGGCGTGTAACAGTACTCATTAAGCAATCTCCTGCGCTATAACAGCATATTATAATATGCTATATATAGTGTTATTATTATTATTAGATACTACATATTGTGCATATTAAAAGATAACACGCAAGTCAACTTGACCTATATCAAGAAAATATTTTTTACAGCTGAATTTCTTGCCCATATCTAAAAACAGTATTGCCAGCTTCTTCATACCCGGTATGATGAGAATCAATTTATCTATACTGCGATTTCGTTAAGCTCTTACTTATCAATCTCACAACATTCGACGACCGCCATGACTAACAAAAACATTTCACAATTTATGCAGAAAGCCGGGACTTACGGGCTACAGGAATTTCTTGAGATCATGGGCGAACTGTCTCAGGAAAGCACCAAAAAAGGCCTGCTTTCCCGGCAGCAAAAAGAACTGATCACTCTGGGGCTGGCATTATATAAAAACTGTCAGCGCTGCATCGATATTCATAGCGCTGAAGCGAAACGACTGGAAGCGACAGACCTGCAACTTTGTCATGTAAAAAAAGTAATGTTTTTCATGAAGGCCGCGCCGCATGGTGACAGCAATCTGTGGGACGACTGGGTGACCAACTGGAAGGATTACAGTTATTCAAAAGTCAGGGAAAGGCGGCAGTTAAGAGAAATGGTCGCATTGGCCATCGCCATAGTCATGCAACATGAAAAACAGATCCACCTGCATCTGACAGCAGCTTTAGATATTGGTGTATCGATAGAGCAGATATTCGAGATCGTGCCACTGGTCATGTTGATGGATGGTGCGCCGACACTCTCACAGATTCCCAGGTTACTGAGGTGTTATGAGGAATATCAGAAGTCAGACTGACTCGGATATTATGCAAACCGATGGATATAATCTCTGGACCAACTCGGGCCGACGCACCGGTTTCTGCACTTGCATCACCTCAGATAAACCGGCACACTAACTTCGATAAGTTAGGCTCCATCGCGCCATGCTGGGCGATGGCACGTTAACCAGCGAAAACGACTGCAAGTTCAAAAACCTTGATTCAAATCATATAGATCACCGAATTATCATGTAGAGTCAACTCAGCAGTTGTATAAAAAATTTTATAGGTGTTAGAAATGATTACGTACAAGGATCTTAACGAGCAGAATCATCATATTACCGAGCTATCAAATGTGCTTCGTTATTTATTGAGGGATCGCGCAATGTGCGACACGGAGACCTGCTGCAACCTCTTCAACAATTACGTGTCGCTGTTAAAAGAGCATATAGAAATTGTTGACAAAAACATGTACAGCGACCTGCTGGCAAGCCCCGATAAAAACGTTAATAATGTCGCCAAGAACTTTATGTCAGGTTCCGTAGAAGTAAAGAAAATACTACAGACATTCAGCAAGCAATGGTGCCCTTCTAAAAACAATAATAGTTTAAAAATTAAAGATCACGGACAGTTTCTGGATGCCATGGACGAACTGTTTGATATTGTTTTGCAACGTATTCAGAATGAGACCGAGCATCTTTATCCTCTGGTGCGCAGCCTTGGCAATTAGTTGTTTTTTCAGCAAATAATTTAAACTAAAGTAACTTAAACTCAGCCAGCAACGGTGTGTGGTCAGACAGCTTGTCCCATGGCTGGTCGTGTAGACGTTGGCAGTGCACGACATCAAACCCGCGATAATAAATACGATCCATCGACAGAACAGGTAATAGAGTCGGGAAAGTGCGCGCATAGGAACCTCGCATACTTTTAAAAACTTCCCTGACACCCAGATCCTGATGCAGATAACTCTCGGCATGGCCACGCCAGTCATTGAAGTCGCCAGCGATAATCAGTGGCTCATCTGCTGGAACATGAGAACTGATACGTTTAGCCAGGGTTGAAAGTTGAGACGCTCTTTCTCGCCCGAACAAACCCAGATGGACACAGATAACATGGATATTCTGCTCGACACCAGGGATCCGGATAATGCCATGCAACAGACTACGGCTGGCCGAACGCATGAAGGAAACATCGATATTTTCCCAGTTGATGAACGGGTATTTACTCAGGATGGCATTGCCGTGGTGACCGGATTTATAGATAGCATTCTTGCCATAGGCATGATGCGACCAGACTTGATCAGCTAGAAATTCAAACTGCCGATTGTTCGGCCAGTCATCAAAACGATTGTTGGAGATAACGCGTTCGCCGTGTATCTCCTGCAGGAGCAGCACATCGGCATCGACCAGACGTAACGATTCTTTTATGTCATGCAGGATAAAACGAAGATTACTGGTACTGAATCCTTTATGAATATTGTAAGTCAGAACTTTGATCGATGTGCCGGACATAACCTTTCTGAATTATTCTGTTTTCCGTTTATCTTTGGCGTTAAAATGAAAACTGCATATAAACTAATATATGAGTCGCGCAGTGACCGTCGAATTATTTCCGCTCCTATTGTTAATTATAATCGCAAATGGTGCACCGATATTAGCCCGGCGACTATTAAATAACGATTTTGACCTCGCTGTTGATTTCGGTCAAAAATTGTCCGACAAAAATCGTCTGTTTGGCCCTTCAAAAACATGGCGCGGCATATTCGCTGCGCTACTCGCCACAACGGTCGCCGCATGGTTATCAGGTTACGCTCCGGCGACCGGTATGCTAGTCGCCGGTTATGCGATCGCTGGTGATCTGAGCTCCAGTTTTATCAAACGTCGGTTATCGATGAAACCGAGCAGTATGGCACCGCTGCTTGATCAGATACCCGAGTCACTGCTACCTGCCTTCATGTTGAAAGAGGTTTTTAATCTCGATCTTTCAGCAATAGTCTCACTGGTATTGATTTTCATCATAATAGAGTTACTGCTTTCCCATATACTCTACAGGTATGGTGTGCGAAATAAACCCTATTAATTTTTGCCCGGACTTCACCCTATGCTTCAGACGAAAGATGAAATAGTTAATCTTCCTAACCTGGTCAGCCTGATAAGAATCCTGATGGCACCTGTGCTGTTTTACTTTGCCTTCACACAGCAGCCATACTGGTTTATCGGGGTATTACTGTTCGCAGAATTTACCGATGTGCTCGACGGTTTTCTGGCGAGGACCTTGAATCAGATAACAGAGATGGGTTCACACCTCGATAGCTGGGGCGATTTCGTGATCTATTCGACGATAGCGGTCTGTGCCTGGATACTATGGCCGGACATCCTGTTACGTGAGAGCCTCTATTTCATCATCATCGTGCTCTGCTTCACCCTGCCGGCACTGATCGGTTTCATCAAGTTCCGGCGTTTCACCAGCTACCACACCTGGAGCGTAAAGCTGGCGGTCGTCATCACTGTTTTAAGTTACATCCTGCTTTTTTCCGGCCTGCTCGACTGGCCTTTTCGTGTTGCCGCCCTGTTCTGTTTGTATGCAGCGATCGAAGAGATCGCAATCACGCTGTTGATCCATCATGAACATGTTGACGTGAGGACGGTATGGCAGGCAATTAAATATAATCGGGAAAACAGATAACACCGGTCAGGTAATCCATTATTTGAAAATTAGAGTAAAGTTTAACTCAGTAACTGAAGTTTCACTGGACGCGCCAAACAGTTTTACACTATCGGCACGCCGCAAAAGCATAATGCCGATCTGAATCGAGAATAATTTATATAATCAATTCATTTATCACTCGGGGGAAAAACGCATGAATACGCAAAATTCCACAATCAATAATCAGCTAGCGATTATTTTATCAGTGATTTTCTTTTTACTGATTTTCTCTGTCCTGATGATACCAGGCAAAAGTGAAGCGATACCCGCGTTTGCCCGCAAATATAATATGAGCTGTGTCGCCTGTCATGCGGCCTTCCCCAGGCTCAATGAATTTGGCGAGCAGTTCATCCGTGATAACTACCGCTTACCCAACTGGAAGGACTCAACGGTAAAGACCGGTGATGAAATGCTTGCGCTACCGGACAGCGTGCCACTGGCGCTTCGCACCCAGGCATTCGTACAGGCACGAGAAGCCGATGCGGTCGATATAAATACTGGTGACACCCTCTCTGCTGATACCGATTTTCAGTCACCTTACCTGATCAAACTACTCTCAGGCGCGCCTTTATCCGATCACATCAGCTACTATTTTTATGCCATCTTTGCCGAGAAAGGTGATAACGGTTCCGTGATCGTAGAAGACGCCTGGTTCTCTCATGATGATATCTTCGGCACCGACATCAGTTTGATGCTCGGACAATTCCAGGTATCAGACCTGATGTTTCCCCGTGAGACACGACTGACTTTTCAGGACTTCATGGTCTACCGTATGGCCGGCCTGACCTATGACCGTGGAACAGTTTTTAGTTACAGCGCCGGCGCCGTCGATCTGTCACTGGGACTGGTTAACGGCAACGGCATCTCGGAAAACAACACCATCAACAGCCCCGGTTATAAACGTCCCGATCACCTGTTCGACAACAACAGCGGTAAAGCCGTATTCGGCCGAATCGGTGGTGACATCGCCAGTGTCAATATCGGTCTGTTCGGTTATTCCGGCACGCAGAAAAATGCCATCGCACCTGCCGGCACGAAAAACGGTAATCGTGATACTGACAAGATTTCTTACGGTCTCGACCTGTCCGGTAAGGTTGGCTACAAGACCTACTGGTTTGCACAGTTCCTGCAAAACGACTGGGATGAGTTTATCAATGAGAATACCAGGTACCGCTGGTTCGGCAGTTTTATCGGTGTTGATTACATCCACAGTGATCACTGGGTTTATTCCCTTTTATACAATTACGCCGATGCTAACGACCTGAAAAACACGGACACTGTTTTCGAGGGCATCGCCATAAATTCATTAACGCTGTCGGCATCCTACTACTTCATGCGTAATGTAAAAGGGGTCATAGAAGTCAACCTCGACCTGCTCGATACCGTCGATAAGACGGGCAATTACTGGACGGGACACCTCACCGGTGAGAATTACGCGCTGGTAGGATTCGATGCTGCTTTTTAATGCGGCGATCGGCATGCACTAAACGGTCGGCTAACGGATACGCTGACGAACGGCCTTATGAAATTCCATCACCAGCAGCACAGTAAGAGCTAATCCCAGCAGCTCCAGCCAGTGCTGTGGTGATACCGGCTGTATACGCAGCACGTCACTGATCCATGGCGTATACATGGCGACAATATGTACCAGTTGTGCAACCGCTGTGCCGATCAACAGTATCGGATTGCGCAGCGGGTTATGTCGAAATACCGAACGCACTTCAGAGCGACAGTTAAACACGTGAACGTTCTCGAACAGCACCATCAGCAACAAGGTTCCATTTCGCGCCTCGTCCAGGGTAAAACCTCTGCTGAGAAGCCACTGAAACACAAGAAAAGCGACCGTGCCGATAACCAGCGCCGAGATCACGACCCGCTCTATCATCAGTCGATTAAAGATAGCTTCTCCCGGCGCCCTCGGTGGACGGCGCAGCTCGTCACCTTCACCGGGTTCAAATGCCAGCGCCACATCCTGTATACCATTGGTTACCAGATTCAACCAGAGTAGCTGCACCGCCACCAGCGGTAACGGCAGGCCGGTGAGCATGGCAAGCGTGAACAAAACCAGTTCGGACGCGCCGGTAGAGATCAGCAAAAATATCACCTTGCGCACATTGGCATAGGCAACACGCCCTTCCTCAACACCGGCGACAATCGAATCAAAATTGTCATCGGTAATGATAAGGTCGGCAGTTTCCCGGGCTACATCGGTACCACCCAGACCCATGGCGACTCCGACCTGGGCAGCACGCAGCGCCGGCGCATCGTTGGCACCATCACCGCTGACAGCAACGAAATGGCCGTTACGCTGCAACGACTGCACGATGTCCAGCTTTTGGTGTGGCCCGACGCGGGCGAATACCCGCGCCTTACCGGTGATCTGATCGATGGTTCCCGCGTCGAGAGCCTTCGCTAACTCGGGGCCGGTAACCACCTGCTCGGTACGTTCCACCAAGTGTAATTCCTGTGCGATAGCAAAAGCGGTCGCAGGATGATCGCCAGTGATCATCGCCACCTCGATGCCCGCCCGCCGACAGGCAGACACCGCTGTTTTCGCCTCGGCACGTAACGGGTCGATGATGCCTACCAGACCAATCAGTACCAGCCCCCGCAGGTGCTCCTCGCCAAACACCTCATCCGGGCGCAGTTCAATCTGACCAGCAACCAGCGCTATCACCCGATAACCATCGCATGCCAGTGTCTGCGCCTGCTGCTCGATCAATGCTTGTTCTATCATTACGTCCTGACCGGGCATCGCCATGGTGGCACACATTGGTAACAACCTTTCCAGCGCACCTTTGACGAAGACTGCCTTTTTGCCATTCACTTCATTCAGACTGGCGGAAAACAATCGTTCAGATTCATAGGGGATACTGGCAATTTCGGGAAAACTATTGTCTGCATCTGCCTTCACAACACCGGCCTTGTGAGCCATGACCAGAAAAGCCACATCCACAGCATCGCCATAATGAGACCAGCCGGCGTCAGTGCGACCGAGAAAACCTTCGTTTGTCAGCACCGCCACCTGGCATAATCGCTGCAGCAACACGATCTCATCGGCTGATGGCGCACCGTGCTGCTTTTGGATCACACCATCCGGTACGGTACCTTCACCACCAACCTGCCACGCACCACCGTCAGGAAAAACAATGTTACGTGCAGTCAATTGATTAACGGTCAGCGTACCGGTCTTGTCCGTTGCGATGAAAGTGCAGGAACCCAGTGCTTCCACCGCCAGCAGACGGCGCACGATAACATTGCGCCTGGCCATACGCCGCATACCGATAGCCAGCGCGACGGTGAGTGCCACCGGCAGGCCCTCGGGAATAACCGAAACGGCCAGTGCTACGGCAAGCAGGAACACTTCACTAAACGCCGTACCACGCATCAGTCCTACGGTGAATATCACCAGTACCACGAGGCCGACGAAGATCGCCACAAAATGGGTGAACCTGTCCATGCGAACCTGCAACGGTGCCCTGGGTGGCGGTTCGAATAAGACGTCAGCAGCGATACCGCCCAGCACCGTGTTAAGCGCGGTGCTGACCACCACGCCCCGGGCCCGCCCGCGACCAATCAGCGTTCCCGTGAAAAGCATATTGAGCCGATCACCCAGCACCGTGTCAACAGCGCACACAGTACTATGGTCTTTCATCACCGGTAGCGATTCACCCGTCAATAAGGATTCGTCCACCTCCAGATCATGCGACAAAAACAGACGTAAATCGGCGGGCACCTTGTCGCCAGATTCCAGAAAAACAATATCACCCGGCACTAATTCATCCGCATGAATTTCGTAAGTTTCACCCGCACGCAAAACGCGGCAGCGGATATTAACCAGTTCCTGTAGTGCGGCGGCGGCACGCTGAGCGGAATATTCCTGAAGACTACCGATAACCGCATTGATAAGCAGCACGGCTGTGATAAAACCTGCATCAGACCACTCTTTTATCACGATCGATAAAACAGCGGCTGCGACCAGAACATAGATAAGCGGGCTTTTAAACTGATGCAGGAAGACCGTCCCGATGCCCGGCATTTTTGCCTGGGGCAGGACATTACGCCCGTATCGCTGCAGGCGGGTCATGGCCTCACCATGAGTTAGACCGTGAAGTGAACTCTTTAATGCAACTAAAACATCGTCGACCGATACCGCATGCGGCGAAGAGACAGGGTCAGCCACATCGGCAGCCATCGCGCCAGCGCTATCCACTGAGGTATCATCGGCATGGCTGATATTGCCCATAATAGAACCCTGAGTTTGTCAGTACTGACTAACTATAAATCCATACACACGATGTTACAGACTCGGCAAACGTTCAGGCAAATGTTCTCGAATCTCTTTTGCGTTGAGATGCGATATATTTTTCGCCAGCTCAAAACAGACCAGCTTTTGTGTTTGTGCCGTTAACTGGCTACGGAGGCCACCTAAAAATCCTGGCGCGGCAACCAGCATGAGTTGTTTAAACTTTCCGTCTTTACGCGCGGCATCCAGTTGACTGGCAATTTTTCTGGCAAAGTTTATGTTCTCCTGTTGTTTCGGGCTGACCTCATCCTGATAGGCATGACCGCCACCGCCCCCTTTACCATTGCTGCGCCCGGGCAGATCACTGGTCATGTTCCGTTCAGGCAAGCGTGCTTCTGTATGCACGATACTCTCAATTTCTTCTATCGGCCCGATACGAGAATCTACTGAAAAAATACGTGCTTTACTATTATCAGCAACAACTAACCAGGTTAATTTCATTGTCCCACCCCATCGATGTTATTTACTCATAGTCATTAAGCATCCACTTTGAGCGCGTCATGTTGATATCAATCAAGGAACATACAGGAAAAATACCAGAGTCTGGTCGAAATTTACACTATAAAATAACCACCTGTATAAAAAGGTTTGGTTTATTGAGGGAGAGTTAGAGCTTATAACTGTAAAAACACGTAGTTTCATGAGAGAACATAAAAGTATTCAGTAATTCTTCCGTATCCAACACTAAGCGGCAGCTTGCTTACTCATGATAATTATTTAAAAACTCTCCAAGGGAGACATTCAGGACCGGTTAAACATTAAATCCCTGCCTCACCCTTTTCCCTTTCCGGGCAAAAAAACATCCGCAAGGTATTGATAACTTTAAGGTAGTCAGAAATGACTTAAAACCTTCTCCAGTATAAATACACCTGTTTTTATCAATAATCAGAACTTAACGGATCGGAGCAACGTCTACAAACGGTATAAATGAGACAAAAATACGGCGTATATTCTCGTGAAGACATACAGAACTATAATTTGCGCAGTTGTAATAAGCCTGATCTCCCTGAGCTTTCCCGCCCAGGCGATGACGCGCCATCACATCGTAAAAACACCGCAACAAGCTAATCACGCTGTCGACACTTATGCGCTCGCCCGTCTGTACCCGCAGTCCTCAGACTATCTCTGGCTGCACCAGCAGAAACCTGGTGCCAGGACATATGATGCGCTGGAATTTATTGGTCGCTCGGTTAATCATGGCCTTGATCCCAACGACTATCATCAGGATCTATTGCTGCAACTTGACCCCACACGCAATAAATCGGATGCACACCTCTTTGACCTTATGCTTACCGATGGCCTGCTAAAGCTGATTCATGATCTATCCACCGGACGGCTGGATCCGACCGTCGTTGATCCTGAATGGTCGATCCCTCGCCCGCTATTCGACGCCACAGCGTTTCTGCAACAGGCACTATCTTCTGATCACTTCAAAGCCTGTCTATTGTCACTGATCCCGACATCAGTTCAATATCGAAAGTTAAAAATTGCAGCTGCTCGTTATCAGGCATATGTTGGCCGGGGTGGTTGGGCAACCATCACTGGAGTACCTGAATTGCGAGCTGGCGCTTCCCATAAAAATATCCCCGCTATCCGTCATAGACTGGCTATCGAAGACGAATTACTTGAACCTGTGGACCTCGATCAGCAGAACCGCTACGGTGAAAAGCTGGAGCAGGCCGTCAAACGTTTCCAGCGACGTCATAGTTTAACGGTCGACGGTATTATCGGGCCGGCCACCATCCGTGCATTAAATATCTCTGCTGAAGATCGCCTGCAACAGATAAGCATCAATCTGGAACGGCTACGCTGGCTACCCGACGATCTTGGTAAACGTTACATCATGATCAACATTGCCAACTATCGACTGACTGCAGTAGAAGATAACAAGGTCAAACTGGACATGCGTGTCATCGTCGGCAAGGCGAAACGCCCGACTCCCAGCTTCAGCAGCAAGCTCACCTATATCGTATACAACCCGCGCTGGTATGTTCCACATAAACTGGCTCGACTCGACCTGTTACCGAAGCAACAGAAAAACCCTGACTTTTTCAACCACGAAAATATCCGTGTTTATAATCTCGTCAATGGCATAAAGGTCGAGCGTGATCCTGATTCCATCGACTGGCATACCTTAACCAGGCGCCACTTCCCCTATCAACTGGTACAGGATCCAGGCAAAAAAAATGCCCTTGGGCGACTGAAGTTTATCCTGCCTAACCCGTGGAACATCTATATGCACGACACACCATCGAAGTATCTGTTTAGCCAGAACGAAAGAAATTTCAGCTCCGGCTGTATCCGGGTGGAAGACCCTTTCGCACTGGCAAAATTCAGCCTGGGTGGAACCCCGATACTGCAGCCACTGGTGGATGAAGATAAAGGCAACATAAGTCACCGCACAAAACTGAACAACCCCCTGTCTGTGTATGCGGTCTATAGTACTGTCTGGCCTGATGGAGACGAGATCATATTCTCGCCCGATAGCTACCAGCGGGATCAAAAAATGGCTCAATATCTCTAATATCCCCCCTGATATATTATGGATATACCCCTATACGCCGCAGCTCCGGCATGGCTACACCCCCTATAAATCTTCTGCATACCCCCCAATATTGCTGAAAATTCATCATATTCAACTATAATCCCGTGGCACAAATTAATTTAGATTTCTATCTGAGAGTACTTGATGTCACCCAGTTCCAGCCGTCCGCAGCAAAAAGCAATCGCTGATATAAGCCCTGACCGTCGCCGTTTCCTGCAATTTGGCGTTGCTGCCACGACCTCGTTATTATTACCAAACGCTTTTGGCAGCGTTCTAAACGGGCTGGTTACAGAGCCTGAACGCAAACTCTCGTTCTATAATCTGCATACCGGTGAAAGCCTGAATACGACCTACTGGGCAGACGGGCAATACCAGGCCAGCGAATTAACCGCCATCAATCATATACTGCGGGATCACCGGACCGGTGAGACCACCGATATGGATACCAGGCTACTTGAGCTGTTGAACGTTCTGCACAGTAAAATGGACAGCAAACAGGCATTCCAGGTCATATCCGGCTATCGCTCAGCAAAAACCAATGCTGCCCTGCACAGGAAAAGTAATGGCGTCGCTAAAAAGAGTATGCACTTACAGGGAAAAGCCATCGATATCCGGCTGCCCGACTGCCAGCTATCAGACCTGCACAAAGCCGCACTAAGCTGCCGCAAAGGTGGTGTCGGTTATTACCAGAAATCAAACTTTATCCATGTCGATACCGGACGTGTACGCCACTGGGGTTAAACCCGCCTGCCAGCCTCACGGATAGCTGTAACAGCACAGCCTGGCATATTGCATGCCTGGATTCCAGGCACACACCAGCACTCGAGCACAATCAGCATCTCTCTCGATTTTTCGCTTTAGCGAACTGTCACACAGCTTCTCTGTCTATTTTTTACAGCGCCGGGTTTATATAGCGCCGGATTGCTATAGCACTGGCCAGATACGATAAAAATTCGACCGCAGGTTTTTTCTCATAGCGGAGGAAACACACGATGACATACCTGTACCAACAGCATTCACTAAAAACGGCTATCGATAAAACGCTTCAGTATTTGCTCCTGTTCACCAGTCTGTTATTCACAGGCTGGTTACAGGCCGAACCAGCGTATTCAAAAGTGATCGAAGTCACGCTGGGCGACTACCGTTATATGCCTCATAATATTCAACTGGTCGTCGATCAACCAGTGGTGTTGCACCTGGTCAACGTCGACGCCTTTACGCCACACAATTTCACGCTGAAAGACGACAGTGACGGGCTTGATGTCGATATCGATATCCCGGCCGGTGAATCAGTCAATGTGAACCTGATGCCCCTGTTCGCCGGCAGCCATACTTTCTACTGCAACAAACAATTTCTGTGGATGGAGAGCCATCGCGAAAAAGGCATGGAAGGAACGCTGACCGTCGTGCCACAACACCAGGAAAATGGAGCAGCAAAGAGACCGCTGCAACAACAGACAGATCAAGAGGTCGAGTAACCCGGCATGCGCGTACTGCTAGTCTCAGCCAATCGCGAACACCTGCCAGACCCGATCTTTCCACTCGGACTGGCTTATGTTGCAGCAGCAACCCGGAAGGCCGGCCATGAGATCGACGTTGCCGACCTCTGTTTCGGCAATCATCCGCTGAAAGAATTACGCCAGCAGGTGGCAGAATTCCAGCCGGAAGTGATCGGCCTGTCGCTGCGTAATATCGATAACGCCGCCTACCCGCTCACCGTCGATTACCTGGCTCTACACCGTGAAGTGGTTGACGTTTTGCATGCGACCAGCAATGCTCCGGTGGTACTCGGCGGCTCGGGTTTTTCCATCATGCCAACGGCCTATATGTTTGAACTCGATGGTGACTGGGGGGTTGTCGGCGAAGGTGAACGGTCATTTGTGGCACTACTGCAAGCGATAGAACAGGGGCTCGATCCTTCCGGTATTGCAGGTCTGGTATCACCTGCCTGTAAAACCAGAAATTCACCCGCTCACCCCATCTACCCGCAGCGCCCTCTGAACTGGTCAGAAAAGCTACAACCCCTGCGCGAACCATTTGATTATGCGCGTTACATACGACGCGGTGGTACCGGCAATATCCAGACCAAACGCGGCTGTGTTTTTAAATGCAATTATTGCACCTACCCGTTGCTGGAAGGTAATCGTTTTCGCACACGCGATGCAGTCGATGTGGTTGATGAGATCGAAAAACTGCAACAGGACTACGGCCCGCACCCCGTCTTTTTTGTCGACTCCATTCTCAACTTTCCACGCGGTCACGTAGAAGCCATCTGTGAAGAGATACTGCGACGCAAACTCGACCTCCGCTGGAGCTGTTACGCGACGCCGATAAAGCTCGACCGGAAACAGGCACAGCTGATGGCGGCTGCCGGTTGTGAAGGCATCGAACTGGGCAGCGATGCGGTCGATGATGAACAACTGGCCCGGCTCGGAAAATCATTCGATGCAGCGATCGCACGACGCGCAAACCGTTATTGCATGGAAGCCGGATTAAAAGTCTGCCAGACCATCATCTTCGGCGCACCGGGTGAGACCGAAGACAGCGTGCGCGCCACCTGCAAAGCGCTACGAGAAATGCAGCCGACAGCCGTCGTCGCCATGACCGGTGTCCGACTCTACCCGGGCACGCCCCTCACCTTGTCACTGATCGAACAGGGCAAAGTCGTGGCCGATGAAATTGGTCTGTTACCCGCATTTTATATCGAGCCGGCGGTCAGAAATTTTCTCCCCGGATTCCTGCAACTTCAGGCCTATGAGACCGGCAACTGGGTATTGCCCGGATTAGTGGAACCGATACAGCCGCTCAATCAGCGACTACTGCGCAAACTGGGTGTCGCCGGCCCGCTCTGGCGATTGCTTCATAAACCCTGGATGCAACGCTTCTACCGGGGCAACTTCAAGCACCCCAATACTAGCTGGGGCGTACCCAATGCCTCAAAAAAAGTGGTGTAGCAACAATCTCAGCCAACGATGCCAGAATAAAAAAGCACAGGCACAGGCGCAACCGCCAGTGCAATTGCAAGCAAGAACTGACGATAAGAAAACAGGCGACTTAAACCAGCGATTAATCCGATACCGCCACCACCACCGATCAGCACATTTCCCGGCAGGTTTAATAACAGCACCAACGCGATAAACCGATGACGGATGAGGAAAGGGATAACACGATCAGGTGCCTGACTGGTCAGCACATCAATCAGATGTTCGCGCTCCATGCCCTGCAGTTCAAGCATCAAAGACTCCGCTTTTAACAGGCGAAGAAAATGCATGGCACTGACCAAACTCCGTAACGGGATAGACCTTCCGGCATAAAAACTCAGAGACAACGCCATCAATGTACAGAGGTAGACAGGGATAGCGACACTTTCGCCAAACACCATCAATAATGCCAGACCGATCTCGAGTCCCGGAACAAAAGGCAGCGACATCAATACGATGTAAACAGGAAGTGCCAGTATCAACGCCCAGCGTCCCCATGATAATTCCCAGTCAGTGAACAGCGGTTTGAGTTGCTCTATTCCCCAGTCACTCCCCATGCTCAGGAGGATTAACAGAGAAATAAAGATCAGCCCGCGCACCATCACCAGTAATGGTCTGCAACCGTCTCGCAAACACTGTTTCATAATTTACCCACCCCGGATGCAACAGCCACAGTACATATTAAAATAAAAATTAACATCAAGCGAGATAACAATTCCATTACTGATGATTAAAAGAAACCACAGCGGTGAGGGTGTTAGTGTCAAAACCGCATCAGGAAACGAGAAATATAATCACTATGAAGTCCTGCAATTTTTTATGAACGGCAACGACGTCCAGATGAAGAAAAGCCAGAAATCATTGAGCACAAGGATAAAAAATCATTGCCATCATCATCGACGGTAGTTAAAGCAGAAGCAGCATAGACAATAATCAGTGACACAAGCTCCATTAAACATGAGCAGGTCAATACGAAACATTAGCGCATTTTTCTCCGGGAGTTCTATCGCAGAAATAGCTGCACCATATGTGATCTGCCACTATCGGAAAACGCAGTGGCAAAAGATGATTAAAAAGTGGTTTCGCAAATAAGAGTAAAGCGCTAGAAATTCGCTATCTTTTCTTTAATATAGTAAAAAAAAGAATGAACCATGTCTGAAATTCAGCTTTGTTTTTTATTTCCAGATCGCTGTATTTTGTAAAAATTAATCAATGCATTGGTTGAGCTATCATGAGAATTTGTTTCGCCAGCATCATTCAGTTCCTGCAAAATGCCTGAGGCCAGTTGTTTGCCAAGTTCAACGCCCCATTGATCAAACGAATTGATATTCCAGATAAGACCCTGAACAAAAATCTTGTGTTCATAAAGTGCGATAAGTGAACCCAGCGTTGCGGGGTTCAGGCTGTTGAATAAAAAAGTGTTGGTCGGCCGGTTACCTGGAAATATTTTATTGGGTAATAAAGCATTTATCGCAGCATCATCGAGGCCCTCCGCTTTAAGCTCGTCATAAGCCTCCTGCTCTGTTTTGCCTTTCATCAGTGCTTCTGTCTGAGCAAATACATTAGACATGAGCGCACGATGGTGCCTGGCGATGCAACGAAAATTGGATACCGGTGCCAGTATATCTGCGGGTACGAGTTTTGTGCCCTGATGAAGCAGCTGAAAAAAAGCATGCTGGGCGGCGATACCGATTTCACCAAACACAACCGGACCGGTGCTGTAATCAACGGTTCGTCCCTGACGGTCAACAGACTTTCCATTACTTTCCATATCAGCTTGTTGTAAATACGCCGGAAATTTATGTAAATGCTGATCGTATGGCAGCACAGCGGTCGCCTGTGCGTTAAAAAAATTGTTATACCAGATACCAAGTAGCGCCATGATGATCGGGATATTTTTTTCTGATGGTGCACTTTTGAAGTGCTGATCAGCTTCATAAGCACCACGCAGGAATTCATCAAAATTTTCCTGTCCGATAGCGATGACGATGGGAAGGCTGATAGCAGACCAGACTGAGTAACGGCCGCCGACCCAATCCCACATCCGAAAGATATTGTTCTCGTCGATACCAAATGCTTTAGCCGCTTCTGCATTAGACGTCACTGCTGAAAAATGTCTGTCGATGCGGCTATCGTCCGCCATCTTGTTCATGTGCCACTGCCTGGCCGTTTCAGCATTAACCATCGTGTCCTGGGTGGTAAAGCTTTTTGATGCAATGATGAAAAAGGTGGTTGCCGGGTTCAGGTTTTCCAATGTATCGGTGATATGGTTCTCATCAATATTTGAAACATAATGAATATTCAGATCATGTAACGCATATGGTCTTAGCGCTTCGGTGACCATCAGCGGTCCAAGGTGCGATCCACCTATGCCGATATTAACCACATCGGTAATCGACTGGTTATAGCAACCGCGCCATGTACGTGTGCGAATTTTTTCAGCCAGTTTATTTACACGGTCCTGCTCCTTGCGAACAGCCGGCATAACGTCTTCGCCGTCAACCAGTACGGGGTGCCCATCCACGTTTCTAAGTGCTGTATGCAACACAGCTCTGTTTTCAGTGTTATTTATCGGCTCACCATCAAACATCCTGGTAATCCATTTTCTTACTTCACGCTCATCAGCAAGAGCGTACAGTTTTTCCATGGTTTCACTGGTGATGATGTTTTTTGAATAATCGAACAGGATGTCATTCAACTTTAGTGAAAACTTATCGAATCGTTGGGGATCAGTAGCAAACATGTCACGCATATGTGAATGAGCCATCTTGCCGAAATGGTTTTCAAGTGCTTGCCAGGCCGGTGACCGTGTTACAGAATCAATGCCTGTTCGCCTGGTTGATTTATTAGATTCAAGCATTCGTTAATATTTTAGTTTTTTATTCAGAAAAAATAATACGTAAAGCAACATATTATGTCGCATTGAGATTCTATTATTGATCTGTGTCAAAAACACTGTTCTGATTATGACTGACAATCAACAGATAATTCTAAAAATGTAGAACTCTCTGAGAAGGATGTTATATGACAGCGCAAGCCAAAGCCACACCCCATGTGTATTCATTTAAAGACGGTAATGGCAAAAACAAGAAATTGTTGGGCGGCAAAGGCGCTAACCTCTGTGAGATGACCCAGATAGGTATTAACGTGCCCCCTGGTTTTGTCATCACCACTGAAGCCTGTCTCGATTATCTCGATACAAAAAACCAGGACCTGCCACTCGAACTCATGAACCATGTGCGTGAGCAGATCAGCAGACTTGAACGGGATACAAACAAAGGCTTTGGTGACGCTGACAATATGCTACTGCTGTCAGTACGCTCCGGCTCAGCATTATCAATGCCTGGAATGATGGATACCATCCTGAATCTTGGACTGAACTCAGCCACCCTTCCCGGCCTGATAAAACAAACCGGTAATGAACGCTTTGCCTGGGATGCCTATCGGCGTTTTATACAACTGTTTGGTAAGGTGGCTCTGGGGATCAGCGATGAAAAATTCGACAGGCCCTTTGACGCCATAAAAAAACGTGAAGGTATCACTATTGATACCGACCTTTCTGCGGATCACTTTCGTGAAATCAGTGACGTCTTTCTTGATGTGGTACATGATGAAACCGGTAAACCTTTTCCTGAAGATGTCTACGAACAATTGCAACTGTCCATCAAAGCCGTGTTCAGTTCGTGGCTGGGCAAACGCGCTATCGATTATCGTCGTGAATTCAAAATTACTGCAGACATGGCGAATGGTACGGCAGTCAATATACAGACCATGGTGTTTGGCAACATGGGCAATGATTGTGCGACAGGTGTTGGTTTTACACGAAACCCCGGCACCGGTGAAAATGTGATGTTTGGCGAATTCCTTATCAATGCACAGGGTGAAGATGTGGTCGCAGGTATCCGCACCCCTAAACCGGTACACGAACTGGCCAGTGATATGCCGCAGATGCACGTAGAACTGCTGGCGCTCAGTGACCGCCTGGAAAAACATTATCGGGAAGTGCAGGACTACGAATATACCATCGAAAACAGTGTGTTCTACTGTTTGCAGACGCGCGATGGCAAGATGAATGCCACAGCGCGTGTACGCACCTCGCTGGAGATGGCCAACGAAGGTCTGATCACACGCGACGAAGCTTTATTACGTATCAATCCTGAGGAGCTGGATCAATTACTGCATCCGCGTCTTGACCCTGAATCAAAACAGATGCCAATCGCTCATGGTCTACCGGCCTCTCCCGGTGCCGCATCAGGCAAGATCGTATTTGATGCAGACCGGGCCGAACTGGCACGCGATGAAGGTGAAAAAATCATCCTGGTGCGCGAAGAGACCAAGCCGGAAGACATCCATGGATTTTTTGCGGCGGAGGGTGTGCTCACCAGCCGCGGTGGTAAAACTTCGCACGCTGCGGTGGTCGCTCGCAGCATGGGCAAACCCTGTATTGCCGGTGCCGAAGGCATCGATGTTGATGTTGAACACCACATCGCTCGTGTTGGCGATGTGACACTGCATGAAGGCGATGTCATTACCATCGATGGCGCCAACGGTAATGTCTATCTGGGTGAGATCGATATGGTGCCACCAAAATTTTCCAATGAGCTGCGCACACTACTCAACTGGTCAGACGAAATCGCTGACCTGAGAATCATGTGTAATGCAGATACCCTCGAGGCAGCCACTCAGGCATCAGACTATGGCGCCATGGGCATTGGCCTGTGCCGGACAGAACGTATGTTTAATGCACAGGACAGGTTGCCGCTGGTTATTGACATGATACTGGCAAAGGACAGAGCAGAACGCAAAGAAGCGCTGGACAGACTGCGACCAATACAGCGAGGCGACTTTAAAGATCTGTTTAAGATAATGAGCCCCAGACCAGTAACCATACGCTTGCTGGATCCGCCTATCCATGAGTTTTTACCCAGTGAAAAACAGCTTGAGCAGGAGATCGAACACCTGCGATGCCTGAGAGACACGGTGAGCGGTGTCAACGATCTGATGAACACCATGCAACTGTTAAAACGCCATGCTGACACAAAAGCCATGCCGAAACCTTTTGCACCCGGCGGTCGAGAACTGGTTGAATCGGCCATCGCAAAGAAACAGCAGATGTTATTAAAAGTGCGTGAACTGTTCGAAGTCAATCCGATGCTCGGTCATCGCGGTGTACGTCTCGGCATTACCTATCCCGAAATCTATGAGATGCAGGTTCGGGCCATACTCGAAGCTGCTGTCGAATGTAACAGGGAAGGTTTTGATGTATGCCCGGAAATCATGGTGCCGCAGGTTTGCACCGGTCAGGAATTGCTATGGGTCAGAAAAATTGTCGATGAAGTCCATGCCGATATCGAGGCAGAATATAACACTCACGTGACGTTCAAATTCGGCTCCATGATCGAAGTGGTGCGCGCCTGTATGCGCGCAGGCAGACTGGCAGAGATCGCCGAGTTCTTCTCTTTCGGTACCAACGATCTGACGCAGTCGACATTTTCGTTCTCGCGTGAAGATGCCGAGAATAAATTCCTGCCGCTGTATGAAAAAAATCATATCCTTCAGGACAACCCGTTCGAGACACTCGATGTCAAAGGTGTCGGTCGTCTGATGGAGACCGCTATCGACTGGGGGCGCAAGACCAACCCTGATCTGAAAGTCGGCATCTGCGGTGAACAGGGTGGCCATCCGGCATCCATCCGTTTCTGCAATCATATTGGTCTGACGTATGTTTCCTGTTCAGCACCACGGGTACCGATCGCGAGGCTCGCTGCTGCGCAGGCCAAGCTGACCGAAGATGATTACGTACTCGAATAAAGACAAGACCTGCAACTTTGTTCGCAGCTGAAAAAAATGAAACCTGTTAATGCCGGCTTACGCGGTCCGGCGGAGAAAATAATTGGACCAGAAAACAAACGCAGTTAAATACCCGGGTATAAAAACAGTCATCCACGGCAATGGCGCGGTCGCCCATGTCATGGGACATGTCTGTGGCGGTGTCATCGGTTATCCTATAACACCCTCCACTGAAATCTCCGAGATGTTTGAGGCATATCGTGCCAGAGGCGGTGTCAATGTCTGGGGTAAACACCCTTTTTTCTTTGAACCCGAGGGCGAACACTCCGCGCAGAGTGGTGCCATGGGTGCAACCTTAACCGGCGGACGTTTTATCTCCAATGCCTCTTCCAGTCAGGGAATTCTTTACGGCCTGGAATCGCATTATGTCACTGTTGGCAAAAAAGTCGGCGGTTTCGTGTTGCAGGTAGCGGCACGCTCGGTATCGAAACATTCATTAAACGTGATGGCCGGGCACGATGATGTTTACGCCCTGCTGTCTTCGGGTTATACCATCCTGTTTGGCAGCAACCCACAGCAGGCCGCTGATCTGGCCGCCATCGCCTACCGTATCAGTTCGCTGTCAATGATACCGGTAACCAATGCGATGGACGGATTCGCCACCAGCCACATGCAGTGTGAGACCCTGTTGCCGGAACCCGAACTGTTAAAAGAATTTCTCGGCGATCCCTCAGGCCGCATCAAATCACCAACTGTCGCCCAGGAAATGCTGTACGGCGCCAGGGGCCGGGTCTATCAACTGCAACGCTATCTGGCCAGACACGATGGTGACATACAGCCAGCCGAGCTGTCTGCACTGGACGCGTTTCTCAGCGAGCATAGCGACCAGATCGAAGCCGATAATGCCGGCAAGATGCTGGTCGATACCCGGTCATGGATACCGGAGGAGCTGCAGGGCCAGTGGCGCAGACAGTGGCTCAACGCTTTCGAAAAAGGCACGAGACAGCTGGTGCCTGCCATGGTTGATGTCAACAACCCCGGTCTCAGCGGCGGTGTACAGAACCAGCCGGATTTCCAGGCTGGCCTGGTCGATCACAAAACCCACTTCGCCAATGAGATCCCGAATTTCGTCAGACAGGCAATGGATGAATACGCTGAACTGACCGGTCGTTTTTATGATCCGGTGCAAACTTTTATGAACGATGATGCAGAACATGTAATCATCGGCCTGGGTTCGGTAACCGATGATGCCGAAGCCGTCGCCGGCTACCTGCGCACTCTCGGCAAAAAAGTCGGCGTGGTCTCGATAAAACTGCTGCAACCTTTCCCGGAAGGCGAACTGGTTGCCGCACTGGACGGTAAAAAAGCGGTGACCGTCCTGGAACGCGCAGAAGTCACCGCGCTCACCAACCTGGTCACCCAGTCACTGTTCAAGGCACGTGAAAATAATGACCTGATCCGTCACCGCGGCATCCCGCCCATCGACAGCCTGCCCAGGATCAGCACCGGTATCTTTGGCGTAGGTGGCCATGATCTGCAACCACGCCACCTGATAGCCGCATACAAAAATATGGAAAGCGCACTCAACCTGCCATTCTTCTATCTGGGCTCACAGTTTTTTGAAAAAGACCCGTCCCCGGCAAATGCAAAATTACAACAGAAGCTGAAACAGGCTTATCCAGAAACAGAATTTATGGCACTGGAAACCGAGGAAAATCCCTCGTTATTGCCTGATGACGCACTGCGCATCCGCTTCCATTCGGTCGGTGGTTACGGCACCATTGCTACCGGCAAGTTGCTCACCGATATCCTTGCCGGGGTCATGGGCCTGCACTCAAAATCTGCCCCTAAATACGGTTCAGAAAAAAGTGGTGCGCCGACTAATTTCTACATCTCACTGAGCCCGGAGCCCATCAAGATCACCAACGCAGAACTGGAAGACGTCGAGATCGTGGTCTCACCCGATCACAAGGTATTCAGTCACACCAACCCACTGCGCGGCCTCGCCGAAAACGGCACCCTGATCATGCAGTCGCATCACACGCCCATCGAAGTGTGGAAAGAACTGCCGGCGTTTGCCCGCAACACTATCCGTGAGAAGAAGATCCATTTCTATGTAGTCGATGCTTTCGGCGTTGCCAAAAAACACGCACCGGCACCGGATCTTGAAATCCGCATGATGGGCATCGCTTTTATCGGCGCGATCTGCGGCCACGTAGAGCGGATTGCGGCCCACCAATCGACAGCAGCGGGATCAACAAACACTATCCTGGAAAAAGTCGAACAGCAGGTCACGAAAAAATTTGGCGCTAAAGGCAGCACCATCGTCGAAAGCAATATGAAAGTGGTAAAAGAAGGACTGGAAGCCACCCGCAAGATCGATTACAGCACCGCAGAATTCAGTGAGGCTGAGAAACTCGCAGTGGTGGTAAGCAACGCTGGTATCGAAATCTCCGCTGCCATGTCCAGAGCGAGCGGAAGCACAGCAAGCAACGGCCTTTTCAACAAGCGCTATTTCGACGATATCCTGGGCGATCGGGTCAGGGACGGCAGCATCGGCGAGGCACCGGTCATGCCAGGCAGCGGCCTGTTCATCCCGGTAGCGACCGCCGCCTGGAAAGATAAAGGCATGTTCCGGCTGGATGTACCGAAGTACAACGCTGAACTCTGCACCGGTTGTCTGGAATGCGCGCTGGTCTGCCCCGATGCCGCCATTCCCAACACGGTCCATGAGATCCACGACCTGCTGCTGACCGCCATCGGCAAACTGGATGTCACCGGGCAGCATCAGGCACAGATGTCGAGCCAGGTCTTCCCTCTGAGTAAAGCGATCCGGGATACTTACCGCAACCTGATCGGCAGGGACAACCCGTCATTCAGTGAGATCGTCGCCCAGTCTCTGGCCAGTCTGGAGACAGACAATGTCAGTCTGAAACGGGATTTCGAAAAAATGGTCGAAGTGCTCGCGTGTTTTCCCGTGGCCAAAACCCGACCTTTCTTCGATGCCATGGAGAAAAATGCACCTGGTTCCGGCGGTCTCTATTCTGCCAGCATCGATCCCTGGAAATGCACCGGTTGCCTGGAATGTGTCGATGTCTGCGGGCCGGGTGCATTGAGCGCAGAAAAACAGAGCAGTTTGCATCAGGCCGAGATGAGCCGGAACTTCGCCTTCCTCAGCAGCATGCCAAATACTGCCGCCCGCTTTACCGAAAGCGCCATCCAGCCCGGCGGTGATAGCAAACGGCTGTTGCTCGATCACAATAATTATTACGCGATGACCGGCGGCCACGGTGCCTGTCGCGGCTGTGGTGAAGTGACTGCAATCCGTCTGCTCACTGCCACCAATAAAGCGATCCACGAGAACAAACGCCGGGCGCACATCGAGGAACTGGAAACCCTGATCGAGCAGCTGAACACTAAAGTCAAAAAGATACCCAGGGATAAACATGATCCATTTCGTGTAAAACGCATACGAAAAACCATCGTTACACTGGAGAAACGTCTGTATCTTTTCGAGAGTGGCCCTACCGGCAATGGCCCTTCTCCTGCGGCGATCGCCAACGCCACCGGCTGTAGCAGCGTGTATGCCTCGACCTTCCCTTCCAATCCCTATAAAGACCCCTGGGTGAACAGCCTGTTTCAGGATAGCCCGGCGGTGGCCAAAGGAATCTTTGAAGGTTTCTGTGCAACGGCGGTGGAAGACTTCACCGCACTGCGCACCGCCAAACTCGATCTGGAAGACCAATACGACCCGGATACACACGATAGCCTGTTCAGATGTTTTAACTGGCATCATTTTTCTACAGAAGAGTTCGCGCTGTTACCGGCCGTGATCAGCATGGGCGGCGATGGCGCCACTTACGACATCGGCTTCGGCTCGCTGTCACGACTGCTGGTCTCGGAAACGCCAGTCAAAGTGGTAGTACTCAACACCGGGGCTTATTCCAATACCGGCGGCCAGACCTCGACCGCCAGTTATACTGCGCAGGATTCAGACCTGACCCGTTTCGGTGTCGCCCATCGCGGCAAACATGAAGACCGCAAAGAACTGGGGCTGATCGCCGCTTTCCATCCGAAAGTACTGGTGATCCAGACCAGTGCCGCGTTGCAAAGCCACTTCATGAAAAACGCCATGGACTTCCTCACCTATAACGAGTCACCGGCCGTGTTCGATGCCTATACCACCTGCCAGCCTGAGCACGGCATCGCCGATGATGCGGGCAGCAGGCGTGCCACGCTGGCCGTCGAAAGCCGCATGAACCCCGTCTTTGTACATGACCCGCGTCGCGGTGACACGCTTGCCGAGCGTTTCTCGCTGGAAGGCAACCCGGAAATCGGCAAGGACTGGATCACCACCTCGCTGGAATATATCGATGATGAAGGCAATACCGCTTTACTGGAGATTGCCTTTACCGCTGCAGATTTTGCGCTGCACGAAGGTCGCTTCAAAAAACATTTTCACCCCGTCGCTCAGGACGATGAACCGCTGCCGATCGCTGAATACATCGACCTGAGCAAGAATGACCGCTACGGCAAGGTACCCTTCATCTGGTCCACCAGCGAAGAGGGCAAGTTGATCAAACTCACCATGTCGTCAGCGATGGTCGAACTGACCGAAGAACGCCGCCGGAACTGGCGCATGCTGGAATATCTCGGTGGCCTGCACATCGAACGCCTGCAGGCAGATCATCGACAGGAACTGGATAGCTGGCAGCAGAAATACCGGCAGTCGAGCGTCGCCCGCGAAACCTCCATCGATTCCATCGCCAGAGGCATGGCCGAGCTGGCGAGCATTTCCGGCGCAGCCGCTGTGCCTGCCGAAAAACTTATCCCTGTCACCGTCGCGGCAGCAGACGCGTCGCCAGACACGCCGTCAGAAACCCCGGCACAACCAGCAGCAGCTTCTGAGGCTGGCGAGCTGGTGGAGATCCCCGAGGCTGACATGGTCAAATGCACTAACTGCAAGACCTGTTACCAGGATCTGAGTGAGCTGTTCGAAAAAACAAAGATCATGGTCGGCGGGTCATCCAAAGAAGTGGCTCGTGTCATCCCGGGGATCTTCGACAGCATCGAGATTACCCCGGAACTGGTGCAGCGAGCATCACGCGTGGCCGATGACTGCGATGCGGAGATCATCCGCTTCCATGCACCGGCCTGAGCGAGGCGGCTATGTCACAACATATCGACGAACAGCTACAGCCGGCGAGCGTCGGCGCTGGTGAAGAACAGGCCTATAACGATAAAGATATCGATCATTATCTCCAGGCCAGCCTCGAGATCGAGAGCAACCGGCATCATATCGCAGACAGCCAGCGACAGATCGCCGAACTGGAACACAGCAACGCGGTTGAACTGTTCCAGAAACAGCTCGGGCTGCTACAGAAACATCTGCTCAATGAACCACAGTTTTTTCAGCAGATGTTCATCAATGATGGAACCGGTGCAATCGCCCGGGAATTTCAGCAGGATGAACTGAGCGAAAAATTTACGCATACTTTCTGGAACCTCCTGCTCAGGAACGATGACTTCAGCAGCCTGTTACTGCGTTTTGTCTGGCACCTGCCGCTTAAACTGAAACGTAAATTTATCCGCGCTATCGACGTACACCTGTCACAGCGTTACCCCATGTTCAAAGGCCTTTCCCAGGGCTGGCCGGGTGAGAATAATATCCCGCCCTATATCCGTCCAGCCGCCGAACGCAACCAGGACTTCGACCTGGTGAATCAGGGGTATATCGGTTACATGGGCCTGGGTTACAGCTTCCGTGAAGTCGAAATGCTGGTCTGGCTGGAAGTCCTGCGCGACAAACAATGTGACGACAGACCCTGTGAGATCGGAATTCCGCACGGCGAAGATGTCGCCGATAACAGCGAAAACGAAGGCGGCTGCCCGGTCAAGATTCACATACCAGAGATGCTGCATCTGGTAGGCGAAGGCAAATTCAGGCAGGCATTTGATCTGATCAAGGAATCCAATCCACTACCCAATGTCACCGGTCGGGTCTGTCCGCAGGAGATCCAGTGTCAGGGTGTCTGTACACTCAACAAGCGGCCGATCGAGATCGGGCAGGTCGAATGGTATCTGCCACAGAGCGAAAAAGTGCTCAGGCCGGATGATGATTTCACGGTAGAGGATTTCGAAAACCCCTGGGCGAAGGCTGAAAAACCGCCTGTCGCCATCGTCGGTTCCGGCCCCGCCGGAATGATCAATGCCTACCTGCTGGCAAAACAGGGATACCCGGTGACCGTGTTCGAGGCTTTCCACCAGCTCGGCGGTGTATTACGTTACGGTATTCCCGAGTTCCGTCTGCCCAACGAACTGATCGACGACGTGGAAAAGAAAATAACCAGCCTCGGCGGCAAGTTTGTGACCAACTTCATCGTCGGCAAAACAACCACGCTGGAAGCACTGAAACGCGCCGGCTTCTGGAAGATCTTCATCGGCACCGGTGCCGGCCTGCCACGTTTTATGAATGTACCGGGCGAGCACATGAACGGCATCATGTCGGCCAACGAATTTCTTACCCGCGTCAACCTGATGCGGGCGCACCTGGAACAATATGAAACCCCGCTGCCGAAAATCCGGGGCAAACAGGTGATCGTGATCGGCGGCGGCAATACCGCGATGGACGCTGCCCGCACTGCCCGTCGACTCGGCGGCAAGGTCACCATCGTTTACCGTCGTACCCGGGACGAGATGCCGGTACGCGTCGAAGAGCTGTACCATGCCACCGAAGAAGACATCAAGCTGAAAGAACTTCGCGCACCGCGCGAGTTCATCGGCAACGACAAGACCCATTTTGTGACACATACCAAACTCGATATCATGGAACTGGGTGAGCCCGATGCCTCTGGTCGCCGTCGCCCGATGGCCACCGGCGAGAGTGAGGAAATGCAGGTCGATCTGGTCATCATGGCACTTGGCAATTCATCCAACCCCATCATCAAGGATGCCGAGCCCGAACTCAAAACCAGCAAGTGGGGCACCATCGAGATCCGCGCCAACTCGCAGCAAACCTCGATAGATAATGTCTATACCGGCGGTGATGCCAACCGCGGCGGCTCCACCGCCATCAAGGCCGCAGGTGACGGTATGGAAGCGGCGAAAGAGATCGCGGCGACACCACCATTCACTGCCAGCGAGATAAAATCGCTGGTCGCAACAGCCGAAAACTATACCCGGCAGGGTCAAACACCACAGCGAATCCTGAGCAGGATCGAGCTGGCAGAAGGTGTTGTCGAATTAGTGGTGTACTCTCCACTGATCGCAAAAGCCGCCCGCGCCGGACAGTTCGTGCGCGTGCTGGCCTGGGAAAAAGGCGAGCTGGTGCCGATGACTATAGCGGACTGGGACGCCGGACAGGGCACCATCACGCTGGTGGTACAGGGACTGGGGAGCAGCTCGATGAAGATCAACCGGATGAAAGTGGGTGATGCCTTCGCCGGCATCGCCGGCCCGCTTGGCCTGGCCAGCAAATTACACCGCTACCAGAACAGCGAGACCGTGGTGTTCACCGCGGGTGGTGTCGGACTGCCACCGGTGTTCCCCATCATGCGTGAGCATTTACGTATGGGTAACTTCGTCACCCTGATCTCAGGGTTTCGCAACAGGGAGATGAAGTTCTGGGATGCGCCGGATGAACGTATCGGTCTGTTGCAGGCGAAGTATCCCGATCTGCTGGATGTGATCTATACCAGCAACGATGGCAGTTTTGGCAAAAAAGATTTTGTCACCGGGCCTCTGCAACAGATGCTGGAAAACATGAAAAACGGCAGCGGCCGCGTTATCGGTGAGGTCGTGACCATCGGGCCACCGTTGATGATGCGTGCAGTCAGTGACCTGAGCAAACCCTACGCTGTTAAAACGGTGGCCAGCCTTAACTCTATCATGGTCGATGCAACAGGCATGTGCGGCGCCTGCATGGTGCCCGTTATCATCGAAGGCAAGATGGTACGCAAACATGCCTGTGTCGACGGCCCGGAACTGGACGCACATATCATCGACTGGGACAAGTTTCTGCCGAGGTTCCTGCAATTTAAGAAGCAGGAAGAAGAGAGTAAAGTGCGACATGGTTTTGCCTGAGACACCATACCATCGCTGATAACCAGACCGTGGCTAAAACTGACTGAACGATGGTCATCTAATTTTTAGTTTTTGATATAAGACAAGTTGTTGTATCTCAGTTAGTCATACAATCCACTGAGTAATTTTTATTCACTAGAGATCATGAAAGGAGAAGCGCATGACGACCACAAAAAAGAAAGCAGTTAAAAAGACAGCCGTTAAGAAGAAGGCTGTCAGGAAAAAAGCGGTTAAGAAAAAAACAGTCAACAAAAAAGCAGCAAAAAGAACACGGACCGCAAACGACAAGATCAAAGTCACACTTGAACAGCGACACAAGATGATATGTGAGGCTGCCTATTACATCTCGCTGGACAAAACGTATGAAACCGTCAATCCGACTGAAGACTGGTTACAGGCAGAGGCTTTTATCAACCAGATCTGTACGGTGCATACTAAATAAGCTGAAGATTACCTCTTTAACATCAATCAAAATTAATACTCTTGATTACGATACCAGCTGTGTTACTGTTTTGGTACAATGTTCAGCACTGAAGAGGCAAAACCGATGAAAAATAAATTAGCCAGAAAATGCCTGCTAGCCGTTTGTCTGCTGGTGACAGGTTTATCTGTAACACCGGCTTTTGCTAGCTGGTATATCCATCAGTCCGAAGGTTATTACAAGCCGCAGGAATATCATAATGAAAAGTTTGGCAATTTCGTTCCTGCGGACATAAACGAGAAATTATTCGGCCACCTGAATACTGATGCCGAGCAGGAAACGAGTACGCCTCAGCATGATAATACGCCTGCCTCTTCCAGCACTAATCAAGCAGTCTCACCCGGTAAACGGCAAGTCCCGAAGCCCGCAGCGAACTACTCACAACAGAATTACCGGCAACCCGCGTATAACAGATATAACCAGGGCAGAAATCTCACCGCGCCCGGCAACCAGAGGTATAACCGCAACACAAGCTTTAACGGCCCATGGGACAACGGATCAAATTTCAGTGGCCCATGGAACAATCGCGGATCAAACTTTAGTGGCCCGTGGAATAACAATGGCTCGAGCTTCAGTATGCCCTGGGGAAATAATAACGGTTCAAATTTCAGTCCGTGGGGTAACGGCGGCGGCTGGAGCTGGTAAAACCAGGCTCAGATATCTATCGGGGTAACGCGGCCTCATCAAGGAACCAGACATCAGGTTCGACCATAGCAACAGGCAGGACTTTACCCTCTTTTAGTTTTGTCAGCGCTTCACGTTTATTATCGCCTGTGGCTATAATAATACGTTCACCGGCTTTCCTGAGCGTGTTTAAACTTATCGATATACGTTCCGATGGCGGTTTGGGTGCGTCATATACCGGCACGGCACTACGCCGATCTTCAAGTGCCGCATTACCCGGAAACAGGCTCGCGGTATGTCCGTCTTCACCCATTCCCAGCACCACGATGTCCATGCCGTCTGTTGCATCAAGCAGTGCAGCATAATCTTCTGCGCCCTGCTCTGGCCCTAGCTCGGCAGGTATGGCATGAAAATTTTCACTCACGTTTTTTTGTTGTGAAAACAGCTTGTTGCTCATCATGGTGTCATTGCGTTCGGCATGCCCGACGGGATAACACCGCTCGTCACCCGGATACCAGTGGATATTTTCCCATGGCAGCGGTTTTTCTGCGAGCAGTTGCAGACAGCGTGCCGGCGTACTTCCACCGGGTAATACAACATGGCATAAACCTCTTTCTGCAACACAGCTTGTTATCTGCTGGAAAAGATACGCCGCTGCTGCCTGTGCAACAGGCTCCGCATCCGCATACACTTTAAATTCGCTCATGAGAATTATTTGTGAACTGTCGGTTTATGCCAGCCGCCGACACAGTCTCTGGTGAGTTCATCCATGGCTGGAATATCCCAGGTGCCAGCGCGATACCGTTCGACCGAGACACGGTTTTCCCATGCGTCCAGAATTGGTTCGACGATCTGCCATGAGGTTTCAACTTCATCGGCACGTGAGAACAGTGTGCCATCCCCGGTGAGCACGTCATGCATGAGTATCTCGTAGGCATCTGCTACTTCGCCAGCGTCATCTGCATACGGTGCGCGCATCACCATCTCTTCATTGTCTGTTGTCAGTCCCGGCTTCTTGGCATTTAAACGCAATACCACACCACCTTCCGGTTGCAGACGAAACACCAGAGCGTTGGCGGCCGGTGCCGATGCATGACTGTCAAATAAATTAAAGGGTGGCTTACGGAAGCGGATCATGACTTCGGAGGCTTTCGACGGCATCCGCTTACCTGACCAGAGAATGAACGGCACACCCTGCCATCGCCAGTTATCGATGTAGAAACATACTGCGGCGAATGTTTCTGTTGCTGAATCCGGTGACACAAATTCCTCGGAGACATACGCTTTTGCCGTTTCGCCATCGACACTGCCTGATGCATATTGCGCAGAAACAGTCTGTATTTTTATCTGTTCCGGTTTAATACGGCGTATGGCACGCAGCACTTTCATCTTTTCATCACGTACTGCATCAGCAGTAAATTCCACCGGTGGTTCCATCGCAACCAGTGTCATCATCTGCATGAGATGACTCTGAATCATATCGCGCAAGGCGCCTGATTTTTCGTAGTATTTAGCTCGGTACTCTATACCGAGCGTTTCGGCAGTTGATATCTGGATATGATCAATATAATTTCGATTCCATAGCGGCTCCATAATGCTGTTGGCAAAACGATATACCAACAGATTTTGTACACTTTCTTTTCCGAGGTAATGGTCGATGCGGTAGATTTGTTCCTCTTTAAATACTGCCTGCAATTTTTTATTCAGTGCGCGCGCACTTTCCAGATTATGCCCGAACGGTTTTTCGATCACCAGTCTGCGGTAGCCTTCATCTTCATCTTCATCTGCAAGCCCCGCTTTCTGTAGACCTTCTGTGACCTTTCCGTACCAGTCGGGTGGGATTGCACAATAGAACATTGCATTTTTTTTACCGTCAAGTTCTACCAGTGATTCTGCAAGACGCTGGTATGTCGTCTGGTCGCCGAGATCACCCGGCACCATGATCAGGCGCGCCAGGAATTTTTTCCATCTTGATTCATCTTCGACAATCTCTGGCGAAAATTCCTGCATACCTTCACGCACCAGCTTGATCCACACTTCTTCGCTACGATTATTTACCACACCAATTATCCTGCTATCGGTATGCACCAGGCCACAGCACAGCATGCGTACCAGCGCCGGCATCAGTTTACGTTTACTCAGGTCACCGGTGACTCCGAAGATAACGATGTTAGTCGGCTCAGCGGTTTCAATATTTTGGTCAGCGGTTAGCACAGACCACCTCCTTTTTTTCAAAGGACATTACTGTACATTTCATTTTCAGTTCTCTTTGCATTGTTTTTTGTTGGCGTCAATTTTTTAGCGTCTGCTAATAATTTTAATGTTCTGGCATCGCGGAATAAAATCCGCTGCTACAGGTAGTTGCCAAACCTATAGCAGTGAACTTTATACCGTGATTTTTTTAAAGTTTCCAGATATCTCTGTTGTATTCCTTCATGGTTCGGTCTGTTGAAAAATAACCGCTGCAGGCTGTATTGAGTATGCTTTTGCGTACCCAGCTTTCTTTGTCGCGATAGCAGGCGGCGGCAATCTGCTGACAGTCAACATAACTTCTAAAGTCAGCCAGCGTCAGCCAGGGATCATTCGGACTACGTATAGAGGCGATGATGTCATGAAATATATCGGGTTCGAACAGGCTAAAATGCCCACTCTCGAGTAGATTCATCACTGCCTGAAGGTCAGGGTCATTGTCGATGAAACTTTGCGGATCATAGTGATGTTGCATCTCTATTACTTCATCCTCCTTGAGCCCAAACAGGAAGAAATTCTCTTCACCAACATGTTCGAGTATTTCGATGTTGGCACCATCATAGGTACCGATGGTCAGCGCACCATTCATCATGAACTTCATGTTGCCGGTACCCGAAGCTTCTTTACCTGCGGTTGATATCTGTTCAGACAGATCGGTTCCCGGTGCGATGACCTCCATCGCAGAAACATTATAGTTTGGTAAAAACGCCAGTTTTAATTTTGAATTAACGTCCGGATCACCGTTGACGATCTCAGCGACATTGTTGACCAGTTTTATCAGCAGCTTTGCCATGTGATAACCCGGTGCAGCCTTGCCGCCTATCAGCACATTACGCGCTGTCCAGTCCTTCGTATCGCCATTTTTTATGCGGAGGTACAGATGTATCACATGCAATACATTGAGCAGCTGTCGCTTGTATTCGTGTATGCGTTTTACCTGCACATCAAACATGGCTTCTGGATTAAACTCGACACCACAGGCATCAAGCACCAGTTCAGCCAGCCGTTTTTTGTTCGCCTGTTTGATCTCAAACCATTGCTGATGGAAGTCCTTATTTTCTGAATTAGCGCATTCTTTCAGATAATGGATATGGTTCAGATCAGCCACCCATTCATAACCGATATGTTCAGTGATCAGTTTGGTCATCTGCGGATTTGCACGAGCAATCCAGCGTCTTGGAGTAACACCGTTGGTTTTATTATTGAATTTATCTGGCCACAGTTCATAGAAATCTTTAAATAAGCCGCTGCACAATAATTCAGAATGTAACCTGGCCACACCGTTGACAGAAAAGCTGCCAACGATGGCAAGGTAAGCCATACGTACATGTTTGCCATCACTCTCTTCAATGATCGACATCCTCGCCTGCCGGTCTTTATCCCCCGGCCATTTGAGTGCAACATCATGAAGAAACAGCTTATTGATCTGGTAGATAATTTCCATCAGCCGCGGCAATAAACATTCCATCAGCGAAACCGACCAGCGCTCCAGTGCTTCAGGCAGCAATGTGTGATTGGTATAGGCCATGGTCTTTGTCGTTATCTGCCATGCCTCTCCCCATTCCAGATGTTTTACATCCAGCAATATACGCATCAGTTCAGCGACTGCGATGGTCGGATGGGTATCATTCATCTGGAACACGTTAAATTCTGCAAAACGAGAATAGTCAGTACCATCGGTTTCTTCCCACAGCCGCATGACGTCCTGGATGCTCGCCGAAGCAAGGAAATACTGCTGGCGTAGCCTCAACTCTTTGCCATTTTCACTGGCATCATTTGGATACAGCACCATAGAAATATGTTCCGCATCATTTTTTGCTTCCACCGCGTCGGAATAACTGCCGGCATTAAATTCATCCAGGTTAAATGCTTCGGTGGCCGTCGCTTTCCATAACCTGAGAGTATTAATTGAATCGGTAGCGTAACCGGAAATCGGCATGTCATAAGGAATGGCGACCACATCATTGGTTTCGACCCAACGCACGCGATGAATCCCCTGCGGGTCTCTGAAATGCTCGGTACGACCACCAAAGTGAATAAGTTGTCCATATTCAGAACGTGACACTTCCCACGGGTTGCCATCACGCAACCAGTGGTCCGGTTCTTCCACCTGATAGCCTTCTTCGATGCGCTGGCGGAACATGCCGTATTCATAGCGGATACCATAACCAATCACTGGTAGCTCCAGTGTTGCACAGCTGTCCATAAAGCAGGCAGCCAGCCTGCCAAGACCACCATTGCCGAGGCCCGCATCCGGCTCTTCTTCAAGCAGGTCTTCCAGTTCAACGGCAAAAATTTCAAGTGCTTCACGGGTTTCTTCTTCGATTTGCAGGTTGAGCAGATGGTTACCCAGAGCGCGACCAATAAGAAATTCCAGTGACATGTAATAGGCTTTGCGAACACCAGGTTGTTTATGGCGCTGCCAGGTGCTGCTCCAGCGGGCCATAATACGGTCACGTATGGTCAACGCCATAGCCTCGTAGATATAAAACGGTACACAGCTGAAAAAATGACCAAGGTGGTTTCTCAGGTAGCGATGGAAGCCTTCAGATAATGAACGACTATCCTCCGGCATGGGTTCGATGTCGGGAAGTTTGCTTGTATCTACCCAGTTCTTGTTTGACATTGATTTATCTCGTTAGATTCGTTTTGCGGAGACAGCTAATTCACACACTGCGCAAGATCTCATCGCCTACGTACGAATAAATTTGCAGCTGCATTCTGTCAGTCTACGCGAGTTGTTTTTATTTCTGATACAGCGCCTGATATTTTTTTGCGCTTAACTCCCAGCCAAGTTCCTGACGCATACCAGTTTCACAGATCTGCTGCCACTGTTTCGTTTTTTTGTATATCGCCAGTGCCCGCCTGATGGTCGACAACAGGGCGTCGGCATGGAGATCATAAAACACGAAACCATTGGCTGTTTTATCCTCGAGTGCCATCGCCGTTGCGTCGGTTACCGTATCCGCCAGGCCACCGGTAAAACTTACCACAGGTGGCGTGCCATAGCGCAGGCTGTACATCTGATTTAAACCGCATGGCTCGAAACGCGACGGCATGAGAAACAGGTCACAGCCTGCTTCGACCTGGTGGGCCAGTTCCTCTGAATAACCAATGTGCAGATACAGCCTGGATGGAAATCTGTCAGCCAGTGCCACTAACTCTTGCTCATACAGACGGTCACCTGAACCGAGTATTATCATTACTGCATCGGTCGTGCTGAAAAGTTCGACTAACATTGCAATGATCAGGTCGACCCCCTTCTGCTCGACCAGCCTGCCGATAAAACCCAGTAGCGGAGCTTTGCTCAGTGGTAAGCAGGCCTTCTTCAACAGCTGTTGTTTGTTTGCAGCTTTTGCGCTGGGCCACGACTGCTCGGCACTATAATTCTGCACCAGATAGTCATCTGTTTGCGGATTCCAGACTGTCTGGTCGATGCCATTAAGGATACCGCTGAGTTTGTCACCCAGGTGTTGCAGTACACCTTCGAAGCGATAACCGTATTCCGGTGTGCAGATCTCCCTGGCATAGGTCGGACTCACGGTGGTGACCTGATCGGCAAATACCATACCTGCCTTTAGCATGGAAAAACCACCATAAAATTCGACATATTCTGATGCCCACCATTCTGGCGGCAGTGCCAGTGAAATAAAATCAGCGTGTGAAAAATGGCCATCATAAGCCAGGTTGTGAATGGTGAAAACGGTCTTCGGCCGGGGCTGCGACATGCTCAGAAAAGCAGGCACCAGCCCGGTTTGCCAGTCATGGCAATGCACCACATCTGGAATCCAGTCGATGCCGGGCAAACCTTTTGCCATCTGCGCCACAGCACGGCTAAACACGGTAAAACGTTCTGCATTGTCCGGCCAGTTAAAACCATCGGTATGCACGTAAGGATTGCCCGCTCTGTCAAACAGTGATGGCACATCGATGAGATATAAATAATCACCTACACCATCATGGTGCGCCTGTAAAACACGGACTCGGTGAGTAACACCTGCTCCGGGAAGGTCCCAGAAGCCCAGTTCTTTGAGTGAGTCTACAGCCGCCAGCACATCTCTGTATGCAGGCAATACCAGTCTGACATCATCACCCAGCTGATTCAGTGCAACAGGCAGACTATGCACGACATCGCCAAGACCGCCGGTTTTAATAAATGGGAAGGCCTCACTGGCAGCAAACAAAATATTCAATTAGCCACCTTCTGTATAAATAATGCGGCCAGCGGCGGGATTGTTATTGTCAGGCACTGTTCGAAGTTATGCACTTTCTGTTGATCACTTTGAATTTCGCTATTCGCTACATTTGAACCACCATACCAGGCCGTGTCTGAATTAAATATCTCCTGATACTTACCTGCTTCGGGCACACCGATAAGGTAATTTTCCAGTAGTTTCGGGGTAAAGTTAAAGATACATATAACAGTGTCATGCGCTGCGCGTCGTATAAATGCCAACACAGAATTATCGACATCATCACAACTGAGCCATTGAAACCCCTGGTGGTCAAAGTCATAAACGTGTAATGCAGGTTGCTCGGTGTGGAGTTTATTGAGATCACAGATTAGATTGGTCAGGCCCGCATGTTTATCCATGCCAGCAATTTCCCAGTCCAGCTGTTTGCCCTCATTCCATTCATCCCATTGACCAAATTCCCCCCCCCATGAACAGCAGTTTTTTGCCGGGATGCGCATAGTGATAGGCATACAGCAGACGCAGGTTGGCAAATTTCTGCCAGACATCACCCGGCATTTTATCCAGCATGCTGCGTTTCATGTGCACCACTTCATCATGTGAGAACGGCAGCACGAAGTTTTCACTGTAGGCGTAGAGCTGACTGAAGGTCAGCTGGTTCTGATGGAATCGCCGGTACAGCGGATCGGTCTGGGCGTAATCCAGCGTGTCGTGCATCCAGCCCATGTTCCATTTCATGGAAAAGCCGAGGCCGCCGCCATCGGTCGGACGCGACACCATAGGCCAGTCCGTACTCTCTTCTGCCAGCGTCACCACGCCGGGAAATTCGGCGTGTACCACATTGTTCAGGTTCTTCAGAAAATCGATAGCTTCCAGGTGCTCACGGCCGCCGTGAACGTTCGGCGACCACTGCCCGTGTTCCCGTGAATAATCCAGATATAACATGGAAGCAACAGCATCGACGCGCAGGCCATCGATATGAAATTCTTCGATCCAGTACACGGCATTGGCGATCAGAAAATTACGCACTTCGTTGCGACTGTAGTTGAAGATCAATGTGCCCCAGTCCAGGTGTTCGCCCTTGTTCGGGTCACCATATTCATAACAGGCCTCACCGGTAAATCGTGCCAGGGCAAATTCATCGCGCGGAAAATGTGCCGGTACCCAGTCGAGGATGATGCCAATACCATTCTGATGTGCGCTATCGATCAGATAACGCAGCTCATCCGCACTGCCATGTCTCGATGTCGGTGCGTAATAACCGCTGACCTGGTAACCCCAGGATTCGTCCAGCGGATGTTCGGTGAGCGGCAAAAATTCGATATGCGTGTAACCCAGTTTCTTCACATAAGGAATGAGCTGTTCTGCCAGTTCGATGTAACTCAGGAAAGAACCATCTTCATGCCGCCGCCACGAACCGGCGTGCACCTCATAGATCGATACCGGCTGATGCAGCCATTGCCACTGCTGGCGTTGTTTTATCCACGACTGATCCGCCCAGTCATAGGTTTCCGCCGTGGCAATCTTGCTGGTGGTATCGGGGCGTTTACCCATGGCGCGTGCATACGGATCTGTCTTCAACAGAATCTCGTCAGAATGGGTGTGGATCTCGAACTTGTAGTTATCCGATACCTGTAGCCCCGGTACGAACAGCTCCCACACACCCGAACTGCCACGGTTGCGCATCGGATGGCGCAGACCATGCCAGCCGTTGAAGTCACCGACCACGCTGACGCGTTTGACGTTTGGCGCCCAGACAGCAAACAGACAGCCATCGATACCGTCAACCTGCTGTAACCGCGCGCCGAGAAAACGATAGATATGCAGATGGTTACCCGCAGCAAACAGGCCAAGATCAAACTCGCTGAGTACCGGTTGAAAACTGTAAGGCGAGATCACCTCATGTGATTCTTCAGAGCCTTTTTCCACCCAGCGCAGGCTGTAATGCTGCGGCAGCTTTTCTTTTTGTTGTTTGCTGATGTTTATTTCAAACGTATCGCTGCCTTCATGGCGAGCCATTGCGCCGATGCCTTTGAGTTCAACACTTTCTGCTGAGGGCATAAATGCGCGCACGATATATCCAGGGCGTCCGGGATGAACCCCAAGCCATTCAAAAGGATCATGGTGCTGGCCATGCTGTATTTTTGTTAATGCTTCAACCATATAACTTTTCAACTATTCGGATCTACTGTTTAAGGCGACTAACCTTTGTGTATTCTCATTGTGCAGCCGCATTTTTTTCATTTGACGGCTGTCATGCAACTGTTCTATCTGCTGCCACTGAAACTGCCATAACCAGTTTCCTGTGGTGGTACCTGGCGTATTCATCCTGGCCGCTGAATCAAGATGCAGACAATCCTGTATCGGAATTATGCAGATATTTGCAGCTGAATGCATGGCATTATCGATCATTCGCTCTACCACGAAGTCTGCCACGTCTGCATTATCATACCAGTAGCATTCGCGGACGTCGTCTGACGCGTCAGCCATTAAGGCATCGATAGCTGAGACCTCGTAGCCATCTTCATCGTGGCCACTGGCAAGCGATAGATTCAGCACCTGTAATACATGATTTTTAACATGTTCTTCAAGACTGTTAAACCAGCCTTTGGTGGTATCGTTATCGTGCGTGCCAGTATAGACGACGGTATCTTCTTTTATGTTTTGTAATTTATGCGGATTATCTTCAAACTCATCAAAACCAAACTGTAGTATCGACATACCGGGTAGATGGTATTTTTTTCTCAGGGCAGTCACTTCCGGTGTGATGATGCCCAGATCTTCAGCGACAAAAGGCAGCTGATCGTGGCAGCAGTCCAGGCTGACCTGTAATGATGCCAGTAACTCATCACCGGGCATTTTTTGCCAGTATCCGTCGACCGCCGTGTCACACGAGGCATCGATTACCCATGCCGCCTCCAGGCCTCTGAAGTGGTCGATACGCACCAGGTCAAACTGTTCAAGATGGTGATCGATCCGCGATTTCCACCAGGCGAAATCATCTCGACGCATGCTGTCCCAGTCATAATGCGGGTTACCCCAGCGCTGACCGGTTTCCGAAAAGTAGTCAGGCGGCACCCCGCTGACAACAGTCATATTGCCATCATCATCCAGCTGGAACCACTCAGGATGTGCCCACACATCGGCGCTGTCATGACCGATAAAAATCGGCATATCACCAAACAGAAGAATGCCCATGGCGGATGCTTTTTCCCTGATTTCAGACCAGCGTTTATGTAACTGGTACTGTTGCCATTTCAATTCTGCAATAAGCTGTTCATACTGTTTGCCGGACTGTAGCAATGTCTGTGCATCTCGCTGTTTCCACGGCTGTGGCCACTCGATCCAGTGTGCCTCATTAAAGTGCTGCTTCAAAACTTTGAACAGGACATAATCGTCCAGCCAGAACTGTTGTTTATTACAGAACGCGGTAAAATCACCGTCAGGTTTATCGGTATCTGGTAACTGTATTGAGGATGCCGGCAGCAACAAAGGGTTAAAGGCGAATGCCGAACTGCATTGATACGGCGACAGCCCGGCCTGCGGTTCCCCCAGCGGTAATACCTGCCACACACTGAAACCGGTACCGGCCATCATCTGCAGCCAGCGCTCGACGTCGCTGTCCAGTACAGCCGAAGGCAGTGATGTCGGATGCAGCAAAATACCTGCACGTCTTTGCTGAAGGTCACGGGATGCCATTTTTGTTCCTTGTGTTTACTTATCCGATATTTCTGAGCATGGTACCGGCATGCTCAGCATTACCGCCACCTTTTGACAGTGGCTCATCCAGATTACCGGGAGCCTGAAGTTTTAGCAGCCGGTACAGGTTTTTCAGTTGTGTGCGATACAACCGATCAAAATCATTCACACTCTCTGATGAATTTTTTTCACCAAACCACCAGAACCAGTCGGAACCTTCACAGATAGCTAACTGCCGTGTTGCAATCTCAGTTTCATCATCATTTAATTTGCCTGCTACCAGCACTGTATCAAAAGCCTGCTTTGCTTCGACCAGTCGGTCCCATGCCCGGTTCTTATCGGGTTCACCGATCCATGTTGAGAATGAACCGTAAACCCAGCTGCCTGCACACAGGCTTTCGAGTTCATGGGTTTTTGTTTTATCCGTCAACTCAGAAAAAGTTGTGGCCCGCACCAGTGGGTGCCCGGATAACGTTTGATAAAGATGATCGAGGAAATAGTAACCGTTATGTGGATAATACTCCCAGGCGTTTTCACCATCGAGGATGATCGAGACCACGTGCCGATCAGCACTGTCCCCGAGGAAACCGGCGATGTTCACCAGGTGCTGTACCAGATCGTCGGCAGCATCGACCGAGTTCATTTTACTGTACTCAAAACCGATCAGGTCAGACAGGCCATCATCACGAAAAAACAGTTTGGGTTTATAACCTTTTAATACATGCGGATGAAACAGTGCGCGTTTGCTGAACACCTTTTCCGGATCATGATCACTGAGCTGCATACTGTTACGCCACACGCCTTCACCGGAGGCAGTCCACTTGAAATCAAACTCTTCGATAAGCGCCACCGCATCATCTGAAATTCCACCTTCTGATAACCAGATGCCTTGTGGTCGCAGTCCGAAATACTTTTCAAAGCAGTTTATGCCCTGCTGAATATGCCAGCGGGAGCGTTCCACTCCGTCGGGGTAAACGATACAGGACGGTGTGGGTGCATCGGGCTGGGTACAGGTCATGTTTCCCATATCATTCAATAGCGGAATGATCGGGTGACCGTATGGCGTCATCGAAAGTTCGATCTGCCCGCTTTCTGACAGTTTTCGATAACGCGGGATCAGATTTGAAATACAGTCATAGATAAGTTGCAGTAATGCCCGACGATCCGTCTCATCAAACATTTTTGCCTTTTTGATGAGGTCTATTGAGGTCTGCGTCTGTTTAAGCGCATGACCGAGCCATGCCAGGTGATACCAGACCAGTACATCGATGTAATACTGTGTATTCAGGTACAGCAGACAGCCCGTATCGTGCTCATCACAGACACCGCCCGGGAACATGAACTTGAACGGCTCCAGCAGACGTTTGAAATCAGGATAGGGATCGATCATTTTTTCTGCGTTCGCTTTCTGGCAGTCACACAGTAGCTGGTAACGTTCAAGCGATGATTCAGGGATCGGCTTCGCACCGGCGAGCAGGTTGAGCATCGGATCCTTCATCACCTGACCGTGATCGAGCCAGCTTTTTAGTTGCGCTGCGTAATCATCCAGCTGCTCTAATAATACCGGTGCAAAATTTACTACGACATGCATGCCAGGGTGCGCTTCCAGATGCATCACCATGTCTTCATAATCTTTTATGGCATGCAGATACACCCAGGGTAGTTCGTAATCGCCATCGATGCCCTGCTGATACCAGGGCTGGTGCATATGCCAGCACAAAACAAAATTAACAGCATTGTCAGTGTTCATCATCGTTTCTTTTATCACTCAAGTCTTCAGCAGTTTGATCAGAGCTTTCTTCGTTGCTATTTCAGGCGGTCGTCAGTTTATCTTTCGATTGATTATCCCTGGTCTGATTATCTTTGGTCAGCGCATCTTTATCAATAACATAAAGATGCTGACCCAGCATTTCAGGCGTTACCAGTACTACACCGCTTTCTGTGACATGAAACCGCTCGCGGTCGAACTCAGGGTCTTCACCGATGACTGTGCCGTCTTCGATGGTACAGGCTTTATCGATGATGGCACGTGTAATGCGACAGTTTTTTCCGATGGACACCTTGGGCAGGATGACGCTGTCCTTTATCACTGTTCCGCGTTCGATTTCCGTGGCAAAGAAAATCACAGACCGTTTGACGCGCGCACCGGATAAAATACAGCCACCCGAGATCAGCGAATCGATGGCCTGACCGCGCACGTCTTCATCATCGAAGACAAATTTGGCGGGCGGGTGCTGGGTCTGGTAGGTCCAGATCGGCCAGTCGCGCGAATACAGGTTAAGCTCCGGTTCAACCGCACATAACTCCATGTTGGCATTCCAGTATGAGTCCAGTGTTCCCACATCACGCCAGTAGGCCGAATTACCATCACTATCTAAAAACGGGTAAGCACGTGCATTACAGGCCGAGATGCTCTTTGGCACGATGTCTTTACCAAAATCATGTGCCGAGTCCGCCGTTTCAGAATCGGCGATCAGGCTGGCATAAAGATAAGCCGTAGAGAAAATATAGATACCCATCGATGCCAGCGCCTTGTCTGGTTTGCCCGGTATCGGTTCCGGCTTTTCCGGTTTTTCTGTAAATTTTGTTATGCAGTAGTCTTCATCAACGGACATCACACCAAATTCTGATGCTTCCTCGAGTGCTGCCTCGATACAGCCTACCGTCAGATCCGCCCCGGAGGTGACATGATCGTATAACATTTTCGAGTAGTCCATGGTGTAAATATGGTCGCCACCCAGAACGATAACATTCTCCGGTGCGTGACGGCGGATGATGTCGATGTTCTGGTACAGTGCATCGGCCGTGCCACGGTACCATTCATTATCAATACGTTGTTGTGCCGGAATGAGTTCGACAAACTCGCCGATTTCAGCCCGCATGAAACCCCACGCCCGTTGCAGATGCCGGATCAGTGAATGTGATTTGTATTGCGTTAACACACCGATACGACGCAAACCTGAATTCACACAGTTTGACAGGGCGAAATCGATAATGCGGTATTTACCACCGAACGGCACCGCCGGTTTGGCGCGCCATTTGGTCAACCCCTTTAGCCTGGAACCTGAACCACCCGCCAGCACCAGTACCAGTGTTTTACGCGTCAGTTCGGTTCCTGTATTTGCGTCGGTATAATAACGGTAGTGCTTGGACTGCGTTTTTGAACTATTAGTCATTCGGATACCTGCTCTGCGTTGATTTATGTTGCATTTTTACCGCTTCGGATATGGCGCCGAGCACACCGACACGGTCGTTGGTGACAAGGTAGACAGCAATCTGATCGACAAGAGTACGCATTCGCCCCTTATTCAGATATGCATTGATAAATTCTTCTGACTGCATTCTTTCTGATATTTTTTCTGCGATGCCGCCGGTAATAAAGATACCACCACCGGGTTTGAATAGCAGTGCGATATTACCGATATATGCGCCATAAATCTGTACGAACAGCGACAGTGCCTTATCTGCCGCCTCATTATTCTCCGATTGTCTATTGACCCATTCAGCGCTGATGCCATCATGGTGGTCACCGCCGCAAAACTGGTAAAGCGATACCAGCCCGTCACCCGATAAAATTCGTTCGTATGAGACATGGCCAAAACGATGCTGCAAAAACTTAAGCAGCGCTATCTGCGTATCATCAGTGGGGGCAAAATCGACGTGCCCACCCTCGGTATCATAGGCATACGCTATCTTTTGACCACCCTGAATATCATCCTCGGCCCAGGCGACACCGAGTCCGGTACCCGCACCAACAGCAACACGGGTGGTGTTCCTGGTCAGACTATCAGGGGACCCAGCCAGGTTTGATGCCTCCGGATTTAATATGATTCGATCTTTCTCCTGCAGCTGGCCGGTACCAAATGCAGAGGCCTGAAAGTCGTTCATAAAATAAACGTCTTTGACACCGAAATGATCCAGTAATGACTGTTTCCTGATGATCCAGGGAAGGTTGGTCAAGCGTGCAGACGTCGCGTTGACCAGGCCGGGCAAAGCCAGTGATAAAGCGTCCACCCTGGTCGCGTCAACGCGAGTACCTGCAGACACGCTATCTTTAATGAAGGTCTGCAGCATCGGCTCAAAGCCATCAAATTCGCTGCTCAGGTAACGTGCTTCGTATAAGACATGATGCGGTTCATCAGCATCGGCGAATGCCAATCGTGTTTTGGTACCGCCAACATCTGCTGCAATGATATGCATCTGAAACGTCCTGATTCTTTAGTAATTTTTTATCTACAAAAATGGCTAGACCCAGGCCCCATGCATAACCGATTAACGGCCATGAAAACCTGAGTAGATAATATAATTTATGTCTCACAAAATGATGATTTACATCAATAAACCGAACGGATTTAACAAGTCACCTGCGTGCCGGCAATTGTCAGCAGAGAATTATAATCATAGATCTTCACCTTGCGCCGGCTAACTTCCAGCATGCCACTGTTCTGAAATCTTCTGAGGGCGCGGCTGACCGTCTCTATCGCCAGGCCAAGATAATTAGCGATATCCTGCCGTGTCATCGATAACCTGATCACATCAACAAAACAGTCTTCTGTTGAATAAGCAGATTTTTTAGTGCGCTTTGAGATATCCACTAAAAAACTGGCCAGTCGGCCGTCAGCATCTTTTCTCGCCAGCATCAGCATCAGGTTATGGTCACGTGTCAAATTCTCCGCGATCAATTTAAGGAAGCTCTGTCCCAATACACGGTCATGCAAACCAGTCAATGGCAGCTTGCAAAGAGTCGTATTTTCGAGAGCTACCGTTGAAGAGATATGACAGTTACTGCCCATCGCGTCCAGCCCGAAAACATCACCGGTCATATAAAAATTCAGCACCTGTTCTTCGCCATTTTCCATAAGCATATAAGACTTAACCGAACCACTGCTCACAACATATATCGCTTTGGCATCATCACCACCACGAAAGACATGGTTACCCTTTGAAAAAACTTTTTTGTTTTTTACCACCTGATAAGAGTGATCATGGGCCATGGTCAATTGTTCTGCCAGACAGCCCCCCCTTACATTGCAGCTGTGGCATGACAAAAGCTCTAATGAAGGCTGCGCATAACCTACACCACGGTTCATCGGGATAATAACGTTATCCACTGATGTTTTTTGTAACTGCATAGCCATAACTATTACCCTCCAATTTAAGGTAGGCGATATCATGACCTGTCAAAAACAACGAGGCTATCGGGGAATCCCTGATACCCACATGGGGATATAAGAGTTTCCTTATGTTATTTTTCACAAACAATTTTATAGCCATAGCGAAGGGTTACCGAGTAATATAAGCCTGTGAAAAAACTGCATAAATTTCTACTACACATTTTTATCATGGTTAGCGCGACGCTGCTCGTGGCTGCCATATCTATCACCTCGTTATATCTGGGGCTGCTCAAAATGGTTAGCCCTGATGAGATAGAAATCATCAATCTCAATGTTTTTCAAACGCCGTTTATTTATGCCAGCGGCATAGCCTTTGCAGCCACCCTGCTCATTGTCATACTTGCCAGTATTCTTTATTTCCGCCTCACCCTGCCCCTGTCGCAAAAGATCGAGCAACAGGCCGAAACTTTTCACACGCTGGTTAAAACGGCACATGAGGCAATTTTTCTGACCGACACATACGGTAACATCCAGTTTACTAACCCGGCTGCAGAGAAATTATTTGGCTATGCGCGCGGAGAACTACAGGGTAAAAATATAAAATGCCTGGCACCGTCACCACATCGAGAGAGGAGCATTGAGGAGATAGAAGATTTTCTGAAATCCAGTATCAATTACATCGTAGGAACAGACCGGCAACTCATCGGGCAACGAAAAGACAACAGTCAATTTCCAATCTATCTGTCCGTGGGAGAAGTCAAACTAAAACATACACACCTGTTTGCCGGCCTGGTCATGGATCTAAGTACACAACAGGCACTACAACGAGAAATACTGGCGATACCAGCACGCGAACAGCAACGCATTGGTGAAGAACTGCATGATGGTCTCGGTCAGCAACTCACAGGGCTGAGCATGCTCGCACAAAGTCTATTAAACAAAGCGACCAAGCCTGAATATGAGCTGGCCAGTCAACTGGCAAGTGGCCTGCATGAAGCACTTATCCAGGTACGGAAACTTTCCCGTGGGCTGATCCCTGTGCAAATAAATGCAAAAGGATTTATGATATCGCTGCAGGAGATTACAGAGACTATCGAGAGACAGAGTAATATATCGATAAAACTGCAGATCAATGATGAAGTGCTGTTATTCGATGACGCTACCGCCACCCACCTGTACCGCATCGTGCAGGAATCACTGAACAATGCGATCAAACACGCCGACGCAAGCAAAGTTACTGTTTCACTTAAATCCATACAGGATTACGGTGTACTGGAAATTACCGATAACGGAATCGGCATACCGCTGAACATCCCTGATTCATCCGGCCTTGGTTTGAACATCATGAAACATCGCTGCGGCCTGTTTAACGGTGAGATCACCATTAATCCCGCTGGTCATCAGGGCACGAAAGTGTGCTGCCGGTTCCCCATCCACGCAGCGGCAACCAGCTGATGCACCGTATCATGATTGTCGATGATCACCCGCTGGTGCGCACCGGATTTGCCCAGCTCATTGGCGACACCCCGGATCTGGAAGTTTGTGGTGAAGCCGGTGACATGGCTTCAGCACTGCAGTTGCTTGATTCAATTACACCTGATCTGGCCATTGTCGACCTGTCTCTGAGCGGTGGTAGCGGCCTGGATCTGATCGAACATATTAAGGCACGCAATAATGAAATACTGATACTGGTCGCTTCGATGCACGAGGAATCACTGTACGCCGAACGCGTACTGGCTGCTGGTGCCAGCGGATACATCAACAAACAGGAAGCGCAGGAAAAAATAATTCAGGCGATCCGTCAGGTGCTCAGTGGCAAGGTCTATCTAAGTGAGTACATGACCGAAAGCATTCTAAGCAATATGGTCCACGGCGCTGACGATAAACATGGTATCGACTCATTATCCAACCGGGAGTTACAGGTGTTTGAGATGATTGGCCAGGGTATTGCGCCAGGAAAAATGGCAAAGCAGCTAAACCTGAGCGTTAAGACCATTGAGACGCATCAGGCACATATCAAAAAGAAACTAGGACTCACTTCTGCGCATAAACTCACACACCGTGCAATACGCTGGGTACTGGAACAAGGTCAGTAAATTAAAAAGGGGCAACTCGAGTTAGCAAGTGAAAATCACTTTTTCTCATTTTCAACTGCTTTTACAGTAATTTCTTTATACAGATTAACCACATGTATACAAAATTCATGTAACTCCGGAAAACTGGCAGTCATATGCATGGTTCGATTTGCATCATCAATGACCTTATCCAGAAACTCAATGTCACCATCACTGATTATTTTTCCGTCATCCACTCTATCTTTAAGTTGCAGCAATATTGGCAGCCTGTGCTTTTCAAATTCTGTTATCAACACCTGAATGATACCAGCGTGTTTTTTTGATATATCACTCATAAGAATCACTGGGCGTGAGTTAATGCCTGATTACAAAGCAAAAAAAAACAGGTTGAACAATCAACCTGTTTTTTCACAACATTATAGTTCGCAGAACTTTTCCTACTTGGCAGCAGGCGCTGCTGGTGCAGGAGCCGGCGCTACAGGTGCAGGGCCTCTACCGTATGGGCCAGGACCATAACCACGGCCATAACCTGGACCGGGGCCATAATATGGACGGTTATAGTAACCGTTATTATAGCCATTATTATTATCCCAGCGATTATCCCAGGCATTATTGCCATAGTACGAGTTATTGCCATTACCACGTGCATTACCACGTCCTTTACCGCTCATACCAAAGTTAAAACTGCCATCAAAATCGCCAGAGCCATCACCAGAGCCATCACCATAACCTGACCCGTAACCATTATTGTTCCAGTTATTGCTGTTATTCCAGTTGCTGTTATTGTTGTCCCACGGACCCCAATCGGCGCTTACAGATGCTGATACAAACAATATTGTTGCTGCTGTTGCAGTAAGTAATAATTTCATATTTTCCTCCACAGGATATTATTTAAAATCTCGCAGGCGCTATCTCTAAAAAATAACTCCGCGATTTACCAAGAAAAATTAATTTCTACGCCTGATAATACAAGTCTCTCAGATCACCACTTTGACATACATCAAAAAATAAAATTAGAAATCGGGCTATATAGGTACAACAAAATCTACTATGACGTGTTTTTTACTGATATTTTTTAACAAAAAACTGACGACATTAATAATTGTAGAACCCGAAAAAAACACATAAATCATAAAAATACCACTGGATACGACCATGAATAACACTGACGTTTCAAATGCTTCTCACGCGATGGACCCTCATCCTATCACCCTGAAGGCGACTGACACTGTAGAGTGTGCGGCTGAATTTATCATGAAACACCGATACCGAAATCTACCGGTAGTGGATGATGATTTTTGTTATCTTGGCATGTTCGGTGTTAACTGTTTATTGAAAATGGTTATCCCCGAAGCAGTATTTTTACCGCAGGGACTGAGAAACGTCGGCTTTATTCATGAATCATTTGAAGAACTCTACCAACGATTTGCCAGTGTAAAAGATCAGCCTATTTCTATCTGTATGCTACAGCAGGAAATAAAACCTGTTGCACCGGATACACCACTCACCGAAACCATGTTGCAACTTTACAATACACACGCCAGTATCCCGGTCGTCGAAACGGAAAGCTGCAAATTACTGGGTATGGTTTCCTATTGGGATATAGGCAAAAAAATACTCGCTGCCGGAGATTCAAAAGATGCATGATGCACAACAGGCTGATGTGATCTTTGGCCTGTCTCCGGTGTTATATGCAGGCAGTTTATTTGTATTAACCTACCTTCTTATCCTCAGCGAACGGTTGAACCGGGCCGTCATCGCCATGATGGCCGCAGCACTGATGATTGTTGGTGGTGTACTCACTCAGGAAGCGGCAGTACAGGGCGTCGATTTTAATACCATTGGATTGCTCACCGGCATGATGATCATCGTCGGCATCACGCGCAATTCCGGCGCATTTCAATATCTGGCCATTCGTTCAGCAAAAATGGTCAGGGCTGACCCCTGGGGCATTCTGGTGATGATGATGTTTGTCACCGCTTTGTTGTCGGCGTTACTGGACAATGTCACCACCGTATTACTGATCGCACCGATTACGCTACTGATAACCGATACACTCAAACTAAGCGCCTACCCTTACCTGTTTGCCGAAATCTTTGCCTCAAATATTGGCGGCACGGCGACCCTGATCGGTGACCCGCCAAATATCATGATCGGATCGGCAACCGGTCTTGGTTTCAATGATTTTCTTTTTAACCTGGCGCCTGTGGTAATCCTGATATTGCTTGTTACCATCATCCCGATCTACTTTATCTGGGGCCGACACCTGAAAGCAGCACCTGAACTGATCGAAAAAGTAATGCAATACCGTGAAATCGATGCTATCAAAGACTGGGTATTACTGAAAAAATCACTATTTGTGCTCACACTGGTCATGCTGGGATTTATCGTCGGACATGATCACGGGCTACAACCGGCAACCGTCGCCATGTTCGGCGCCGCATTATTACTTACTCTGAACTGCATACCTCATGGACAGGAAAAACAAAGCAAACTAGTTCACGCAGCATTAAACGAGGTGGAATGGATTACTATTTTCTTTTTTATCGGGCTGTTTATTCTGGTACACGGTGTCGAGACCACCGGCCTGCTCGGGTCATTAGCAAATCAGGTAATAGAACTGACGGGCGGTGACAAAACAGTGACCGCTATTTCAATCTTGTTTGTGTCGGCAGTAGCCTCAGCCATCGTCGATAATATTCCCTTCGTCGCCACGATGATCCCGTTAATTAAAAACATGGCTGCAAGTTTTGGTGGCACAGAAGAGTTACTGCCGCTCTGGTGGTCACTCGCACTGGGCGCCTGTCTTGGTGGCAACGGCAGTTTAGTGGGGGCCAGTGCTAACCTGATCATTGCCGGTTTCGCAGAGCGCGCAGGACAGCCGATCCGCTTTCTGCCTTTTATGTTAATGGCTTTTCCGATGATGATAGCATCAATCTTTATCAGCGCTATATACGTCTATATTCGTTACTTTTAATTAAAATCATCCGTTAACTGAAGCCCCACTGTTCACGTATCCGTTTACGATTTAAACGAAACCACTGCAAGGCGATGATGGGGGCTGCGGAATCAATTCGACCACTGTCCAGCCAGTCAAAAGCCTGCTGACTGCTGATGACATGTACCTTGATATCTTCACCCTCTTCATCCAGACCGTGAATTCCGTGAATCTCCGAACTATCGGTACGACCAAGAAAAATCTGAATCTGTTCATTTGAACCGCCGGGGCTGGAGTAGTACTTAAGCATCGGAAACAACGCTGTTATATCACTGCCCGCTTCTTCCAATGCCTCCCGTATTGCCACCTGTTCAGCGGATTCCCCCGGTTCCTGATAACCGGCAATGATCTCCAGTAACCAGGGGCCGCTTTTATCCTGCCCGGCACCGATACGGAACTGTTCGATCAGAACGATTTCATCTGTATGCGGATCATAAGGAAGAACGGCGACAGCCTGTCCTCTGTCCAGTAGCTCACGCGTAAGCACGTTACTCTGTCCACCGGAAAATAAATCGTGCTGTAACTGGATGGCGGTAAGTTTAAAGAAGCCGCGATAAAGTGATCTTTTGTTAATTACTTTCCATTTCATATTTGCAGACATATCATTTAAATATTCACAGCCAACGCTAAGATACTAATCTGAGATCATTGACTCATACTTCATAGGTCGTTGACGCCACCTTGCCGCCATGTCCGGTCCAGTCCGTATGGAAAAACTCACCACGATCTTTATCGAGCCGTTCGTAAGTATGGGCACCGAAATAATCTCGTTGTGCCTGTAACAGATTGGCCGGTAGACGCTCACTGCGATAGCCATCAAAATACGACAGTGCCGAAGCAAACGCCGGTGCCGGAATACCATTTTCGACGGCCAGTATTACGGCTTTACGCCAACCGGCTTCCGCTGATTTAAGTGCGTCAGTAAAGAACGAATCAAGCGCCAGGTTTTCCAGTTCAGGATTTTTATCGTAGGCCTCTTTTATATTGCCGAGGAAAGTACTGCGGATGATACAGCCGCCGCGCCACATCAATGCGATCTCACCGTAGTTGAGATCCCAGCCATATTCTTTTGCAGCCTCTTTCATCAACATAAACCCCTGTGCATAGGAGATGATCTTTGAGGCATACAGTGCATCACGAAGCGCGTTTATCATTTCCGAACTGTTGATCGCTGTATCCGCTGACTGCAAAACTTTAAGACGCGGACCGAGTATTGCTGACGCACGCACACGCTCATCTTTTAAAGACGAGAGCACACGTGCAAACACGGACTCTCCAATCAGGGTTAGTGGCACACCCAGATCGAGTGCGCTGATGCCGGTCCATTTACCGGTGCCTTTCTGACCGGCGGTATCCAGTATCTTATCCACCAGTGGTTCGCCATCTTCGTCCTTCATCGCCAGGATGTCTTTGGTGATATCGATCAGGTAGGAATCGAGCACGTCGGTATTCCACTGCGCGAAAACTTCCTGCATCTGCTCACAGTTCATGCCCAGTGCATTTTCCATCAGCGAGTAAGCTTCACAGATCAACTGCATATCACCATACTCGATCCCATTGTGTACCATCTTTACAAAATGGCCGGCACCATCCTGCCCCACCCACTGGCAACAGGGTTCGCCATCGACCCGGGCAGAAATCGACTGAAAGATATCTTTCACCAATGGCCAGGCTTCGGGGTCACCGCCAGGCATCATGGACGGTCCAAAGCGTGCGCCCTCTTCACCGCCGGACACACCGGTGCCGATAAAACGTAAACCTTTGTCTTTTAAAAAGGCGGTGCGTCGGGTCGTGTCCGGGTAGTGTGAATTACCGCCGTCGATGATGACATCGCCAGCGTCAAGCAATGGCAGTAGCATATCGATAAAATGGTCGACCACTTCACCGGCTTTGACCATCAGCATCACCTTTCTCGGTTTTTGCAACGCAGCGACCAGTTCTTCCATACTGTGCGCACCGATAATACTGGTGCCTTTCGCCGGCCCGTTGATAAAGTCATCCACTTTACGGGTGGTTCGATTAAATACGGCAACACGGTAACCGTGATCTGCCATATTCAGAACCAGATTTTGACCCATTACCGCCAGTCCAATCAGACCTATATCTGCTTTATTCATATTTTAAAATCTCGGCTGTTATTATTTCGGAATTATATTTTCTGCTGCCGGTAAAACCCGTTTCTACGATCGGGGCTGACAGTTTACAGTCGGCTATTCGAAAGCACATCATCACATTTGCCCACAAAATAATTTTGACACAGGTCAATATACAACAATCAGCAAAATTGTAGCATGCGATGAATGTTCATCTGGTTCCTCATGGAATGACACACGCAAGACTATGTCCAAGACAACAAACATACCCTTGCAATTTCTTAACCTCTGGTTGACGTTATTGCTTATCTGGCTGATTGCCAATGGTACGCTCGCCTACCATACGGTGATTACCGGTGTGGTGATCACCGCACTGATAGCATCGGCCTTCGCTGCTTTCTCCCGGGTATACAGTGTCGTTCGCTGGTCACCCGTCGTAATCTATTATTACCTTATGTACCTGGCAGTATTTTTAAGCGAGCTGGTCAAAGCCAATATTCAGGTTATGCATCTGGTCTTCTCACCACGCATCAATATTCATCCGGGTATCGTTGAGATCAGGACCGAACTGAAATCACCGATCGGACGACTGGCACTGGCGAACAGTATCACACTGACCCCGGGCACGCTGGTGGTTGATATAAAAGATGATGCCCTGTTTGTTCACTGCATCAATATCAGCAGTACTGATCGGATCAAAGCCACTGCAGAGATATCCGGCCGCTTCGAAAAATATTTAAAAGAGATTTATGGCTGACATGGACTTTAATGCAGTCACCGTTGTTATTTCTGCCGTGCTGATTTTTTTCGGCATCGTATTCGGTATCGTGCGCCTGATCATCGGACCGGACACCGTTGACCGTGTCGTCGCCATCGACCTGCTGACGATTGTCACCATCGCACTGATTGCACTGCTGGCGCATCAGGCACAGCGTTATATCTATCTCGATGTAGCACTGGTTTATGGCCTGCTCAGCTTCCTCGGCGTGCTCGCGGTTGCCCGTTTTCTGGAAAGGGGGATCTGACCACCCATGTCGATACCTGTTTTAATACTGCTTACTGTCGTGCTCTGCGCCGGCATCCTGATCGGTGGAGTGCTCGCTGTCACACTGAACAATATGGTCAGTGCAGTGATCAGCGCCGGTCTTTCCAGTCTGTTTGCTTCTGTGGTTTATGTCGTACTGGCCGCCCCTGACGTCGCGATGACAGAGGCGTCTATCGGTTCCGGTCTCACCACCATGATTTTTCTGTACGCCATTCGCAAAACTCAGGGCACAGACCCGGAGGATGAGCCCGGGCAAGTGCATCCGCAACACATTCACCCGCAGCAACCGGGGCAACAAAAATGACCCCCGTTACCCGGAGCGCAGTTCGATGAACACGGCCAGCAATATCATCGGTAACCTGTCGCTGATCATCGGCAGTCTGTTTTTATTCTCTGCCGGTCTCGGTGTGTTGCGTATGCCGGACACCTATAACCGGATACAGACCGGCACCAAGGCAACCACACTGGGAACCATACTGGTTTTGATCGGACTGTCTTTCCTGCACCCGGCATGGTCACTAAAACTTTTCATACTGATCTTTTTTGTGATGCTGACCAACCCGGTGTCATCACATGCGCTGGCACGCGCCTGCCATGCTATCGGCACTCATGAAGCCGATGAAACAGTTGTCGACCAGCTCGACGACATCGACACCGATGATGAAGCTGTCGACACGAGGTCAGCAGAATGATCAAAAGAAGTTTTATTTTTATTATGCTGGCGCTGATGGCGATGATCTTTTTTAATCTCGCGTCGAATTACCATGAGAAACATTCGCTGTCCAAACTCGCTCATTATTATGTCGAAAAAGGCCCGCAGGAAATTGGGGCTGCCAATATCGTAACCGCAATTGTGGTTACCTACCGTGGCCTCGACACCCTGGGCGAAGTCACCGTGCTGTTCATTTCAGCGGCGGGCGTTGGCCTGATCCTGCGTCGCAGTCGACGCCGGACTGACGGTGAACCGCACGAAAAAAACGATACGGTAAAAGACAGCCGCACAGAAGGTACCGCGGTAGTACATAAACCGGCCAGTGAGATCGTGGAAACCGCCACCGAGCTGTTACTACCCATGATCATGCTGTTCGGCATCTACGTTTTTTTAAATGGTCATCTGTCACCCGGCGGTGGTTTTCAGGGCGGTGCCATCATCGCCTCTGGCACCATGTTCCTGTTACTGGCTTTACCCGAATCACACATCAGCCGCCTGATGATCGCTATCACTGAATCACTGTCCGGTTTCAGCTATGTCGTTATTGGTGTGCTCGGTATCATTTACGCCGGCGGTTTCCTCGATAATCGTTTTATGGATTTGGGTACCTACGGTGACCTGTTCAGCGCTGGTGCGATACCGCTGATCTATACGTTTGTCGGTCTCAAGGTCGGTTTCGAACTGAGCGCCGTGCTCGACCGCTTCCGTAAAGAGGATAGCGAACCATCATGAATATGCTCACCGATTTCCCGATTTCATCAATCGTTCTGTGCAGCGGTTTTGCCCTGATACTGATCGGTTTGTGGGGCATGCTGACACAGCGCAACCTGATCCGCATCATCATCGGCTTTTCGCTGATGGATACCGGTATCCATATGGTCATACTCTCTGTCGGTTACGTCACTGGCGGTACCGCGCCCATTATCAATGCGGCTGTCGCCAGCAGTGACGCTGTCAATCTTGTTGTTGACCCGGTACCTTCTGCACTGGTGCTCACCGCTATCGTCATCGGCCTGGGGGTGACTGCGGTCATGCTGTCATTTGCCATCCGCATCTATAAAACACAGAAGACGATGATGATAGACAAACTGACGGAGTCAAAATGGTAGCGCCGACCCTGACCGATGTGGCCCTCACCGACCTGACGCAGACACTGCTACAGCCGTTGAGCATTTTTATCCTGGCGCTGGCCACCGCTTTCTTAATCCCGCTGTTCGATCGTGCTAGTCGTGGTACTGCCGTACTGGTCTTTTTTGCGGCACTGATCGGACTGGCGCTGATCGCTGGCGTCAATCTGCTGGTGCTGGTCAACGGTGCACCTGCCTTTGTTATCGAAACCGCAGGCATTAAACCGCCTTTCTCCATCAATTTACGTTTTGGTCTGTTTGAAGCTTATTTTGTCTTCGCGGTAAACATCATGGCGCTGCTCGCTGCCTGGCATTATCTGCCCGTGCTTAAACAGCAGGCTTCCGCGTTACTGCTGTTCCTTATTCTGGTGATGGGCATAGACGGCACGATCATGACGCGTGACCTGTTTAACCTGTTCATCTTTATCGAGATCACATCGATCGCCAGCTACGCGTTGATCGGTATGCAGCGCACGGGTGACGTGCTGGCTGCCGGTTTCAAATACATCATGGCGACATCGATTGCATCGGCCTTCTTCCTGCTCGGTACCATCTTCCTGTATTACCAGACCGGTACCTTGAATATCGATGATCTCATCGCCCATGTCGATTTAATCCACGGCCCGGTTGGGCTCATCGCCACTGCGTTTCTGCTTACCAGTATGCTCATCGAACTCAAACCTTATCCGGCAAACGGCTGGGGACTGGACGTTTACCAAACCGTGCCCAGCGGTATCGCATCACTGATCGCTGTCGGCGTGTCTGCCGGTATATTTTTTGCGCTGTACAAAATATTGCCGCTGATGAACAGCTATCTACCCGCTATCGCACTGATCGCCGGGCTGACCTTTCTGTTCTCCAGCTTCATCGGCCTGAAACAGGAAAACACCCGACGCCTGCTCGGTTATTCATCGATCGCTCAGATGGCTTTATTAACCCTGGCCCTCGCCTTGCTAACCTCGTTGCATGCGACAGAAAAATTTTCCATCATCATCGGCGGTCTGTTCCTTAATCACCTTTTTGCCAAAGCCGGATTATTCTGGCTGGCGGGTATCGTTAACCGTCAGACCATCACTGAGTGGTCCGCCATCGCAAAACGGCCGGTATTGATCGTGTTGCTGGGCATTTTGATCAGTGCCCTGGTCGGGCTTCCCCCTTTCCCCGGTTTCTGGGCGAAATGGGAACTGATGCTGCTGCTGGCAGCCAATCATCAATTTGCCTGGATGGCGCTGATATTGCTCGGCTCACTGCTGGAAGCCGCCTACCTGTTTCGCTGGTTCAGCTACGCACGCCAGAGTAATGACGATGCCCAGGCTGTCAGTAACGCTGCTGGCGAAACACTTACGACTGCAACACAGACGGATGCAGGTATCATGCAATGGGCTCCGGTCGCTATCGCTGTTCTGCTGCTGTCGGTCACCGGTTATGGCTTCGCGCAGGCCATGCATGCCGCCAGCCAGAACCTGTTCCTGCCACTGGTGGCCGGGCTAGCCATGTGGCTGCTGGATACGGTGCACGGGCGTTTTAAAAGTCTGCCGATGCTCGCCGCCGTGGTCTTTGGCGGTTACCTGCTGACCAGCGACCTCGACGGCATCAACCGCCTGTTCAGTTATCTGTTTATCGGCGGCAGTGTGCTGATCAGCATCGCCACTCTGTACCGTAGCGATGACCGCAAAGGTTTTTATCCGCTGCTCACCGTTTTACTGCTGTCTCTGGCGTCACTGCTAAGCGCACAGAGTTCACTGGCATTCTTTTTCAGCTGGGAACTGATGACCTTGAGTTCCTACCTGCTGGTCAGTCTCGGCCACAGCGGCAATGCGAACGGCATCAAACCCGCGCTGACTTACCTGCTGTTTTCACTCGGCTCTGCCTATTGCATCCTTGCCGGTTTTGCCGTCGCCTATGCTGCCACCGGCAGTCTGCAACTGGCCGATCTGGGCACCAGCGGTGCCTCGATCAATATTATATTCAGCCTGCTGGCGATCGGCTTTCTCACCAAGATGGGTGCTTTCGGCGTGCATATCTGGTTGCCGGGCGCTTATGCTGAAGCCGATGATGATTTTACCGCCGTGCTGTCTGCCATCGTCAGCAAAGCCGGTGTCTTTGGTCTGGTCATCATTGCCGCAGAGCTGGGCGTACGCGCTGAAATCGGTCTTAACCCGTCCTATGTGCTCGGCTGGGTCGGCATTCTGACCGCAACTTTCGGCGCACTGATGGCCGTTTTTCAGGAAGATATCAAACGTCTGCTGGCCTACTCCAGCATGGGGCAGCTGGGTTATATCGTTACCGGCATCGCCTTGATGAGCCACCTCGGCTGGGTCGCTGCGTTATACATGACGGTTAACCACTTCCTGTTCAAAGGCATCCTGTTTCTGTCGGTGGCCGGTATCATCTTACGGACCAATGAACGCATGATGTACCGCATGGGCGGCCTGGTGAAAAATATGCCGTTCACTTTTGTCTGCACCCTGATCGCCATCATCGCCATGTCGGGCATACCGCCACTGTCGGGTTACGGCGGCAAATGGATGTTATTCAATGCCCTGATGGATAAAGGCTGGTACTGGATAACCGCGCTGGCGTTCTTCTCCAGCGCGGTGGCTTTCCTGTACATGTTCCGCCTGCTGCAGACGGTCTTTCTCGGGCAGCGCAAACTCGAACACAGTAAATTGCGTGAAGCCCCTGCCATCCTGCTGCTTCCTCAGTTCATCATGATCGCTGGCATCATGGTGATCTCGGCCAACCCTAAATTATTAATCGATCGCCTGTCCGCCGCCATTGATCCGTGGTTAAGCAATACGCTGGTATGGGACGGTCTCAGCATGCAGTCCCATTACGGCTACTGGAATGCCCCGCTGATCATGGCCATCGTTGCCGGTGTATGGCTGGTGCCGCTGGTGCTGCTGTTACTGTTTTCGACGACGATGAAAATTCAGAAAGTCGAACAGTTCAACATCGTCTATGCCGCCGAACGTCCCCGCCGTCCGGAAGAGACGCATTTTGCCTATAACTTTTATGCCCACTATGACCGGGCCATCGGTATTCTGGTCAGGCCGCGAGCGACTGCATTCTGGAATGGCAGTGTCGAGTGGGCACATTCGGTGGCGGCATCACTGCGCATCTTTTATAACGGCAACGGACAGACGTATGCCCTGTTCGTCATCATGTATTTTGTCGCCATGGTGCTGTTCAATGGAGGCTTGAACTTATGATCGCGCAGGATATTTCCTTCTGGCTCGACAAGGTCGGTGATTTTTCGCTGACATTGCTGATCGTGACCTTTTACGGTTTGTTGATGGGGGCTTTTATCGAACGCATCATCGCTAAAGCCCAGGGTCGTATCGGCATTCCGTATAAACAGCCCTTTATCAATGTACTGAAGAATTTCTTCAAACGTACCGCCATCAGCCACGGCATTATGTTCTACCTCGGTCCGGTGTTCCGTATCGCCGGCGGTATCGGTACGCTGGCATTTGTACCGGTGATCTACGGCAGTGAGATGTTCGCCAATTTCAGTATGGCGGGCGATTTGTTTCTGGTCATCTATTTCATGTTCTTCGGTCAGCTCGGCATGGCGTTGGGCGCGGGTGAAAGTGGCCATCCATACAGCGCGATCGGCGTCGCCCGGGGCCTGTCACAGATGACGGCCTACGAAGTGCCGTTCGCGTTAGCCGTCATCGCCATCGTGCTGCAATACGACACCCTGTCCATCACCGAGATCGTCGCCGCCCAGCAGGGCGGCTGGCAGCACTGGACGGTGGTGACCAACTGGGTGGCCACCCTCGCCGCCATGCTCGCTTTCCTCGGTATGATGGGTTATTCCCCGTTTGATATTTTTCTGGCACCGCAGGAAATACCCATCGGCCCACCCACTGAATTCCACAGTGCCTACCTTGGACTGATGCAGCTCAACCGGGCATTGTTCGGTGCGACCAAACTCATCCTGTTCATGAACCTGTTTTTTGGCGGCGCCACCGGCTGGCCGGAACTGATGCTCAAAACCTGGCTGATCTACATGGTAGCGATCGTTGTCGGTGTCGCCTTCCCGCGCTACCGGGTCGATCAGGGTATTCGCTTTTTCTTCAGGATACCGACCCTGATCGGCATCATGGCAATCATCTACACACAGATGGTACTAACCGCGTAAACCAGCCGGAGAACATTTATGAGACAGCGACCATGTTTAAAAAAAGCCTGAACACAGAAGACACCCTGGAAAATGCAGGGCTGAGCATAGAAGAGCAACAGCTTTTCAGTAATGCGCGCCCGCAGGCCTATGAACCCTACCCGATAAAAGCGGTAGAGGATTTTGCAAACTGGGCACGCGCCAATTCCTTATGGATACTGGCATTTGGTACCGGCTGCGGTGCCATCGAATTACGCCCGTTGATGACCGCGCGTTTTGATGCCAACCGTTTTGGTGTCGCCGGCCGGCCGACACCACGTCAGTCTTCAGTCTTTGTCATCGGCGGTTATGCCTCGGTGAAAACCCTGAAACGCATCATCCGCAGTTACGAACAGATGCAGGGACCCAAGTTTGTCATCTGCCTCGGTATCTGCCCGGTCAATGGCGGCATGTATTTCGACAGTTACAACACGGTCAACCAGTTCGATCAGTATCTGCCGGTGGATCTGTACATCACCGGCTGCATGCCGCGCCCCGAAGTACTGGTCGCGGGCATCATGGAGCTGCAGAAAATGATCAAGGCGGGCAAATGTAACGGCGCCAATCGTTATGTAGAAAACTTTGACTGGTACAAGGCGAACCAGAAAAAAGTGATCAAGAACTGGGATATGCCTGATTACAACTGGTAGAGAATAACTGGTAGCGCCTGATTGCCAGAAACCTGGCGGGTAATAAATTTATGAACAATTTACTGGAAAGACTGCAGCGCGACTTCGATGTCAGCGACATAATGGTTCGCAAACCGTCGATGACCACCTTGAAAGTGGACAAAGGTAATGCTGAACGCCTGATTCGCGAACTGCGCGATCGCGAAGCGTATACCCACCTCAATTTCATGACCTGTATCGATTATATCGAGGACGGCATCTTCACCCTGGTCTACATGCTGTACAACTATGAACAGAAACATAGCTTAGGTATCCATGTCGACATCAGCCGTGACAATTCTGAGATGACATCGATTCACACACTGTGGGCGCAGGCCTGGACCTATCAGCGTGAGTTACGTGAGATGTACGGCATTCGTTTTCCCGGCAGTCCGCGCCTCGATGAAGACTTCTGTCTGGAAGGCTGGGACCAGATTCCACCGATGCGACGCGAGTTCGATACCAAAAAATTCAGTGAAGAACGTTTCGGTCACCGCGAGGGGCGACGCAGTGAAGAACCACGCGCGCACATGAAGGTAGAACTTTACCCAAACCGCGGGGGGGATGAAAAATGACAGCGTCGACAAATCAGATTTCTACGGGACATGCCTCTGCACTGGACTTTGCCCAACCGGAACCGCCTGACCTGGCATCGGGCAAATACGTCAAGCTATGGCAGGGGCCACAGCATCCGGGCATCACCGGTAACATGTCACTGGAACTGATACTCGATGGTGACACCATTATCGACTGCAAGACCCATGTCGGTTACCTGCACCGTGGTTTTGAAAAACTGATGGAACGCCGCACCTTCATCCAGAATTTCACCGTGGTATGTCGCATCGCCGTTCCCGAACCGACCTTCAATGAATACCTCTACTCCCATGCAGTAGAGGAAATCAGCGGTATTGAAATTCCTGAGCGTGCCATCTGGCTGCGCACCATGAACCTGGAAATGATGCGTCTCGCCAGCTTCCTGATGTGGATCGGTGGCATGGGTGGCGCCTTTGGCCAGTACACGGTGGCCAACTGGACCACCGCCTACCGTGACTTCGTACTCGACCTGTTCGAAGAGATGACCGGCGCGCGCATCTATCATATGTACATCGTTCCCGGTGGCGTGCGAGCCGGTCTGCCCGACGGTTTCAGGAAACGTGCCCGCGATGTTATGGATGGAGCGGAAAAACTGCTCGATCAGGTGGAACGGGTGATGTATAACAACACTGTTTTTAAAACCCGTTCAAAAGGCCTCGGTATCATCACCGCCGACATGATCGACCCCTACGGCATCGTCGGCCCCAATGCACGTGCCTGTGGTTTCAAACGCGACCTGCGCAAAGACGAACCTTATCTCGCCTATGACCAGCTCGACTTCGAGGTCATCACCGGCAGTGATTCCGACGCCTACGAACGCGCTTATCTGCGACTGCAGGAAACCCGCCAGTGCATCAACCTGATCCGTCAGTGTCTCGACCATACCCCGACAGATGGCCCGTTTCAGGCGAACATGCCCAACGTATTACACTGGAAAGTACCTGCCGGCGAAACCTATGTTAAAGCCGAATGCACCCGCGGTGAATACGGCTACTACATGGTGACCGATGGCTCGGAATTTGTTCGCCGGGTACATGTACGCGGCCCGAGTTACACACACGCTATCGCAGTAATGGAACGCCTCGCTGTGGGCAATAACATTGCCGATATCGCCGGCCTGATGGTATCACTGCATGCCTATCCACCTGAGATCGAGAGGTGATGTCATGAGCCTGAAAGACCTGCTATCCCCGTTTTTCGTCTGGCAACGCGCTTTCGAAAAACCCTATACCACGATTCGGCCAACCCTGGACAGACCGGGTGCCCCCGCTTATCGCGGTTTTCATATCAACATCACCGAAACCTGCGTCGGTTGCGGCAGTTGTCATGAGATCTGCCAGAACCATGCCATCGACATGGTGGCCGTCGATGAATATGTCGGCCGTGACGGCGACAGCGGATTACGCCCGCGTTTTGATTATGGCCGTTGCTGCTGGTGCGCCCTGTGTGTCGACATCTGCACCGCCGGTTCGCTACGCATGAGCAATGAATACGCCTGGATCAGTGAGGACCCGACAAGCTTTCATTTCACCGCCGGCATCGATGACAAACCCTGGCAGAATAACGAATCAGGTTACCGCCGTGCCGAAGGTTACCACCTGTACCCACCCAAACGCATCGAGATGAACATGCTGCCTGCCGAGCAAAGCGTTAAGTCGTTCGACGAAGTGGTCAAGGGCTACGACGAAGCACAGGCGAAGAAAGAAGCCGACCGTTGTGTCGAATGCGGCATCTGTGTCGCCACCTGCCCGGCACATATGGATGTCCCCGATTACATCCACAGCATCCGTGACGGTGACTACGAAAAAGGCCTGCAGCTGATGTACCGCACTAACCCGTTCCCGGCAACCTGCGGCCGTATCTGTACCCGCAAATGTGAATCGGTGTGCCCGGTCGGCATCCTCGGTGAGCCGGTGGCCATCCGTTGGCTGAAACGTTTCATCGTCGATCAGGTCGATAAAAAAGACTACCGGCGCATACTGAACGAACACATCGAAAACAGTGACTACAAAGTGGCGATCATCGGTGCCGGACCCGGTGGTTTAAGTGCTGCCTATTATCTACGTCAGCAGGGCCACGCGGTTACCGTCTTTGAAGAACATGAAACAGGCGGCGGCATGTTACGTTACGGCGTGCCCAGTTATCGATTGCCGGACGCCGATCTTGATAAAGACATCGATCACATCGTCTCCATCGGCGTCGATATCCGATACAACACGCGCATCGGTAAAGACATGCCGTTTGAAACACTGCTGGACGATTACGATGCTGTGTTTATGTCCACCGGCCTTTCTGTCCCTTCCAGTATGCGTATCCACGGTGAAAACCACCAACGCGTATTATCCGGCCTGCAGGTGCTTGCTGACGTCGCCAGTGGACGCGATCCCGGCATCGGTAAAAAAGTTGCAGTCATCGGTGGTGGCAATGTGGCCATGGATGCGGCGCGTGTATCGCGTCGCCTGGGGGCTGAAGTCACTATTCTCTACCGCCGGCGCATCAGTGAAATGCCGGCAGATACAGAAGAGATACACGAGTCTCAGGAAGAAGGCTGCCGACTCATACAAAAAGCGATTCCGGTTGAAATCCTGGATGCGGACAAATCGGATCAGGTTCGCATCAAGTGGGGTGAAGCCAAAATGGTGGATGACCCTAAAGGTGGACGACCGCGTCCGGTGTTGCAGGAGGACCGCATGCATACCGAAACCTATGACTGCATTATCTCTGCCATCGGCCAGGGCAGTAATCTTGATTACCTTTCTAAAGAACTGCAGGAGAAACTGGCAGTTGAATGGGGCCGATTCACCCCGGCTGAATACCAGCATACGGCTTTTGAAAAAATATTTGTTGGTGGCGACTTTGCCAACCGCACCGCAGATGCGATCAGTGCCATCGAAGACGGCCACCATGCAGCACGCGGTATAGATCGTTTTCTTAATCCGGACATATATATCAATGCCGAACAACAAAATGAATTAACAGGTGAAAACAATGAATACCGTTGAGGAAATACTGGACTACGCCATCGAACAGGAACAGCAGGCGGCAGATTTTTATAAAGATGTTGCGCAGCGTGCAGAAACCGCCGGTATGAAAGAAATGCTGCTGGATTTTTCTGAAGAAGAAATGCGACACAAAAAAATATTGCAGGATGTAAAGGCTGGCGGTCATGAACTAACACCTGAACAGGAAATTCTGGATCTGAAAATTTCAGATTACCTGGTCGAAGTTAAAGCCAGTGAAAATATCTCATATCAGGACGCGCTGATTATTGCCATGAAAAAAGAACGAGCGGCTTACCAACTTTACAGCAACATGGCAGAGAAAATTCCCGAAAGCCATCTCAGGGAAATACTCATCGGCCTGGCGAAAGAAGAAGAAAAACATAAACTATTTTTTGAAACTGAATATGATGAACGCGTTCTCACGGACAATTAATCATAAAAACATACGGCACATCACCACCAACGCTATCGCACATGGCGGCCGACGAAACCAGACATAAACAGGAAAAACTGCAGCATTATGGCAATCATTAAAATTAAAACATCACCTTTCGACGACCAGCGCCCCGGCACGTCCGGGTTACGAAAAAAAGTCACCGTATTCCAGCAGCCACATTACCTGGAGAACTTCGTGCAATCTATATTCAGCGCCCTTGAAGGTTTTCAGGGAAAGACACTGGTGGTCGGTGGTGACGGGCGCTATTACAACCGTGAAGCATTACAGGTTATTTTAAAGCTGGCTGCGGCAAATGGCTTCGGCAAGGCGATAGTCGGTCGCGGCGCCCTGCTATCGACACCGGCCGCTTCCTGTGTGATCCGTAAATACCATGCCTTCGGCGGTATCATACTTTCAGCCAGCCATAATCCGGGCGGGGCAAATGCCGACTTCGGCATAAAATACAACACCGGTAATGGTGGGCCGGCACCTGAAAAACTTACTGAGGCAATCTACAACATAAGTCTTGAAATAAATGAATACCACAGCATCGCAGCAAGCGACATCGATCTCGACATTATCGGAGAGCAGATGGTTGCTGACATGTGCGTTGAGATAATAAACCCGGTTAGCGATTATGCCGACATGATGGAATCTCTCTTTGATTTCGAAGCAATGCGAAAACTGCTTGCTGCGGGAACCTTCAGCATGTCTTTTGACGCAATGAATGCTGTCACCGGGCCCTATGCGCACGAGATCCTGCAACGACGCCTGGGTGCGGCTGAAGGTACCGTATTACGCGGTGAGCCACTAACAGATTTCGGCGGTGCGCATCCAGACCCGAACCTGGTCCATGCCAGAGAACTGGTAACACGGATGAGCGAAATAAACGCGCCTGACTTTGGTGCGGCGTCGGATGGTGACGGTGATAGAAACATGATCCTCGGTAAGGATTTTTACGTGTCGCCCAGTGACAGCCTCGCCATCCTGGCGGCCAACGCCACCCTGGTGCCCGGGTATGCTCAGGGCTTAACTGGCGTTGCTCGTTCCATGCCGACCAGTCAGGCGGTTGACCGTGTTGCCATGAAACTTGGCATCGACTGCTACGAAACACCTACAGGCTGGAAATATTTTGGCAACCTGCTCGACGCCGGAAAGATCACGCTCTGTGGTGAAGAATCGTTCGGTACCGGTTCAGATCATATCCGCGAAAAGGACGGACTTTGGGCGGTTCTTTTCTGGCTGAATATCCTCGCCGTACGCCAACAGTCTGTTGCTGACATCGTTTATGACCACTGGCGTAAATATGGCCGTAATGTATATACCAGGCACGACTATGAAGCACTACCCATTGAAGCTGCCAACGCACTTATGACACAACTACGTCGCCACGTCGATGAACTCGGTGGCCAGAAATTTGGTGAATACACGGTTGAGTGTTGTGATGATTTTAGTTATACCGACGCAATCGATCACAGTTTTAGCAGCCAACAGGGTATACGTATCCTGTTTACATCTGGTGCTCGTATTGTCTATCGTCTTTCAGGCACGGGCACCGAAGGCGCTACTCTACGCGTCTACATCGAACAAACAATGATCAATGCGCAAACCCTGGATATGGATGCACAGGTTTTTCTTGGCGAACTCATTCAACTGTCAAAAACTATCGCACAAATAGAAAAGTACACCGGGCAGGTGCAAGCTGACGTGATCACGTAATGACGATTTTTAATAATACGATGCATTTACAGGCAGGCGGCAAAACGACTCTGCCTGTAAATAAAGACAAGCACATAAAGCATCTCAACGACGGTAAAGAAACATGCGTAAATCTATCATTGGGCCTGCAGGAAAAACCGTGATCGTTACTATTATTGTGATCAGTATTATCGTATCAACAGCAATACTGTTAATACGACAGTTTTAATCGCAACACGCGTTTTCAGACTATAAATGCGACCCGATTACGCAGCGAACAGTTCACTACTTTCTTTTAGTGCGTCAAGGTAATGTTCTGTTTGTGCTACACCATAACTGTTTACTGAGTACGCAAAGAGTAGTTTGAATGCCTGCCTGGAAAAAGAGCAGACATCCATGACTTTCGATATTACTCTCAGGCACTACCAAAGCGATAGCTTGACCGCACATAATGGCATAGGAACTTCTTCAAAACAGATATTTAAAATACTTTTGGTTTGATGCAACTTCAAATTTTTATAAATATTGCTGCGTAGTGATAGGGGCCGACATCGACAACTTTTTCCAGCTCAAACCCGGCAAGCTCTACATGTGCCTTAACTTCTTCTGGCTCCATCCGCAATTCTGTATCCGGCCCTCTCGGCTGGTCCAGCACCGTGGTTGTTTCTCTGGAGAGGCGATACCAGTTAATAACGGCAAAACGGCCACCGGGCTTAAGTGATTCATGCACAGCCTCTGATAATGCTCTTTTGTCTGGCACACCGTGAAACGTGTTGGCGATAAAAACAAAATCGACCGGTTCCTTTATCTGTCCCGGTAATTCGCGGGCGTCACCGAGAATAGCGTGGAAATTGGGATTGTCTTCACAGCCCTGTTCTGCCTGAGCAAGCAGGTCTTTATCGAGATCAAGCGCCCATGTCCTACCCGGGTGTACCAGCTGGCACATGGGTTTGGTGAAATGGCCATCACCACAACACAGGTCAACAACCTGCATTTCAGGTTGTATGCCGACCTTACGCAATACCGCTTCAGGGTCTGGCCACAAAGCCTGCCACCAGTCAGCGTCTGGCATCATTGTTGCTGGAAAAAGTGCATCATTGTTCATATTTGACCTTCCCGGTTGACAAACGACCGATAATTAGTAATGATATGTGTTAACTCACATATGTGAGTGTACGCATATATAAATATACTGTCAACCGCTGAAAACAACCTCGATGAATTTATCTATGAGTGAATTACAGTTCTATAGTAACGATGTGTGCCCATTCGCCTATCGCGTACGCCTCGCGTTGGCAGAAAAAGCGATAGCTCATGAGTCACATACCATTGATTTACTGAATATTCCCGAATGGTACTATGAGATATCCCCCACCGGTAATGTGCCACTGCTTAAACAGGGTGAGGATATCGTCTGGGAAAGCACCATTATCAATGAATACCTTGAAGAGTCTTATCCTGCTATTCCTCTTTTGCCGAAAAACCCTGTTGAGCGAGCGCATGCACGACTCTGGATTGACTATTGCAATACCACTTTCCAGCCCGATTACTGTGGTCTGGTATTCGAGCTTGATGAAAGTAAACATGAAGCCATTCGTAATAGGCTTTATGAAAGCCTGAAAACAATTGATGAAGCTCTGGAAAAAATAGCACCGGGACCCTACTGGCTGGGTAAGCAACTCAGCCTGGTCGACCTCAGTTATTACCCGTTTTTTGAACATGCACCGGTGTTATCCTATTACCGGCACTTTGATATTCCGGCAGAACATAAACATATTCACCGCTGGCTGTCAGCCATGCGTGAGCGGCCATCGGTTAAAGCCAATCAGTGCGATGATGAATTTTATATAAAGGCATACAAACCGTTTGTTGAAGGTGAGGTCGAACATGGCTAAAACTACCCGCTCCGATAACAACGCCGATAGCAGGCCCTGTAGCGATGGTTCTATAAAACGTTTAAGCGGACATTTTAAATTACTGTCAGAGCCTAACCGTCTCAAAATTTTATGCAGTCTGGGACTGGAATGTCGACCGGTATCAGATGTCGTCAGCGCCACTGGTATCAGCCAGACCAATGTCTCTTTCCATCTACGCATCTTACGTGAAGCAGGACTGGTGAGACCCGAACGCAGAGGATCATTTATATATTATTGCCTGCCGGATCCCGAACTACTTCGACTTGTAGGCGATTTTAGAGACTGGATGGAAAGCCACAGTATCAGTGACAAGGTTGCGCCAGACGATAAAAAGGCTGCTCAGCGATAATGTAGTTGGTACGAGATAATCAGAGCTTTCAGAAGCGGAGAAACGAGATGGGACCAGGTTATTGGGGAGGACAAGGCTTTACTTTTATGTGGATCATTCCACTTCTTTTTTTTATTGTGTTTCTGTTTTTTATCCGCGGCATGTTTGGCCAGAATAATAACCAGGGCAACAACATTGGAACTGGCAATGGAAGCAATGGCCATAGATCAGAAAGTGCCCGTGAAATTCTGGATAAACGTTTTGCCAAAGGTGAAATCAATAAAGATGAATACGAAGAAATGAAAAAGACGCTTGGACACGATGACGGATGAAGGTACTGCTATTTCTGGCAGAAGGCTTTGAAGACCTCGAAGCGGTTTCTGTTCTCGATGTAATGGGCTGGACAGAATACCGTGAATGGGTACCGACAGTTGACGTAGTGACGACAGGTTTTCGCCCTGAGATAAAAAGCCGTTTTGGGCTAAAGATCAAATCCGATATCGCCTTTGATGATATTCAAGCATCAGACTATGACGCGCTGGCGATTCCCGGTGGCTTTCACAGTCATGGCTTCGATGAAGCTTATGATGAAAGATTGAGAAACCTGGCGCGTGACATTCACCAACAAGGTGGCACAATAGCCACCTTCTGCGTCGGTGTTCTGCCAGTTGCTGAAGCAGGTTTGCTCAAAGGCAAGCAAGCTGTGACCTACCCCTATAGCCGCAACCACGATAATCCCGCACGTCTACAGGAACTAGGCGCTATCGTTATGGATACGCCTACAGCTGTTGATGACCGTATTATAAGCAGCCAAGGTCCGGGTACATCCCTGCAGGTTAGTTTTCTTCTGCTAGAAGCCCTAATCGGGTTGGAGCATTGTCAGGAAGTACAACGTTTAATGTGCTAACGATTTTTTGTAGCATTGGCTCATTGACTTGGAAAGTTCACTTCGGAGTAGATTTGATGATTTGAACAGGAGTATCGGATGTCGGCTTAAACATAAGCGGCCATTGGTAATAGCTAAGTGATTGCACCCTAACAACACATAGCTGACGTTGGCGATTAAGCTTGATGGGGAAGAATTATGCACAAAGCAGACCTTAAGAAAATAGCCCTGACAAAGCATTTTCAGCCAATATCAGACACCCAGCACAATCAAAAACGACTCTCGCAGGGGCCGCATTTGATTATTTTTTATTATGTTACGCTTTACGTCTAGCCAATCCAATTAAACCGATAAGACCAGAACCGAATAGCCAAGCTGCTGCAGGAACTGGAACTGCGGATACAGATTCACCTACAACTAAAAATGTACCATAGCTAGAAGAACCCGAATTTAAAAGGGATGAAAAATCATTTGAGTTTCCAGGCCCACCATTAATCTGTATGCTAGTATCCCAACGAGAAGCATTCCAGTTTGTAAGCATGCCATTCTCATTTAAATAAAAGTTAGAAGCTCTGTTAGTAAAACCAGACGTCGTAAACCCAAATAATAAATGATAAGCATCTACTTCCGCTATGATGGCAGAGTCACTAGAGTTCATATATTTTTGACCGTCTGATGTAGTTATAGGACTATAGCTGGGTAATGCTTTACTCATCATGTCCTCTATTTCCCTGAAAGTTGCGTGGCGATAGCCTTCTAGAGTCCCAGCATCATTATATGACATACCGATAGTTTCTGTTGTGTCTAACCACTGAAGACCAGTTTCATCATCTAAGGTTAGAATACCATTATCAATGAGTGCTGCATTCACACTAGTTGATAATACTAAAGTTGATACAGCCAACGAAAGTGACTTGACATTTATGCTCCTGAGCATCTCCATTCTCCCGAATTTTTGGTTCATTTACTCGTCATTACGACAATCAGATTGAGTTATTGCCAGCTTAAGGTGCAGTTGTTATTGACTTCAACGTAAGGCTACCAACCCCCATTACAAAGTAGCTTCGTACAGGATCAGCCGGTGTGCCGCCAATAAGGTCAGTACCTATCGCTAGTACATTTACGGTTTCACCAACCACATTCAGGTCGCCATTAAGAATTATCATGAAAGCTGTTTCATTCGGAAATTCATTTTCATTTGTAGTAATAACACCCGGTGCTTCAACATCGACAACAAATGTTCCTCCAAGACCGTTCGCCAATGTGCCGTCAGCATTATATGTCTCAGTAAATGTTGAGCCATCAATATCCACAGAATCGTAGGTTTTGCTTGTGACTGTCACGCCATCACCACCAAGGTCGGCCACCGTAACGGGTAGCGGTTTCAACCATGTAAACGGTAGATCAACGCCAGCAACTTCACCACTACGGGTTACCGAAATAGAGCGTGAACTGCCGCCTCGACGGGTAACTGTATCTGTAAAACTATTAGCAACATCTGTAAATACTAGAGCACCATTACTATCAATCGTCCATTTAGTATCCAGTCGTAAACCATTTCCACCTGCCGCTGTTGTTTCTGCTACCGACACATCAAAGGCATCTTCACTAACGGCTGTACCAAATGAGACAATACCAATGTTATTGCTGGTAGGATCGATAACCACAAAAAGTGTATTTTCAAGCTCAGCTGAATCAAAAGTAAAATCTGTACCCGCGTTGAGATTATTTGTCGCTGTTGCAGCATCAATTAATGTGTCTCCAGTGGTTACAAGTGCAGCAGCAATATCTGGATTTGCTGTAAAAGTTGCATCATCACCTATAAATGCGTCACTGCTAATAGCGGTGCCGGCCAAAGCAGTGTTGGCAGCAACAAGATCAATGCCATTAGTTGGGTCACCATCAGCATCCAGTGATTGAATAAAGCGAGCAATATTGATGCTGGCTGCGCCAAAATCAAATGGTGAGCATATTGGAGCACCGGTAACGATACCGATATCAACACCGCCAACGGAGAAGCTAACATCCTCACCCGGCAGGTAACTGTATGTACCGTTTTCATCCGTTATGCCAGTAATACCGCTAGTTGTTGTAAAGCTCAAACCCTCAACTTCCGCATCCAGGAACAGGCCGCTTACCGCCGTCGATGCTGGTGATGTTGTCGCTGGAGTGCTGTCACTACTGCTGCTGCAGCCGTACATTGCTACTACAAATGGCGCTAAGACCAAGAATTTAATTTTACTCATATGTTATCCCCTAATAATTTTCTGATAATTTGATTTATTAATACTTGGTAAATTAAATGAGATAAAACATCGAGTCTTCACCCATATGGATGAAAATGACGAACAACATTTTTTTTCTTAAGTTACAAACCAGAACGATTATGTAACCACTTAAGCTCATATAACTACCCAGAAACAATTAAAAGATAAATAAACACAATGACTTAACTGACAAATCGCTGTTTAAACTTTATATATTTCATCTATAATAAATATAAATAGACCTAAACCTAAACAAACATATCTATACATACTGGAGTTAACTGTTAATCATGGAGATTTTAAAGCTGGATAACCATGCCAGACTATCCTGGAATCAATATGGCTCACCTAATGGTGAGCCTGTTTTTTATTTTCACGGCATGCCTGGCTCTAGCCTGGAAGCACACGACGCTGATAGTTTTGCTCGTGAACTGGGATTACGCCTAATCATCCCAAACCGTCCAGGTTATGGTGATTCTGACCCGCAGGAAAACTTCACCCCCCTCGACTGGCCCATCATCCTTACTCAACTTGCTGACTCACTTCATATCAACCGCTTTTCCATACTCAGTTTTTCAGGCGGTGGAATCTATGCTTTTGCATGCGCACATGCCATGCCCGAACGAATAAAACACATCACGCTGCTCAGTGCCCCCGCTCCATTTGAAACCTCCGTTATGCAAAATAGCATTAATGCTGATTTCAAACCTTTGTATGAGTTAGCAGCTAGTGATTTTAATGCTGCGCTTGAGCAGGTATCACAAATGGCGCCGTCATCAGAAGCATTGCTAACCATCATGGAATCCATTTTTCCACCTGAAGATAAGAAAATTTTCAATGATGAACATGTTCGTAAAAGTTACCTGGACAATCTAACGCTAGCCATCAAAAATGGCATCACAGGTTTTGTTAGTGACCTGCGCTGTATTGCTTCACCCTGGGGTTTTAAATTTGAAGATACTGAGATCGACATTGATATCTGGCATGGACGTCATGACAAAAACATTAATTTTTCTGTTGCAGAATATCTTGCAGATTCGTTAAAAAACACGTCTACACATTTCCTGAATGATGAGGGGCACTGTTATTTATTCAAATACTGGTGCGAAATACTAGAAAACATCAAGAATAAAACCATTTAATTTATGGTTAAAAAATCAGCATCATCATTATCTTTTGACAAAATGCAGGAATTAATTACCTGTATTTATGATGCAGCCTTAGATGAGAGCCAGTGGGAAAATGTACTAAATACGTTAGCGCTTGCACTACATGCAGAACAGGGAAATATGCGCATGTTAAATGCTGATTCAAAGAATGTTAAGCATGTACATACCTTTAATAAAGATCCTCAGTGGACACAAGCTTACATTGATCATTATATACATATCGATCCATGGATCGAGCTTCTCCTAAAGCCCAAAGAAACAACACTTGATTGCACGCATCGCTTATTACCAGACAAAACGTATGAAGCGATGGAAATTCATAGCGATTTTGCTATTCCTCAAGATGTTCATTACGGCATCGGCGGAAAAATCAATATAAGTAACGATTCTGCTTGCTACATGACATTTCAACGCGCCAAAAGGCACCAGGGTTTTGAACATCTTTATCTGGATGTATTAAAAAATCTTGTCCCGCATATACAAAAGGCAGTGCTAATCAATGAAAAAATGCGATGTATTGAATTTAAACACACCCTGTTAAACGATACCTTGAACCAAATTAATAGCCCCATATGTCTTGTCAATAAATATGGCAGTATTTTATTTATCAATGCTCCTGCTGAGCAACTAATTAATCTTTATGACGGCATCAGCATAAAAAATAATTGTATTTTTATTCATAGCATAAAAGATAATCACAAACTTCAGGAACTGATTCAACAGGCCACTTTTAAAACCAAAAAGGACTTATCAACACAAGGTGGTGCAATGTGTTATAAAAACGCCGCGTCTCATTCCTCCTTATCAATTCTTGTGAGCCCCGTTAATCCTGATCAAATAAACCTGGATACACCAAATGATGAAATTGCTTTAGTTTTATTTAATACTAATGGCCATAGAGTGACTCTCTCAACGGAGTTATTATCAGACCTATATGATTTATCGCCCGCAGAAGCGAGACTGACTTTCTATTTATGCCAGGGATTAACGCTAGATGAAATTTCAGAAAAACTATCTCGGAGCAAAAATACTTTAAGGTCTCAACTGCGTTCCAGCTTCAATAAAATCGGCGTATCCAGGCAGTCTGACCTTATACATCTCGTTAATACTGGTCCTATGGGAATCATCAAAAGAAAATAGATATTTATTTTTCTGCATGTGCCCCCAACGTATTTTGTCAAAATACCGATGTTTGCGAATGACCCCTTTATACGATTTTACTCACTTTTAGTACTTTTCCGCCAAGGTCGGTTGTGTGGTGTTCTGGTGAATTGAGTCACAGGCATTGAATAATTACTTATGAGGGCATTTATTCACACCAACCAAAATTCATAAGTTTTAACATCAAGCAATTAAGCAGTTGTAGGGAATGTTCAGACCTTCATGCAATCTCTTTATCATTGGAAGTGTAAGACTGCGTTTTTTATTCAGCACCTCAGAAACACGTGCTCGGGTACCAAGATACGGTTCCAGGTCTTTACGTGTCAGCGCTTTCTGCTCCATTAAAAATTTAATTGCTTCAATGGGATCAGATGGTGGCATTGGGTAATGTTCTTCCTCGTATTTTTCAACCAATAGCATCAGAACATCAAGCTCATCACCTTTTTCAGTATTGCGCTTTGCACCCCAAAGCTCATCTACACGATTTAGCGCTTTCTTTAATTCAGTTTTATTTTTAATCGGTTTCAGTTTCATTATGTGACCTCAAATATTATCAATATCCTTGATTTCATCGTATTGCTTATGTGTGCCTACAAACCGTATTAGTATCCCATGACGGGTATAATCCGTTAGCGCGACGATACGGTATTTATTTCCACAGATGTTAAAGACGACACGGTTGTTCTTCAATATACTCGCATTTCGTAAATCCGCTTTAAGTTCGTGTGGTGAACTCCATTGCGCATTTGCGCAGTAGTTGTACCATTCAGTCATCTGCTTTTGTGCATCGCGATATTTTGGATTACTCTCCCAAAACATTCTGAGTATAGATTTAGCGATAACTCTCATCACAAGATATTAGCACGCTCCCTATTTGGGAGCAAGTGTAGTGATGTTTTTAGAGAAATGAGATTTTTAGCCGTATATACTTGGCTTTTGAATGTCCGCTAAGTCGACTTTCGACCCTATTTAATAATTTTCCCAGATGTCCGTTATGTGGTGAAATGGTGCATCATAAATAAGTGGGCAACCGTATAATCAGTTGCAAAGGGCCAGGCACGTCTCTACAGGTTAGCTTTCAATTATTAGAAGCGCTGATCGGACATGAACACTGTTTGGAAGTACAGCGATTGATGTGCTGCAATGAATAATCGGATTTACTCTATACCATCGTCAGGGTAATAAACGATTTATCCACTTAACCGCTGTTCATGTTCTGACATGCATAAATTATCCAAATGTTATTTTGATTCGTCTGTATTGTTTATCGACAGTAAAATTTGTTTGCGGAATATTTCATAGTTAATCGGTGTTTTATTGTCATAAGCAATACGTTTACGTCTGGCTTCATTGAGTAGATGATATCTCACCTCAGCCTCGACTTTTACCGCTTCACTATTTACCGGCACCAGCAAACTATATTGTTGTGGTTGACCGCGTGGTAATCGTGTATCGCGCAGATCGATGATAAAAGGGCGCCACATCACCAGACGTTTGATCGTATCCTCCTGTTCCTCCAGCACCTGCCCCTGTTTATCCAGTAAGCGCAGATGGACTGAAAGATGGCGATCCGGGGTACCGGTAGGAACATAGTGTGCTGCACCGGTATTGGTTAATGTCAGTGTGAACTTTCTATTTCCAGTACTCGCTTCACTTTCAACTGGTTTGTCTTCAGCAAATTCTATGGTCAATGCTTTTTTTACCATTTGCGGATCATGGCCACCGCGCCATAGATGTTGACGGGTTTCACGTACCACGCCCCCTGCAACCAGCGGGCGTTTAAGTAAAGGCATATGGCATTCAACACAGGCAAGAGCCTTTGTATCAACAACCGAAACCTCACCCGAGATACCAGTTCCTACTTTATCTTTTAGTCTTATACTTTTTTCAGTCTGCGATTTCGCTGTATTGGTAGAACTACTTTTTTCTATGGCTAAAGTACTTTCGATTTCTGCCACGGTTCCGCAGGGAGGGAAACGGAAAAACGTATCCCAGCGATCACCATCGACGATATGACAGCGTACGCAAACCTGATTCGGGTCGTCGAGTTTTTTGACCGGATGCGGGGCACTGGTATCACCGAATACACCAACGATTTTACCCTCACGGTAGTGACAGGCAGCACAGGTCACTCCTTCATGCTGAAGTTTGCTGTCAAACGCGGGGTTGTCTTCTAACACCGGATCCCACTTGTCACTGTCACGATAAGCCAGTACTTTATCTGGCTGCTGACGATCAAGCGGTGTATGGCATAAGCGGCAGCTGTGCTGTGCATCATCGAATTGCCAGTCCGTCCTGAAATAAGGGTCAGTCCATGCCTGGCTGTGAATCGTGGTCTGCCATTCTTTGTAAAAATCCTGGTGGCAGGTTGCGCACTCTTCTGCGCTGAGCTTTCCTAACACCTCCGGGCTTTGTGAGGTATCAACCGGCCAGGCGAAACGGTCATCAACCAAAAAGATATTCATCGGGCGCATGAGGCGCCACACTATAAATGCAATCAGCGCGAGAATAACAAGTGTGTAGTGTTTTTTTAGTATTGTTTCCATCTCCTTAATATAAACAGGCTGTTCGCCCTGTATGCTTGAAGGCGTATCAACAGCCTTATCCAGATTAGCTGGTCGGCCATATTACGTGCTTTTCCACAAAGTAGACAAATACTACGTGCCCTGGATATACATACCACCTGTTTTTATTTATTCAGCTAGCGCAACTGCAGGTAATGCTTAACGTTGCCGGGCACATTACACACCAATCATAATATTTTCTTGACCTTTGCGGATTTAATGTTATTCTACTATTCAATTGTTTAATTGAATAGTTGTTATTCCTAACAAATAGAACATTAAATACCCGATTAAAGGAAATCATTATGTCCATTTCAATCATTATTGCAGGTTTAATCACCGGTATGCTACTGGGTGTTTTCGGCAGTGGCGGTTCGATTATTACCATGCCCGCCTTACTTTATTTGCTTGATGTAGAACCCAAGTCGGCCATTGCCATGAGTTTAGGTATTGTCGCGGTTACCGCCAGCATTACGGCTTATCAGCATTGGCGTCACGGTAACGTAAACCTCAAAATAACCGCAATTTTTGGTCTGTTTGGTGTTGCTGGAACCTATGCCGGGGCGCTGGTTGGTGTGGCTACACCTGTGGTGATTCAGCTCAGCGTATTTGCCCTGGTAATGTATGCAGCAGCCTGGAAAATGCTTAAACCATCACCCAAACATAAATCTGTGGGCGCCGCTGTGGCAGATTGTATCGACGGGCATTGTGACGACCTCCAATACGGGCATATTGCAATTCATGGCATTGCTGTGGGTGTATTAACCGGTATTGTGGGCGTGGGTGGCGGCTTTCTGATTGTTCCAGCGCTTGTATTGTTATCGGGTCTGCCGATGAAAAGAGCGGTAGGCACGTCTTTGAGTATTGTTTCTCTAAAATCATTTGCAGGCTTTGCCGGTTATGCTGGCTCGGTAGTCATTGACTATCAGATGATGGCGATATTTATCGCCATCGCTGTTGCGGGCAGCGTCGTCGGCAGTCAGTTGGGTCACCGTTTACCCGCTGATTTACTTAAAAAAGGCTTTGGCGGTTTTCTGTTGCTGGTAGCCAGTTATATTTTATTCAAGAGTGTTTTATTCAGTTGATAAATCATTCGTTACTTATTGGTTAAATAAACAAGAGAAAAATTTTATGAGTATACAAGATTGCTCCAAACCCATATCAAAGACGGCTCTGTTGGGTCTCGCTCTCGGTGTGGCGGTGATAATTACCGCGATGATGTCAGGTGTCGGTTATCGTTTAGGCTGGTGGCGTCACCCTGAGGCATTTGCCATATTTGAATGGGCCTCCTATGCTGCGGTTATTACTTTGCTGGTTTCTGTGGCCGGAATCTTCAAAACACGCCCACACGCGCAGCAGCGCGGTATGTTATCAGGCATCACGGGCATCATTTTGAGCCTGCCTGTTATAACAGCAACACTGCTGTTTGAATACAGCGCCACAGCGTACCCCCAGATCAATGACGTTACAACGGATACCCAGGATCCCCCGTCTTTCTGGGACGTCCCTAACCCTATCGAATATCCGGGGCAAACTGTGGCTGACCTCCAGTTAGCCGCCTACCCTGATTTAAAGCCTCTACAAATATCTATTTCAGCAGAACAGGCTTTTGTAAAAGCTTTAGAAGTAGCCACTGACAAGGGCTGGGAAGTCATCTCAAGTGATGCAGATGAGGGACGCATTGAAGCAGTTGATACCTCTTTGCTATTTGGTTTTAAAGACGAAGTGGTGATACGAATTACCTCGTCAGATGATGGTGCAATCGTAGATATTCGTTCTCGTTCGCGCATAGGACGCATAGACCGCGGCGCTAATGCAAAACGTATTCGAGACTACCTGAGTACCTTAAAAAAGAAAGTCGCCACACCATAAAGAGGTGCCCTATAAGCATTTTATTCAGCCGATAGGCGGTGCAACCAATGTAAACTATTTGCCCCGAACAGAATCATAACCCTGATACAGCAGGACTGATAAGGTAAATTTATATGCACGACCCCGTATACCTGGATTACAATGCCACTACACCTGTTGACCCTCAGGTCGCAGATGCTATTGAGCCATATTTAAGACATTATTTTTTTGGCAACCCATCATCCAGCCATATATATGGTCGCCGCGCGCATGAGGCGGTGGAAAAAGCCCGTGAGCAGATGGCCGCACTGATCGGCGCGCAACATGATGAAATTATTTTTACCGGTTGTGCCACAGAAGCTAACAACCTGGCGATACGCGGTGTTGCTGCAGCTTTACAAAATCAGGGACGCCATATTGTTACGACGGCTATCGAGCACCCCTCGGTGGCGGCACCTTTTCAATTATTGAAAAAAAATGGCTGGAAAGTCACCGTATTACCTGTTGATGAATTCGGTATGGTAAATGCTGACTCTGTTTTCAATGCGCTGCAAAATGACACAGTGCTAGTATCAATAATGCACGCCAATAACGAAGTTGGCAGCATACAGCCGATTGCGGATATCGCAGCCATTACCCGCCCCAGAGGTATTCTATTGCATACTGATGCAGCCCAGTCAGTAGGTAAAATTCCTGTACTGGCAGACCAGCTAGGTGTCGATTTACTCACTATCGCTGGCCATAAATTCTATGCCACAAAGGGTGTAGGTGCGCTCTACATCCGTAAAGGAACGTCAATAGAACCCCTACTGGTAGGTGCTGGCCATGAACAGGGGTTACGCCCGGGGACAGAAAATGTTCCTGCTATCGTCGGAATAGGCAAGGCTGCCGAACTTGCTCAACAGGGTAATGGTTTTGAAGGTAACATCGTGCGAACATTGCGGGATCTTTTGCATGAACGCCTGCTACAGGCAATACCTGATTTACAACTCAATGGTCATCCAGAAAAGCGCCTGCCCAATACACTGAATGTCTCTTTCCCGGATGTGAATGGCCGAGAATTACTGGAACAGACCAGCAGTGATATTGCCGCATCGGTCGGTTCTGCCTGCCATGAAGAGTCGGACAAGGTTAGCGGCGTATTGGGAGCCATGGGGTTTTCACAACAGCGCGCACAGGGAGCGGTCAGATTCTCTCTAGGTATGCCTACAACTGAAATAGATATTGAACGCGCAGGGGCAGCGCTACTCTCTGCTCTGCATAATATAAAATGAAAACCGCTTAAGAGCCTTTACGAAAAGATATGTCTAGCATGGTAAAACAGCTGTATGGTCAAATAATAGCTGACGGCTTATTACATTTTCTGAAAATGTATACGACGAAATAATATCCTTATTATTTGCTTCATTTTTTCAAACGGTGCAACTCGCCGATGTTGTCTTTGATACGCAGCAGATCACCATCCAGTGCAGGTTGGCCATGCCACCATTGATAGTCCGGTGATTGATGGCCTACGCCAAGATGGACATTCTTAAAATGATGCTGCATTTTTTCGAACTGATTTCTTGCAGGTGCCAGTTCGGCATCGCTAAATACTTTTCCAGCTTGCTCGATAAGCGCATTGGCTTCCCGAACCTTTTTACGGGCGATTTCCAGCATAGCTTCACCATTTTCGAAAAGACGCGTAATGTAACGTGGCGAGTGGCAGTCCTGACAGACTGCTCTGGTATTATCATGAACTTTTTCCACTTCAAGACTGCTCATTAAATTTTGCCTGACAGTAATGCTGACATCATGATTGTTATTATGCATATGGCAGTAACCACAACCGGGAGCACGATACTTCGCCAGCTCAAAAGACTGACTCCAGTCATAGGTGTTTTTTTCGAGCTGCATCAGCGTGCCATGTTTTGAAGATGAATAGCTATGTACCACCGGATCTTTTTTGCCACCGTGACAATCGATACAGGTTTCATCTCGACGCACCTGGCCTGCAATATCATTATGTAGCTGACCATGACAGCTAACACAATTTACCACGGGGTCTGCTGTTGCATGGACACTGCTTTGCCAGTCTTTTATCAGTGCGCTGTTTTGTTTTTCATGGCATGACATACAATCAGCATTCTCCAGAACAGTTGTGTCTGATGGCAAAGTATCTGACGGCATAACTTTAGCAGCCGTGATTTCAGCCGCATGAAGGTTTACTGTCATCATCGATAAACTGAAATAAAAAAACAGTTTCGCTACGGGGTTTTTTAGTAAGCGAAGAGGCATCAGTTATTATCCCTGTTATATTTCGTGTACTCACCTTTCAACCAGAGTTCTTCGGCCATGATTTTCTTATCCTGGTTTTTCTTACCGACGCTTTTTTCCGATTTATTTTCAGTGGCACCGATGGCACGTAGTTTTTCTGCCTTACGCTTTATCGTTTCAAAATTTTTATCCATCGCCTCGTGGCCTTTAATGACGAAAGAAATGTCGCCATGTGCTGAGCCTTTGTAAGCCGCCAGATTATCAAAATACCACATTTCAAAATAGTCACGTTCGATGGCGGAAACATTATAAAAAGCCGAAGCCTGTCCTTCAAAAAAACCGATGTGTTCATATTGAAGAAGACTTTCTTTCGAGTCCATCGGATAAGGTGGGCGTTGTTTAGCTGAAGGATAAAGCAATTTATCCGAACGCAAAGATTTCAGAATAGCTTCTGCTTCGTATAATTTTTTCCAGGCTTTTTTGCGTTCATCATCCATCTCTTTTAGCCTGTCTGCTGACCAGTCTTTCTCATGACAATCCGCGCACATATCAATCCATTGCTTACGTCTGATCTCATTACCTGAGGTCAGCGGGTTAACCTGCTTGATACCAAACTTATGGATCGATTTATCCGCTATCTGGTGTTTACCTGCGTCCATATGACAGTAAGCACAGGTCGGTGCCGGATAATTGCCTTTTTTAAGTGGTTTTGACCAGTCCCAGTTTTCACCTTCGGCAAGATAGAGCTGGCCGTGTTTCGAATGGAAATAAGTTTCATCATCCGGATGCGGCGGCCCGCTGTGGCAACTGATGCAGGCCTCCGGGCGGCGTGCTTCGGCGGCACTGAAAACATGCCGGGTATGACAGGAATCACACTTGCTTGCGACCGAGTGACATTGCAGGCAGGCAGTGACTTCTGCTTTAGGTTTATCAGCAAAGTGTTTCGCATCCAGTGCCCGTTCCATCGCCAGCGAATGACTGGGGAAACCATAACGTTTTTCAGCAACGAATTCACCGTGTTGTTTATCATGACAGCCACCACAAACATCAGGCGTTGGCAGGTGCAGATTTTCGTGATTGCTGCCATGACAATCTGAACAATAAACCGTTTGCTGGCCATTCGCCGGTTTTGAATGCCCGCTTTTACGCCAGTCATTGACCACGCCCGGTGTTACGCCCTGGTGGCATTCAACACATTGCTCACCACTAAACTCACCGCTGACAGATTCCACCGATTTATAAAAATCATCCGGATTCCAGTAGGCAAACACCGCTTCGGGCAACCAGTCTCTGGAATAGAGTCCGGCACCTTCACCCGACTTGCTCCAGTCCACGTAATAATAGCCGAGCGGTACCGTTATCGCAGCGATCAAAACCGGTATCCAGACATAAAGTGGTCGCATGATAATTTTGATCCTTAATTTGTTTTTTGAGGATGGCTGTGTTGACGGCTATGCCACCAGCGCAACAAACCGATAAACGCCAGTAAAAAAAATACACCCAGAGACAACCAGCTGCCTGAGTTTAATTTTCTGTTTTCGAAACGAACGCTGTCACCCGCCATATTAAGTTTTAAATGATCAGCTGAATATTCGCCGGCAGAAACATGACCGGGTTCGGCCGCTTTATTATTCTGCAGGTAGAGCTGTATCTGCATCATGCTGTCAGCTGACGGCGGCGAGTATTTCATCACCTGCATATTACGCTGCATTCTCTTTATCAGATTGGACCAGTCAACATCGTATTGTGCCGGATCCGGCAGGGCATGACAGCCGTTACAATTGTTTTCAAATGCGCGGGCACCTGTACCCTGAGGTTTCTGTTGCAGCGGTTTAAGTGCATGCAAAACCAGGTAGGTGCGCAATTGTTCCCGCTCATCAAAAGATGGTGTTTTTACATTGCCCAGCAAACCACCAAAGCGGTCGGCAACATCCATGATGACCAGCATACGTTCAAGCACCTGCGGCCATTCTTCTGCCGTGTGTCGCCCCGGCCCCGGCAGCTCATGACATTGCGTGCAGTAATTTTGCATCAGCAACGCACTTTGCCCACCAGCATCGGGTAACTGCTGCGGTTTTAAACCCGGTGGCATCACCTCCGGATAAAGCGCGCACATATCCAGACCAGCAAAATTATGGCTGGCAAAAACCAGTCCACTATCCAATAATAAAATGGTTAACAACAAAATAGACAGCGGCGGCCGGAGAAAAGTTTTCACCGCGCTGGCTCACGCGCTTGTCCATCCTGAGGCGTCATCGAAAACGCAGGCAACGCATCTCTTTGTCCTGGCTTGAACACATCATTGGCCACCTGGATAATACGCTGAGTGGGACGAAAGCTGTTCAGAATACCGTCAGCTGCGCGACGGCCAGCGGCAACGGCGGTTACCACCAGATCAGGGCCTAGCGTATTATCGCCACCGGCATAAACTTTCGGATTGGATGTCCGGCCATTCTCATCTACGACGATTACACCGCGTCGATCAGTTTCTAAACCCAGCTGTGTCATCCACGGCTGCACTTTGTTTACCTGACCCACGGCGAAGATAACAGCATCGCAGTTAATGGTTTCCTGCCCGCTGACAACCTTGTCAAAAGACACACCGGTAACATGTTTATCACCTAACACGGCTGTCGGCGCGTATTCCAGGCGCAAACGCACACCTTCTTCCCAGGCGGCCTGCTTTTCTTTGGGCGTGGCACGCATCGCCTGTTCATTGCCCCGATAAACGATGGTAACGTCTGCCGCATTTTGGCGAACGGCAGAACGTGCACAGTCCATCGCACTATCACCACCACCGATGACCAGTACGTGTTTGCCGGCTAAAGCAGCAGTGTTTTTGTGTTGATTGACCTGCTGAAGATAACTTAGCGCATCAGTCACACCATCAAGCTGCTGCCCCGGTAACTGCAGATCACGGGAGGTCTGTGCGCCGGTACCAAGAAATACTGCGTCGTTCTCTTTTATCAGTTTTTGCAACATGGCTTCATCAACATCTGTGCCCAGCTGGAAATTGATGCCCTGTTGCTGCAGTATTTTCTGACGGCGTGCCAGCAAGCTTTTGTCGAGCTTGAATGATGGCACACCGGTTTCCATCAAACCGCCTGTCTTTTCATTTTTATCGAACACCGTGATCTCACAACCAGCCTTGCTGAGCTCATCCGCACAGGCAAGGCCTGCCGGTCCGGCACCTATTACAGCAATACGTTTGCCATTATTATTGATTACGTTTTGCGGCTGCCAGTTATTATCCTGCCAATCATTATCAAGGGCCTCGTCTACCAGATAACGCTCGATGGCACCGATGGTAACTGCGCCGCCCGGCTCTTTCGCTTTGGTACAACTGCCTTCACATAAACGGTGTTGCGGACACACGGTACCGCAGATCTCCGGCAGGTTGCTGGTGCTCTGCGCGATCTCTGCGGCCTGCTGTATATTGCCGAGGGCTACCTGTTCCAGCCATTCAGGAATACGGTTATGCAACGGGCAGGCATTGCTGCATCCCGGCAGACCGCAATCAAGACAGCGACTGGCCTGCTGCTGGATCATTAACAGAGACGGTTTTGTGGCGATCTCAGACCAGTCGACCACGCGCTCAGATGTCGAACGGTTGCTGCTTTCCTCACGACCTGTATCCACCAGCGGTTTGCGCTTCAGTAGATAACTGGCGTTTTGTACCATGGACTTTTTAAACAGGTTGCGTACATCACGAATTTCCAGGGCATCGGTCGGGCAGGATACAACACAGCGGGCGCAGCCCATACAGTCTTCCAGCGCAGTAACGCGGCCGGCCTCTTTACCCTGACGCCAGACAGGAATGCCCATATCACAAACCTGCTCACAACGCTGGCAGTCGATGCACTTGTCGGTGTCCATATTGATGCCATAAAAACCGGCATGGTTAAGCAGACCAAAGGTCGCGCCATACGGACACAGGTAGCGGCAATAGAACCGATTTCCCACGATGGGTGCAATAAAAAAACTACCGAAGTAAGTGAAAGCAACGATCAGATAAAAACCACCGACAAAACTTACCGTCCATGAATTGGGCGGGTACTGGGTAACCACCATCACCCCGACGTAATAACTGAAGAAAAACCATTTTGAATGACGCAACTTCCAGGTCCAGTCAGAACGTAGCGTACGGTCACGAAAAGCAAAACCGACGGTTTCACGGATGCCGACACAGGGACAGTTGAAACCGCAGATGATACGCCGACCGAACAGGAACACGGCCGCCAGGATCAGAAAGAAAGTGATGGTACCCGGTACATGCAGGGAAGGAAAAACCGGCTGTGCCCAGAGAAAACCGACATAGGGTTCATAAAAAGGATACAGCCAGGGAATCATCCACCAGAACACGGTGACCATGAAGACAAGGATCATCAATCGTTTGCGGGTATAGGCATTTTTTTCAGCGATAATTCGCCAGATGCCAAAACCGAGGATGATGCCGTACTCGGTATAACGATTTAACCAGATGGGGTTTTCAAACCAGAACAACCAGGTTTCATTCAGCCAGCCGACAAACGCCAGGGTAAAGGCAGCGATGCTGAAGATCTGAACCGTCAAACTATAACGTGCCGGCATCAAATCCTGATGCGTGCTGTTTGCATCCCTGGTACTGTGATAAAACGCCTGATCGATAATTTTGTCATTCATAATGTTCTACCAACGCATCCCTTCAAAATGTCATCACGTTATCACTGACCTTTACCCAGCCGGCCAGCGCTTTCATGGAACCACATTCGATTCCCGGCAGCATTGCTGACTCATCGATCGCACATTCATTTAACGCCATACCGCAAGCGCTCACCTCAAGACCGCATTCCATGAGTTCGCTAAGTAATTCCTCGAGGTTGACAGCACCTTCCGGCACCTGATGACTATGACGCCCGACCTCGACACCGTCATCGAGCAGGTGAACACGTACTCCCATATCCTCAGCCAGTGCCGCGCCGGCAAAACGCAAGGCATGCCAGGCTTTATTATTTGACCTGTAGGGTGCATTTTGAATTACGATCGTTACGGTTTTCATCGTTTTTTCCTCATACATATAAATCTGGAACCAATCAGGGCATGAAGTCACTCATGGTACTCATCGGACGGGTTACGTCGTGCACCCTGTAAGTCAATCGATCCATGTCATAGGTCATCTGATGAGCGAGTGGCACCATGGTTGCAACTGATTTATCTATGCGCTCTGCGACGGCCACACCTTCATCAAATTTGCTGGACATATGCTCCATATCACCAGCAATGGTATTCATATTTGTGCTCATTGTTGACATGTTTTCTGAGACGATGAGCATGTTGTCTGAAACTGCTTCCATAGCCTGCACTATCGGTGTCATCTGTTGTGTGACACGGTGTACGTCGCTGGTCATACTATAAATAATGTAGAAGCCATAACCGGCGAGCAGGATAAAGGCAAACAATGATGGATAAACGATAAGCTCCCAGCGTTTGGCACTAGCCTCAAAAGCACGCGTAAATCTCTCCAACGTGTCATCAGAAACTGTTGTTGTGGCAGTTGTTTTTAAGCGTTCTTCACTGCTATCAAGACTAGTACCCTGGCTCATATTGTTACCTCTTTATTCAGAAACATAAAAGTAGATTCTTAATCGCTAGAGACCCACCTTCACTGCTCTTGCATCACATTTCCTTATAGTTTCAAGTAACATATCCGAAGAAACAGCCTGCGGGTTGTATGCCACAACAATGGCATGTGGATGCGGGTCTTCATCAAGGTGAACCGAAATCACGCCATCGACAGCACGTAATAGCTGCTCAATATTTTTGCCATCATCACACGAACATTCCGGATGCAGGCGAAAAGTAATATCTACAATATCTATAGCTGTGTTCATGATTGCCTCCAGGCAGTTAACTGCCGTTTATTCCGGTTTCAACAAAGTGTCACCGGTAGACTGTTTGAATGACACTGGAAAAAACCTGGCACAGGACAAATGCCTTATTTACCCACTCTGCCATTCTCTTTTTTGCCATGTACACATCGGCAAACCTTAACCATTGGATGAATGCTGGAGATATCTGAGACAGCTTGTCTCATGTGGCTGATTCAACCATTAAAATACGAGCACCTTGTCAGCTTGCAACGTGTGTTCAGAAAGTGTTCGCATAGTGCTGCGTTCGGTGCCTTTTATAATGTCATCGTCAGTAATGCCACGAGCATCCATACAGGTACTACATGCCAGGACTTCCCCCTTACGAAGGATGGATTTAAGCATCAGCTCAATGTTGTAAAATCCTTGAGGTACTATCTGACCACGCCTGGCACAGGCCACCGCATCAGCAAGCAGAAATACGGTGACACGCGCGTCTTCATTGTTTAATGCTTTAGCAAGACGCAGGCCATTGTAGCTGCGCTCTGTGCCATAAGGTGGATCATTGATGATGATCAATACATTTCTCATGTCATACCTCCATCGTTATTTGTTAACCAGGGTAGTTTCACTGTCACTTACTCTCGTTAGCGTGCCGGCAACACTTATTGCGTCTATGTAATTTTTTCTTATGATCTCTAGCAGTGCATCTGATGAAACAACCCCCGGGTTATATGCCACAATCATGGCATCACGATGTTCGTCCGCATCAAAATGCACTGAAAATACACCACTGGATTCACACAGCTCTTTTTCAAGCTTCCCTCTGTCATCGAACAGGCTGTCCCGATGAAGGTGTACATACATATCAGCAAAATATTTATCTTTATTCATAACATTCTCCTGACAACCTATCTGTCATTGAACTCAAAGAATTAAGTGCCATGTTTTTCTATCGGGTATCCGTTGCTTATCCAGTCTGTCATTCCCATTTTTGCCACATGTACGTCGGCAAAACCTTTTTCTGCAAGTATCTGTGCAGCTTTGGCTGATTTACGGTCGGTACGACAAATGGTGACTACCGTTTTTTCATAGTAATCACTGATCTCATCAATACGTTGCTCCAGTTGTTCCAGTGGTAACAGAGTCGAGCCTGCGATATGTCCCTGCTCACCGTCGTAATCTTCAGGAGTGCGTACATCAAGCAATAAAATATCTTCGCCTTCATCCAGACGTTGTTTCAGATTGCTGATGCTTAGCATTGCACCTTTACGTACACTGCCGATGATCCTGGGCAGAAATGCAACAAGGCCCAGTAATGCCAGCGCCAGCATGGCTTTTTGAATCAGGCCTTCACCACCAGTCGCGGCCTCTTTACCAATGTATCCAAGATAGGTGTAGGCGATCGCACCGGGCAACATGAAAATATACGTTGCGATGCTGTAATGGCTGAATTTTATTTTTGTCAGGCCAAGACCATAATTTAATAAGTTAAACGGAAACAGAGGCACCAGCCGGGTAAACGCCACAAAGCGCCAGCCTTCTTTTTCTACACCATTTATTAACTGTTTTAATTTGCCAGCAGTTTTCTTTTCTACAAAGTCTGAAGCAAGATAACGGGCAACCAAAAAGGACAACATGGCACCGATGGTTGCTGCGGTCAGGTTATAAAAAGTGCCTAACACCGGCCCGAACAACGCGCCGCCAAGCAAGGTGAGTACCGCTCCTGGAAAAAAAAGGACCGTGCCCACGATATAGACGAGCATAAACAGTAACGGTGCTGCGTTACCGGCTTCTTCTATCCAGTTCTGTATGACGCCGGCGTCTAACTGATCGCGGTAGCTTATAACGGTCGTTATGCCGACGACGATAAAAATCAGTAACAGAATTTTCCACAGCTTATTTTTCATTCTTATCTCCATGGATGGAGGGTGTGCTGGCATCGTCGGGAACGATTCCAGTACAGTTACCACTTTCGTCACTCCACTGTCTACGATTTATCGTGTAATCAGATAACTTGCCAATAAATGGCATCACCAGCATACCGCTGACCCATGAAGCCATTTTTGGTTCACGAAAAGTGCGAATACCGATAGTCATATTTTCATGGCCGCCGCGCGGCTGATCACGGTAGGTACCAAACAGACGATCCCACCAGGGCAGACTGAAACCAAAATTACTGTTGGTCTCATCATCTTCTACAGAGTGATGTACACGGTGCATATCGGGTGTTACCAGAAGCAGGCGCAACCATTTATCAACAACAGGATTCAAACGCACATTACCGTGATTGAACATCGCGGTGGCATTTAACATTACTTCGAAAATAACCACGGCAACCACCGGCGGGCCCAACAGAAAAATCGTGGCAAACTTGATCAACATGGAAAGAATGATTTCGATCGGGTGAAAACGTGCACCGGTGGTGACGTCATAGTCCAGGTCTGCATGATGAACGCGATGCAATCGCCAGAGAACAGGTACAGCATGTACCATGACGTGCTGTATATAGATGACAAAGTCCATAATCACCACGGAGGCAATGATTGCCAGCGCAGGTGATACCTCATAATAATTAAAAAGTCCCCAGCCCTGCTCACTGGAAAATGCTGCCACACCAACAGCCGCTGCAGGAAACAGGAGACGCAAGATAAAGGTGTTGAGAAAAACCAGTCCCAGATTATTTGACCAGCGCAATACTTTGGAAACCGTCAGCACTCGTCGAGGTGCAACCAATTCCCAGAGAGCCATGATGGCAAAAATACCCAGAAAAAAACTCAGCCGAATAATGGCCTCATTGCTCATAATAAATTCATTGATATCCATCATAGATTCTCGCTGTGCCTTATTTGGTGTTGCCAATATCGGGTGCCGATCCTGTGTTGTGGGATAGGCAGGCTATGCTATACTTACTACACTAATACATTATTCAAGTGATTAGTTGATTACTAGAATAATGGATTTTTAGATAATGTCAAGTCACAGGTGTTGAAATATGAGCTTTAAACAAGACCTCTTTGCCCAGTTTGCCCGGGTTGGCAAAGCACTAAGCAACGGTAACCGTCTGGAATTACTGGAGTTTCTGGCTCAGGGTGAGCGCAGCGTCGAACAACTCAGTAAAGTCGCCGGGCTGACCGTCGCCAACACCTCGCAACATCTGCAGCAGCTTCGCCACGCCGGTATGGTTACCTGCCGTAAAGAAGGTCTGAAGGTTTATTACAGCATAAGCGGTGATGATGTGATTAAACTGCTGGATGCTTTACGTGACGTTGCACAGCGACATGTGACCGATGTGCAACACCTGGTTAATACCTACTTAACAGTGAAAGATGATCTGGAACCGATACCACGGACAGAATTACTGGAGCGTGTAAGAGATGGTCTGGTAACCGTGCTTGATGTACGTCCAGCGGAAGAATATGCCGCCGGACACGTCCCCGGCGCGGTTAATATTCCATTACAGGAACTAGAAGAACGCCTGGAAGAGCTCACTAATCAGCAAGGTGAGAACCGGGAAGTTGTCGCTTATTGCCGTGGCCCTCACTGTGTGCTGGCATTTGATGCGGTAGCCCGCCTGCGGGATAAAGGCATGAAAGCGCGACGTCTGGAAGATGGTTACCCGGAATGGCAGGTCGCCGGCTTGCCCATAGAAAAAGCGTAAACCGCCCGTATTTCAGCACTGTTAAAAAATCATAAGATATATAAAGAGATCAACTATGAGTACTTTCTCTATTCAGCAATTAAAACAACAGCTGCAGCAAGTGATTGTCGGTCAGGAAGATCTGCTGGACCGACTCATCATCGCCCTGGTATGCGGCGGTCATGTTCTGCTGGAAGGGCCACCGGGTCTGGCAAAGACCACGGCTGTACACGCACTGGCCGGCAGTGTGCATGCTTCTTTTCAGCGCATTCAATTTACCCCTGACCTGATGCCCGGTGATTTAACAGGTAGTGAAATTTTTGAACCGGCCAAAGGTGAATTTCGTTTCATTGCAGGGCCACTGTTCCATGAGATCGTACTGGCCGATGAGATCAACCGTGCGCCACCGAAAGTGCAGTCGGCCTTACTCGAAGCCATGGCCGAACATCAGATAACCGTCGGTGGTAAAACCCATGACCTGCCAGAATTATTCATGGTACTGGCGACGCAGAACCCGCTGGAAAATGCCGGAACATACAGTCTGCCGGAAGCACAGCTGGATCGTTTTTTATTTCATCTCATCATGCAATACCCGACACATGATGAAGAAATAGAAATTTTACGGCGTACGCGATCCGTTGATGATGGCCGTCTCGATACAGACATCAAACACATCACCGACCCGGAAAAAATTCTGGCTTTGCGTGCGCAACTGACCGGCATACACGTCGAACCGGCTATCGAAAAATATATCGTCGATCTGGTTGCAGCGACCAGAAACATCAAACAACTCATCCCTGAATGGGACGGCATGATCAAAGCCGGCGCTTCACCACGTGGCGCCATCTCATTATTACGTGCAGCCAGTACCCGCGCATTATTAAATCAACGCGATTACGTCATTCCAGAAGACGTGGTCGAACTGGCTGTTGATGTGTTGCGTCATCGTATCCTGCTTGATTTTTCTGCACAGGCAGAAGGCATCAGTGGTGAACAGATCATTGTAGAACTGATCAAACGCGTGCCTGCGCCATGAGCCTGACCCCTTACGCCTGATTTTTGTATCTGATTCCCTGCATCTGATTACTAGAGCCCGCCGCCTTGAACCTGAAAACACAAAAACAGCTTCATCAGCCATTACTATCACCGACAGCGGTGACAGAATGTATAACGCAGGGACACTGCTGGCCGGGTAATGATTTCCCCTGGCCGATGCGTGAAACCAGACTCGGCCATAGCGGTGACCTGGTCTCACAGCGACAGGGCAGCGGTATCGATTTTAGTGAAACCCGGCCTTATCAGGCAGGTGATGAACCACGGCACATGAACTGGCGCGCGACTGCACGCACCGGCAGGCCAATGGTGCGGGTTTTTCAACAGGACCTGACACCGACAAGTTATTTTCTGATCGATCACCGCAGTAATATGCGCTTTGGCACACGCCAACGCCTGAAAGTAACACAAGCGGTACGACTGGAGATCTTTCTCGCCAGCTGGGAAGCCCGCAGTGGCACCGAACTGGGCAGTCTGATTCTCGATGAATCACTGCAATGGCAACCACCGGTTAGCGGTCAGGATGGTCTTTACCAACTGGCTCAGTTTGCCAACAAACCCTGTCCGCCACAATTTGAACCACCGCGCATCACTATGAAGCGTGCCTTATCGCAGCTTGCCGAACAGATACCGCTGGGCAGTCACCTGTACATTTTAAGTGACTTTTTTGATGTTGAAGAAGATCTGTTACCACGCCTTTATCAACTCGGTGAGCAGCATCGTGTCTGGGCGATCGATATTCATGACCCGGCTGAGCAACAGTTGCCAGATGCTGGTTTTTTACAACTGGTATGGAATCAAACATCTGCTGCAGCAGGTAACGTTATCAATACCGGTGATGTGAACACCCAGCAACAGCAACAATCCCGTTTTGCACAAAGACAACAGCAGTTTAAAAGCCTTTGTGAGCGTGCAGGCATTTTTTATAGCCATGTTTTTTGTGATGAGAATGATATGGCCAAAGCATTGCAGACCCATGAATAACAATGCTCAGCAAAATGAATAATAGCGAACTGGTACAGATAGCCGACATCTTGCCGCCCACGGCGCCGGCCTCGCCGTCTGTCGATTTCTCGCTTGTTTTTTTTCTACTGATAGCCGTCGTTACTGTCGTCGGCCTCTGGTATCGGCGTTCCAGCAAACAACAATTAAAACGACTGTGCAAACAATATCAGCAACGTAGGATTAATAATCGCCGATGCGCGTTTCAACTGAGCGATTTGTTACGTAAAAAGAGGCTGTTGCGTCAGGATAGACAGTATCAGGAGCCAGGTGCAACAACCTTATCAGCACAGCAAAAAAATCAAAGCTGGCAGGAATATTCAGCCACACTGCAAGTTGCCTGTTACAGTCGCCGGGGTCTTGATGATGATGCAATGTCACAGCTACTGCGTGAGTCAGCACGGTGGCTATAACAGAAATGATCAGCGATTACCTGCTGTTACAACCCGGCTGGTTATGGCTGATACCGCCGGTACTGCTCTTTATGCTACTTGGCCCGTTGTTAAGAAAATATGGATTAAAGCAGCTACCATGGTTAAAAAAACAAAACCTGGCGATTCCAGCAATCTCAGTAAGGCATCCGCAGGCCATGGATTATCAACACAAAAGTTCGGCTTCTAATACTGGCGGCTACTTCTTAGCGGGCATCTGCAGCTGCCTGATGTTACTGGCTTTAGCGCAGCCGGTTCACCTGGGAACACGGATAGATACAACCACAGCAACATCGGCAGATATACTGTTGATCATCGATACTTCGATCAGTATGGTGATGAAAGATTACCGGCTCGACGGGCAACGGGTTAATCGCATGACCATGACACAGGCATTGCTTGACCGGTTCTCGCGACGGTTCACCGGCAAACGGATCGGTATCGTGGTATTAGGTGAGCAACCGCAGATATTGTTGTCCCCCAGTGAAGACAAAGCCCTGGTCAGATATATGATCCATCAACTTAAACCGACCATCTCAGGGCGGCAGGCGGCACTGGGTGATGCGGTGGCGGTGGCTGCTGAATATATTAAATCCGACAAAGTAAATAACGAAACGGTGATGGTCTTAATCAGCAGTGCCGATGCACCCAGCGGCAAATTATCACCTGTCGCCGGTGTAGAACGTGCCATCGATGCGGGCGCGATCTTGCATACGATTGCCATCGGTTCAACCGAGTTGCAAACCAGCAGACCGGGAGAGCTTATCTATGAACCGGTGGATTTAAAATTATTGCAGCAGATGGCACAGATGACTGGTGGCGAAAGTTTCCATGCGGTCGATGTGGCTACGATGGACGCCGCCTTGCGCAGCATCGAACAGCGCCATCAGATAATACCCGATAAGACCCCTGATAATAAAGCTGCGCCGCGTTTGCAACAGCCTTTATATCACTGGCCATTACTTGCAGCCCTGCTGTTACTAATGATTAGGACGCCATGGTCGAATCACCGGCAAAATCGTAACAGTAAAAAAGCCGGTCATAGCCGATCAACGACATGAATCCGTTTTTAGATCAACTATACTGGCGCGAACCGCTGTGGATACTACTGGTTTTATTTCCATTACTAGTAATACTTTGGCGACAGGCGCAACAACGCCAAAGTCTGCGCCGTTATGCAGATGCCGCGCTGCTGCCCTGGATTCTCGTTCCTGATGTACAGCAACGTGAGCGTTGGCTGCTAGCCTCACAGTTTTTAATCTGGCTCCTGTTTGGTGTGGCCGCCGCCGGGCCACGATTACTGCTGTCCGCACCGCCAGATTTACTGCCGCCACAGGGGGCAGCTGTTATCGTTATCGACCACTCACGTTCCATGCAGGCCAGTGACATTTTCCCAGATCGTCTGCAACAGGCACACGATACAGTAACACGGTGGACACAGGATAATAATGAACTAAAGCTGGGACTTGTTATCTTTGCCGGTGCGTCTCATATCGTATTACCGGTCACTTCTGATAAACAGATATTACAGGATACCGCTAGTTTGCTGAACGAGATCCAGTTACCCACCTATGGCAGCGCCATCGTTGAATCATTACAACAAGCCCGCTCATTGCTACAGTCAGAGCCACTGCTTGCAAACGAGACCGGGGCACGCGCTATCATCATGCTGACCGACGGCGACGTACCACAGAAAAAATTACAACAGCTGGCGCAAATAGCCCATCAGCTACAGCAGGAAAATATCACACTGCACCTGTTAGGTGTTGGCACGCCCTCACCCATCGCACTGGCAGACAATGACGGACCATGGGCCGGACGCTGGTTGCAATATGACGGTGAAACGGTGGTAACACGTCTTAAAGAAGCTGAATTGCAGAAACTTGCAGAAAGTGAAGGTGTTTTTTACAGTCGGCTAACCCCCCCGGTCCATAACGAGTTAATCAATGTATGGCAGGCTGAACCTGCCCGTATTGCAGCGCAGCATTTTGATGAAGTGTTGTGGAACGAACTGTTTCCATGGTTTCTGATTCCTGCGCTGTTATTAATTATTCTGACCCACCTGTCGGTACCTTTTCGCATATCACCTGCGACAAAAATTTTAACCATTTTCATCATAACCATCATCGCTGTCATTCAGCCGTCACCAGTGCAGGCAAACGGGGACGACGATGAACACGCTAACAAAGCAGAAGCATTACAACAGGCTTATACCTACTGGCAAAATGAAAACTATGCAGCTGCAGCACGATCTTACGCTCGCATCGACGGATACGCTGCTCGTATGGGTGAAGGTGCCAGTTGTTTTCGTGATAAACAGCTGGTCTGTGCGGTTACCGCCTTCAGCCGTGCCGCGTGGGAAGCAGGAACGGAGGAGCAACGTGGACAGGCCGCCTTTAATCTCGCTAACAGTTTTTTCCGCCAGGGTGACTTCAAATCTGCCATCACTCTGTATAAAGATGCTTTGCGCCTTCAGCCACAGCAAGTGACTTATCAGAACAACCTGGCATTCAGCGAAGAAGTGCAACGCAATATAGAACGCCGCCTGCAACAGGAAACCGACAGTCAAAATGCTGCTCGGCGCGCGGGCGACGGCAAAGAAATAAATATCGATAACCAGCGCGTATCAGAGATGAATATGGTGCTAGGCGATAAAATCGACAATGGACAGCAAACAAAAACCGGGGCATTAAAACTGAGCAAAGAACAGCTGGCTTACTACATGCAACGCAGCCAGAGTTTTGCCCGACTGTCGAGCGGCCAGGCTAAACGCGCACAACGCCAGCATGACTGGAGCCGCTTCAGCAATGAGAATCCAGTGGCGGCAAGAAAAGTCAAATACTGGCAACGCCTGTTCGAAATGGAAGAAGACATACCGGCCCACCCGGACACACCAAAAGTATTACCGGGTGTGCAGCCATGGTAAAACGCACTATTATGTTTTTACCGAAAGTATTTTTAGTGACCGTTCTGGTGTTTTTATTGGCAGGCCACGCCCATTCACAGAGCAGAAAGTCTGACAGTAAGCTCACCGTTTCAATTTCCAAAACAGATAAACAGTGGGGACAGTTTCTACGTGTCACACTGCACTATCGTGGCCCAATGATGCTGGAAGATATAGACCTGCAAACATGGCGGCAACTCATGGCGGTAGATGTTGACGATCAATACTCCGATGAAGACGATAATGGAAATCCCATACAGGTATTACAACTGCGACTTCATCCGCGAGCAACAGGGAATTTTCAATTACCTTCACTAAAACTCGGTACGGCACAGAGTCAGGCGATAGACATCAATATCAGCCCGCCCGTCATTAAAAATTTGCCAGTCAAAGTTGACTGGCAAATATCCACATTATCGCCGTGGCAGCGCGAAGCCGTGCTAATACGTGTACAGGTGCATACAGATGATTATGCCGCCCATATCAAACTGGACACACCAGAGCATAAACAATTTTTGTCACGTGTTTTAAAAACCGAGCACCAGATTTTAGCCGATGGTAGCCACCAGTTTAATACCGGCTGGGTACTTTACCCGATCGATAGCGGTTTACTGGAGATGGATCTGCCGCCAGTCAGATACCAGATAGCAGGCAGTGACCGACGACAATTTTTTCTGCCATTACAAAAATTACAGGTTAAAGCCCTGCCAAATTATCTTCCCCCGACACTACCGGTGGGCAAGTTAAATGTAAGCAGTCAGACCAGTCATGATAAAGAGGGTAATGGAAAGTGGCTGCTGAGCATAAAGACAGACGCACTTATTCCGTATGGTGTCCCGGAACTGGACACACAACTGGCCACCATCAGTGAACAGGACATCGCCAATGTCGTCATAAAATATACCCGGCAATCGAACTACAGTGATTATGCTGACCTCAGTCTTTATTCTTCACCGATGCCAAACTGGTTGCTGCCATTCGGTAAAGATCTGAAACTGAGACTGCGTTTCTTCGACACTGAGAGCGGACGCCTGAGTGAGATATCACATGACTTGCCCCGACATTGGAACATGCCGACCTGGGCATGGTGGATGACGGTAATTGCGGGATTAATTACCGGTGTTTTTATTCTTCGACAACGACGATCCTGGATACTTGCGCAGACCAGTCGATTACAACTACGCTATCGGTTACGCAGCGCAGAAAACATGAGACATATGCGGCGAATAATTTTGGACTGTGGGTCCTATATCACACTATCTGAATGGGATAAAAATAATCGGGCGAGAAAGGCGGCTGTTCACAAGCTGAATCGCTATTGTTTTTCAGCTTCTGGCACACAAGATACAAAGCCGGCAGACTTGCAGAAATTAAAAACCGATCTATTAAAACTTGTTTGACCATAAACATGGAAAAAGCGCATATTTATCAGCAGGCAGCAGACCATCAAAAAAATAATTAGGAATCATACAGTATGTCTTACAACATAGAACCTGCAGCTTATGATGCCTGGTACCGTACAGAAAAAGGACGATGGATTGGTAATGCCGAGTTTTCCCTGCTGATGAATATGATCCATCCTGTCGCAGGACAAAGTTTGCTCGATGTCGGCTGTGGCACCGGTTATTTCACAAAACGCTTTCACGATGCCGGCATACAGGCCTGCGGTATAGATCAGGATAGCGCCATGTTGCAATATGCGAAATCCAGAAATAAAGAAATAGAATATCTTCAGGCGAGTGCCTACAATTTGCCATTTGATAATGCTTCGTTTGACTACTGCACAGCGATCACCAGTTTATGTTTTATAGAAAACCCGCAACTTGCATTAATAGAAATGTGGCGTGTTAGCAGAAAAGGTGTTGTCCTCGGTCTATTAAATCGTTATAGCTTGCTGCATATTCTGAAACACAACAGTGAAGGGTATGAAGGTGCTCGCTGGGATACGCCCGCCGCTGTGTCTGACTGGTCACAACAATTAGCACCCGCAGCTGAAATCACAATTCGTAGCGCAGTCTGGTGTCCGTTAAATAGTGATTTAGCTCGTCGGCTAGAGACTATTGTTTCAACCAATTTAAAGTATGGCGGTTTTCTCGCCATTAGTTTAATAAAAAAGAATTAGAATCACCGACCCTGTTATCTCTATCACTTTATAGATTCAGCACATCGGGCCCAAATGAATTATCTATAACCAAACGCCATTCACCATCCGCGTTTTTCCTAAACACAAGTGAAACCAGGGCCAACAACAGAGTTCCTTTATTCTCATGAATTTCAGTAGCCCTCGAAAACAAACATTCGGTATATTGCCACGTTACACATCGATGAAATAATAAAGTGATGCGCCAGATAATCACATATTTCTTTATGAGTGGAAAACAATATCTATCCGAGCTCCTGCATTCTCCATATTAGAAACTTTAATCTCCCACTCCATATGATCACAAATTAAAGTGGCTATATACAGGCCAAGTCCTGAATATTCTTTTATTGGTACACTACCGGGTTTATTTGTAAGCTTTATCTGATCTGCAAAACACATACCTTCCCCTTCATCAAGAATTATAAATCTGTCTTCTCCAAATGAGATCCATACTCTACCAGCGGTATGTTTTAGAGCATTCTCAATCAAGTTTCTAAAAAGCAAATGCGCAAGAGCAGAATCCACCATGTTCTCCCCCGCCTTGCCTGTAGAGTCAAACTGTATCCGATTTGTGATATTGCAATCTGCGGTCACAGATTCAGCGATGCAGTTTTCTACAATGCCTTTTAAAACTTGCGGCCTGTAGGCTTCGGTGGGCAGCGTACCTCTCGCTAGCATTAACAATGCTTCCACATTCAATCGCATTTCATCGGTAGTTTTTTTGATCCTTGCCAACGTTATATTATCTTCTTCTGTCAGATTTTCTCGATTCTCAATAATTTCCACTGCACCGGAAATAACAGCTATTGGTGTGCGAAGCTCATGACTTGCCATGCCGATTAATGATTTCTCCCGCCTGATATATTCTTCCAGCATTTCAAGAAACTTGTTCATGGTGCGTGCTATATCCTGCAGCTCCCGGTCTTTGTATTCTTCTGGCAGCCAGCTTGTATGCAATCCGGGTTCAAGGAGGCTGATTCTTTCTGCTAATTTAACCAGTGGTTTTGATAGCCCTTTTGACAAATGGTAGCTAAGAATAAAAACAAAAAGAATCAGTAAGGCAGCAAATGTAAACAGATACCAGTAATATACTTCTTCTCTTTGTTCCAGCATTGTGACGTCTTTAGCGATATATAACGTGCCATTAGAATATTTTTTAACTGTCGCAAGAAACGTCTGACCGTTTGGATATTCGATCTCATCCTGAAAGGGTGGCGCCATCCCCTGAAATATCTCCGGCAGTTTATAATTTCCCTGCATTAATGTATCAGGGACAAACGATGCGACAACTGTGGCTGAATGCCAGGTTTGAAAATGACCATCGGTTTTCTGGTAATAGAACGCCTGTTCATACTCCATACCAACAGTCAATAGTGTTTCATCCATATCATCATAGATGAAATCAACAAGTGATAATATGCCGATCGTATATATCAGACCGGTTATAAGAAAACTACGATATATTCTACTGGCAACTGAATTTATCATTTATCTACCAGTTCTTCAGGTGGCAATAAACGATACCCGCGACCATGTGATGTCTTGATTAACGGGTAACCAATCTGCTTTGTTAACACTTTGCGCAAGCTGTAAATATGAGTACGAATCGTGTGCGTATCATAATTGCTGTCACCCCAGATGTATTCTCCCAAATCTGCATAACTAACATAAGAAGGGTAATTTCTGATGAGGGATTCAAACAACTTCGCGCCAATTCCACTTAGTTCAGTCTGACGCCCGTTTTCAACGAACACCATAAAAGTACTACTGTCATATTTTACCGATCTGGCACTGATCAGGCTCAGGCTTATATTTTTACGCTGACGTTTACAGATTGCATCAATGCGTAGTTGCAGTTCACGTAACTCAAAAGGTTTGACCAGGTAATCATCTGCACCACGCATATACCCCTGCTCTTTGTCTGCAAGCGTATCTTTTGCAGTCATAAAAATAATGGGGGTTTCATTTTCCATATCGTTGCGTATACGTACGCAAAGGTCAAACCCGTTTATACCAGGTATCATTACATCGAGTACAATAATGTCATAATTATTTATTGTTACGAGATGAAGCGCAGTTAATCCATCCGGTGCAAAATCAAGATCGTATTTTTTTTCAGAAAGAAATTCAAACAGGTTCGCAGCTAGCCTGGTGTTGTCTTCGACAATAAGGACTTTTGGCTTATATTGCATATCAGACATGTGATTTTCTGCTTGAGAATGATAGATATGTTATAGATCAATAACTTTATCAGTAGTTTTTAGTGTGAAATTAAAAACAGCGTATATCGCATATCCCTTGCCAGTTGTTTACAGTTTATCATGCAGTGATTCATGAATTCATCTTTTTGGTCATCGCGAATAGCAAAGTAAGTATATTCACGTGCTGGATTTTTAATATTATCAATAGCTTTTTCCAGATCAAGCTGCTTTGCCTTGCCGGCCGAGTAGAACCGTGCTGAATAAGGCAGTATACCGACATAATACAATGGCCCCGCTTTTTCTGATCCGGTTTGATTATATACATTTACCAGGTGCTTCTCACTTTCAATCAAATCTGCCTGAGAACTAGCATATAAAACTACGCTGGATATGGTAACTGGAACAAAAAGAATAAGCGTTAACCTGGACATTGAAAAAAGTCTCGCCTGATCTAGCCATTTTGTCAGAACTTTCCCTGACAGCAGTGCAAGCGGCGGTAACCCAGGCAATAAATACGTCCACAGGACATTCCCCGAAAGAGTAAAAAACAATGCTGGCGTTAGCGCAAAACTGATAAGCCATTTATCTGTATCCGTGATTTTCGAAAGCCCCGCTCCTGGAATTAAAGACTTTTCCCTTATCATACGGTACAGCAAAACGGCAATAAGTAACAATCCCCAGGGTAGTGTCGCCATCAACAGGAAAAGCCAGATCATTCCATACGGTCTGATATGTGCGTCACCATACAAGTCTCCTGACCAGCCAGGTTCAATAAAACGATAAAAATGCTCACCGAGAATAAAGTATTCTAAAAAGCCTGGTGTTTTTAATTCAGCCATTACATACCATGGCGCAGCAAGCAACAACATCAGCAATGTACCTCTAAACCAGGGCAAGCTGTAAAATAAGGTTTTCCAGTTACGGGTCCAGACCAGCCATATAAAAACACCCCCACCAATAAGTACAAGTGCAATCGGCCCTTTAGCAAGCAAACCAATTGCCAGGCCGATAAAAAACAGCCATTGCCAGCCTCGTTTTCGACCATCAAAAACCATTATCAGGCTTACAATAGAAAGCGTCATCCCCAGCATGAGAAAAGGATCCGTCATCACAGCGCCACTTGCGATATAAATCCCCGACATAGAAAAAAGAATGAGCACCGTCCATAATGCAACTCGTTGGCCACTAAAATGCCTGGCTGTTAGATAAACCAGGTATCCGCTTGTTGCTGTGACTACCCACGAGGGCATTCTGGCTGAAAATTCAGTCACCCCAAATAAACGAAACGATGCTGATTCCAGCCAGAAAGACAATGGCGGTTTACCCCAGAACGGGACCCCGTAATCAAACCATGGTGTTATCCAGTCACCCGTTTCAGCCATCATACGTGCTATGTTTGCATAGCGAGGTTCGGTAAAGTCTTCAAATGGCATGAAATACATACTCAGAAAACGACTGAAAACCACGGCCCCTAGCAACAATAATAGTGCTTTGCTTCGATCAACCATGCGATTCGTCATGCCTTGTGTGTGAGTCAGACGATTTGGAAACCAGGTCTACTACTTCCCGTATTAAATAGACAGGTCTTTGCTTGGATTCGATGTAGGTTTTGCCTACATATTCCCCAATAATACCTATCGTCAATAGTTGTGCACCACCCAGGAATGTAATTATGGCAATCAGGGACGGATAACCATGAACAGGGTCACCAAGCACCAGCGCTTTAAAAACAATCCATAGACCAAAAGAGCCACCGCACAACGCTGTAATTAACCCTGTATGTATCGCAAGTCTTAAAGGCTTTGTTGAAAAAGACGTTATGCCCTCAATTGCAAATTGTACCAGCTCAAGGTATTTCCATTTGCTAGTTCCGGCTGCACGTGGTGCACGATCATACTGGAGTATTACAGTCGGCATACCAACCCAGGCAAAAATCCCCTTCATAAAACGATTTCGCTCTGGCAGTTGTTTAACAGCATCAACTGCACGTCTACTCATCAAACGAAAATCACCCGCGTCTACCGGTATCTCAAATGCGGTTAGACGTTGTAAAAAACGATAAAACAAACTAGCGGTAAAGCGTTTTAAACCTGAATCGCCATGACGTCTGCGACGCTGCATTAACACTACGTCTGTGCCTTTATACCATTGTTCAAGCATTTCAGGGATCAGTTCCGGGGGATCCTGTAAATCGGCATCAAATATCAAAACGGCGTTACCCAGTGCGAGATCCAGTCCCGCCGACATTGCTGCTTCTTTACCAAAATTCCGGCTTAACCTGACAACACGTATGCTTCCCTGATTGACCACCTGTCCAATTAGCCACTCCGCACTACCATCTTCACTGCCGTCATCAATAAATAGTAATTCATAATCTAATCGCAGTGGCCTGAGAACCTGTTGAAGGCGCTCCAGACATATAGGTAGTACATCCCGTTCATTATAAACGGGAATAACAATGGATAACTCGGGTGGATTATCGCTACTTTGGGGAGGCAGATGATAAACTGATGTCATTGAATACGCTCTTCTTGAATAACCAGTAACTTAATACAGCAACTAGTGCTGTTGCTATTAACTGTGCCGCAATAATTTGCATGTCCAGTAACCGGCTTAATATTGAAAACACAAACAGATTCGCCAACCATAAAAGTGCACAGGCAAATACATACCTTGGCAGTGTGCTTTTATGACGTTGTATTGACTGAAAAGTGAATGACTTTTGCAAGATATAATTTACAACAGCCCCAACGAGCGCACCTGTTGCGGTAGCAATCTCAGGCATCACAGTCGCAAAAACCATTAATGCCATCACTGACCAGTGTGACAGTGTAGATAATCCACCGGCAATGACAAAACGTAGAATCTGAAAACTATCTGATTTCCACAATGCTTTTACTCTCCAGCAATTTTTATGATGCACATAGATTAGCAATGATACAGTCAAGATAATATCAGGAAAACATCAAGGAAATATCAAATCTTAATTATTGGTTAGATTATTATCACGATTTAAACAACGCAAATATCTTCATCCATACCTGCTCAAAATAAAAAGTGCCTGTTCGAAGGTTTAAATTGAGCATGAATGAATTTATAAATTGTCTATTCATAATTCAGACCCACAGAAATCATATATGCAACAAGAATAGTAATCATGTAACATTAATTAAAATATTACTATTGCCCGTATATATTGCATAGATACAATGTTTTTTCATTATTGTTGAAATAATATTCAACCTTTTTAATTAATCACAACGTAAAAGTGAAGCTTCATCATAAAAAACTAATTGCTTATGCCTGTACTCTGTTTTTACTGCTCGGAGTATTTGCATCCACCACGCATGCTACAGAACATCCTTTCCATGTTCAGGATAACTTATGCACGTCATTTATCAGTTTCGGGCAACAGGATTTATCGGTTGATTGCAGCATACCTGCTATCGCATTTAATCCAGTTTCGGTTGATGTGCTCGCTGAAAGTATACAGTTTATATACACGTCTTTTCATCCTGTTTATACCTCACGCGCACCACCTGCCTCCTAGTTAACGCTTCTTATTGCAGGTAACAATCACCTGTTTATCATTTGTACTAATAATGAGGTTTTCATGAAGAAAACAATTTATATCTTGACGAGTAGTTTGTTGTTTTTTCCGCACATGGTTTTATCGGAATCCAGCCCGGCTGTAACTGGTCAAAAAGAGCTGTTGCTTCAACAACAGCTGGAAGACATGCAGCGAGATTATGACCGACGACTGTCACGTATCGAAAAACGTCTGAAACAAACACAGAAAGCAACCCGAACAAAAAAAGCCAACACCTATAACCCCGCAATCAGCTTAATTCTTAACGGTAGTTTCACCTCTTATGATAATAATCCGACGGATTACCAACTACCGGGATTTGCCTTAAGCAACGAAACAGGGCTGGCACCAGAGGGCTTTTCGCTGGATGAATCTGAGATTACCTTGAGCGCCAGTGTCGACCAGCTATTTTATGGTCAGGCCACGTTTTCACTGGCAGACAACGCCGGTGAAACCAGCATTGACACCGAAGAAGCCTATTTTGAAACACTGGGTTTAGCCAATGGGGTAAGTATTAAAGCCGGACGATTTTTTTCTGCCATAGGTTATATCAATGAAAAACATGCGCATGCCTGGGATTTTGCAGACGCCCCTCTGGTTTATCGCGGTTTATTTGGTAACCAGCTGAAGCAGGATGGCGTGCGGTTGTCCTGGATATTACCCACCGAAACGTATTTTCTGATCGGCGGTGAGGTCGGAAATGGCGTGCATTTTCCCACCGCGGGCAATCATTCTGGTATCGGTGACTGGCTGGCTTACATCGAGACCGGGGGAGATATAGGCCTCAGCCATAGCTGGCAGCTGGGTATTTCACACTGGCAGGCCAATGCGGTGAAGGATCGCGCCAGCCAGGGCCTGAATTCTCCGGTTTATAGCGGTGACAGCCTTATAGAAGCAGTCGATGTGGTGTATAAGTGGGCACCGCAGGGTAATGCGCAGCAGCAGAATCTGAAACTGCAGGCAGAATTTTTTCACCGCAGCGAACAGGGGCAGATGACCCTGAACGATACCGCGCAGAGCAGTAGCTATAATGGTACGCAAAATGGCTGGTATGCGCAGGCGGTCTATCAGTTCAAACCACAGTGGCGTACCGGACTGCGTTATGACCGGCTCGATAGCAATAATACCGGTAGTGATAACACCGTACTGAATCAGGCCGGCCTGCTGGATAACGGCATTAACCCGCAGCGAACCAGTGTGATGCTGGCCTGGTTACCCAGTGAATTCAGCCGTCTGCGTGTGCAATATAACCGCGATGAGTCGGGGCCGAAGTCAGATAACCAATTCCTGCTTCAATACACCATGGTCATGGGCGCTCACGGCGCTCATGCTTATTAACGAGGTATACCATGAAAAAATATTTATTAATAAAATCATCTATCATCTTTTTATTATTTACCGCCACACCACTTAACGCGGCATTGAATGTTTTAACCTGTGAACCCGAATGGGCAGCTTTAACCAAAGAGCTTGCTGGTGACCTGGTTATAGTTAGTAGTGCGACTACTGGTGCACAGGATCCGCATCACGTACAGGCTCGACCTAGTCTGCTTAGTAAAGCACGCAAAGCGGACTTATTGATTTGTACCGGCGCCGAACTTGAGATTGGCTGGTTACCGTTATTGCAGCGCAAAACTGGTAACCCAAAAATACAGGACGGAGCCGACGGAAATCTTATGGCCAGTGATGAAGTCAGCATGCTGGGTGTGCCAACCGTGCTTGATCGTAGTCAGGGCGATGTGCATGCCATGGGCAATCCGCATATACAGACCGACCCGAATAATATTACCGATGTAGCGTCAGCCTTGAATGAACGATTACAATCAATTGACCCGGCGCACAGTGATGAGTACCAACAGCGATATGAAGACTTTTCTTTACGCTGGAAAAAAGCCCTGAAAAAATGGAATAAGCAGGCGGAAGTTCTTCGCGGCAAACATATCATCGTTCACCATAAAAGCTGGGTGTATATGAACGACTGGCTGAACCTGAAAGAAGTTGCTGCGCTGGAACCCAAACCTGGTATCCCACCAACCACCGAACACTTAAGTCAGTTATTACAAAAAATGAAAAACAAACCAGCGGATATCATTATCTATGCCGCCTATCAGTCTTCACGCTCGGCACACTGGCTATCAGAAAAGACCGGTATCAAGGCGATAGAACTGCCGTTTACCGTGGGTGGCATCGAAGGTGTAAACAACTTATTCGACCTGTATGACGAGACGATAAAGCGGCTTACCGAAGCAGTTCAAAAACAGCAGGCAGTTTTGTAATGGAGATAAATGCGATTGAATTTGACATCATCTGGCCGGCATTTCTCGCCGGACTGCTGGTGTTATCTACCCATGTACCACTCGGCAGAGAGGTGCTGCACCGCGGCATAATCTTTATTGACCTGGCGATCGCACAAATTGCAGGACTAGGAGTGATTGCAGCCTATGGTATGGGCTGGGATGTCGATGGCTGGCAGGTGCAGGCGGTTGCTGCCGGCAGCGCAATAGGCGGTGCCATTTTCCTGCGCTGGCTAGAACATCACTGGCATGATTCGCTGGAAGCACTCATCGGTGTGGTTTTCATACTGGCTGCCAGTACCGGTATTTTATTGTTAGCGAATAATCCACATGGAGGTGAACACCTGCGAGAACTACTAACCGGGCAGATATTATGGGTCGATATCCATCATTTAGTTCCGGTATTGATACTATATATAATATTACTATTTGTGTGGTTCAGTAAATATTCTAAATCCGGTTCAATTCTTTTTTATATCATCTTTGCACTGGCAGTAACCGCTTCTGTACAACTAGTTGGTGTATATCTAGTATTCGCCAGCCTGATTATTCCAGCACTGGCAACGCGAAACATAAATAAGCAAACAACGGCACTGGTATTGGCGTATATGGTCGGGGCATTTGGTTATTTATTTGGACTGCTGATTTCAGCAAGCTCAGATTTACCCAGTGGTGCAATAATAGTGTGGGCACTTGTTGGAACAGCGTTATGTTTAAAATTATTTTTTAACAATCATCGGCCGGTGAATAACAAATAAGGCTATTTATGAGCAAACAAAACCTCGTGAAAGTCAGTCATAGATCTTTTTTCTTTCTCTGAAAAACATTAAAAGATGTTCGTTTTTTGAAAAATTTACCCTTTGAAGCATTATTATTCAGTACCTGCTTCGTGGTGGCAATTCGCCTTTAGTGACTTTTCACCACGTTCAGCTTTGTAATATTTGCAAGCTCATGTCTTTATAATGCAAACCGCATAGGCTCGTAATCATTTAAATCAGGTTTTTCACGGGCATGATAGAGATCGAAATTATCCTGCATCGCTAACCAGCTTTCTGCTGAACCTCCTGAAACTTTCGATAGTTTCAATGCCATTTCAGGCAACTGCGAGGTCACATTGGGCAGGACGCATATAAACCGACCCGCGAAAACCGGCTTTGACCAGCAGAGGCAGACGACCGGAATGATCGGTGCGGGTATGGCTTAACACCACGGCCGATGGCAGCAGGATCGGATGGAAAGGTTTGCCTGTTGCGCGCTTCATCTTCAACATGGTAGCAGCCAGAAATTCTGGCTGCTACCGTCATACAAACACCTTCTGCAGCCAGGTATCATTTAGTCGCATCCGGCGCTGCCAGCAGATGCGAATAACGCCGGTAAAACCATTTCATAGCAAACGGCGGAATAACCGTGGTCAGTACGATGACGATGACCATGCCGGCATGAATCTCGTTATTGAAAATCCCACTCAAACGTCCCAGCTCGGCAAAGATCAAACCGACTTCACCACGCGGCACCATCGACATGCCTATCATGATTCTGGAAGCCAGACTTTCTCTGATAAAAAACGAACCTATCAATTTGCCAGCAATGGCGACAGCTAATAATACAAAAGAAAAAACCCAGACCTGCGGTGAAAACCAGTCGATTTCCCTGAGGTTGATCGACAGCCCGACCACAACAAAAAAGATTGGTGTAAACAGGCTGATGATCGGCTGCATCTGCTGTTCGATCGTTTTAGCAAAACCTTCATCCGTACGCAAGGTCACGCCCAGTGGCAAAAAGAAGCGACGTGATAATGCCAGTCCGGCAGCAAAACCACCAAGCAATTCTGGCGCGCCAACGACATGTGCCAGCCATGCAAAAAACAGCACCAGTGAAACGATGGTGGTCGGGATCAGGCCGGGAATCTCACTGCTGGCATGGACACGTTTGATGAGCATCGACATAAGTTTTGCCAGCATCGGTGCCAGTACAAAAAAA